>CEOQ01298810.1_pt1 | contig 63702 bp, 62 predicted proteins | sample 361351 | NCBI WGS metagenome assembly CEOQ01 (sample SAMEA2619907, study PRJEB7988) | marine metagenome | biome: marine biome (ENVO:00000447); feature: deep chlorophyll maximum layer (ENVO:xxxxxxxx); material: "saline water (ENVO:00002010), including plankton (ENVO:xxxxxxxx)" | depth 60 m | reverse complement strand
TTTGGCGATAATTTTTTAAACACTTTTGCTATTCTTTGTGCTATGGCTACAGGCACTTTACTTCTTGTATGGATGGGAGATTTAGTTACGGAAAAAGGAATAGGTAATGGTATTTCATTAATAATATTTGCCGGAATTGTGACTACATTACCTTCAATTGCAGGGCAGCTAATATTATTAAGAGATCAAATTTTTCAAGTAATAATGCTTTTATCAATGTTTTTGTTGATTATATATTTGATTGTAGTTTTTGCTGAAGCACAGAGAAGAATTCAGGTCCAGTATGGTAGAAGTGTTTTTAGAGGTGGTCAAATGTATAGGCAATCCGGGGCTACTCATATTCCTTTAAGGGTTAATGCGGCTGGAATGATACCTTTAATATTTGCTTTTTCTATTTTGATACTTCCTTCGACAATTGCTAGTTATTTTGTTAACCCTTCCTCTAGTAGTTTCTTATCTAATTTTGCTTTATCTATTCAAAATGCTCTTGGCCCAACTAGTACTTTTTATTGGTTTGCGGTGTTTTTATTGGTTGTGCTTTTCACTTTCTTTTATACTCTGGTTGTTCATAATCAACAGAATTTATCTGAGAATCTTCAAAAAAATGGAGGATTTATACCTGGCATAAGACCTGGAGCTCCAACTAAAGATTATTTAATGAAAGTTGTTCTACGAATTACATGGGGTGGAGCATTATTTTTAGGAATGATAGCTATAATGCCCTGGATCGCGCAATTAATTACTAATTTACAAAATGCTACATCTATTATACAAAGTACAAGCTTACTTATTATGGTTGGTGTTGCATTAGATACTATGAGGCAACTGGAAGCTCAATTATTAATGAGAAATTATGAAGGTTTTGTAAGGTAATTCAAAATAATGAGAATTATTTTACTAGGACCTCCTGGATCTGGAAAAGGTACCCAATCATCTTTTATTTCTGAATATTATAAAATTTCTCATTTATCAACTGGAGATATACTAAGATCTGAAGTTAATAAAGGGTCAGACTTAGGTATTTCTGCAAAAAAATATATGGAAGTAGGAGATTTAATTCCTGACGAATTAATGATTAAAGCCATCAATAATAAAATACTTAATTTATCAACAGGATTTTTACTTGATGGTTTTCCAAGGACATTGAATCAAGCTCAATCTTTAGATACTTTATTAATTAATAAAAATAAACCTATCGATAAAGTCGTCTGTCTTAAGGTCAATAAAGATGAGATAATTTCTCGTTTATTATCTAGGGCAATATGTAATTCATGTGGCAATAATTACAACCTTTTATCTTCTCCTCCAAAGCAAAAAGGAAAATGTGATTCATGTGGTGGCGATATAATAACAAGATCCGATGACAATAAAGAGGCTATATCAAATAGGTTACAGATTTATGAAGAAATGACTTCTCCAGTTATTAATTACTATGATTCTGGTAAGAGGTGTTTTTTTGTAACAGCTTCTGATGAACCACAAAATGTTTTTGAAACTATTAGGAAATTGTTAGATAAATGAATGTAAATTATATGAAAATTACTATATAATTGATAAGTTGTTTTTGAATATAAACCATATGTCTGATTCTAAAAATTTATTTCTATTTATAAAATGATTTCTTTAAAATCTAATGCCGAAATAAAAATAATGAAAGAGGCAGGTAAAATAGTCGCTATTGCAGTGAGAAAAGCATTTGATGTTATGCAGCCAGGAATTACTACTAAAGAATTAGATAATATAGCTTCTGAAGAGATAAAAAATCTCGGAGCTCAACCAGCCTTTTTGGGATTATATGGATTTCCAGCTACTGCTTGTATTTCTATTAATTCTGAAATAGTACATGGTATTCCTAGTGAGGATAGAATAGTTAACCAAGGAGACATTGTTACTATAGACTGTGGAGCTATCGTTGATGGCTTTTATAGTGACCATGCTGTATCTGAAATTGCTGGAAATGCAGATGAAGATAGTATTTTCCTTGTTGATACAACTAAAAAATCTTTATTACAAGCGATTGATAATGCTAAACCAGGTAATAGATTGGGTGATATTTCAAATGCTGTTGAAACTTATGTAAGGCCAAAAGGTTTCGAACTTGTTAGAGAATATGTTGGACACGGAATTGGGAGACAATTACATGAATCTCCTCAAGTCCCAAATATAGGTCAGCCTTCAACAGGGATTGAATTGAAACCAGGTTTAGTTTTAGCTATAGAGCCAATGTTAACTGTAGGAAGTTGGGAGACAGAAAAGTTAGAAGATGATTGGACTGTAGTCACTAAAGATGGTTCAATGTCATGCCATTTTGAACATACTGTTGCCGTGACCGAAAATGGTCCTGAAGTTTTAACTGAAATTTAATTATATGTCAAAAAAAGAAGCTATAGAAGTAGAAGGAGTTGTATCTCAAGCGTTACCAAATGCTTATTTCAATGTTGATTTACCTAATGGTCATAAAGTATTGGCTCACGCTTCAGGAAAAATAAGAAAAAATTTTATTAGAGTTTTACCAGGAGATAGAGTTCTTGTAGAACTTTCTACTTATGATCTAACTAGAGGTAGAATAACATACAGATTCAAATAGAGAGAAAATAATGAAAGTAAAAGCATCAGTAAAAGCAAAACACCCAGGAAGTAAAATCGTTAGAAGAAAAGGAAGAGTTTATGTTATTAATAAACAAAATCCAAGATTGAAAGCTAGACAAGGATAGAAAATAAATGCCAATAGTAGCAGGTGTAAATATTTCAGATAATCAATTTGTTGAATTCGCTTTAACTTCAATTTATGGAATAGGGAGATATAGAGCTAAGCAAATTACTACTGATTCAGGGATACAATTAAATTCCACCAGAGTGAAAGACTTAACAGAGTCTCAGCTTTCTTCCATTAGGCAAAAAGTTGATGCAACTAATCTTACTATAGAGGGGGATTTGAGGCGTGAAGTTCAGCTAAATGTTAGACGTTTAGGTGATATAAAATCTTACAGAGGAAATAGGCATAGGATTGGGTTACCTGTTAGAGGGCAGAGAACTAAGACTAATGCACGAACAAAACGAGGAAGAAGATCGACAATAGCTAATAAAAAAATTGCACCTAAACATTAGGGATAAGAATTATTATTTATGGTGAATTATGCCAAGACAAAGAACTAGAAAAAAAGAAAAAAAATTTGTACCACAGGGTAAAGCATATATAAATGCTACCTTTAATAATACTTTGGTCACTTTAACTGATAACAGAGGAAATGTGATTTCGCAAAGTAGTGCTGGAGAAATGGGCTTTACTGGATCTCGTAAAGCTACTGCATTTGCTGCTCAAAGGGCGGCAGAATCAGCAGCTAAAGATGCTATAGAAAATGGTATGAAAACAGTTGATTGTATGGTTAAAGGGCCCGGATCTGGTCGTGAAGCCGCTATCCGTGCTATACAAGGAGCTGGGATTAGAGTTATTTCTATTAGAGATGTTACCCCGACACCACATAATGGTTGTCGTCCTCCAAAGAGAAGAAGAGTTTAAGACTTTTAGTATAAAAAAGGGAATTTATGGCACGTAATATAGGACCAAAATGTAAAGATTGTAGAAGGTATGGAATAAAAATTTGTTCTAAACCGGCAGGAAAATGCGCCTTTGAAAAAAGAAAAACTCCTCCGGGAGACTTTTCTCCAACTCGTAGAAGAAGATCTTCAGAATATGGTCAGCAGTTAAAAGAAAAACAAAAAGCAAGAGCTATATATGGAATCTTAGAACGTCAATTTAGAAATTATTATCGAAAAGCTAATAATATGGAAGGCGTTACAGGAGAACGGTTACTTCAATTGTTAGAGTCTAGACTTGATAATACGATATATAGATTGGGGTTTTCTATTTCTAGATCACATGCAAGACAGATAGTTGGGCATGGACATATAAAAGTTAATGGTAGGAAAGTTTCTATCCCTTCATATCAAGTAAAAAAGGGCGATCAGATCACTTGGAAAGATTCATCGATGAATAGTAGTATGTTTGATATTATCAAATCTGGAGAAGGTGTTAATCAAACTGTTCCAAGATGGCTAAAATCTAACATAGAAAATGGTTCAGGTGAGGTTTTATCTGGTCCAAACGTTAGTGAAATTGACACGCTTATAGATACTCGTCAGATAATAGAATATTATTCAAGGAGATAAAATTGACACAGTCACAAAATTTTGAAGAAAATTTGTATGGTATTTCACCTAATTTTGACACTGATGGAACCAAAAAAAAGGTTCCGGAAATGACTTTAAGGATTGAAGAAACCACTGATAATTATGGACTTTTTATAATAGAACCAATAGAAAGTGGCTTGGCTAATTCTTTAGCTAACCCACTAAGAAGAACTTTATTAGGATCATTATCAGGAACTGCTATCAATTGGGTAAAGATTTCAGGAATAGATCATGAATATTCCACAGTACCTCATATGAAAGAAGAAGTTATAGAATTTTTGATGAATGTAAAAGGTGTTAGGATTAAATCCGATCAAATGAGACCTGGACGTTTAAGGCTAGAAGTAAGTGGGGAAGGAGAAGTAAAGGCAGGAGATATAATGGCGACGTCAGATTTTGAAGTTATCAATCCTGAGTATCATCTTGCTACTTTACAAAGTGAATCTGCTCAACTTTCTGTTGAATTTAGTGTTGATCATGGAATAGGGTATAAGATGGCTGAAAAAGGTTCTGGTATGCCCATTGGGGTTTTACCAGTTGATGCTATTTATACACCCATAAGAAAAGTTAATTTTTCTATTGATAATATTAGAATTGGTGACAGATCAAACTTAGAAAGATTAAGTTTTGAGATTTGGACAGATAGAACTATAGATCCTGTTACAGCATTTAAAAATGCTTCTAATGTCCTAATGGATAAATTTTTTGAATTTACTAGACTAGGAATAGATGATAATCCCGACGATAATCCAGCAGCTGTTTTGGGTATTTCTCCAGAAGCATATAATACTCTAGTTGAATCCTTGGATTTATCTGCTAGAACACTAAATTGTCTAAAAAGAGCAGGTATAAACAGGGTTGGAGAAGTTCTTCAACTTCCTAAAGGAGATCTACTAAAAATTAGGAATTTTGGTCAAAAATCAATTACTGAATTATTTGAAGTTTTATCTTCTCGAGGATTATTACCTAAAGAAAATTCTAATTTAAGTCCAGACCCTGAAGATTCTTCATCGGATGAGGAAGAATAAGTAATGAGACATAAACTTAAAGGTCGTCAATTTGGAAGATCTACTGGACCTAGAAAAGCGATGTATAAAATAATAGTTACTGATTTGATCCGACACGGAAGAATTGAAACTACTATTTCAAAAGCAAAAGAGATAAAATCCATCTGTGAAGAAATGATTACCTTAGGTAAAAAAGGGACATTACATGATCGTAGAATAGCTGCTGCTTTTATTACCGACAAGAATGTCTTATCTAGTTTATTTACTGAAATTGCTCCAAAATATTCTGATAGACCAGGAGGATACACACGTATTATACGAAAAGGATTTAGACCAGGAGATGGAGCAGAAATAGTGATTTTAGAACTGGTTTAGTGATTGAATCAAAATATTTTTTGATAGTTACTTATGAAGGTACCGATTTTTATGGTTCACAGATTCAAAAAAATTTACGTACAGTACAGGGGGATTTAGAATACGCCATAGAAAAGGTATTTGGTGTTCATTCTAGAATGTTATTAGCTAGCAGAACAGATACGGGGGTGCATGCTGATTTTCAGGTAGGAACTTTTGTGATTAAGCGTAATAATGGATTTAGTTCTAATACTCTACGATCTGCTTTGAATACATATCTTTCTGGAGACCTAAGAATATTATATGCCGGAAAACTAACTCAAGAGGATATATTTTTTAATCCAAGAAGAGATGCAATTTCTAGGGAATATATGTACACATTCGATGACGCAGAGGTTCTAGAACCTAAATTTCGTAATTATGTACACCATGTTAATGGAAGATTAGATGAAAATAAGATGGATGAAGCAGCATCATTCTTGATTGGTACTCATGATTTTATATCTTTTTCAGGTTCTTCTACATCTTTGATTGATTCAACGATTAGAAATGTTTTTGATTGTAAAGTTACAAGAATAAAGAATAAAGTGTTTTTTTCTATCATTGCTAATGCTTTCCTACATCAACAAATACGGCGAATTTCAGCTTTATTACTAGAGATTGGACTTAATAAAAAATCTCCAAATATGATGAAAAAGATATTAGTCTCAAAAAATAAAGGAGAATTTACACATGTACTTAGTCCTAAAGGCTTATGTCTAAAAAAAATCGAATACAAAGAAAAATTTTTACAAAAAATTATTACGCATTCTGTAAATAAATAGTAAAATGGTTAGTGAAATTATTTTATGACTACTAATATAAACATTAAAAATTATAATCCAAAAATATCTGAATTAGATTCCGATTGGCATCTAATAGATGCTACAGATCAAATTTTAGGGAGACTTTCAACTAATATTGCTATGCTTTTAATGGGAAAAAATAAACCCACATATGTTCCTCATTTATTATCAGGTGATTTTGTAATAGTTATAAACTCATCTAAAGTGAAAGTTTCTGGAGATAAATACGAAAAAAAAATTTACAAGAGATTTTCTCCTTATCCTGGAAATACTAAAGAAATTCCGTTTAATGCTATTCAAAATAAAACTCCAAATAAAATAATTGAATTAGCGGTAAAAGGTATGCTTCCTCGAAATAAGCTTGGTAGAAAAATGTTTACTCGTTTAAAGGTTTATTCTGGTTCAGAACATCCTCATATAGCTCAATTAATTGGATCTAAAAATAAACAACCAAAATCACCACAACCATTTGCTGTAAATCAGACTCAAACATCTGAAGTTAATGAATCTAGTACATTAAAGGCTACTGAAAAAAAATCTAGTACTAAGACAAAGGCAGCGGTAACAAAGTCTAGTACTAAGACAAAAGCAGCTGTAAAAAAGTCTAGTACTAAGACAAAGGCAGCGGCAACAAAGTCTAGTACTAAAACAAAGGCAGCATCAACAAAGTCTAGTACTAAGACAAAGGCTGTAGCAACAAAGTCTAGTACAACAAAAAGAAAAACTACAAAGAATTAATATTTTAGGAGTTAGATAGTTGACCACAGGTACTTATTATTATGGAACAGGAAGAAGGAAAACTTCTGTTGCTAGAGTTAGAATATACAATAAACCTGGATCAGTTAGCGTTAATGGAAAGCCAGCAGAAGATATTTTTACAGTAGAAGCATGGAAGAATGAGGCACTAAAACCCTTAAGTGTTGTTGGTCTTGATAGTAAAGTTACTATCGTAGCAGATATAAAAGGCGGAGGTGTTAACAGTCAAGCTGGAGCACTTTCCCATGGAATAGCTAGGGCGTTAGTAGTAATGGATGAAAATCTAAAGAAACCTCTAAAAGTTTCAGGATTGCTTACTAGAGACTCAAGAATGAAAGAAAGTAAGAAATATGGATTAAAAAGAGCTCGTAAGGCTGCACAGTACACAAAAAGATAGCCTAGAGATTTTTAATCACAAGATTTCTTACCAATCCATTCAGATCCTTTGTTAAATTTATTTGATTTAGAGGAAAATATTTTTCAGATATTTCGATACAGTTTTCTTTTAGATCTGGATCTATTTCTATAAAAATCCCGTATTTATTTTTTTTACAAATTCTTGGGATATCTTCCAATATTTTTTCTATAATTTTTGTTCCTTTAGGGCCTCCATTTAAAGCTATTTTTGGTTCCTTTTTTATTTCTTCGTCTAAGAATTTCAAATTATTAGTTTTGATATAAGGTGGATTCGACACAATTATATTAAATTCTCCATAAATATTTTTTAAACAATCACTTAGGATAAAATTTATATTCAACTTATGTTTCTTAGCATTTATTTTTGCGATTTCTAATGCTTCAGAAGATATATCTGATACGGTGATGTTTGAGAAAGGAATTTCTTTGCCTAAAGATATCCCTACTACTCCTGACCCTGTACATATGTCCAATATCTTTGGGTTTTTAATTTTATTTTTTTTAATAAAATCAATTGCTTGAATTACTAATAATTCTGTTTCGTTTCTAGGTATGAGTACGTTTGAGTTTATAAAAAATTTTCTTTTATAAAATTCTGTACTTTGAGTGATATATTGTATGGGTTCATTTTGAATTCTTCTTTCAATTAGTTTATTGATGTTAGAAATATTTTCATTATTTATTTCGTAATTCAAATTTGAAATATAATTCGCAGTTGTCCATTTCATATAATAAGAAATAAGTATTCTAGTCTCATTTATATATTCCGGAAAACCTGAATTTTTTAATAAAGAATTTGTCTTCAGGACATAATCTCTTAGCATCATTTTCTATTGGTCTATATTGACATTATTTTCTTCAATTTGAGACAACAATTTGGCTTGTTTTTCTTGAAGTAAAGCATCAATGAAATCTTCTAAATTTCCATTTAGCATTTCATCCAACTGATGACTAGTATAGTTTATTCGATGGTCTGTTACTCTAGATTGGGGGAAATTGTATGTTCTAATTTTTTCTGATCTATCACCAGTTCCTACCTGACTTCTTCTATTAGCACTTATTTCCTCATTTCTCTTTCTTATTTCCAAATCCCACAACCTTGCCTTCAATATTTCCATAGCCTTTAACTTATTTTGGATTTGTGATCGTTCATTTTGGCATTGTACTACCAGACCTGTTGGTTTATGTGTGATTCTTATTGCTGTAGCTACTTTGTTTACATTTTGCCCACCACTTCCTCCAGAATGAAAAACATCTATATCTAAATCATTATCCTCAATATTAATATCCATTTCTTCAGATTTAGGTAGCACTGCGATTGTTACTGTAGAAGTGTGTATTCTTCCTTGAGATTCAGTTGATGGTATCCTTTGTACTCTATGAACACCACTCTCTAAAGTTAATTTTTTATAAGCTTCTTGTCCATTTATTTCAAAAATCACTTCTTTAATGCCACCTATTCCAGTTTCATTTAAACTAGCAACTTGTAAATCCCATTTTTCTTTTTCAGCAAATCTTTCATACATTCTAAAAAGATCAGCTGCGAAAAGGCCAGCTTCGTCTCCGCCTGCACCGGCACGTATTTCCATTATTGCATCAGCATTTTCGGTAATATCTTTGGGAAGCAAAGCAATTTTTATTTGATCTGAAACTTCTTCAATCGTATTTTTTAGTGATTCAATTTCTAATTTTGCTAAATCCAATACATCTTTGTCTGTTTCTGAATTAATTAATTCAGAAATACTTTCTATTTCCAAATTTGTTTTTTTATATTTAGTCCAGATTTTTACGATTTCATCAAGTGATCGATATTCTTTGCCTAAATCTTTAAGTTTATTAGGATCTTTTGTGATTTCAGGATCTGAGAGTAAAGTTTCTAATTCTTTGTATCTTATTAATATGTTGTCAAGTTTCTCAACTATGGATTCATTAATCATTTATTTTGAAATTTTTTTATATTTTTTACTATTATCTTAGGATCAATTTCTACATTTTGTTCTTCAGAATTTATAAAAAGAGGTTTTAGTTTTGCATTGTTTGAATTAATTTCATTTTCTCCAATTATCAAAGCGAATCGAGCTTTTATATTATTAGCATATCTCAATTGAGCTTTTATAGATTTTTTTGGAGCTAAAATGGTCGTGATTCCTAGATTTCTTATTTTAGAAGTAATAGAAAAACACTCTTTTATAGTATCTCCTATATGTATAACAACAACTTCAATTTTTTTATTATTTATAGTTTCAAGTGATTGTTTTTTTATTTCTAATATCATCCTTTCAATACCAGATCCAAATCCGATACCAGGAGTATTAGGTCCTCCTATTTTTCCTATTAGTGGATCATACCTACCTCCGGCTAATATTGTACCTTGAGAGGATGTTTCATTAGGTTGAAATTCAAATACTGTACGATTGTAATAATCTAATCCTCGTACTAAAGAATGGTCAATATAAAAGTTGAATTGCTTATCTTGAGATTTAATTATTTCCAATAATTCAATTAATTCGTTCCAATGGATTAAAGCATTTCCTTTCAAATATTCTACAGATCTTGGGGCATTTTTATTTATCTCAATCGTTTCTTTTTCTTTAGAATCTAGTACTCTTAAAGGGGATCTATTTAATCTGTCTTTATCAATTTTTGGGAGTTTATTTTTATTACCTTCAAGAAATTTTTTTAAATCAGTAATATATTTTTCTCTATCTATAGGATCTCCAATACTATTTATTCTTAAGTCAATATTGTTTAATCCTATGTTTTTTATATAATTCCAACCTAATTCTATTATTTCAGCATCCAATTGAGGAGATGAATCACCTATAGCTTCGCATCCAAATTGATGATGTTGCCGTAGTCTTCCAGCTTGTGGCCTTTCATATCTGAACATTGGGGCAATATAAAACAGTCTTGTAGGTTGCGGTAGGTTAAATAGACCATTTTGAATATATGATCTACAGATTGCTGCTGTACCTTCTGGTCTTAGTGTTATGGAATCTCCACCATGATCTTCAAATGTATACATTTCTTTTTGGACTATATCTGTCTCATGACCGACACCCCGGCTAAATAATTCTGTGTATTCAAAAATAGGAGTGTTTATACGTTCATATGAAAAATCTGAAGTAATTTTCTTACAAACAGAAACAACCTCAGACCATAAATACTGGTCTTTAGGTAATATATCTGATGTACCTCTAGGGGCGAATATTTTCATAAAACTAAATAATATCTTAATTCTTTAGGAACCTAATCCTGCTATTTGATATATCTTCCCTTCAGTTTTTATTGCGGGTGCATAATACATTTTTGCACTATGCATCTCCTTAATATTATTAGCTCCTACATATCCCATACATACTTTTAATGCTCCAATTAAATTCATAGTTCCATCTGTTTTTGAGGAAGGTCCATTAAGAAGTTCATCCAGAGTGTATTCTGATCCTAGTTTTATTCTAGTTCCTCGTGGAAGCTCTGGATGCCAAGTAGCCATCCCCCAGTGATATCCCAAGGCTGGAGATTCATAACATTTTGCAAATGGACTTCCTATCATTACGGAATCTGCTCCAGCCGCAAAAGATTTACATACATCCCCACCTGTTCTTATACCACCGTCAGTTATAATCGGCACATATCTTCCTGTTTCTTTAAAATACGCATCTCTTCCTGCCTTACATTCTAAGGTTGCAGTAATTTGAGGTACCCCTATACCCAAAACTTCTCTACTGGTACAAACAGATCCTGGGCCGACACCTACTAATACACCATGTATTCCTTGTTCCATTAACTCTTTTGTGACAGAGTAAGATACTGTATTCCCTACTATGATTGGAACATTTAAGTTAGTTACAAGTTCAGATAATATTAAACCTCTTAGACTTTTAGATGCATGTCTGGCTGTTACTACTGTACCTTGAACAACAACAATATCAGCACCAGCTTCTACAGCAATAGGTGCATGACGTTTAGCGTTTTGGGGAATAAATGAAACTGCTGCTGTTCCATTATTTTTCTTAATTTCTTCAACTCTTTTAGATATTAGGTCGGTCTTGATAGGTTCTGTATAGATCTTTTGTAATATTGATGTAGCTTTTTCAATTGGAGAATTTGAAATTTCTTTATAAATAGATTCAGTGTCTTCAAAACGAGTATGTAAACCATCTAAATTTAAGACACCTATACCCCCTTGTTTATGCATCTTAATTGCAAAGGACGTATCTACTACTGCATCCATAGATGAAGCAAAGAATGGAATACCTAATTTAATTTTGTCAAAATATACTGAAATATCTACTAATTCTGGATTAATTGTAATTTCTCCAGGAGCTATGGAAACATCATCAAAACCATATGCATGTTGCAATATATTATCATTATTTTCCAAGTTTCATCTCCTAGTAAAAAATTAACTTTATAAGTATTTATAATTAGCTATTTTATATGTAAGCTTATAATAAGATTTATGTTAAATCTTCTGATAACACGTGGCTATATTTAAGTTTTTGATCTTGGTTTTAGTATTGATTTTTTGGATTAAATATTTCATTAAGTGCATCACCAATAATATTCCAACAAAATATCATTAACCATACTACAATAATAGGGGCTAGAAGTTGTTCAGGATGATTTCTTAATACTGAAATACTAGCTCCACCTCTTGCTGTAACATCTCCTATCATTACACCCAAACTAGGTCTAGGAGGTTGCACTCCAAGACCAAAAAAACTTAACATTACTTCAGATAATGCTATAGCTCCAATACTGAAAGATATACTTACAATTATTGGACTTAAAATATTTGGGAAAATATGCCTAAAAAGTATTACAAAATTAGAAGTTCCCATAGCTTTTGCTGCTTGCACATATTCTGCATTTCTAATTGACAATACTTGACCACGAACCAATCTCATAAGACCAAACCAACTAAGTGGTAGTAAAGCAATACCTATTACCAAATAATCTACAATACCAGAAGATAATATACCTCTAAATCCAAAAGTATCTTCAATATAATGGCCGAAAGAAATAATACTAGGTCTCAATGTTGCAGCAAGTAAGATTATTAATAATATGTCCGGAAAAGCTGAAATCACTTCTCCTAATCTCATAATAAAAATATCAATTTTCCCTCTGAAATATCCTGCAGCTAAGCCTAATGAGATACCTAAAATAAAACTGCCTGTGATTATTGTAATTAGTGTGATTATTATAGTATTTTGTATACCCCAAATTACTCTTGTATAAATATCTCTTCCTAATCTATCTGTGCCTAACCAGTTCTCCATATTTGGACCGTTTTGTGTTTTGGCTAAGTTTGTTTCAGCATAATCATGAGTTGACAAAATTGGAGCAAATATTCCTATAAAATAAATTATAAACAATATAGATATGCATATTAGAGCTAGTTTTCTTTTTATCAGTTGGTTCAAAAAAATTGAAAGAAGAGTTTTTTGATTAAAAGAATTCATTTATTAATCAATCCTAGGATCTACTATTGTGTATGCGATGTCAATTATTAAATTTGCTAAAACTAACATTGTAGATCCTATTAAAACTAAAGCAGTTAATACCGGGAAATCTCTCTGATAAATTGCATCGAGAGCTAATCTAGAAACTCCTGGAATTCCATATATTATTTCAACAATTAATGATCCTCCAAATATTCCAGCTATTGTAAAACCCAAAAGTGTTAAGATAGGTAGAATTGAATTTCTTATTATATGTTTATAGTTAATAGTGTAATTATTTAGTCCTTTTGAAAAAGCGGTTCTAATATAATCTTGATCTATTACATCTAGTGTAGATGCTCTCATGTATCGTACATAAATAGCCGCACCTGGTATACCTATTGTTAATGCAGGAAGTATAATTTGTTTATCAAAAAAACCATTCCATCCTGAAGCTTGTATCCAACCCAATTTAACTGCAAATATGGTGATCAGAAGAGGAGCTGTAAAAAAAACTGGCATGGCAAATAAAAAAAGCATAGATAATACTATTGTTGGGTCTACCCATGAACCTCTTCTTTTTGCAGCATAAAATCCTAAAGGTAAACCTATAAGAACAGAGATTATAGTGACAGCTATATTTAATTTTATTGATACTAAAAGTTTAGGTATAAGTAACTCAGTCACCTTTTTGCCTTGGAAAATATAACTATCTCCTAAATCTCCTTTGACAGCTTTTTTTATATAAGAAAAATATCTAATTACTAAAGGTTTGTTAAGTCCCATTTCTTCCCTGAGGGCATTTATCTTTTCTGGAGTAGCTCTATTTTTTAGGATTAATTCAGCGGGATCTCCAGGAGCAATATTTCCCATAAAAAACACAAAAAAAGAAGCGATCAGAAGAAGAATAGGAGTCCAAATTAATCTCTTTAGAATATACTCGAGCATGATATTTTGAGTATATATTAATTATTAGTAAATGTCTTTATCTATCCAAACATATTGATATGTAGGGATAGTCATAGAGTAAAATTTATAATCTTTGATCCATGGTTTTACAAGTGCTTTAGCTTCTACACCCCACCATAATGGTAACCATGCAGCATCGTTTACAATAATCTTTTCTGCATCATTATAAAGATTTACCCTTTTAGTTATATCTTGCTCTGTTTGCGCTTTATTAATTAATGTATCAACTTCCTTATTGGAATAATTTCCATTATTAAGGGCGCTATCTGAACGAAATAAAACATCAATAAAAGTTGATGGATCTGGATAATCTGCTTGCCACGAAAGACCGCTGAAAGATTGTAATCGTCCTCTATGTAAATCTTGTATATATGTAGCCCATTCTACTTGTTGGATTTCAACTTCCACTCCAAGATTTTGTCGCCACATATCTGCAATAACTTCTGTAGTAAGACCTGGTGACCCTCCAGTTCCTGGCACTGTGACAGTGATTCTAGGACGAGTATTTGGATCAGAATAGTTAGATTCGTTTAAAAGATTTTGAGCTTTTTCTTTGTTAAATTTTAGGCCTTCTATATCTGGTGAAAAACCTGGAAAGTTTGGAGGGATTATTCCATATGCAGGTCTTACTAAATTCGAAAAAACTTGATCGGCAATTAATTGTTTATCTACTGCATAATTCAAAGATTGTCTAAATTTAACATCATCAAATGGTGGTTCATTAACATTAAAACCTATATAAGATACAGAAAATGAGGGAGGAACAATTATTAGATCTTTATTTAGAGGTTCTGTAGGATCCTCTACTCTTTCTAAATCTGCAAGTCCTACACCTGTTATATCTATTTCATCATTTTCATACATTGCCATTGAGACTCCTCCAGCTAAGTTGAATACAACTTCATCCAAATAGGCCGGAGAACCCCAGTAATTATCATTTCTTGCGATTCTAATTCGCTGCCCTATCTTATATTCTTTAAGTGTAAATGGTCCTGTACTTATGGGGTTATCAGTCCAATTTCTGCCACCTTCATTAATATTTTGTTTGTTCACAATGAAAGCTGTAGGATAAGTAAGTTTTGCTAAAAAGTATGCCTTAGGTGCATCTATTTTGATTTGGATAATTTCATCATCTATTATTGTAATACCCTCTGCATTGTTTGAATTTCCTTCAATAATATCTTTAATACCGACTATGTCACCTAAAAATTCTTCTACCACTGTTGAGCCAGTATCGGGATGAGCTGCTCTTTCTAGTGACCATTTTATATCTTCAGTTGTAACGTTTTCTCCATTAGAAAATTTTAAGTTTTCACGAAGTTTAAATTCGTATGTTTTTCCATCATCAAGAATTTTCCAACTTTCTGCTAAATCTGGTTCTATTGGTTCATTTGGATTACCTCCCAGTTTCACTAAACCAGAAAAAACCTCAATAACGATTCCATATGAAGTCCCATCAGTCACTAAATGAGGATCTAAAGTTGGAGGATCCGACCATACACGTTTTAGTATTCCTCCTGATTTTTTTTCACCTTGTTGATTTGTTGATGGTTGAGATTTTTCATTTAATTTAGGTGCTAAAGAAAGTTTAGATTGGTTTTCTGAAGATGTGTTTGTATTTGAAATTGAATCTTCAGATCCACATCCAGTAGAAATAATAAATATAAGAGATAGTGCTAAAACAATTATTTTATTCATTTTTTTTATCATGATAGGTTCATTTCGTATAATTATTACATTTAAATATTAAGATATTTTATAATTCAGAATTAATCACATCTAGTCCAATATACTATTAGAATGATTTTCTATTTGATTTGTTAAGTAGGATTTAAGTAATGAATCTATTTCACCATCAAGGATTTCATTAGTTTTATTTGTTTGATAATTAGTTCTATGATCTTTTACCATTTGGTATGGATGCTGTATATAACTTCTAACTTGCCTACCGAATTCTGCAGATATATGTTCTCCTTTCAGTTTTGCTTGTTTATCAGATATTTTTTTTATTTCTAAATCTGTTAATTTTGCGGTAAGAATTTTCATAGCAATCTCTTTATTTTGAGCCTGAGATCTTTCATTTTGAACTGATACTACTATTCCTGTTGGTATGTGGGTAATTCGTACGGCTGTAGAATTTTTTTGTACACTTTGACCACCATTACCACTTGCTCTAAAGACATCGATTTTTATTTCATCTGTATTTACTTTTATTTCTTCTGCTTCATCAGGTTCTGGTAAAATTTCAACTGATGCGAAGCTAGTATGTCTTTTGTGATCAGTATCATAAGGGGATAATCTAACGAGTCTATGAACCCCTTTTTCTGACCTTAAGTATCCATAACTATATCTTCCATTGATTTTTATAACTGCGGTTTTTATTCCTGCTTCGTCTCCTGGAGAAAAATCTAAAGTTTCTACGGTGAAATTTTTCTTTTCAGCCCATCTAATGTACATTCTCAACAACATTTCTGCCCAATCCTGGGCATCTACTCCACCTGCTCCTTGAGTAATAGTTACGATAGCCGACCTCACATCAAACTCTCCATTTAATTGTAATTCAAATTCTAAACTTTTTACATTAGATAGAAGATCAGCATATTCTTCATAAGCTGTATTGTTTAAAGATGAATCATTTTCTGATTTAATTAACTTCGAAAATTCCACTAAATTTTCTGATTTTGATACGATGTCTTTCCATTTATTATATTCATCTTTTTTTGATGAAAGAGTTTTCATGAAAATTTGTGCTTTGTTTCTGTCATTCCAAAAATTTTCGGATAAAGTTTTTTTCTCCAGAGTATCTATTTCCATGTGGATTTTATTTAGGTCAAAGTCTCCTCACTATCTCAGAAATATTTTGATTTAATTCTGATATAAGAGTATCTAGATCCTTAATATTTGGAGATTTTATATTTTTTTCCATATATTATAAATATTATTAAATGTTTACCATCAGTTTAATTGTACAATAATATTTTATAAATTTTGGTGGTGTGGCCCAGTTCGTTAGCGCATTGCACTGGTGATGCAAAGGTCATAGGTTCAAATCCTGTCAATCCGACCAATTCATCTTTTAGGATTTTTTAGTAACATAAAAGTTATAGCAGCCATTAACATAAGAACACTTCCTGTTAATAATACATATTCATAAGAACCTGTATTATCTTTAGTATATCCAGCTGCTAAAGGTCCAACAAATAATGAAACATTATACATTGGAGAAATCCATCCTCTAATAGTTGCAAAATTTTTTCTTCCAAACATATCTCCTACTAAAGCCCAGTTAAATCCTGCTGCTATTTCTGTTCCGATAAATAAAATCATTGAGAAGAATATAGGCCATGTTCCATCAGCAAAGTACATTAGTAGTAAAGAAACTGATGCAGATGCATATAATATTCCTAGAAGTTTTTGTCTTGGTATTTTGTCACTGATAAACCCGAATAAAATTATTAGAGGGACAGCTATTAGAGCTATAGCGCCTATCAAATTTGCTGCTGTTTGCTGTGTTTCTCCTTTCCATACTAATATGGGTATAAAATGTACATAAATTGTTCCATGTACTGCCATTCGTAATATAGTCCCAAGAGATAAAATCCAAAAAGATCTAGTTTTTAGTGCTTCTTTTGTTTCCCAATCATTATTTAGTGATTCGTAATTTTCAATATTCTTTAATCCATCAGGATTTTCTCCAATAGATTCTGGCGATTTTTTATAAACTAATGAAGCAGGTACTATTAATATTAAAATTCCTATTCCGACTATCATAGAGGCTGTTTCCCATCCCCATCTAAGGATAATAATTGAGAGAATTGGTATCATAAATGCGCCTCCTAATCTAAATGCAGCGCTATTTATTGATATTGCTAAACCTCTTTTTTTTACAAACCACATATTTATAGCGGTAGTAGATGCTTGCATAAAACTTGTTGAAGATCCTAGACATATTGCAAATACATATATCAATAAGAAAGATGTGAAGTTATTTGTTCTAGATAATAATAAATAACCTATTCCAGCTAAAATTGTGCCTAATATCATCATAGGTCTTACACCAAATTTATCTATCATCCTACCTGTTATAGGCCCTAATAATCCATTTTCAGCTCTAGCTAATGCAAATGGTAAAGCGGCTTGTGTATAAGATAGATTTAGCGAAGTCGCTATAGGTAAAAAAAATACAGTGAAACCTTTCCATTGTACTGAGCCACCTATAGCATTTACCCAACTAGATGCAGCAACTATGTACCAACCGTAATAAATTTTATTAGTGTATTTTTTAGATGATTTTAGTAAATTCATATTAAGGATGTTTTATTACATAAGATAATTTTATAAATTTAAGTATAAATTATTTATTTTTAAGCTTATTCTTAATTTAAGTGATTACACAAATGATAGTTCCTGAAGATATAAAAATCATAATACATAACGCCTTGGATGTTGCTCAATCATCTGGGGATTTACCAAATGTAAAAATTGTAGATATACATGTTGAAAAACCCAGAAATATTCACCATGGAGATTTTTCAACTAATTTACCTTTGATTTTGACTAGAATAATGAATATTCCACCGATGGATATTGCTGAAAAAATCATATCTAATATAGATTCTAATTTTTATTTTTCTAAAATAGAATCTATCAAACCTGGATTCATAAATTTCACTTTTTCTGAAAAATGGCTCCAAAAAAGTATTCAAGAAGTTATTGATCTAGGGTCAAAATATGGAGATATAAATGCAATAGATACAAAGAATATTCAATTAGAATTTGTAAGTGTAAATCCAACAGGTCCACTTCATATAGGGCATGCTCGTGGAGCTGTTATTGGTAGTACTTTGGCAAACATTCTTAAATCTAAAGGACATAAAGTTCATAAAGAATATTATGTTAATGACGCAGGAAATCAGATGCGTTTATTTTTAGAAAGTTTATTTTATAGGTATCAACAAAAAGCTGGAATAAATATACAAGAACCTGAAGAACTGTACTCCGGAGAATATTTAATTGAATTAGCAAAATCTTTGTATGATCGTTTCGAACAATTACCTATTGAAATGCCTAAAGATAAAGCTATAGAATTTCTTTCTCCCCATGTTCTAGATTCTATATTAAATGATATAAAATCGACATTATCTAAATTAGGTGTAAATTATGAAGAATGGTTTAGAGAAAAAAAATTATTAGATTCCGGGTACTTTGATTCAATAATTAAAGTATTAAACGATAAAGAATTAGTAATAAATAAGGATGGTGCTTTATGGTTTTTAGGTACTAAATTAGGCTTGGAAGAAGATATAGTTTTAATAAGAAGTGACCAAGGAGGGCCTACATATTTCGGTACAGATATAGCATATCATCATAATAAATTTAAGAGTCGAAATTTTGACCTGGTTATTGATATTTGGGGGGCTGATCATCATGCTCATGTTTCTAGAATGAAATATGCTATGGAAGCATTGGATATTGATTCAAAAAGATTAAAAATTATTTTAAATCAAATTGTGAATTTTAAAGATGGTGATCATTTGCTGAAATTTAGTAAACGAAAGGGAGTAATTACCACAGTGGATGATTTGATAACTGAAGTTGGTGTAGATGCATGCAGATTTATTTTTTTAAGTCGTTCTTCCGAGTCTCAAATGGATTTTGATTTATCTCTTGCTAAAAAACAATCTTCAGATAATCCTGTATTTTATATTCAATATGCTCATGCTAGGTTATGTGGAATTCAAAAATCAGCTGAATCACTTGGATTAAAGTCTAATGGGAATGTTTTGTTATTAAATGACGAATCTGAGATATCTTTAATCAGAAAAATAATAGAATTTCCTACAATTATTACTTATGCTGCAGAACAACTTGAGCCTCATCATTTAGCTCATTATTCATTAAGTCTTGCAAAGTCATTACAAAAATTTTATGAACAATGTAGAGTAATTCCAAAAGACGAAAAACCAAATGATTTAAGTGCTGCAAGATTAAAATTAGTTGAAGCAAGTAGGATTACTTTTTCTAAGGTTTTAAATATGATGGGTATGAATGCTCCAGAAGTAATGTAGTTATTCCATATGTAATCCAGAATTTTTATATAATTCTATTCTTTTTATGTAAGAGCTATTTGCATAAAACATTAATTGTTCATGTCGCTTTCTAATTAAACCTATAGTTTTTCCAGGAGTACCTCTTATTAATGCCTTATCTTGGAAACTTTTATTTTCAGTTAGAGTGCTTCCTGAAGAAACTAGGCATTTTTCTCCAAGAATAACACCATCATTTATGATTGAACCGTTACCTATCAAACTTAAATTTCCAATTTTTTTGGCATGGGAAATTACCCTGTGCCCAATAGTCACATATTCTCCTATGAAAGCATCATCGTCTGCATGAAGAACTGAGTTATCTTGAATATTTGTTCCTTTTCCTATGATAATTTTTCCTGAATCAGCACGTATAACTACCCCAGGCCATATACTAACATCGGCTTCTATAATTATTTCACCTACTAAATAAGCTGCTTCTGAAATGAATGCATCCTTATGAATTATTGGTTTTTTCCCGTTTAAGCTTCTGATCATAATTATTTAGTGGGAATATTCGAAAAATTTAAATCTAAATTTATTGTAGTAGGATTATTGATTTTTTTTAATTTAAATATTTGGTCTGATTCAACATAATTTCCTTCTCGATCACCTAAATAAAAATGAATAATTCCATGTTCTAAATCTTTTTGACTTACAGGAGATAAAATTATATGTCTGTAAGAACCATTTTCAGTTACTGCTATTGGTGAACCTCCATCAATTATTTGAGCAAAAATTGTAATTCCAGCAGGTCCTGGTTTATTATCTATAGTAAATTTACCATTGAATATAAATGGAAGGGGAGGAGGTCCTTCTAAAATTTGGAAATCTTCAGAGTTAATAATTTGTTGAGTTGGCCTTAAATCCTGTTCATTTTCTACACATGAAATATGTATAGAAAAAATTAATATCATTAAGATTATAAATATTTTTTTAAAACTATTCATTTTATGTTAAATCTTTGGTTTTATTTTCCATTGAGAAATTTTTTCATAGTGGTGTGCTATTTGAATTACTGTTTGATCACCCATACGTGGTCCTATTATATGTAAACCAGTTGGTAAATTATTATCAATACCATTTGGTATAGAAATTGCTGGTAGTCCAGCTATGTTTACTGGAATAGTACAAACATCATTTAGGTACATTTGATATGGGGAATTAATTTTTTCATCTAAATTAAATGCTACATTTGGAGTAGTAGGTGTTATTATAGCATCAAATTTATTGAAAGCTTTTTGAAATTCTTCTCTTATCAAAGTCCTGACTTTTTGTGCCTTTAGATAATAAGCATCATAATATCCAGCTGATAAAACATATGTACCTAATAAAATTCTTCTTTTTACCTCATTTCCAAAACCTTCACCTCTAGAACGGAGTGTGTGTTCTATAGAATTTTTTGCTATATCTGTAGATTTACCATATTTAATTCCATCATATCTAGATAAATTTGAGGAAGCTTCGGCTGGAGCAATTATATAATATACTGCTAATGCATATTCAGATAATGGTAGAGAAATCTCTTCTAGTATTGCGCCACTTTTTTCTAGTTCTTTAAGAGAATTTTCATATGCTATCCTAACTCCAGATTCAATACCTTCAACTAAATATTCTTTAGGTATTCCTATCTTTAAACCTTCAATTGACTCGCCTATTTTTTCTCCAAAATTATTGAAAGGTCTTCTTAATGAAGTCAAGTCTTTTTGATCAAATGAAGAAATAGAATTTAATATATTTGCACAGTCCTCAACACTTCTAGAAAGAGGTCCTATTTGATCTAATGAACTTCCGAATGCGATAAGTCCAAACCTACTGACTAATCCATAAGTAGGTTTCATTCCTATTACTCCACAAAAAGAAGCAGGTTGTCTTATACTTCCACCAGTGTCAGAACCTAATGCAAAAACACACTGCCCAGCAGCTACACTAGCAGCAGATCCTCCACTACTTCCACCTGGTACCTTACTTAAATCTAATGGGTTTTTTACAGCTCCAAATGAAGAGTTTTCAGTAGATGAACCCATAGCAAATTCATCGAGATTTGTTTTACCACATATTATTGCTTTATCATTTAGTAAATTTTTTATTACTGTTGCGTCATAAGGTGGTATGTATCCATTTAATATTTTGGAAGCTGCAGTTGTTTCTATATTTTTAGTGGATATATTATCCTTAATCATAACTGGGATACCAGTTAGAAATTTAGTTTTTTGATCTTTAATTGCCATATCTGCTTCTCGGGCAGATTTCATTGCATATTCTTCTGTATGGCTAATGACTGAATTTATTTCAGGATTGATTTTTTTTGATCTATTCAAAAACTCTTGAGTTAATTCCACTGAAGAAATAATTTCTTTATCTAGCATATTTCTTAGTTCTGAAATGTTTTTATATAATATTTCGTCTGACAACTTAGAATTCTCGATTTTGAACTTTAATCTAATACTGGCTTAACTATGATGAAAGATTCATTCTTATTAGGTGCATTTTGTAAAACTTCATCCTTTGACAATGATTCAGATTCTTTATCTTCTCTCATTTCTGAGAAAACATCTGATGGGTGACCTGTAGGTAGTGTATTTTCAGTATCTATAGTAGATAATTTTTGAAATTTATCTAATATATCGTTTAAGTCATTTTGCATTAGCTCTAGTTCTTTTTCACTTAGATGCAAATAAGATAAACGTGCTATATGTTTAATATTTTCTTTCTTTATTTCAGCCATATTATTTGTTGGGAAAGTATTTTTAGAGAATGCTTGATAATGATTTTATATTCTTGAACATAATTATTTAATTCCTGATGCTATTAAAAACGAGATTTTATTTTTTTTTGATAAAGTTATTTAGTGTTATTTTTAACAAGGTTATTTTTTTGTTTTAATTGGAGATAATTTTTGTCAAGTTTTATTTTTGTCACTGGAGGGGTTGTTAGTTCCTTAGGTAAAGGGATTACTGTTGCATCAATAGGAAAGATGATGAAAAGTCGAGGATTGTCTGTTGCAATAATGAAATTGGATCCATACCTGAATGTTGACCCAGGAACAATGTCTCCCTACCAACATGGGGAGGTATTTGTAACCGTTGATGGCTCTGAAACAGATTTAGATCTTGGGCATTATGAAAGATTTATAGATGTTGAGCTTACCTCAATGTCTAACGTCACGGCAGGACAAATATATTCAGAAGTAATATCAAATGAGCGTAAAGGTAAATATTTAGGAGGCACTATACAAACTGTACCTCATGTAACTGATGCTATCAGATCTAGATTATTAAGACTTTCAGATGAATCAAAATCTGATGTAGTGATAGTAGAAGTTGGTGGTACTATAGGAGATATAGAAGGGCAGCCATTTATTGAAGCGATAAGGCAAATGAGGAGAATTGTAGGTCAAGAAAGCACCTTTTATATTCATATTACTCTCTTGCCATATTTAAATTCTACTGATGAGTTAAAAACGAAACCAACTCAACATAGTGTACAAGAACTTAGAGGTATGGGAGTTATGCCGGATGCGATATTATGTAGAGCCGATATAGATATTGCTGAATCTGTAAAAAATAAAATTGCTCTTTATTGTGATGTTGGACAGGATGCCGTTATTAGTTTGCCTACATTAGATAATATATATAAAGTACCGATTCATTTAGAAAATCAAGGATTAGGCAAGATAATTGCAGAAAAATTTAATTTTCCTAAGATTAGTATAGATTTAACAGAATGGGAAAAAATAACTTCTTCAGATACTACAAATTGGCCAGAAATAACAATATGTATCGTTGGTAAATATGTTGAATTACGTGATTCATATATGTCAGTAATAGAGGCTATTAATCATTCAGCTATGTTCCATAAATTAGTCGTAAAAATCAAATGGATCGCCGCGGAAGATATAGAGAGAGAAGATACGGATATTATAGATTTATTTGGTGACGTTAATGGTTTTATAGTACCTGGAGGATTTGATTCAAGAGGTATTGAAGGAATGATTATTACCGCAAAATATGCTCGAGAAAATAAGATACCTTATCTAGGTTTATGTTTAGGTATGCAAATAATGGTTATAGAGTTTACTAGGAATGTCCTTGGAATTAAGGATGCTAATTCTATTGAGATGGCAGAAGATACTAATGATCCTGTAATTTCTTTTATGGAAGGTCAGGAGGATTTAAAATCTACTGGCGGTACAATGAGATTAGGATCCTATGATTGTAAATTAAGAACTGGAACTATTGCAAGAAAAGCTTATGGGATTGAACTAGTCAGTGAAAGGCACAGACATAGATATGAACTAAATAATATTTATAGAGAAAGATTAGAAGTGACAGGTTTAGTTTCTTCTGGAACCTCACCAGATGATTCTTTGGTAGAAATTGTAGAAGTAAAAGAACATCCATTCATGTTAGGGAGTCAATTCCATCCTGAGTTTGGTTCTAGACCTGAGAGACCTCACCCTTTATTTAGTGAATTTATCAGAGTATCCAATAATACAGTTCTTGAAGGTGAGCAACGTATTCTATTTGATTAGAAATTACAATATTAGTATGTTTGGATATTTTTTGTTATAATAGTTTTGTGTTATATTACAACACTGATGTGACGTAGTATGTTTATGATGTGATTGTGATTTCTTTATCACTGTTTAGTCAGAATTTATTTTTTGTTTTTACGTTATGTCTCTCTTGAGAACTTACTTTCCACAAAAGCGTCACTAAAACTAATCCACTCTATTGAAATTTCACAAAATATTCTGGAGAAAGATAATTTTGGGTTAGTAAATCAAATAATACAAAGGAAAAAGCCCTGACTCCCATTACTAGAACTCAATCCAATCGTCGTCCAAAACGTAGAGCCCGAAGCAACTCGGATAACAATAGAAATTCTGGATTTCCAGAAGATAACATCGAGAATGAAAATATAGATTTACCTGATTTAGGTAACTTAGGTGTTAAAACAGATCAAGAATTAATTAAGCTTGCCTCTGAAAAAGAAATAAAAAAGATACCTTTAAGAAGGTCAGATTTAATTATTGAACTTTTAGGTATAGCTGCAGAAGAAACAGGTCAATTAGTTGGTGCAGGAATTTTAGATATTCTTCACGATGGATATGGCTTTTTAAGAACCCCAGGACGTCAGAGCACATCTGATGATGTATATGTTTCTCACAGTCAAATAAGGCGTTTTGGTCTTCGTACTGGAGATTTGGTGGCTGGCCAAGTCAGACCTCCACGTGAAGGGGAGAAATATTATGGTTTATTACGTGTGGAGATTGTTAATGGTATTGATCCAGAAAGGGCGATGAACAGACCAAAATTTGAAAAATTAACTTCTGTATATCCTGACAAACAATTTATTACTGAATCTGATCCCAAATTACTTTCTACTAGAATCATAGATATAGTTTCCCCAATAGGTCAAGGACAAAGGTCATTAATTGTTGCCCCACCAAAAGCTGGGAAAACTATTTTACTTAAACAAATCGCTCAAGGAATTTCAGAAAATTCTCCTTCAACATACATTATTGTTGCTTTAATTGGTGAAAGGCCTGAAGAGGTTACCGATATGAAACGATCTATTAAAGGGGAAATATATAGTTCTACATTTGATGAACCAGTTCAAGATCATTGTAGAACAGCTGAAGATGCTATTGAGAGGGCAAAAAGATTAGTTGAAAATGGAGAAAATGTTGTGGTGCTTCTAGATAGCCTTACAAGATTAGCTAGAGCATATAATTTAGCTTTACCAAGTAGTGGAAAAACACTTTCAGGTGGTATGGATCCAGTGGCATTATATCCTCCTAAAAGTTTCTTTGGGGCAGCAAGGAATTGTGAAGAAGCTGGAAGTTTGACGATTATAGCAACGGCGTTAATTGATACTGGTTCTAGGTTAGATGACTTAATATATGAAGAATTTAAGGGTACGGGGAACATGGAACTTCATCTTGATAGATCGATGGCAGAGAGAAGAATTTGGCCTGCAATAAATATTGAACGTAGTGGAACTAGACATGAAGAATTGTTACAAGATCAGGAAACTTTAAAACAAGTTTGGTTATTACGAAGGATGATGGCAATTCTTGGAAATGATGAAAATAACCCTACTGAAGCTGGGGAAAGAATTTTAGAAAGATTATCTAAAACTAAGAGTAATAAAGAATTTTTAGCTTCTATTACCAAACCAGAAAAAAAATAATCATTTCATAAAAATTAATAAAAATGTTATTTTTGTGTAAATCTGCCCTATATATCATTGACATTTATACTCTACATTACGTATATTTTTCTTATGTTCGTTAAGAAAATTATGATTATTAACACGTTAGCGTGTATCTCTTTTTTTTAATGAAATAAATTAGAGACATGCAATATGACTTGACATTGTTTTCATAACAATGATTAAATCACATTGGCATGTCCCAAGATTATGTTCCGCGCGCGCCGGTTCGCTGGAATAATATCTTGAACGAAAGTTATGACGGAACCGGCAACTTAGATAGATCTAATTACAGATTTAGCTAAGTCCGACAGAATCGGAAACCTTCGAGTTTTCAACCACCTACATAAGCGAATGGCAGAAGTCAAACATAAAAAATATTTTATTGATGATGAACTGCTTGTCTTCTGTCTTTTGGAGTGGGAGGGAACACGAGAAAATAAAGGAGGACTGAGGCTGTGAAGCTTTCAGTAAAATGGTTAGCCGGATTGGCAATATTGGTGTTTTCTGTTGTAGCTTACGCAGGACTTTCAACCAGCACGGGCGTTAGCGCTGCTGCTGATGGAGGTGTGTATGTTACAAACGAATCATCAACACTCACTACTGAGTCATCGCCACCCACCGGTAGAAAATACTCTGCGAATGTATACTCTACATACGCAAACACAGGAGTCCGAAACATAGGTGCAAACTATGATTGGATGATTGTGACTGTTACAGACTCTGACTTGAATACTACGAGTACTGTATCGGATAACGGACCCTCAACTAGTAAATTCACTGGAATAGCTACACCTTCGGGTGTTATTCAATCATCTGGATTTAACCTAGGTCTTGACGCTGATATGGGTGGATCATGTACAGGAGCTGCGGCTTTTGTCGCTGAAGCTGCCGCACATGCTTGTGTAGTTACAAATCAGTCAGGTGTAATAATTATAACTGGTACTATAACTGGTACTGATGACTTTTCCGTTGGTGAAAAATTATCTATTCAGTTAAAAGATCAATCTACTAAAGTAAACGTTGGAGCTGTTAGTGATTTCTCACTTCTTGCTACTGGATCTTCTAGTGCATTGAGTGGAATTCAGGTTGATGCTATTACCTTTAATGGTGATGGTACTAACGCACCTATTATCCAGGTGTCAAAGAACGCAGCAAATGTGACGTTTAACGATGGTGTAAATGATATCGTATACACAGGTTTAGTTGATATTACATTTAAGGAATCAGCTAAAAACACAGCTCTCGTAACTATGAAGAGTGTTGTGGCATCTACTGCCGTAACTATTCCTCTGGTTGAGACTGGATACAATACTGGTCGTTTCGATAACAAGATATGGTTAAGACAGCACGATACTACTAAAGGTATTATTGCTGCTAATTCTGCTTGGAATCCAAATGGTGGTGCAAACTGTGCGACTCTTGCAGACTGTGTTGTTACAACATCAGAAACTGCAGTACAGAACCTACCTGTTATAAACGGTCCAGTAACTATAACTTACACTGATGCAGCTACAAAATCAGGATCAACAAATGTTGCTCGAACAGCTTCTATGAAGATAGATACAACTGTTCCTACTGCTGATATTACTGCTCCTACTAATAAAGCTGAAATCCAGACACGAACACCTTCGTTTGCTGGTTCTTTAGCTGATACCGAGTCGGGAATAGATGTAAGTACATTTGAACTTCACGTTGATAAAGCTGAAGACGACACTACCGCAACTAATTACAAAGACGTAATTGGTGCTACTGGTACAGTTAAGGCTGCAGGTAACAAAGCTAACGTGAACGTAACAACTTGGGTTGATGGTGTAACCAGTAAGTCTTGGACTTATAACTACCCAGATGCTCTACCAACTGACCTATTAGCCGGTGTGACAGTAAATGACACAGTCGACTTCCAGGTACAGGTTAGAGATATGGCTGGTAACTATGGTTACTCTGACTCAGACACAGCAACCACTAATGTAGATGGTGTGTTCGCTAAATACGCTCCTCACTATGTGAAGATCGACCAAGTTATTCCTACTCTTTCTTCTGCTATAACAGGAAAAGAGTATGATTCTACTCTTAAAAAAGATAAAGCTAACAGTAAATCTGTGAAAGTAACTTTTGACGGAAATGTTGATGCTGATACTGTTGCTGCTTCGGACTTCTCAATAACACTTGATACAGGTGGAGCTAAGGTCCCAACTGCAGCTAGCGTAAACAATGCTGACGTTTACTTGACATTAGAAGGTACTATTCCTTCAAATGACACGCCTAAGGTTACAATTGTTGGATCTATATCTGACAAAGCAGGTAACGTTACAGATTCAGGAAGCATAGCGGGCGCTACTGATGGAATTCCTCCAGTTTTGACTATAACAACTGGAACAGGTTCTGGTCTAGGTGCTGCTGGTGAAGCTACAGGCCCTGAGTCGCTTACAAAGAATAAAATGACAGTAACTATTGTTGCTGATGAATCTTTGAATGGTAACCCATCTGTTTGGGTAACTGAACAAGGATATGATGGTGGTGCTAACACAGACCCTATCCAAAATAACCACACAGCTGGTGAAGGTGGAACTGCCGCTACTGGTAGTGGTGGAGGATCTGGTGTAGCTACTGCTAAAGGTGGTAACACCTACTCTATAGTTCTAGATAATACAAATTCATCTGGAACTTCTACTGAATCTAGAAAAATGGCTATTCGTGTACTAGCTACTGACCTTGCCTCTAACGAGACAACAGCTGGTGGTGACACTAAGACTAGCACATACGTTTATACTCTAGATAGTAAAGTTGGTGACGCCGCTATGTCTCCAGCTACAACTACACAAGATCGACCTTACATACAGTTTGATTTTGCAGCTTCAGGAACTGCAGCTAAGGATAGAGAGTCAACTGCTCTTACTATTACCTCAGCTACAGTAGATGCTGGTGCAGATGGAGTCGACCTTGTAGACATAGCTGCTGATTTGGTTTCTAGTGCAAATGGTATAACCTGGTTCTATCGACCGAGTGAAGCACTTGCCACTGGAAAACACAAATTTGTAATCAAAACAAAAGACTCTGCTGGTAACACTGATACTGACACATTGACAGTAACTAAGTCTGCTAGAACTGACTTCAAGATGACTCTGTACGCAGGTTGGAACTTGATTTCAGTACCTTCAGATCCAGTAGATACAGCAATTGCTAATGTATTCTCTAACACAGGAATCAAGCAGGTTGTTACATACTCAGCTACTACACCTAAACAGCCATGGAGAATTGCTTCTCAAGCTGAAGGTGTGTGGACTAGTCAGACAACTCCTAAGTTAGAAAATATAACAGCTGGTGCTGGATATTGGGTTGAGTCTTCAGACTTTGAAGATCAGACTGTAGCGTTATCTGGACCTTCAGGTGCAGGTGATGTTAGACCAGCTCTAATCACTATACCAGTAGTTGCTGGTTGGAACTTGATTGGTGTAGTTGACCAAGACAAGATTCAAACTCAAAAGTCAGACTTTGGTACGCAACTTGCTGTGAATATAGATGGTTCGTCAACAAACCAAGATTTGTTTGACTACATTGCAGGTACGACTGTAACTAAGGGTTATAAATACTTAGCTGCATCTGCTGAATTTGATGGTCTAAATCTTGCTGATAACCAAACCAATGCCACTATTGGTGATGGTTTATGGTTATACGTAAAAGCTCAAAGCGACGGCTCAACACCGGACATTGTACCGTAAATAAACCGAAACTTTATGCGATTACGATTGTGATTGTATGAAAAAGAGCCTCTTCAATTTGAAGGGGCTCTTTTCTTTTTAAGAAAATATTATTCAGTTTATTAAATACGTATTAAACTTACTGTGCGAACATTTCTATAATTGTAGATAATCTATATATAAAATCTTTATATATATATAAATACTAGTATTGAGGTTATTTTATGAAGCATTATAAAAAAATTATCAGTGGTTTTTCCATTTTGATTTTATCTCTTATAATGACATCCGGTATAGTATCAGCTAGTTCAGAAGTCCCATCTATTACATCTCTTACTTTTTATGGAAATGTTGATGTTAGTGGTACTTCTAACCCTGATAATTATTTTATAAAAGCTAGAATAGATGATTGGGAATCTCAACCTGTTCAAATTGGTGAATTTAAAACTTCTATGTTTCATGGTTTATTTGTTGACGCACCTAACGAATATATAGGTAAATCTATTCAATTTATTTTACAAGATCAAATTATTGCTGATCAAACCGAAATATATATGTTTAAAAATTCCGATGGTACCACCGACCCTCTTTGGACGTTACCTCAATTAAGAAAGATTGATTTAACTTTCCCATCCACACCTTTACCTCCAACACCAACCCCTACTCTTGTTCCTACAGCTACACCAGCTCCTATTATACTGAAGCCTTCTTATTTCGAAGGTAGAGCTATTACCAATGGTAAAGCTGTATCTGATGGTGTTGAAATATACGCAGTATTAGATGATTATGTATCTCAGTCAGTTGTTGTATATGATGGTCGTTATTTCTTAACTATTGATCCTATTTTAGAAAAATATCTTGGTAAGGAATTAAAGTTTTATATTGCAGATATATCAGCCTCTCAAGCTGAATCATATGTTGATGATCTTTATAGAAGTGATTATTTATTAGTTTTCCCTACAATACCTGAGCCTACACCAATACCTACTGAAATTCCAACTCCTACTAGTACACCTGAGCCATTACCAACTGAAACTTCTACTCCGACAGTTACACCTATACCATCTGTTGCTCCAACCAGGACTGCTACTGCTACACCAATACCTACCCAAACATCTACTTCAACGCCTACTCCAACCCCTTTAGTAGATTTAGAAGCTACTGTTACTGCTCAAAATCTTTTATTAGAACAAATTGCTTTAAATTCTCAATCTGATGGTGGCGGATTTTGTAGTGCAAACAGTGAAGGTACCGGTAGCTTAGGTATCATAGGCTTATTGCTAACTCCTATTATATTGTTTGGTATTGGGAAACTACGTAAAATTAAATAAAATTATAGTACTTCCTCTAATACTATGACTTGTCTACTTTCAGTTAAATTAGATTTTGCTACATTTAATTTGTTTACAGGTATGTCTATTTGGGTTCCTAATTCAGATACCAAATTTTTCACGTTATTTGAAATTACTCCAGATTCTCCATGATTTGAAAGAATAACTAATTTAGGTTCGATCTCACGAACTGCATAAGCTATTTGATCAGAATCTAAAATTTGATCATTCGAAGGTATGATCAGTATATCTACTTTCCCTAGTTCTCTTATTACATTGTCTGTAAATTTTGATGATGGTCGTCCAAAAAATGCTGTTTGCATACCTTCTAATTCAACATTGTAAATTGTGTTAATTATTTTTTCTGAATTTACAGTTGTGCCTGCGGTAGGTATTCCCCTTAATGCTATTCCACCAGATTCGTACTCTCCAGGTCCAGAAAATAAATTATAATCGCTGTTTGATCTTAACTCTTTTTTTTCTTGATAATATAGGCATATTAAATTGTGTTCTTTTATATTCGAATCTAAGATTTCTTTTGTAGGCTCAACTAATAAAGTAGATATGTTTGTTTTGATAAAAATTGATGATTCTCCAAGCCACTTTATTTCCATGAAATTTATCTCCTAAATATATGTTTAAATGATTATTTTATTATTTTACATTACCAAAATTATTAATTTGTAATTGTATTGAATCTCTTAAATATTATTTAGTTAAACGATAATATCCTCATATAATATATATATAGAATAATTTACTAACTAAATAATATGACTTTTTAATGTCTACACAAAAACAAGATTACTATGAAACATTGGGGCTTTCTCGAAATGCTTCTTCTGATGATATAAAGAAAGCTTTCCGTAAATTTGCCCTGAAATATCATCCCGACAGAAATAAATCTCCTGAAGCACAGGATAAATTTAAAGAAATTAATGAGGCGTATCAGGTACTTAGTGATCCAGAAAAAAGATCACTTTATGATCAATTTGGTCATTCAGGTGTTAATAGGGAATTTGGGAAGGGTTTTGAAGGTTTCGATAGTGGATTTGGCGGTTTTGGAGACATTTTTGATAGTTTTTTTGGAGGATCTTCTTCATCAAATGCATCAAAAGGTAGAGACTTAGAGTTTGTAATGGAAATATCTTTTGAAGATTCTGTATTTGGGATTGAAAGAGAATTAGATATCCGAAGATTAGAAAAATGTTCAATTTGTAGAGGATCACGCGCTGAACCTGGATCTGAAATTTCTTCATGTAATACATGTTCTGGCTCGGGTAAAATTTCTCAAGCCCAAAGAACAGTTTTTGGTCAATTTCAACAAGTCACTACTTGTCAATCTTGTAGAGGATTAGGCCAATCTATTAATACTCCATGTTCTAAATGTGTGGGGAAAGGAACTGAAAATATTAGGAGAAGAATTAAAGTCACTATCCCACCAGGTATAGATAATGAATCAAGGATTGTTATGAAGGGTGATGGAGAACCTTCTTTATCTGGATCAGAAAACGGTGATTTATATATTCTTATTAAAATCCTTAAACATAATCATTTTGTTAGGCAAAATAATGATATCTTGATGGATCTTGATGTAAATTTTGTAACTGCAACATTAGGTGGGAATATCTTGATTAATACTCTAGATGGACAGCAAAATATAGATATTCCTGCTGGATCTCAATCAGGAAGAATTCTCCGCTTAAAATCTTATGGAATACCTTTTTTAAGGCGGCCAGATAAAAGAGGAGATTTCATCATTACTTTGAAAGTATTAACTCCTACTAAATTAAACTCTGAACAGAAGCAAATACTTAAGACTTTTGGTGAATCTATGGGTTTTAATGATTTCAATAATAAAGAAGAAGATATTTTAAATAAGGTTAAGGATGCTTTTAAAGGTAAAAAATAAATTTATATGGTTGAAAAATGGTTAGAAATTTCAATAGATGCACCAAATGAATTTGTAGAACCTGTTTGTCAAATATTTTCAAAATATTCTAATAATAAAATCGCAATTATAGAATCACCAATCAAAAACTATGGTTTGAATTTACAGACTGTAAAATGTTGGATTGATTATAGTTCTTCAAATGCTTCATTAGAATTAATTGATATTAGTATAAAACTCATTAATTATTTACATCCAATAGGTGAGATTAAAAAAAAATTTGTTGATGAAAATATGTGGAATAAACAAGAATTTTCCTCTATTAGTATTGGTAAAAAATTAATGATAATTCCAAATTCTATATCTAATTATGATGAATCAAAAATTCTAATTCCTTTAATTCCTGGTTTAGCTTTCGGGACAGGACATCATCCCACAACAAGAATGTGTTTAGAATCTCTTGAAAATAATTTAAATAAGGATGATTCAGTTCTTGATCTGGGATCTGGTTCTGGAATATTATCTATAGCCTCATTTATGTTAGGAGCCTCAAAGGTTATCTCTATGGATATAGATGATGATTCTATAAAATCCACAAGAAGAAATATTTCTTTAGCAAACATAAAGCAAAACACCCTAATTTTAAAAAGTTCTTTACCCAACGTAAATGTACCATGTAGTAGTCAAGATATAATCGTTGCAAATATTTCTAGTGAAATTATTATTTCTTTATCTAAAATGCTTTTGCATGCAGTAAAATCTACTGGTTTAGTAATTGTTTCAGGTATCTTAGATGAGAAAATTTCGGATGTGATTAAGTCTTTTTGTAATAATGGAGGACGAATTATTAATCAAAAAAAAATTAATGATTGGAATTTATTAGAAGTAAAAAAAAATAATGAAGATACATAGATTTTACATTCCAAGATATATCGTTAAAAATGAAGAATTAAATTTGTCTGATTTACAATCCAAACAAATTATTAAAGTTCTAAGAATGAAAAAAGAGGATCAAGTTATAATTTTCAATAATTATGAGGAAGAATGGTATGCAAAAATTTCTAAAATAGAAAAGAATTTAGTTTTTGTTATACCGTTTATGTTCAGCAGAAGTAATAAAAAATCTAAAGGTTTTATTTTAGCTATAGGTATTTGTAAAAATAATAGATTTGAATTTGGATTAGAAAAATGTACAGAATTAGGGGTAAAAAAAATAATTCCACTTATAACATCAAGAGTTCAAGGATCTTCAAATAGTATTATTTCTAATGAGAAAATTGGTAGATGGAATAAAATATTAATAGAAGCGTCAGAACAAAGTAATAGATTAAATATTCCTGTTATTTCCAATCCAATTAGTATAGAAACTACTATAAATTCGAATGAAGAATATCATAAATTTGTAATGGATATATCTGGTGAAGACCATATAAATAAAATTAATGAAATAAAAAACACAAAAAAGGATATTTGCCTTTTTATTGGTCCCCCTGGAGGATTTACTAAAGAAGAATTGGAGATTTTTCGATTAAATAAGATTGAAAGATTGTCTTTAGGAAATAATATTTTTAGAACAGAGACCGCTGCAATAGTATCATCATTTTTCCTTAGTCAAAATATTAGTTAAGGACTCTCTTCTTTTAATGTTCTAGACATAAGTTTACTTATAACTTCTTCTGGAGAGGAATTTTTATGTATAACTTTGTAAATAGAATATATTATTGGAAGTTCAAGATTATTTTTTTTCCCTAAATTATAAGCTGATCTAGCAGTATCAATTCCTTCAATGGTTTGAACTATTTTAGCCTTTGCTTGATTAACACTAAAACCATCAGAAATTAATACTCCGAATTGATAGTTTCTACTAAGATTCGAGTAGCATGTAGTGATTAAATCTCCTATACCACTTAATCCATAAAAGGTTTCTTCTTTGGCTCCTTGTGAAACTCCTAAAATTTTCATTTCATTTAATCCTCTAACAAGTAATGAAGATTTAGAATTATCACCATAATTAGATTGGTCTAAAAAACCGGAGGCGATTGCAATAATATTCTTTAATGAACCACCATATTGCACACCTATAAGATCTGTACTTGTATATGGTCTAAAAATTTTTGAACTAAAATAATTTTGTACAATTTTTGCATTAGAAATTTCAGGATAAGCTATAGTTGTAAGAGCAATTTTATTTTCTTGTATTTCTTTAGCTAGATTTGGTCCTGACATTACACCAATTTGTTTTTTAGGGATTAAATTTATTAATTCTTCTGATATTACAGTTGTAGAAATTTTATTAGTTGAATTTTCTAATCCCTTTGTCGCTGAGAGAACTAAAGTATGAGGTGATATATATGGTGATATTTTTGCCACACTTTTTCGTAACCCATGTGATGGAACTGCAAAAATTATTAGATCACATTTTGGAATGATTTCATCATATCTTTCAGAAATTTGCAGTTTACTAAATTTTTCATTTTGATTATTTTTTGAGGAAGAGGTTATTAATATTGTATTTTTATTATTATTAATTAAACCAAGTGCAATGGTAGTACCCCAAGAACCACCACCGATTACTACTGATTGTGTTATTCTTTTATTCACTTTAATTTTTTATTTTTTTCAAAAATTTTACTTTCATTACCATTTATTAGTCTTCTTATATTTTCATGATGACTAACCAAAATAATGATTGTAGCAAAAATGAAAAAGATCAAATCCCAATATGATTTTTGATTATTTAGGAATAAATGAATGATTAACATTATAATCATCCCTGAAATACAACCTATTATAGATCCAAATGATACTAGACGCGATATTAATATTGTTAGAATCCCAATAATTAAACCTATGATACCAAATGGGTTAATTAACATCATCGCTCCCACTCCGGTTGCTACTCCTTTACCACCTCTGAATTTAGCGAAAATTGGTATTATATGACCTATTATTACTGAAATACCGGATATTGAATATACCCATTCATAATTGCTAATAATAGAACTAATATATACAGCAAGCACACCTTTTAGGACATCAATAATTAAAACGATTACAGCTGCTTTGTACCCAATGGTCCTCATTACATTAGTTGCACCAGTACTACCACTACCATATTGTCTAATATCTTTCTTGTTCCAAATTTTTCCTAATATGATACCAGTAGGTATAGAACCTATAAGGTAGGCTATAATTATGCATATAAATCCAATTAGTAAATTATTCATTTGATTTTAGAATTAAAATTCATAACTACAGGAGTTCCATCAAAACCGAACTCTTTCCTAAAATGATTTTCTAGATATCTTCTGTAAGAAAAATGTATTAATTTAGGTTGCCGAGATTCCACAGAAAACGTTGGAGGCGCTGTTCTGACTTGAGTAATTTTATAAATCTTTGGTTTTTGATTACCGGATCTTGGTATGGGATTACTACTAATGCACTTAACCAGTTCGCTATTTAGATCAACGTCATTGATTTTCTTGCTAAATTCTGACCAAACTTTCATTATAGTTGGAGCTATATAATCTATTCCATATCCAGTATTTGCTGAGGTAAATATTATAGGAGCTCCTCTCATAAATTTGAATCTATCAAAAATTCTTTCTGTGATTGTATTTGTATTTATACCTAAATTTTTTGATAAATCCCATTTATTGATCACTATTATGTAACCTCTTTCTGCTTGTTCTATAAAGCCACCTATATGTGTATCTTGATCTGTAATTAATTCTGATGTATCTAAAACTAATATAGAAATATGTGATCTTTCAATCGAGTTGATAGTTCTTAGGATACTAAATTTTTCTAATCCTTTTTCTGTTTTTCCTCTTCTTCTTAAACCTGCTGTATCAATAAAAAGTATATCTTTCCCTTTGAAATTTAAATAACTGTCTATAGAATCTCTAGTTGTACCAGGAATAGTGCTTACAATAGATCTTTTTGAATTTGTTATTGAATTAAATATCGAAGATTTACCCACATTAGGTCTTCCTACTATGGAAACTCTTAATTGATTTTGATCATCATCATTTTTAAATTTTGGAATTATCGAAATACATTTTTCGATTAAATCTGTTATTCCAATATTATGATATGCGCTTATAGGTAATGGATCTCCCATGCCTAGAGAGTAAAATTCCATACTTCCTGATTCTTTTTCGTTTGAATCTACTTTGTTGACAACTAATAATATTGGTTTACCTGACTTTCGAATAATTCTTGCTATTTCATTATCTTCTGGAGTTAATCCTTCATTAACATTTACGATAAAAAGAATTAGATTAGAATTATTTAGCGCTTCAGAGAATTGAAATTTCACCTCTTTTAGTAATTTGTCTTCATGGGAATTATCATTTAATCCAGCAGTATCAATGATACAAAATTTATTATCATTCCATTCAGAATTAAATGATACTCTATCTCTCGTTGTACCAGGGATATCACTTACAATAGAAATTCTTCTACCAGCTATCCTATTAAACAGAGTAGATTTACCTACGTTTGGTCTTCCAACAATTGTAATAATTGGTATATTCATATGAGTTAGTATTCATTATTTATAGAGAATATTATATCCATCAAAGCTGTTTGAGCCCAAATTCTATTTTCAGCTTGTTCAAATACGATAGACCTATTATCATATAAAAGTCCTTTACTTATTTCCTCTCCTTCATGTGCAGGCATATCATGCATAAGTTTAACTCCTGGGTTAGCTGAATCAAGTAAATTTGGTGTTACTTGATATGATTTGAATTTTTCTTTTCTTGTTTGGGTTTCTTTTTCCTGCCCCATGCTTGTCCATACATCTGTATAAATAAAATCACAATTTTTTACAGCTTCACTTGGATCTTCTGTGTGGTAAATACGTCCTGTTCCATATTCATTTATGTTTTTTATAACAATATCGTCAAAACTATATTCTTTTGGGGAAGCTATATTAAATGTTCCTCCAACACCTGATATAGCAAATGCAAGACTTTTGGCGACATTGTTTGCATCTCCTATATATGCTACAGATAAATTATTTAAAGTATTTTTATCTTCATAAATAGTTAATAAATCTGCTAAAGCTTGGCATGGATGCTCGTCATCTGATAATGCATTAATGACTGGTATTTTTGAATATTTTACATATTCATATAAAGAACTATGTGAAAATGTTCTTATTATTACTAAATCAGCCATTTTATTAATTACATTAGAAACATCTTTTATAGATTCTCTTCTTCCTAGTCCAATTTCATCGGGACCAAAATATATAGGTTCTCCATTATGTAATTTTATTCCTTTCCAAAAACTTAATTTTGTTCTCAGAGAAGGTTTTTCAAATAGTAGAATAGCAGTTTTATTTGATAGGATATTACTCTTTTTACCAGATTTATATTCTAATGCTTTGTCTAATACATTATTTATAGATTCTACTTTAATATCTTTAAAGTTAATATAATTTTTCATATTGTTTATTAGTTAGAGGTTTGTTCTGATGGTTCAAATTTCAATAGGGTTAAATTTTCATCTATTTTTTCAAAAACTGGTTTTACTTTAATGCCTATCTTTATTTTTTCAGGATCAGGATTAATATTAACTAAATTAGTAGGTATGATGGGTCCTTCTTTTAATTTTATTAATGCATTAATGTACGGAACATCATCAGTAAATGCAGGTGTGGGAGCCAGAAACACAATCGCAAATGAAAATAAAGTTGCTTCTCCACTTATCTTAACCCATTCGATATCGTTTTCAGTACAATTTATGCAATGAACCCGAGGATAAAATTGATATTTATTGGTTGTTTTGCATTTTTGAATCCATATTTCTTTATTTTTAAGTCCATTCCAATATTTATCAGATTCAGGTTGAGAAATTGGTTTGGGTTTATTGTTCAATTTTATATTCCTAAAATTACTGTGGCTGTAGAAGATAATAATCCTCCGGTTCCATGAGCCAGAGCTAAATTACAGTTATCTATTTGGCGATCTTCTGCTTCATTTCTTAATTGTCTTACTGCTTCAACTATCGTAAAAATCCCATACATTCCAGGATGAGTGTATGATAATCCGCCTCCGTTAGTATTTAAAGGGAAACCACCTCCTGGAGAGATATTTTTTTCAAGTAAAAATTCAGGCCCTTCGCCTGGATTACAAAATCCGATATTTTCTAATGAAACTAACACTGTAAAAGTGAAAGAATCGTAAATCATAGCTAAATCTATATCTTCTAAATTTATACCGGACATTTTGATAGCTTGAGGTCCTGTTTTTGTTCCAAATGCTTTAGTCAAATCTGGCATTTGTGAAATCATAGAATGATCATGACCTTCTGCTATTCCTAAAATATTTACACTTTTTTTTCTTAAATCTTTTGCTCTATCTTTTGTGGTTATTACTATTGCTGCTCCGGCATCAGTAACCAAACAACAATCTAGTAAATGAAAAGGCCAAGACACCCATCTTGAATCATGATAATCATCTAATGTCATTTCTTTATTATAAAAATATGCTTTAGGATTCAAATTTGCCCATTTTCTAGTAGAAACAGCTATATTAGCCATAGCTTCTCTTGTTTTATCTTCTCCATATAAATGCATATACCTGTTGCATGCTAAAGAATATGAGGATGGAGGCCCAATGATGCCATAGGGATATTCATATTGAATCATAGGTATTCCATCATGTCTAGATAATGGGGCTCTATCAGATCTACCTGATTGTCCGTGTGTAATTAAGGCCACTTCACAGTATCCAGCTGAAATTGCTGCTATAGCATGAGCAATATGAATAACAAATGAAGAGCCTCCTACCGAAGTAGAATCAGTAAACCTAGGTTGAATACCTATATATTCTGCTACATCTAGAGTTGACCAACCTGCCGTAAATAAACCATCTACATCAGAAAATTTTAGTCCAGCATCATCTAGAGCATTAGAAGCCGCTTCTGCATGTAACGCCAAAGGAGATTTTTCTGGAACTTTTCCTATTTGATCTGATTCTGCTACTCCTACAATAGAAGTATTTCCTGATATATTTTTTAGTTTATTGTAATTTGGCATTATGTATAAAAAGTTTATTTTTTTTGATTATATATGTTGAAAATTAAATACAAACTAATTTATTCATTTGTATTTATATTTATGTTGTCAATTAATCTAGCTTTACCAATTTTTACAGCTAAAACCAAGAGATTGTTTTGACTTAGAGAAGGAACTTGATTGAATGTAATAGGGTCAACTATTTCAATATATTCTATTGTAATTAATGGATCTTCATTTAATTTCGAAAAAATTTTATCGGTTATAAATTTACTATTGATATTATTCTCTTTTGCTAATTTACTTCCCATAATTAGTGATTGATAAATTTTATTTGCTGATTTTTTTTCTTCACTTCTCAGGTAGGTATTTCTCGTACTTAGAGCCAATCCTTCTTTGTCTCTTATGGTGGGGATTTCAACAATTTTTATTTCGAAAGATAGATCTTTAATTATGTTCTTTATAATTCGTAATTGTTGTGCATCTTTTTGTCCAAATGTAACGAAATTAGGTTCTATAATATTGAACAATTTCACTACTATTGTTGCTACTCCAATAAAATGACCTGGTCTACTTTTACCTTCACAAACATTAGCGATTTCTCCTGGATCAACAAATGTTGAATTTAAGTTTTGATACATATCTTCCTTGGTAGGTAAAAAAGCATAATCTACACCATTATTCTTAAATATTTCCAAATCTTTTTTTTCATTTATAGGATATGCATATAGATCTTCTTTGGCAGAAAATTGTAATGGATTTAAGAATGAAGATGCAATTAATATATCTGATTTTTTTTTAGCTTTATTTAAGTGAGCTATATGCCCATCATGTAAACCGCCAAGGGTCGGTACAAATCCTACTAAACCTGAGATATTTTTTCTCAAATTTCTCATTTCTAAAATTGATCTTATTATTTTCAAGATATCTTCAGGTTTTTATTTATGTGTGAAAAAAGAATTAGTAGAATTCGGGAATTCATTATTCTTAATATCTTCGTCATAATTTTTTAATGCTTTAATTACAATCTCAGACAAATTTGCATACATTTTTGAATGTTTTGGAGTGAAATTAGGATTTAATCCTAGAATATCATGCAATACTTGTACTTGACCATCGCAGTTTATTCCTGCCCCAATTCCTATAGTAGGTATTTCTATAGATTTAGTTATTTGTTTAGATAATTCAGAAGGAATTAGTTCTAAAACAATACTGAAAGCTCCGGATTTTTCTAAAGCGATAGCATCGTTAATTAAAATTTTCTCACTATCTTTAGTTTTGCCTTGAACAATATATCCACCTAATTGATTTACAGATTGAGGAGTTAATCCTATATGTCCCATTACTGGTACACCGGCATCAGTAATTCTCTTTACTATTTCAGTGACATTTTTCCCACCTTCTAATTTGACAGCATCTGCTCCACCATCTTGGATTAATTTTTTTACATTTAGTAGAGTATTCTTGAAATCTATTTGATAACTTAAAAAAGGGAGATCAGCTATTATTAATTTATCGGGACATCCTGCTTTTACTGCTTGTGTGCATCTCACAATATCATTTATTTTTACAGGTATAGTAGAATCAAATCCCATAACAGTATTGCCCATACTATCACCAACCAAAATCATAGGAATTTGAGTCGATTCTATTAACTTGGCGAATGAATAGTCGTACGCAGTAACCATTGAAATTGGCTCTTTATTAATCTTCATCCGCTGAATATGATTAATGGTAATTTTATTTTTGTTCATGTGTATCCTTTTTTGGTCGACTGCTTATAGAGCTTATCGCCTATGATTTTTCACATTTACATATTTAATTTTACTTTATTTATTCAACATTTCTAAGTTCTTTTTTATAGATTTTAAAAGCTTTTCGTATATAGATTTATGTGTTGGGTTGTTAATTTGTGTTTTTTCTAGAGTATATAATGCTAAAGAACTATATGCTAATGAAATTTTAGGATCGAAATCTTCAAGAGCATTTAAGTGAGATTTTATAGTATCAAAATCTCCACGGATATAAGGTCCTGTCATTGATCTTTGGATTCCTTCTTTTGATATACCCTCAACTGTTGAATATATTATTGGTATAAGCATACTAATTCTTGTTTCATCATCTAATTTTAGAAAGTCTAACATATCACTTGATATAGCAATTAAAGAAGATAATAATGCGCAAGAAGTTACCGCTGCGGCGTGATAAATATTTCTAAATTCAGGAGATAACTTTAGTGGGATACCTTCAAAGCTTTTAGCAAAATTATATAACCAATCAACAACCTCTTTATGATTAGATTCTATAGCATATGGAATCTTATATAATCGATCTGAACAATTTATATTTGGAAAAGTTTGAAGTGGGTGTATAGTACCAGTCATATTATTATTACAAATACTTAGAGTAGATAAAGTTACAGAAGCAGAAAAATGTATTAAGACTTGATTAATTTGCGAATTTATTTTTTGAACAATTTTTTTTATTAGATCATCAGTGCAGGTTATAAAAATATATTTTGAATCTTTTATAGCTTCATTTATGTCAGAAGTAATTAAGATATTGGGATTTAATTTTTTTTGTAATAGAATCCTTTGATTTTTTCTACTGGAGTGTACTGCTTTGAGAATATATTTGGAATCTTGTAAAGCTATAGCTAAATTTGAACCAAGCTTTCCTGTAGAAATTATAGAAATACTATTTTCTTGATACTCTGATTTAAAATTATTATTTTTCATAAATTACTTATTATTTATAATTATTTATTTGTTTTTCAAGTTTATAATTTTTACTCGTAAACGGATACTTACACTGTACCGTAACAATGTTACTCTTTGAATATATAGAATTAATTTAAGCTAATAATTAATGAAGGACACGATATGAATTTTTTTAACTCCAGGCGATCTCCTGTTATTTCAAAAAATGGAAGTGTAGCTACTAGTCAACCATTAGCTGCTCAAGCAGGATTAAGAATATTAATGGATGGAGGTAATGCAGTAGATGCAGCTATTGCAACTGCAGCTACATTGAATGTTTTAGAACCAATGTCTACCGGTATAGGAGGTGATATGTTCGCATTAATTTGGGATCCTAAAAAAAAGCAGGTTTCAGCCTTGAATGGTTCCGGTCGATCGGGTTCAGGTGCGAATGTAGATGAAATACTTGATTCAGGTTATAATTCTATTCCTAATGATGGCGATGGAGGACATTTTTCTGTCAGTGTTCCGGGAACTGTAGATGGATGGCAAACTGCACTTATTAGATATGGGAATATGTCTTTTTCAGAAGTTTTGAAGCCGGCGATAAATTATGCAATAAATGGATTTGGAGTATCAAAATTAATTTCTGAATCTTGGAAAAACAATACTAATAAATTGTTATACAGACCTTCAGGGATAGAATTATTACCTGGAGGTAAGGCTCCTGAACATGGTGAATTTGTTAATTTACCTGAGCTCGGACGTTCTTTTGAAATTATTGCAGAGGGAGGTAGTGAAGCTTTTTATAAAGGCGAAATAGGAAAAAAAATAGTAAATTTTATATCTAAAGAAGGTGGATGGATTACTGAATATGATATGCATAACCATAGATCCGATTGGGATGAACCAATAACAACAAATTATAGAGGTGTTGATGTTTGGGAATGTCCTCCAAACGGTCAAGGTATAGCTGCATTAATGTCATTAAATATTGTCGAAAACTTTGATATATCTAAGTTTAAAAGTCAATCAGTAGAAAGATATCATTACTTAATTGAATCTATGAAATTAGGATTTAGTGATGCGTTACACTATGTAGCGGATCCTAGGAAATCAAATGTACCTATAAATCCTCTCTTATCAAAATCCTACGCTAAAAAAAGAATGTCTCAAATAGATGATTATTTATCTAATAATAATATTTCTTATGGAGATCCATTAAAACCTTCAGACACAGTATATTTAACTGTTGTCGATAAAAATGGAATGGCTTGTTCCTTAATTAATAGTTTATTTAGTAGTTTCGGATCAGGTTTGGTAGTCCCAACAACTGGTATAGCCTTACAAAATCGTGGTTCTCTTTTTTCTTTGGATGAGAATCATTTAAATTATTTGTTACCGCAAAAGAGACCGTATCAAACTATTATTCCCGCGATGGCAACAAAAGGTTCTGAATTATGGTTAAGTTTTGGAGTTATGGGTGGATTTCAACAACCTCAGGGGCATTTGCAAGTGATTTCAAATATGGTTGATTATAATATGGATCCTCAACAGGCTTTAGATGCTTTAAGATTCAATGTAGATATCACTGACACAAACGATATCAATTTAGAAGAAGGATTAGATATAAATACTATAAATGAATTAATAAAGAGGGGACATAATATAAATATACTTTCTGGATCTGATCGCATGACTATGGGTGGCGGTCAAATAATTTGCCGTGACCCTGAAACTGGAATAATTTCTGCAGGCTCGGAACCGAGAAAAGATGGAGCAGCAGTGGGCTGGTAAACTTTTTATAAGACTTTTACACCTTTTTTATAACTTATTAGGAAAATAGTGTAAAATATATGTATTGAATTATTATTAATTGGATAAATGTAATTGACTGGTTTAAAGGTAAGAGAAGCTGCTGCTAGGTTAAATGTAAGTGAAAAGACTGTTTATAAATGGTTGAAAAATGGAATTTTGCCTGCTGCTAGGATAGGTAAGACTTGGATAATTAATGAAGAATCATTAAATAAATTACTAAATAATTATTCTGAAGAAAAATTTTTATATACTAAAGAAAATGAACAAAAGAGTGATTTAATTTCTTCTCGCCAAAGAGATAATTATAGTTTAAATCGATTTGTGAAATTATTAGAAAATTCTGTAAATTTTGGTGTCCAATCTATTTTGGGTCCTAGATCTAGTGATTCTGAAACAAAAGACATAATTGCAAATGAATTGAAAAATACTACTGGTGAAATTAGATTGATGGGAATAGGTCTAAGAGAATTTTTTGCAGATAAGGGGCACTCAAGAATATTACGTTTAATGTCAGATAAAGATAAAAATGTTTCAGTTAAAGCTATACTAGTAGATCCTGTAGGAAAATTTGCAAGAGCAAGGGCTGTTCTAGAGGATGGTATTCAATTTCAAAATGAAGAACAATTTCGTTCAGGCCCACTTTATAGTGATTCATGGAGAAGTTTAAATGTAATAGTAGCTTTAAGAAATAGTGCTCAAAATAAGAAAAATTTTAAATTTGAAGCTCGATTTATTGATTATTGGCCATCAGTTTATATGGTTATGACAAATAATTATTGTTTTGTAGAATCTTACCATTTTGGTAAACCAGATAATGATATTAGTGTTAATTCGATTGACGGTCTTGTGCCAATGCTCCAGGTAGAAAATAATAGTGATTACTATAAAGTCTTAAAGCATCATTTTGAGTATATATGGAATGGCGGTAATCCAATAATTAATATAAAAACCTTAAAAGAAATATCTGAATCTATGAAAGTTTCTTTATAGTTTATAGGAATAAATAGGAACTTTTTATTTAAATACGTAGAAAATATTCTTTATTATTCTAAATAAATATTTGTAATATGTTTAATGTTTATATAAAAAAAGTAGATAGGTAAATAAAATGGGTAAAATAAATGTTGCAATTATAGGTTTAGGAAATTGTGCTTCATCATTAATTCAAGGGATACACAAATACTCGGAATTAGATGAATCTTCTGAATTTAATGTTCCTGGAGTTATGAATAATATTTTAGGTGGTTATACAGTCGGGGATGTAAATATAGTAGCTGCTTTTGATGTTGATAAAGAAAAAGTTGGTAAAGATATTTCAGAAGCTATCTTTTCAAAAAATAATAATGCGTTAAAATTTCATGATGTTCCTTCGATGGGAGTATCAGTTGACAGAGGTATGACTCATGATGGAATAGGTGAATATTTAGAAAATATAATTCAAAAATCTGATGGAGAAACCTCAGATATTGTAAAAATTTTAAGAGATCGTAATGTTGATGTTGTTATAAATTATTTACCAGTGGGTTCTGAACAAGCTACAAAATGGTATGTTGAACAAATACTGGCTGCAGGTTGTGCATTTGTTAACTGTATTCCTGTTTTCATTGCTAAAGAACCTTATTGGCAAAAACGTTTTATAGATAAGGGGTTACCAATAGTTGGTGATGATATTAAATCGCAAGTAGGAGCTACTATCGTTCATAGGGTTTTAGCAAGATTATTTGAAGATAGAGGAGTCAGATTAGATAAGACTTATCAATTGAATTTTGGAGGAAATACTGATTTCTATAATATGCTAGAGAGAAGTAGACTAAAATCTAAAAAAATCTCAAAAACTGATGCTGTACAATCTCAACTAGAAAAAGATCTACCTACTGATGATGTACACATCGGTCCATCAGATCATGTTCCTTGGCTTGAAGATAGGAAGTGGGCATATATAAGGTTAGAAGGTACCTCTTGGGGAGATCAACCTTTGAATGTTGAATTAAAACTTGAAGTTGAAGATAGTCCAAACTCTGCCGGGGTTGCTATTGATGCAATACGATGTGCAAAAATAGCACTAGATAAAAAAGTCTCAGGTTCTATAGAATCAGCTTCTGCATATTTTATGAAGTCACCTTCAATACAGATGAGGGATGATGATGCGAGAAGAGCGGTTGAAGAATTTTCTGATATTAATTAATTTTTTCCAATGGATATAAAATAATATTTTTATATTAAATTATTTGGAATAAATAAAGTGAAAATTGCTCAGATATCACCCTATGACTTTTCTTATTATGGCGGTGTACAAAGACATATTTCTTCTTTAAGTAACAATCTTCAATCTAAAGGGCATGAAGTAGTTATTTTATCTCCATGTTCAAAAAAAAATCCTGCTATAGGGCTTAAAAATTTAGAATTTCGTTCTTTAGGAGGTACAATTCCTATTCCGTTCGCAGGTTCTGTGGCAAGAATATCTCCGTATCTTAGAACTAAAAATATAATACAAAAAATTTTTGAAGAAGAAAAATTTGATATAGTTCATGTACATGAACCATTTGTACCTATAATTTCTTTAACAGCAACTAATATATCTGATGTTCCGGTGATAGGAACATTTCATACATTTAATGAAAATGAATCGTTATTTTTTAATTTAGGTAAATATTTATTGAGAAATACTGTAAATAAACTTTCAGCTAAAATTGCTGTTTCAGAATCATCGAAAAATTATGTAAATAAATTCTTTCCTGGAGAATACAGTGTTATACCAAACGGTATAGATATCAAGAAATTTTCTTCACTGAAACCTTATCCTAAGATTTTTGTTAAAGGTTCATATAATTTACTTTTTGTAGGTAGGATAAATGAATCTCGAAAGGGATTAGACTGTCTAATTAAAGCCTATTCAATAATAAAAAAACAAAGATCTGATATCAGATTAATAGTTGTAGGAGAAGGAAATCCAAATTCTGAAATAAATAAGATTATTATGAAAATGTCTTTAGATAATATAATTTTTACTGGAGCTGTAGCAGATGAAGACTTAATTGCTTTTTATCAACATGCAGATATTTTTTGTGCACCAAATACAGGTAATGAGAGTTTTGGATTTATAATTATAGAAGCAATGGCAGCTTCTACACCTATAATTGCTTCAAATATTTCTGGTTTTAGATCCGTAATGAAAAATAATATTCATGGTTTTTTTGTAAATCCTTCAAATGAGATTGATTTAGCTGAATCGATACTTATTTTGATTAATAATCCAGATTCAAGAAAAAAATTTGGTTTAAATGGACTTAACACTTCCTATAAATATTCATGGGATAATATTTCTGAGAAAATAATTAATATTTACGAACGATTTATATAATTTTAATATGCAAATAATTAGACTTAATATTAGACAAAAAATTTCTAGATGGTTTGAAAATCCACTTGTTAATTTATTTGTTTTCTTGAAAATTCCGCCTTCTGTCATTACTTCCATAGGATTAGTGATTGCAATTATTGCAGCTTATTTTTGTTATATTGAAGAATTTCTTTATGCTGGTCTTTTAGTTTTATTAGGTTCATTATTTGATCTTATAGATGGTGGTGTAGCTCGTAAAACTGGTAAGACTAGTTCTCAAGGTGCTATGTTGGATTCAGTTTTTGATCGTATTAGCGAAATTGTAGTACTTTTGGGATTATCTTTTTATTTCTTAAATAATAAAGATGAATTAATGGTTATATTAACATTTATTGCATTATCTGGATCCATTATGGTTAGTTATGTAAGGGCACGGGCAGAAAGCCTAGGTGTTTCTGGTACTTCAGGTTTATTAACAAGACCCGAAAGAATAGTTATCATTGTGATTTCTTTATTACTTGGTAATCCAAGTTATGCCATATGGATATTGGCAATTGGTACTCCTATTAGTGCGATACATAGATTAATAGGTTCTTTAATTTCTATGAAAGATAAAAAATAATTATGATAATAAAAAAAGTTTTTATAATAAAAAATCTAAAAGCTTTAATTTTTCTTTTCTTTCTCTTTTTGATACTTATAAATAGCCAAGATATTTATGCTGAAGAATATGAGGGTATTACAATACTATCTGAACAGGTAACTTCAGAATTTCCAGAAGGAATTAGATTCGAAGCAAATTTTTACTCTGAAGAAAAATTATCTGATGTCAGAGTTTTTTTTCAACCTATCTCTAGTGATTCTCCCCAGTATGCATATTTGGATTTATTTTCTTCAGAGTTTTCACATAATGGAGATTTGTTTTACAGAACTGATGGGAATAGATATATCCCTCCAGGAACTGTTTACGATTATTGGTACGTTATCACAACACAATCAGGTACAGAAATAAAGACTAAATTAAAATCTTTTACTTATATAGATTCGAGGTTTGAATGGGAAAGTGTGAAAGAAGGACCAATTACAGTAATGTATCATGGCCCTATGAAAAGTAGAGCAATTACCTTAGCAAAAGCAGCTGAGGAATCTTTAGAAATTATGGGACCTATAATAGGATCGGAAATAAAAACTCCAATTGTTGTAACTTTGTATAACAATAATTCTGAAATGATTGGTGCAGTTAAATCTAAGAGTATGACAACTAGTCGAGAATTGATTACAGAGGGGCAAGCATTTCATTCTCATGGAGTTGTTTTAGTTTTAGCAGGTAGAAGAGATATTGGTACTATTACACATGAAATTACTCATATATTAGTTGGAAGATCTGCTGGATCTTCCGGGCAAGTACCTCTTTGGTTAAATGAAGGATTAGCAGAATATGGGAATATGGATAAATCTATCTCTTATATAAGATTTTTGGAATGGGCTATGGATACTAATCGATTACTCCCTTTTAGTCATTTAAAAACATTTCCTGGGGATCCAAATTTAATATTAGTAGCGTATGGACAAAGTAGAAGTATGGTTAAATTTATGCTGGATAATTATGGACCAAAAAAAATGTCGAATTTAATGTCTGAGTTAAAATCTGTTTCAGATATAGATAAAGCAATAAAGAAAATTTATGGTAAGGATTTATTGACTCTAGAATCAGATTGGAGGCGAAGTATTGGTGCCCCAGAATATGTGCCTCCAGAACCTAAACTTAATAAAATTGAAACTCTAGATAAACAAAATGAGTATAAAATTCTGACTTTATCTCCTGATGAAGAAGGAACTGATATATCATCAGTTCCAAGTAGTGATTCTAATGAAGTTACTAATAAAAATTCTGATAAAACTGTTGGATGCTCGAGTAGTGGTAGATCTGATCTTTCATTAATTAGTGCGTTAATCCTAATTCTTATCTTTTATAGAAGAGATAGGAATAAAATTTAAATTATTTCCTTGCTTCTTGGAGTAATTTATTTAGGGTTTTGCCTAAGATATAATTTTTATCTTCTTCATTTACGAAATCACAGTATGTTCTAAATGCTTCAATCGACTGTTTATATGTCATGTGTGGTTTTACTACTGGGAAATCTGAACCCCAACACATATTTCTTCCAAAAGCTTCATAACATTTTTCATAAATGTATTTTATTTCATGATAAGGAAAATTCCATGAATCTTTTTCTTTTGAAACATAATGAAATCCAGATAATTTTAATAAGATATTTGGTAAATTTCCCGATTCTAATACATTTATTAAGTTTATATCTTTATCTGTACCATAGGATTTTAATCCAGACATATGGTGGCATAAAATTTTAAGATTAGGATGGCGTTCTGCCACTTTTCTAATTTCATTTTGATGATGAGGAGCTACAGCTAAACTGGCAATAATTTTTGTTTCTTCAGCCACTTTAAAAAAATCTATTCCTTCTTTAGAATTCATCCATTTACCATCATCAGATTTAGCTAAATAATGAGTAAATGCTTTCATTGGCCATTTTTCTATAGATTTTTCTAATCTTTTGGCCGCGCCTTTTATATGATAAGTTTCAGACCAAAAAGAATCTACATCTGCAAATTGTTCTAATCTGTTGGGATAACTCTTTATGGCATTAGAAATGTAATCATTATTAGTTTTATTTCTATAAATTTGTGCACATACAATAGTAGCTTTATCAACACCGTTTTGATCCATTTGGTGTATTAAGGTTTCTATAGAACCATGTTGCTCAGGGTGGGCAGGTGGAGGAAGATATGGCCAGTATGACCATGCATGACAATGTGAATCGATAATCATTTTATTATTCTAAAGGCTGATAGCAATTGATGAAACATTTAAGAAACATAAAAGAAACATTTCCGAAATATTAATTTTATAAATTTGATTTATCAAGTATACAAATTTTTAGGAGGTTATTATGGATTCTGGTCATACGGCTTGGATGTTAACAGCATCTGCATTGGTATTTTTTATGACACCAGGGTTGGCTTTTTTTTATGGTGGATTAGTCAGAGCAAAAAGCTTAGTTAATACTATTATTCTTAGTTTTATTACTATAGGAGTAGTAACTATTGTATGGACATTGTGGGGATATAGTCTTGCATATGGTAATGGTGAACTTATACCTAGTTTTGTAGGAGATTTTTCTTTATTAGGATTAACTGGAATCCCGATGTTCTCAGGAGAAGGAGATAGCATTAGTCCATTATATGATGTCTTATTTCAAATGATGTTTGCTATTATTACTCCAGCTTTAATTACAGGTGCATTTGTTGAAAGATTCAAATTTTCAACATATTTGATTTTTACAGTAATGTGGATCACATTTGTTTATTCTCCCGTGGCTCATTGGGTTTGGGGTGGTGGATGGATAGGAAGTGCAGGCGCTCTAGATTTTGCAGGAGGTACAGTAATACATATTAACGCTGGGGCAGCAGCAGTTGCTGCTGCATTGTTGGTTGGTAAAAGAAGGAACCCAGGATTACAACCAAATAATGTTCCATATGTAGTTTTAGGTGCTGCAATTCTTTGGTTTGGATGGTTTGGTTTTAATGGAGGTTCAGCTTTAGCATCAGATGATTATGCTGTCAATGCAATGTTAGTTACTCAGATTGCAGCTGCTACTGCTGCTACTGTTTGGGGAATTATAGGATTGATTTCTACAGGAAAAATGAGCGGGGTAGGAGTTGCTACAGGTGCGGTTGCAGGTTTAGTAGCAATAACACCAGCTGCAGGATCAGTTAATGCTTTAGGTGCGTTAGCTATAGGTATTGGAGCAGGTGTGATTTGTTATTATGCAGTTGAATTAATTCACAAAACAAAAATGGATGATGCATTAGATGTTTTTGCTGTACATGGGATTGGAGGAATTTGGGGATGTATTGCTACTGGAATTTTTGCTTTAGAAAGTATTGCAGGTGTTAAAGGTTTAATAGAAGGAAATGCCAATCAAGTTTGGGTTCAAATTTATACTGCTGTTGGCACTTTAGCATATTCATTTATTGCTTCCTTTATAATTTTGTATGTTCTAGATAAAATTCCTGGATTAGGATTGAGAGTATCTGAGAATGATGAAGATCAAGGGTTGGATTTATCTGCGCATGGTGAGCAAGCATCTATTAATGATGGTGCAAATTAATAGAAAAATATCGAAAAGGAGACACAAATGATAAGAATAGATGCAATTGTTAGACCTGAAAGGGTAAATGTTGTATTAGATGCAATGTCTGAGTCTGGCTGTACTGGCTTTACTTACAGTAATGTAACAGGGAGAGGTACCCAACAAGGTGTTGAAGTATTCACAGGTAGAGGAAGTGCTACTACAAATAGAGTTTCACTTCCAAAAGTAATGATTACTACTGTGATAGAAAATTCAAATAAAAAATCTGTAATTGAAGCTATAATAAATGCTGCAAAAACCAGTGAATTGGGAGAAATAGGAGATGGAAAGATTTTCGTTTCCGAAGTTACTGATGTAATAAGAGTTAGGACAGGAGATACTGGAACTAAAGCTTTATAAGTTTGTTTTAGTATTAAATAGAGCAAATATGTATACATGATTTATTGATGTATACATATTTGCTTTAAAATTCTTCTATGAAAAATTTTTACATTATCACTTTTGGTTTCAAGTGATAGAATTAAATACTTATTACTTAGGAGCGTAGCTCAGTTGGCTAGAGCGCTGGTCTCCAAAACCAGAGGTCGGGGGTTCGAGCCCTCCCGCTCCTGCCATGAAATATGGCCGGGGTGCTGAAATTGGTAGACAGGCTACGTTGAGGGCGTAGTGCTCGTAAGGGCGTGTGGGTTCGACTCCCACCCTCGGCACCATAAGTTATATTAATAAGGCGACGTGGCCAAGTGGCTAAGGCGAAGGTCTGCAAAACCTTTATTCGCGGGTTCGAATCCCGCCGTCGCCTCCAAGTTATTTTAGTTAAATGTTAGTATAGATCTTGCAACTATACCGGCATTCATATCCTCAAAAGCTTGGTTCACTTCTTCTAAAGGTCTCTCTTTAGAAATTAATGTATCTAAATTTAATCTTCCATTTTTAATTAAATCTAAAAGCCACTGAAAATCAACTCTAGGTCTTGCCGTTCCGTGGTAAGCACCTATTAAAGATCTATCTAATAATAAATCATTACAATCAACTGAAATTTTTGCATCAATTGGCTGAACGCCTACCATAACAGCTGTTCCTCCAGGGCAAGTAGATTGGAAAGCTTGACTTAATATCTCTGGAAAGCCAACCACTTCAAAAGAGTAATCTACACCACCCTTAGTAATTTCTAGAATACTTTCTACTGGATTATTTTTATCAGGATTTATTGTATGAGTTGCACCCATTTCTTTAGCTTTTTTTAGTTTAAATTCGCTTTTATCTATTGCTATGATTATTGAAGCTGAACTTAATACTGCACCCTGAATAACATTAAGACCTACTCCTCCACAGCCAAAAATAGCTACATTTGATCCTTTTTCAACCTTTGCTCTATTAACTACTGTTCCTATTCCGGTGATAACTGCGCATCCAATTAGACATGCTTTTTCTATAGGTGTATCATCAGAAACTTTCACAACAGTATCTGCAGGCACTACGGTTTTTTCTGAATAAGTTCCTACTCCATTTGATTGATAAACATTATTATTATTCAGACTAAATCTAGTTGTTCCATCAGGCATAGTAACCTTTCTTCCGTAAGTTGTGCATAGTGTAGGTAAACCATTAGTACAATTCCTACAAAATCCACACATTGCATCCATGGAGAATATAATTTTATCACCTGGAGAAACAGACTTTACATTATTTCCTATTTTTTCAATTATTCCAGAGCCTTCGTGTCCCATAACAATAGGTTTTGCAGGTATCGCTCTATGGCCATCAATATAATGATAATCGCTATGACAAACTCCCGCACCTGAGACTTTAACCAATACTTCATTTTCATTTGGATCTTGTAAATCTAATTCTTCAATTATTAGAGGATGGTGTGCATCATATAAAACGGCTGATTTAGTTTTCATGGAAATTATTATACTTTAATTATTCCTATTTCAGGACCATGCCTAACAGGGTCTACATGTCCACCCCCTACCATCATTGCATCACAATACCATAATTCACCATCTTTAATTGATAAACCATGTGGAGCAGGGGCATCTCCAGGTTCTTTTTCACTGAAGACTAATCTTTCCATTTCTCCACCATCTTTTACGTTATATTTTATAATTACTTTATCTGAAGTATGGGCACACCATATTCCATCTCCATCCCGTGCCAAACCATGTAGCCTATCAGTATTAACTTCTATCTTTTTTATTACTTTCATCGCAGAACCTTGTATTTTTCCACTTTGCTTATTTAGTACTTTATCTGTGGATTCATTTACTACTAAATCAAATGGATCACATAAGTATATTGCTTTAGGACTGAACGCGGTTACCCATAATTTCCCATCATCCCATTCTATTCCATGTATTCCTCCGCCATCAGGTGTTCTAAATCTATTTACGAAAGAACCTGTTTCTAAATCTAATTGATATATCCAACCAATATCTGTATCAGTAGGTCTTTTTTCTCTAAATTGGGAAGGACCTCCATTAGATGCAGTCCATAAAAATCCTCCTCCAACAGTAATTCCTGATCCATTTTCAGTTGGAGTTTTTAGTGTTTTAGTTACATATCCCTCAGTGTTTAAAACATACACTTGATCAGTTTGTTGATCCATCACGTATAGATGTTCATTGTACCATTGTAGACCATTTGGCATACGACATGGTGGAGGGTATTTTTCTGCAGTTGAAACATTTTTTATCATATAAATCTACCTAAATTAATATTTATTCTTTTATAAATTAATTACAAATTTTGCGGTGTTAATTTGAATTAATCAAATGTTTTCTTGCTATTTAGATATAAAATATAATTTTATATTTAAATTAGGTAGGTAAAAATGAAAAAAATATTAATTGCTGGTTGTAATCAAGAAATTTCTTCTTTTAATCCCGTTACATGTGATTATGATTTTTTTCAAATATATAGAGAAGAAGGTATAAGGGAATTTAATACAGGTTTAAATAGTTATATAGGTGGAGCTATAGAAGAACTGAAAAATTATAATGACTTTGAACCTATTTTTACTTATTATGCCGAAGGTACAGCTGCAGGTCCGTTGGAACATTCATCTTTTGTTAGAATATCTGATGAATATTTCCACTCAATAAAAAAATATGCAGGAAAAATAGATGGTGTATATCTTTCATTGCATGGCTCTATGGGTACAACAGAAGAATTAGATCCAGAAGGATATATATTAGAAGGAACTAGAAGAATATTAGGTAACTCAGTGCCTATAGTTATATCTTTAGATCTACATGGTGTCCTTACTTCAAAAATGTTAGATAATTGCAATGGAGTTACTTCTCTTCATACATATCCACATGTAGATTTTGATGATACTGGTAAAAGAGCCATTAAAATGCTTTCGAGGATAATTAATGATGGTGTAAATCCAGTTTGTGCAAGAATAAGAATCCCTACACTTGTTAGAGGAACTGAACTTATAACAGAAAAAGGTATATTTGGTGAACAAATAAGATATGCAAAATCTTTACATAAAAATGAAAAAATTTTATCAGCAGGTTTTTTGATCTGTAATCCCTTCACTGATGTACCTGAACTTTGTAGCCAATCTTATGTTTTTACAGATAATGACAGAGAATTAGCTTCAGAAGAAGCTTTGCATATGGCAAATACTTTTTGGCCAAACAGATCGAAAATGCAAGGTAAGTTCACTTCGATTGAAGATGCTGTGAGTAGTGCAGCTAAGATGGTAGGTCCAATAGCATTTACTGATGCTGCTGATGCACCAAGTTCAGGGTCTCAGGGAGATAGTAATGCTATTCTTTCTGAAATAGTTAAACAAAAATATCCTCATTCTGTACTTGCTAGTGTTGTTGATCCTAATGCAGCAAAAATTGCTCAAGATAAAGGAGTTGGTTCGTTTATAAATGTGCCTATAGGTGGTGCCTTTGATAAAAGATATATACCCTTGGAGCTTACCTGGGAAGTTATTTCACTTTCTACTAAACCATTTATGCCTGAAAATTGGGGTTTTTTTCTAGATCCCGGTTTAACTGCAGTACTTAAATCAGATAACATAACACTTGTAGTTATTTCAAAACCAATTATGCAAACAGACCGATCAATATATTTAAGAAATGATGGTACTGGTGATGGTCACCCTCTTGATCCAAAAGATTTTCACGTGACTATAGTTAAATCACCTCATTGTGAGCCTGAATTTTATGATGACTGGGTGGAAGAAAATTTTAATATTGATGCCCCAGGATCTACAAGTGCTAATTTACCAACCTTGGGGCATAAACATTGTCAGAGACCTATGTTCCCTTTGGAAAAAGATACAGAATTTAATCCTGAAGTAGAATTTTATTCTCGCTAGATTTACTTTTATTATTTTGATAGATAAGTATAATAACTCTTAAAGTAAATTAAAAATTGTGTATATTTTGAGAAATTAGATAATGAAATTAGGAATACTTTTATTCAAATTCTGGTTAATAGGAACAGTCATATTTGGTCCAGCTACCGCTATAGTGTTAGGTGTTGCATATGTTCATTTTTTTGGTGTACCACGTTAATAAACTATTTTATTAAACCTTAAAATTTTATAATTATCTGTCCTTGATCAGTAGGTTTCATCAAACCTTCAAAAGTTTCTTGTATTTTATCTAAAGTTATATATTTATTATTTTCTGTCATCATATCTATATCAATCTTACCTGACTTCATTAGATTTAAAGCATTATGCCAGTTTATAGGGTCTGATCCCCAGCTAGATTTAAAAGATATTTCTCTTGCCATCCAGTCTGCAGGTTCTAAGGGAATTATTTCCCATGGGACAGCTACCAATATGACTTGACCATTTCTTCTAACAGTATTAAAAGCAAGATCTAGTGTCTCAGGGAATCCTGCACAATCAAAAATTACATCTGGACCAATACCATCAGTTAATTCTACGACTTCGTTTTCAATATTATTTACAGATGGAGATAATACTTTTGTAGCACCTAATTTTTTTGCTAAATTTTGTCTTGTTAATGAAGGTTCGGAAACATAAATCTTATCTGCTCCAGCAGCAGCACATGCCTGAATAGTTAATAGACCAATAGGCCCAGCGCCAATAACTAGAACTGAATCTCCTAATTTTAATTTAGAATTTCTTATTGCATGAATAGCCACTGCAGTGGGTTCACACATAGCAGCTTGTTTTTCAGAAACACCATCAGGAACTTTTATTGGGTTCCATTCTGGTAATAATGTATATTCGGCATATGCCCTAGTTTTTTCAGGAACAAATCCCATTTTTCTATAGTTATATCGAGGAAGAATTTTTTGTGGCAGTTCTTGCCCAGGGGGTGGTGTACCACCTCCACCCACTACTATATCCCCTATTGATAATTTAGTTACATTGCTCCCTATTTCAACAACTTCTCCAGTGAATTCATGACCTAAAACTGTTTCAGGAGGAGCTAAATCATACATAAAAGCGTGAACATCTGTGCCACAAATTGCCGATAGATTGACCTTTATTAAAACTTCATTTACATTAGGTTTTGGTGTTGGTATTTCCTCAACAGAAAAAGTTTGGTTTCCTTTATATAGAGCCGCCTTCAAATTTTCTCCTTTATCATATTTATAATAAGTACTTTTTTATATTATATTTAAGTATAAATTTAAACAAAAATCAAAAAATATTAATTAGTGGTATATATACTCACATTTACTAGATTTGCGTATGATATACTACAATTTATATATTGGTATTACAAATTTTTAATTATGAATTCTTTTGATTCCGAAAAAATAACTAAGTTAATGCATGAATTTCTTATTGCTTGTGGTGAAAATCCAGAAAGAGAAGGTTTGGAAAAAACTCCTACCAGAGTAGCAAAGTCTTATGCTGAATTACTTTCTGGTTATAAAGTTGACATTAAATCATTGGTAAATGGAGCATTATTTAATGTTTCATATGATGAAATGGTTGTTGTGAAAGATATTAACTTTTATAGTCTATGTGAACATCATCTTTTACCTTTTTACGGTACAGCTTCAGTAGGATATATTCCTAATAAAAAAATCATTGGGCTTTCTAAAATTCCTAGAATAGTGGATGCTTTTTCTAAAAGGTTTCAAGTACAAGAAAGACTAACTAAAGATATAGCTGATGCGTTTTATTCTGTAGTGAAACCACTAGGTTTAGGAGTAGTAATTGATGCAGTACATATGTGTTCAGTTATGAGAGGTGTAAAAAAGAATAATACTCAAATGATAACTAATGTAATGCTAGGTAGTTTTAGAACAGATTTAGCAACAAGAACAGAATTTTTGAATAATATTTCTAGAAATCCAAAATAATGACAAGAGTATTATCTAAATTTTCTCAAAATCCTATCAATGCATTAATTACACTAATTACATGGATTCTTTTAGTAGTTGTTATAAATATTATTTCCCCATCTTTATCTGATGTTACCTCTAATGAACAAGAGGAATTTTTACCTGCTGATGTGGAATCTGTTAAGGCTATAAATCTTCAATTGGATAAATATCCTACTAATTCGGGTTTATCAGCAATAGTAGTTTTCCATGCTGCAGAAAATTTCTTCTCTACAGATGGAAATATAGATATAGATAATATTAATCAATTGAAAAATTTTGTATATTTTTTTCAGGAGAATCAAGAATTAAAATTAATCGAAAATATCTTATCTGTTTATGATTCTCCTGAAGCATCAGCTTCGCTTATTTCACCTGACGGTTCTACTATGACGGTATTAATAAATATTGGTGGTAATCCAGCCGATGAAGACTTTCAAAAAACTGTTGATGTAATTGCTGAAAAAGCAGAAGAGTTTGGAGGAAAATTGAAAATTCAATCAGGAGTGACTGGTCCTGCATCAATTTTTACTGATGCTATTAGAGTATTTCAATCAATTGATATTCAAGTTACTATGGTTACAGTTTTATTGGTATTAGTAATATTGTTTATAATATACCGATCTCCTGGTCTTGCACTTATTCCGTTAATTTTGGTTGGAACAGCCTTAATTTTAGCTCAAAGCTTGGCAGCCTTAATTGCTGACAATTTTGATATAGCTGTAAATGGGCAAATTACAGCTATCATGTCTGTATTATTGTTCGGAGCTGGAACAGATTATGTTTTATTCATAATTTCAAGGTATAGAGAAGAGCTTGGTAAAAATCAAAATAGATTTCTAGCCATGTCAGAAACAGTTAAAAAAGTTGCACCATCAATTATTGGATCTGCTTCTACTACTATAGTTGCAATGATGTTACTAATTTTTGCTTTGTCTGGATCATTTAGGACAATGGGACCTATGTTAGCTTTAGCTGTTGGAGTAGTATTGATAGCTGGGATAACTGTAATTCCCGTCACTATAGCCTTAATGGGTAAATGGGCTTTTTGGCCTATTAGCATTCATTCCAATATTAAGAGGGCAAACAAAAAAGGTGTGTGGCATCGTATAGGTAATTTTGTTTCTCTAAAACCTAAATTTGTTTTTATCTCAACTACGATAATATTAGGTATTTCAATCTTACCTATATTTAGTCTTATCCCAAGTTTTAATTTCATTGATGGATATCCAGATGATGCTCAATCAAAAATAGGTTATGAATTAATGAAAAAAGGATTCCCTCCTGGTGAGCTTTCACCTTCAAATGTTTTTATTACTAGTTCTTCAGGGAATATTGTAGAAAGAAGAGAGTTTGTCGAAGAGTTAGCTAAAAAAATTGAACTAATGAATGGTGTAAACAAAGTTATGGGAGTGACAAGACCTAATGGTTTTTATGTGGATGAAAATTCTCCTGAATCTTTTGCTGGCTTGAGGTTTAATTCTAATGATGGTTCTACAACTAGATTAGATATTGTTTTTGATGGTGATCCATATTCTGAAAAGTCTTTGAATCAAATTACTGAAATCAGAGATATATCTAGTAAACATTTAAATGATAGTAAAGTTAGAAATATTGATATTTTGGTCGGTGGACAAACTGCCGTTCAGACTGACAATAAGAATGCTATTGATAGAGATATGCTAGTTCTTGCACCAATTGTTCTTTTAGCAATTTTTCTAGTACTTATTATTCTTCAAAAATCTATAATTTCTCCAGTTTATCTTATGTTTAGTATAATAATTTCATATTTAGCAACATATGGATTATCTGTATTTATCTTTCAAAATATATTGGGTCATAACGGAGTAGCGTATCAAAATCCAGTTTGGATTTTTGTTTTTCTTGTGGCTTTAGGAGCTGATTATAATATTTTTGTTATGTCTAGAATACGTGAAGAGGTTCAGAAATCAGGATATGTTAAAGGTATCTCTGAAGCTATTGGTCGTACTGGAGGGGTAGTAACATCCGCAGGTATTATTTTGGCTGGAACCTTCTCAGTACTTACCACTTTACCCCTAAGAGATGTATTCCAATTAGGATTTGCTGTTATGTTAGGTGTATTGATAGACACTTTCATAGTTAGGGCATTATTAGTTCCTAGTATGGCAGCTATGTTAGGTAAATATAATTGGTGGCCATCTAGAAAAATTTCAGAAAAATGAATTTATTGATAAAAGTTTCAAGGTTTATTTATGAGTATATGAATAAAAATTCACTAATTTTAATTCCTTTATTTGTTGCTGGATTAACTACATATTTTTTTGGAATCTTAGTAAGTATAATTTCAACTATTATATTAGTATCATTATTTTTATTTCTAAGAATTTATGTTACCCATCCTTCAATTGGTTCTTCAATAAATAGTGATTATGAAATTTATTATTTCCATTCTCCTAGATGCGCCGGTTGTTTATTTTCAGATGTAATCAATAATATTTCCAATAAAGATCTATACAATAATTTGAATGTAATTGATGTAACAAAAAATAATAATAGAAGTTTTATAAAAAAATTCAACATCAAATCTGTACCCACTTGGATATGTACTGATACAGAAGAAAAAATTTTTTATAGATCTAATAAGCCTCCCATTAATATTAGTAAAATTTAGATTAGAATATTTTTTTAAACAAACTTCTTATGTTTTTAATTACAAAATAAACAATTAATATCAATCCTAATATTGAGGGTATAATCATTCCTTCTATAATAGAAATAATCCAAAAAAAAGTAAGAATAATTATTCCAGGAAGATTTCCAAAGTAAGATATTTTTGGCTTAAAAGTTAATAATATTATCATTGCCAATATAGAGGTTAAGAACCAACCTATAAAGTTTGAGAGTGGAATTCCATAATATATTCCTGAAGATTCCCATTCCCAAGCTCCCATTACATTTACTGATACAGGATCAATAATTAAATCAAAAGAAGTTAGTATAAAGGCGCCTAAGAATAAATTTTTTATAGATATATTATGATTAACAAAGGAAGAAGCTAGAATTGTTAGCATAACCCATGCAAAGCCTATAGCAACCGGAGTATGTAATAATTTTATTCCTAAGTAATCACTGTATACATAAGATCCAAACGGTATTCCATAAATTACACCTATATTTTCTATAAAAACTCCAAAAATTATTAATAATAAAATAACCATGAACGACTTTTTATTTTCAGAACTAAATAAAGTTATGAAAAATCCAGAAGTCATTAATATTAATGGGGCATATGAAAAAGTTAAATCAAAAAATAATGAAAAAATTCCACCTATACTCATAGTCATAAAAATTAACCATAATAAGATTTTAATAATTATTATCATATTTTTATTCCTAATTTTTTTGCACATAAAAAAGCTGAAATGATTACTGTAGGTGTTCCTCCTCCAGGATGAGCACCACCTCCTAAAAAGTGAGTATTTTTCGACTTTTTTAAGGGGTTTCTATGAAATGTATTTAGCCAACCATGAGAAACTCTTCCATATATTGAACCGAATGGACAATTATAATCTTTGGAAAATCTATTCGGATCCCAAATATCCAAAATTTTTAAATCATTAGCGATACTTATTTTTTTATCTAATAGATTCAAAATTTTATCCAAGCTAGATTTTGTATTTTCATCAGACCAATTATTACCATTAGGAGGAGCATTAGCCATTATAAATATTTCTTTTTCATTATAATTATTATCATTTTTTGGAGGGTTGTTTATGTATATGGTAGGTTCATCTGGAAATGAATAATCATCAAATATCTGATCGAATTCTTGTTTATAATTATTACTGAAAATTACTGTATGATGATTTTTTGGTGTTGATTTGATTGGTAATGTACCTAAGATTACTACTCCGGACATTGAAGCATCTTTTTGTTTAAGATTTTTTCCTATCTTTCCATCCGAAATTTTATATACTATATCCGGATCTATGTTGAAGGCGAATTCATCTCCCGATATTTTGGAACCTGATTTAGTAGATATAGAACTGATTTTATTGTTCGAAATTTCTATTTTGTTTACTTCTTCTTCCATAATTATTTCACAACCTTTATCAATTAAATCTTTCTTTATAAAATTTACCAATTCATATAATCCATTTTTTATATACCAACCACCATAAGCTAACTCTAAATAAGGAATCATACACAAAGTTGATGGTGCTTTATATGGAGAAGATCCAACATAAGTTGGATATCTTAGTAAAAGTTGTTGTATATTTGGATTTTTTATATTTTTAGAAACATTTTTAGAATAATTTCCAAAAGCTTTAATTGGCGATACTGAAAGTAGTTCTTTTAAACCTTGTAGGTTAGTTTGATTAAATAAATAATTCTTAAAAAAAGTTTTTTCAGATAAATTAAAAATTTGTTCTCCTAAACCTATAAAATTTAAAAATCCCATAACATCTTTTTTATCTTCAGTTATCTTTTGAATGTTTGCTATGAGATGATTTAGGTTAGACACGTAATCTAAATTTGTTCCGTCTGAAAACTTGTATCTAAATAAATTATCTAACCTTATAAATTTTGGAGGGTTATTATTTTTCTCTGAAAAACTAAGTAGTTGATCGAATATATTTTTATAGGTAATTAATGAAGGCCCTGAATCCCACCTTAAATCATTAATCTTTTTTTGGTTAAGTTTTCCACCTAAAGAAGAATTCTTTTCAATTATTTTTACTTTCCAATTTTTCTTTGCTGCAATTAAAGCTAAAGATAGTCCACCTAATCCTCCACCTATTATTATTAAAGATTTACTCATTTTTTATATTTACGCCCTTTCCATTCGACACCAGATTTCAGAAATTTATTTCTTGAATTCAATCCTAATAAAAACATAAAAATTATTGGAATTGGGTAAAATATTGCACTAAATAAAGTACTAGAAAATTTTATATCAATTATAAGTCTTAATATTAATGGCGCTACTACTATGAATATAAGAAAGATACTTATGATTTTAAATGATGATAATAAAATTATAAGTATTGGGAAAAGGACAAAACTGAATAAAAAGAATGTTATAAAAAGAAAAAATTTTAGGT
>CEOQ01281313.1_pt1 | contig 65299 bp, 70 predicted proteins | sample 361351 | NCBI WGS metagenome assembly CEOQ01 (sample SAMEA2619907, study PRJEB7988) | marine metagenome | biome: marine biome (ENVO:00000447); feature: deep chlorophyll maximum layer (ENVO:xxxxxxxx); material: "saline water (ENVO:00002010), including plankton (ENVO:xxxxxxxx)" | depth 60 m | reverse complement strand
CGTAAACCAAAAGTTAAAGAAACTAAAGAACCTGAAAAGAAAACAAAACGAGGAAGAAAAAGTAAAATTGAATTTGCAGATTTAACAGCAAGAGTTTATGAAATAGTAATTGAAAATGGAAGAGAAGGAATATTGCAAAGTGAACTTTGGAAGAAATTAGGTTTGAGTAGTAGGGAAGGTTCTAGGTTAGCAATAAAATTAGAGAAAAGAAGAATTGTTGATAGACAAAAACTTTTGGAAGGAGGAAGATGGACATATAAATTAACACCTGTAAAGTTTCCAGTTAAAGTTGATTCAATAGAGAATATTCCTTGTATAACCTGTCCAGAAGAAGAGAGATGTGCTGATGATGGAGTAGTAACACCATTTGATTGTTTGTTTATAGAAAATTGGGTATTAACAGAACAAGATAAGATTAAAAAAGAATAGAACGATATAATATTATATTTTGAGATTAGAGGATGCTAAAAAAGACCATTATAGAAAACTAGCAAAAGAACAAGGATATAGAAGTAGATCTGCATTTAAACTAATTGAATTAAATAAAAAATACAGCCTGATCAAATCAAATGATAGTATATTAGATTTTGGGGCTGCGCCAGGAGGTTGGATGCAAGTGGCATCTAAACTAGTTATGCCAAAAGGAAAAGTAATAGGAGTAGATTTACTTCCCATAAAACCAATAGGTGAAAATGTTACAATATTTCAAGGAGATATCAGGGATGAAGAAGTTGTGAATAAAATATTGAATGAAGTAAAAGGAAAAGTAAATGTAATACTTTCAGATATGGCACCCAATATATCAGGAATTTGGAAGATAGATCACAATAATCAAATAGATCTTACGATGTTAATTATAGACAGGTTTCCAGATTTATTAGAAAAGAATGGCCGATGTTTATTGAAGGCATTTGATGGGCCTATGTTAAACACATTAGAAAAGGAATTGAAAAAGAATTTTACGAATGTGAAATTAATAAAACCAAAAGTAAGTAGAAATGCAAGTAGTGAATTATATATTGCTTGTAGAGGTTTTAGATAAAATTGAATTAATTTCTTCTACATTAGCATCTGTACGAAAACCAGTAGAGTGTAAAATAGTTTTTGAAGAAAGAAAGTTATTTTCTTTTAATTTTGATAGAATAGTTTCAACCGGAAAGGATGAGATTTTAAGATTTTGAGATATAGTATCTGTGACATAATACAAAGGAGGTAAAGAAGATTCTGAAATTGCATTTCTATATAATTTAACCAAATTTGAATCATCAGTATTATTAATAGCAATATTAAGAAAAGATTTATCGAAGATATCTCCAATCCATAGTGGGCCTGCAATTTTGTTGTTTGAAGAACAAAGATTACAGGATAGAATAGGAAGTTCTGAAATAACACGGTTTTGACAGGTAGAACAATGTCCAATGAAACCAATTCTATTTTCAGTATCAGATATTGAATCAGTAATTTGAACATAAGCTTGAATATAGTGTTTATCAGTATGACAAAATAAAGGTTTGATTCCTAATTCATAATGAGATGATATTGAAGCTAAAGAAAATATTAAGATACGTAATGCTGTTTCGTTGAAGTATTCTGTATTGAGAGATAGACTTCCATATTTTCGTAGACATACTTTTGGATACACGCCACAAAGAACAGCACCGTCAGTTGCAGTAAGAGATAGAACACCATTAATTTTTAACGCTCGAACAGCAGAATCAACATATTGAATAGGAGAACCAAATGGATCAAGGTCAATAAAATCAAATCGAACATCACGATTGGTAAAATTAGATAAAAATTTATGAGCTTCATTTATAGAAACTTCAGTAGTGGAATCCAAATTGTTATGTGTAATAGATGTTTGTAATAATTCAGAAGCATTAATATTTGCATCATTAAAGTAGATTTTTTTAACATATTCTGATTCGTTTGCAAGGCGGATTCCTGTTGCTCCAACACCCGACAATGTATCGGAAAAAGTAAGTTTATGTCCAGATTGAGATGCATGACTATTAAAAATTGAGATCAATAAATCACGTTTGAATTTAGCCATAGTATTGAAAAAGACAGGTGTACGAGGAGGAGGAATTTGAGTGAGGCTGTTTTTTGGAACATAAAATTCAGTATTACCTTCGAGGAATAACGTAGTTGAATCAATTAGGTTGGTGGACATGAATAATCATTTAGAAGACTTTTTAGATTCGCCTTTAACGATAGTAAGCATTTTGGCTAAATCTTGAAGTACATTAGTTTTTTTATTTTTCTTATCAATAGATATGTATCCAGAATTAACAGAAGATCGTTTAGGATGTATAACTTCATGGCCGACAGGATTAAGATTCAGGCGTTTTGCTGCTTCAAGAAGGTCAGATAAAACAGGATTTTTTATAGAGCGATTACGAGAAACACGTCTTCCTTGAGAACGTGAATAAGATGAATTGAAATAATCCAACCATATTACTTGTTTTTCGTAGTCTTTCATAAGAAATTACACCAAGATGATTAAAGTATTGTAAGTAGAATATATAATCAATAATTAAGACTTAGATTGTTTACCTAAGTACCACCACATAAACCAAAAACCTAGTGATAACAATAAAACAACGATACCTATGCCCCAAGACACTACTTCTTGAAGAAATGAATTAGAACCAACAAATACTTGCGCTAAAAATTTCATATCATAAATCTCCAATTATTCATTAATAAGTATTCCATCAATAATTCCTGATTGGCCAGGACGTGATAATACACGAACCTTACCAAGTTCAGTATCAAGAATTGCACCTCTAGTAATTACACCACGTCTTTCATAATCCCTATTAGAAGGATTCTTGAGAACACGAGTAATGGTAACTCTTTTGATAGTATTATTTGATTTATCAATTACATTAACAGAATTATCGGATACAAGAGATACTTTTACATTACCGCCACGTGAGTTTTTAACACGAATAGAATGATCTCCTAACAAAGTATCAACGGAAAATGAGTCTTTTTCATCAGAACGTCGGCTACGAGTATGTTTGATACGACCGCCTGTATGTTTGCGTTTTCTGATATTTTCTAATGCTTTTACCATTTACATCATATTAGATATTTCAATCTTATATAATTTTATGGTTTATTTGGAGAAGTCTGAATAACAGGGGCTTTTTTTGGTTTAAAACCGTATTTTATTAGTTGTTGTTTCAAGATAGCAGGATCATTAGCAATTCCAAAATATTCAGCAAGTCTACTTGTTGTGCTGAAAATCTTAGTACGTCCACTAGGTTCAGCTTTTATAAAGCCAAGTTGTTTAAGTGTCCTTACATGTTGATAAGAATTAGGTCCACGCCTATCGGCCAAATCTTTTCCAGAAATTGGTTGGAAATAAACGATAAAAGATAATGTTTTCAATTCTGCAGTAGATAACAATGGCCTTGAAGAGAATTTTCTAGCAGATGTGGTGAAATCAGATTTTAGTTGAATTACGAATCTTTCTCCTTCAAGTTCAAACATTTGTATTGCTTCAAATGTTGAATTTATTTTTGACATAAGATTTCTAGCAATATTTGATGATTTGATAGTAGAAGTAATACCTGCAGCTTTAGCTAATTCAAATTTAGATAAGGGTCTTCCAGCAGCATATAAAGCAGCTTCAATTTTTGCTTGAAGAAGTTTATCATTAGAGACAGAAGTGTTATAATCAGTCATTGCAATACACGTGTTATTATAATGTCAGATTCAAGAGAATCTGGAGATTCTAGTTGTTCCAAGCTAACTACATCATCTACTGCAACGAACAATAATAATAAGAATGATCTAGCTTTTTCTATGGCAGATTTATCTTTGATAAGTTCGCTAAAGAGCATTTTGTCTTTATTAGATAATTTAGTAATAAGTTCAGTTTTAAATTCTTTTGCAAGTTCTTCAAATTTTACAACATATTTATCAAAATCAGGTTCTGAATCAGGAATAAGTTGAGATGATTTATCTTTTCTTTCAATATCTTGTCTAGAAACATCTTCAAGAATCTTTTCAAGATTTATGATTAGATCATCAATGGATGTAGAATATAATTCATAACGGAAAGGTAACACAATAATACTGGGTGGGCCATTTCGAGAAATACGAGGACGTTTGACTTTAAGCTTTTCAAAGTAAAACAGAGTCTCTACTTTAAATCGATATAATACAGCAGAAGAAAGAGCGGCAGTTCCACATAATCGTAAATCAGGATTATTTTTAGCAATTATTTGCTTCAGGAAGATATCAAGTAAGTCTGCAATGTCGATTTCCCAAGGTTTTCCTTTTCGGGCAGTTTTTGGATTAACTAGCAAGTTCAATGGTGCTTTTGAGAGTTGGTTAGAATCTTTCATTCAAGCATCAATCCTTTACTATATTTGAGATTTTCATTTCTTTAGGTTTATTTTCTTTAAGTCTGTGTTTAACAATTTTAGTGATACTTCGTTCATGATATACGCCGTACATATTGTCAACACGAGAAAGTATTGTATCTTTAAGAGTAATCATTATAACTTGAGATTTGGAAGTTCTGTTTTCTAATATTTCAGCTAATTTAGTAGAATTAACAGCGTCAAGGGCGGCATCTATTTCATCAAAAACATAAAATGGAGCAGGTTTGACACCTTGAATAGCAAGTATCAGACATAATGCAGCAATGGTTTTTTCTCCTCCACTACAGATTACAATGTCTCGTGGAACTTTGTTTGGGAATGTAGCCATAAGTGTAACTCCTGCACTAAAAATTTCATCAGGATTATCTAATTCAAGCCAAGCATCTCCATGCAAGAGTCTGCCCGGTGGACAATTCTCATGTTTACAAACTCCATCGTCACGCGTAGTAAGTTGTGCAAAAATACTTCTAAATTCTTTATCAATTTTTTGGTACGCATCAAGAAATGCATCACGTTTTTCTGAATCAATTCCTTCAATAAATTCTACAATAGCAATTCTTTCTTTTTGTAGTTGATTCTTTCTTTCAGAAAATCCTTTATAACCAAAATAAATATCACGATATTGTTCGTCAGCTAGAAGATTAACACGTGTTCGCAGATAATTATATTCTTTATCAAGTTCAAGAAGAAGATTTTCGGCACCTGAAAAGTATTCCATTATTTTATTTCTACCTAATTCATTAAGATTATTTTTATAAGTGTTGATAGAATCAGATAAACGAGAAGTATTGTTTTCAGTATTTTGTGATTTTGAAGTATTTTCCATTATGCGTTTTTGAATTGATTCTTTATTTTTAGTATGAGATTTTATTTCTTTATCAAGAGCATCAAGTATTGGCTTCATTTTTCTTGATTCATCAGACAATAGTTTTTCTTGATCGGTAAGAGATTCAACATTAGTTTTAAGATCTGCAAGTATCTGGTCACTAGTATTAAGAAATTCATTTTTATCTTTTAGTTCTTGTTCCAATGTAGTAATTTCTTGAGTAAGTTGTAATTTTTGATTTTTTAGATTGTGTTCAAGATTACCGCGTTCTTTAGTGACTGTAGATTCATTATTACGAATTGTTTCAGATAATTCATCAATACTAGTAGATAATCGAGTCTTTTCATCGTCAAGAGAGTTCAATTTATTTTTTTGTGAGTCTAATGAGGATTGAGAATCAACTTTAGTCTTTTGTTCCTTAATGAGATTATCAACCTCCAGAAGATTATTTTCTTGAGTTATAATGATGGAAGAAACAGTTGAGAGTTGATTATTAAGATGATTAACAGTTTTAGTAGTTTTTTCAATTACTTTTAGATAACGATCTTTCATATTTTGGAGATTTTTTAGTTCTGAAGTTACTTTTGTAATACCTAAATTTTGTGTTTGTTGATCAGATTCCATTTCTTTGACTTTAGAATTAAGATTTGTTATTACTGATTTACGTTTTTGAATAGAGTCTCTAAGATTATTAACACTAGATTTAATTTGAGAAAGTGATTTAGAGTCAAAAAAGAGATTAGCGAGTGGAGAAATACTACCAGTTTCAAATACTGAACCTCCTGGTTCAAATAAATCACCAGAAATACTAACAGTTCGATATCCTTTTTGAGATAATATGTATCCTGCCTTAGCGGAAGAAACTAGAAGTGTATCGCCAAAAATGAAATTTTTAATTCCTAGATATTTAGGGTCGACTTTGATAAAATCAGCTAATGATCCAAGAACATCTTTATTTTTAGGAGTTTTAGCCTTTTCAAAATCTGCAACGTCAGAAAGAGGAATTAATGCAACACGTCCAAGTTTGTGTTTTTTGATTAATGTAACCACTTTAAAAAGAGATGGCATATCTTCAACGAAAACGGCATTAGACCAGCGTTTTGAAGCAGCCTCTAGAGCTGTTTTATATTTATCAGAATAATTAAAAAGATCTTTAGTGCCACCAAGATAACCAGTAACTGAATTTTCATCGACAATAGATTTGATTTTAGTCTGTACGTTTTGTTTGGATGTTATTTCTTTAGCTGCTTCAACTTTTGATTCATGCTTAATGACTTGTTGATTAGCCTTAGTTAGAATATCAACAGCTTTTGATAATTCAGATTCAATTTGTGCTCGTCGAGTGGCAAGTTTAGAATTAGAGTCGTGTAAATAAGAAAGAGATTCTTCTTGATTAGACTTTAAAGACTCCAATTTAGAAATAGAATTAGATATCAAATTAATGACGGTTTCTGTTTCAATCTTCTTTTTCTGATTATTTGAGATTTTTTCAGTCAGAATTAATTTCTTTGCATTTGAATCAGAGAGTAATTTATTAAGTTTATTTTTTTTATCAAATGAAGTACGTAATTGTTGATTTATATTTGATAATAGTTTTTCTTCTTCAATTATAGAATATCGAAGTTTGTTTCTTTGTGAATCACAATCTTTCATATTATTGTTTAATTTGTCAAGATCATTTTGATCTCTAGTAAGAGTTTCCGTGAGTGTATTAATTGTAACTTCAGATTGATTAGCAGTTTTAACATTTTCAGAAAGCATTTCATTAAGATATGGTAAAGAATCGTTAATTTTCTTTGTAGCAGTTGTGTATTCTTCAATCTGATTTTTTAGTTTAATGAGTTGATCCTTTTTAGTTGAAAGATTAATTTGAACGTCTAATAGTTCATCAGATGCACCTCCAATTGCTTGAGATAGAGTTGTTTGTTTTTTAGTTTCCACGTCTTTAATTTGTTGATTGATTGAGTTTAATTCTTCATCAAGTTTTATTTTTTCATTTGATAGTTGAATAATTAATTGATTATTAGTTTCAATTGATGTTTTTGTATCTTCAAGTTTTTGATTAATGATAGAAGATTTAATATTATTTCGTTCGTTTTCTAAATAATGTAAACGTAACTGATCATTTCTTTCTCCTTCTAAAGAATCAATTTTTTTCTTGACTTCTCCAATTTTTGCCATTGCAACTTCAAGTTTTCTATCAGCAATATCAAGTTGTTTTAACGCATCCTCCTTTTTTTCATCGAATTGAGCAACACCTACAACTTCCTCAATTAAGATACGTTTTTCATCTGAATCTTTATCAGCTATACTTGTGACCATTCCCTGAGGAACGAAATTTAGTCCGTCAGAATTAATTAAAGCTAAACGTAATAACTCCGATAAGGTGCTTTTTTGTATTTTCTTACCATTTAATAGGTAGACACTATCTCCTCCTGAACGAATTTCGCGTGTTAAAGTTACACGATCATTATCAACTGAGATTTCACGGTCGGTATTATCAAGAGTAATTGTGACTCGAGCAGACGTAGAAGGGTTTTGGCCAGCTCCATCAAAGATTAGACCACTAAGTTTTGGAACACGCATCATCCGAGGTCGATTTTCGCCTATTGCGAAAAGAATTGCATCTATAATATTACTTTTACCAGATCCGTTTGGGCCAGTAATTCCAATGAATTGACCTTCAAAATTCACAGTAACAGGTCTGGAGCCAAATGATTTGAAACCTCTAGTTTCGACTTTTTTAATATATACCATTTACATCAGTCGGATTAACACTACAATGTGTGCTAATATTTTTACAAATATTTCATATATAAATCCGGACAATGAAATAATGTTTACTGAATAGAAAAGAGATTGAATTATTTTCTATAATATTGAATAATTTAGGAATAAAAAGTTACTTAGAATGATTTTTTATGAGGATTTTGAGATCTTTAAGAAAATTATCAACATGTTTACGATTTATGTGTGGCATTGAGACAAATCGAATATGCGTTGGGAATATAGATATAGACCAACCTTTTTGTCGAAGAGCTTTAACAATTAATCTATGATTATAATTAATCTTGAATCCAACAATATTTAGAGTAGGTTTGTTGATTATTGTGATGTTGGGTATTTTTAATAATTCATTATAAAGATAATTCGTATTATTCATACAACGAACAGCAGTTTTACGATAACCAAGTTGACCATGAAAGTTTAGAAGAGTCCAAAGAGAAATAATTGATGCGCCAGGACTTGTACCAAGTAAAGTAGGTCGAGGTTCATTTCCTCCAGATAAATAACCAACATTAATTTTTATATCGCGGATTAAATTTTTATTGCGAAAGAGAATACAACTTGATGGAATAGGAGCAGAACCCATTTTATGTGAATCAAGGCTGATGGAAGTGACTCCAGGGAATTTGAAAGAATAAAGAGGTAAATCATAATTACTGTCTTTAAGAAAAGGAATAATAAAACCACCAAAAGAAGCGTCAATATGAAGTAATATAGAATTATCACGTGCAATATCAGATAATTCAGGAATAGGATCAATCAATCCAAGTGGAGTAGTACCAGCCACGCCAACAATCATTATAGTATTTTGATTTATTCGTTTTTCAAGAGAATTACAGTCAACAATACCATCAAGACAGGGTATTTTTACCAATTTAATACCAAGAAGATCAGCAGCTTTGTCAAAAGAATGATGAGAATGGGATGGAATTAATACTTCTGGATGTTTTTGATTGGAATAATTACGAGCAGACCACATAGACATAATATTTGCTTCAGTACCGCCAGAAACAACAAATCCACTACAACGGGGATAGAAAAGTAATTTTCCAAGTTGATGAATTATTTGTTTTTCAAGCAATAGAGTTCCTTTGAATAAACCTGGATCACCGATATTTTTTTCAAGAAATTTAGAATAAATATATTTAGAATAAGAATCAGGTTCAGTACACATAGAACCAATAATTTTGCCTGAAGTAAAGGTTTCGTCAAGAGATAATAAAGAATTTAATTTTTTAGATATTTCATTTTTAGTGAGGCCATATTCATTCATTAACATCACATGAATTATAATTTATTTTTTTTAATTAGGCCAAGATATTTTTGTAGTTTTTTGAGTTCGGATGATTCCATAGACCAAGAATGAGAAGAAGTAGGAAAATTATTTGTGTTAATATCATCTTTATAATCACTAAGGGCATTCTGAGTTTGTGTCTTTAAGTCGGCATATTGCTTAACAAATTTAGGATTTAATGAATCATTAAGATTTAGTAAGTCATGTAAAACAATAATTTGACCATCACAATAACGACCAGAACCAATACCAATAGTAGGAATAGTTAGAGATTCAGAAATGATTTTTGATACTTCTTCGGTGATCATTTCAAGAACAATGCAGAAAGCTCCAGCTTGTTCAAGTTCATGTGCGTCTTCTATCAATTGTTTTGCTGAAGAATAACTAGATCCATGAACTTTGTATCCATCCCAAGATTGTGCCATTTGTGGTTGTAAACCAATATGACCCATAACAGGTATACCTGCTTTTGTTATTGCACGAATTGTTTTTGCAAGATGTCTATCTCCTTCAATTTTAACGGCTTGCATGCCTCCTTCTTTTATAAAACGACCTGCGTTACGAATAGCATCGTCAACAGATGCATGATAAGACATGAAAGGCATATCCCCAACGAGAAGTGAGTTAGTAGCTCCACGTGAAACTGCTTTAGACATAAGGAGCATTTCTTCCATAGTAGCAGGAGAAGTGGTTTCATATCCAAACATTACCATTGCTCCTGAATCCCCAACAAGAATTACATCAATTTCAGAGTCATTCGCAATTTTCGCAAATGAATAATCATAGGCAGTAATTGCAGAGATTTTCTGAGAATTTGCTTTCATATTGGATAATTTTTGGACATTCAACAGCAACACCTGTAATTAAGTATTAAGTAGACAAATCTATTAATCTTTTAGACATGAATCGTAGTATTAATTGTAATTGTTTTTGATTATTGAATTTGTTTACTATTTTTTGAAGGTCGTCGAGTGAAAGATTTGACATATTTTCTGATTGATTAACCATTTCAGGAATGACACGAATTATATTATCAATAATACTAATATCAGACATAATTGAAGTACGAGATAGTGGATTTAAATCAACAGTAATTACTGTTTTATTCATTTTTTTCAAGAATTCAGTTCTATCGCCATCTTCTAATGGAACAAAAATTACATCGGCAGAAAATATTCCTCTTTTATCAATAAATTTTCGATCACTTTTTAGATTAGGAATCTGAGTAAGAAATTTTTTATTTATACCATAAATATCCATAGCGCCATGATTTTTCAATAATTGAGAAATCTTCTTTGCCCTAGTTGAACTTTTATGGAATAGATTGATTTCAATTTTTGAATTAGTTAATTTAGCTAAATTAACTAATTCTTTAGAACATAAAGCAGCAGAATTTCCATTAACAGAAATTACAGAATTAGATAATAGTAACAATGCAGTTGCAACCCGAATTGTTTTGAGTGAAATTTTATTGGTAGTTTCTCCTAAGATATAATCAAATGCTTCACCACGGCCATGGGCAATTAAACCGTATTGAGAAAGGATACCAGAGTCGTAAGAATCAATCATCGTATTTCTAATCTTAAGTGAATGGGCACGAGGATGATCTTTAGGAATATTATGTTTAGTCAATGACTCTTGCTCCTGTATGATTAATTGGAGAGAACAAAATATGACCAGTAATATTAGATTTGAGGAATAAATTATAAAATTCATTAGTTTCATTAACATTAAGAATAGAGAAAAGTGAATTGCCAAACAGATTCATACTACAAGTCATATCAAATCTATCAGCAAGTTTCATAAATTTATAAAATTCTGATGGAAAGAAATTAATTTGTAAAGAGAAGTTTCTAGATAATTCCAAGAATTTATCAGGACTAGGATCATTAGTTAAATGTTGTAAAGAATTTTTACCAGCCATATTAATTAATTTAATTAGTTTCTGATTATTTAGAATATTAGAAGTGGACAATGAACCTGAAGTAAAGGATACTACAACTTTATTATTGCCAACGGGAATTTGTCTAACTTTACCAATTCCTGGAGCGCCTGGATGGGAACGAATTTGTACACCTCCATGATATGCGCCTAAAACAGTTCCTAAACCTGTTCTGCAATAGATTTCAGCAATGTGAGCTTTCTGAGCTGCTTCAGTTTTAGTAAAACCAAGATTAAGTAATTCATTAAGCGCATAAGAAAGACTAAGTGCAGAAGAACCACTAGAACCATATCCAGATAGAATCGGAATATTGACAAAATGATTAATGACAATTTCATGTTGGAAATTTGAGTGGTTAATCATTTGATTTACAACGGATTTAGAAACAATGGCATTGGGATAAGGTACTCCATTGATATTAATTCTTAATTTGAATTTATTAGAAGGTAAAGCATCAACAGTAGTCTCAACACCTTTTTCAAGACAAACACCTGCTCCAGTAGAACCAGTTAATAATTGATTTTTTGAATGATTAACTTTAAAGAAACCTGTAATGTAGCCGGGAGAAAATGAAGTAATCAAGATATAATTACAATATACAGCGATATTAATTAAAATTAATCAGGATTTAGTTAGATTTTCGAAAATGTTAAAACTAATAGCAGTTATTTCCTAATATGCAGACTAATAAGCAAAATTTGGGTCGGCAAAATAAATTCATATTTGTAACTGGCGGAGTGCTTTCCGGAATAGGAAAGGGAATTGTTACAGCGTCTATAGCAAAACTTCTTGATTTATATGGAATATCTACTACTTGTGTAAAAATTGATCCTTACCTAAATGTTGATGCAGGGACAATGAATCCATTTGCGCATGGTGAGGTATTTGTAACAGATGATGGAGGAGAAACGGATATGGACATTGGAACATATGAAAGGTTTTTGAATAAAGAATTATCAAAAATTCATAATTTAACTACTGGACAGGTTTATTTAGATGTAATTGAATCAGAACGAAAGGGAGATTTTCTAGGTGAATGTGTACAAATTATTCCGAATATAACAAATTCAATAAAAGAAAAAATAAGACGAGTTGCGGAAGTTCAAGAAAATGGAATTGTATTAGTAGAATGTGGAGGAACTGTAGGAGATATTGAGAGTTTACCATTTGTAGAGGCGATAAGGCAATTAAGATTAGAACTTGGTAAAGAGAACTCCATATTTATTCATGTAACATTAGCGCCAATAATGGGTCCAGTTGGTGAAGAAAAGACAAAACCAACTCAACATAGTGTTCAAGAATTAAGGAGAATAGGCATACAGCCAGATATAATTGTGGTGAGAAGTGATAAACAATTATCATCTACATCCAAAAAGAAGATTTCATTATTTACAAGTGTAGAATTAGAGAGTATAATTTCTAATCCTGATGCAGAATCAATTTACAGTGTTCCTGAAAATTTGTATAATGATGGAATAATTACGTCAATTATTGATAAATTGAAATTACCATCTAGAGAAATGAATTGGAAGGATTGGAAGGCAGTTTCGAAGACATTTGGTAAGAATAAGAAAACTATCAATATTGGAATGGTAGGTAAATATGTATCATTAACAGATAGCTATGTCAGTGTAAATGAAGCATTATCACATGCAGTAGCAAGTATGAATTGCAATATTAAATTGGAATGGGTTGAAAGTGAAGATTTTGAGAATGATATAGAAAATCTAAAGAAATTAGACAAATATGATGGAATAATTGTGCCTGGAGGATTTGGAAAAAGAGGAACAGATGGAATAATGTTAGCGGCAGATTATGCGAGGAATAATGCAATACCGTTCTTAGGATTATGTTTTGGTTTCCAATTAGCACTAATTGCATTTGCTAGATATGTATGTGGATTAGATGATGCAAATTCAATAGAATTAGATCCAAAAACAAAAAATCCTATTATTAACATATTGCCATCACAAAAAAAGATTAAAGAAAAAGGTGGAAGTATGAGATTAGGAGGCCACGATATAGAATTAGTTAAAGGTACACTTGCGCATAAAATTTATGGGAAAAATATGATTAGACAACGACATAGACACAGATTTGAATTTAATAAAGAATATCAAGAATTGTTTGAAAAAAATAATATTACATTATCTGGTTTTAGTGATGGGGGAAGACGTACAGAAATATTAGAAATTTCTAATCATCCATTCTACATGGCTACACAATATCATCCAGAATTTCTAAGTAGACCAGGTGAACCTGAACCGATTTATAATAATTTCATCAAAGCGGTAATTGAAAAGAAGAATTCAATGAAAAAATAATCACTCAGTATTAGAATTAAGTAGAATAAACAATTTACCATAATATCCGAGATTAAATTGAATTTGATTTCGAAATTCATTAATGTAGCCTTTTTCAAGTCTTATTTCAGAATTTATTTTAATTTTTTCAATCATTGATCCCCATATATTAACAGGAATAGAACCAGAGTCATCTTGAACAGTTATAGTTGTAACTTTTTCTACACTACCGGATTTTAGAGAGACGTCACGAGATTGTCCAACATAGGTAACAACTCCTCCAATGTTTACGTTTTTTTGATCGTTTTGAAGTTCAGAGATTCTCACAGTGTTTCTCGAACCAATTCAATAAGGTATTTATGAAATATTACAGTGTTGGAGAGTTCTGGATGAAAACAAGTTCCAATAATATTCCCTTGTTTAACAGCTACAATTTCATCATTCAACTTTGCGAGGATTTCAACGTTTGAACCAATACTTCTTATACGTGGTGCACGAATGAAAACACCTGTAAATTTATCCAAGCCAAATTTAGGAATTGGGAATTCAGATTGAAAAGATTCATGCTGACGGCCAAATGCATTACGTTCAGTTTCAATATCAAGTGATCCTAGAAGTTTTTGTGATGTATTTGAAGAATTTTGAACAATTTGGTTTGATAAGAAAATCAATCCTGCACAAGTACCTAAAACAGGCATACCTTGAGTAATCTTCTTTTTAATAGAAGAATGAAAGTCAGAGACGTTAGATAATTTGCCAATAGAAGTGCTTTCGCCTCCAGGAATAATTAATCCATTAATTGAGTCAATTTCTTCTGGATATTTGATTACACTAACAATTCCGTCAATAGTAATTTCGTGGAATGCAGATTTGATAGAAGCAACATGTTCTTCTACGTCGCCTTGTACACCAAGAATTCCAATGTTAACTTTTTTCATCATATACCACGGTCCTGCATTTTAAAGTCTAAGTTATCTCCAAGTCCAACCATAGATTTTTTTTCATCAATCATTTCTTGTGCTTCAGCAACCACGTCAACTTTATCATAAAAAGTAGTAGCAAGTACAATCGCAGATGCTCTTTCCAAAGGATCAGAAGATTTGTAAATTCCTGAACCAACAAAAACCCCGTCGCAACCAAGTTTCATCATTAGTGCTGCATCAGCAGGAGTTGTTATTCCACCTGCAGCAAAATTTACAACAGGTAGTTTGCCAAGACGGCCAGTTTCAGCAACAAGTTCATAAGAGGTATTTAGTTCTTTAGAAATACGGAATAATTCTTGTTTATCTTGTTTTTGATAGAAGTAAGATATTTTTGCAATGTCTTGATTAATTGCACGCATATGTCTAACAGCTTCCACGACATTTCCTGTACCTGGTTCGCCTTTAGTACGCATCATAGATGCTCCTTCTTCAATACGGCGAAGAGCTTGTCCTAAATCTTTAGCGCCGTCGACAAACGGAGTAGTAAAATCCCATTTCCAAATATGAGAAGATTCATCTGCAGGAGTTAAGACTTCTGATTCATCAATCATATCAACACCAGAATTTTCAAGTATGATAGCTTCAGAAATATGACCTATTCGGCATTTAGCCATAACAGGAATAGAAACACTATTAACTACATCTTTAATGATTTTCATGCCTGCAGTTCGTGCAACGCCGCCAGATTGACGTACTTCAACAGGTAATTTATCAAGAACCATAACAGCTACTGCGCCAGCTTCTTCAGCAATTTGAGCTTGATTAACATCAGTAACATCCATAATAACTCCATGTTTAAGCATATGAGCAAAACCACGTTTCAGTAAAATGGTGCCAGTTTGAGAATTAAGATTATCAGAATGTTTTCGAGAAAGTAAAGGATTTTGTGGTCCAACTAATGAGATCATTCTTATTCAATATCTCATAGATATAATAAGTAAAAAGTATTTTTTTGTTATTTAACTCAATTAATAAATTATAACTTTTCGGATTTTTCCCAAGGAACATTTTTATTACCAAAATGTCCATAGATGCAATTTTTTGAATATTCGGTGAAATTGAATAAATCAAATTTTCGAATGATGCCGAGAGGTGTCAAGTCTTGAGATTCAGTTATCAAATCAGCAATTGATTGATTATCTCCATTAGAATCAACATAAAGTGAAGTAGGCTCTTTAATACCTATAGCATAACTCAATTGTATACTGCACCAATCTGCAAGTTCGCTTAAGACAACATTTTTGGCAAGCCAACGAGCCATATATGCAGCTGATCGATCTACTTTAGTTGGATCTTTACCCGAGAATGCGCCACCGCCATGAGGAGCATATCCTCCATAAGTATCTGCAATAATTTTTCTTCCCGTAAGGCCGGAATCACCTTGAGGACCACCAATAACAAAGTTGCCAGTTGGATTAATTAGAAATTCAGTACGAGTACGATCGATTAGATTACCGCAGGATTCTAGAATAGCAGTTTCAGCAAGTTCCTTGGCAGAATTATTAGCGCCGTTAGCATGTTGAGTTGAAACTACAACTTTGGCTATGTGTTCAGGAACATTATCTCTATAAACAATACTTACTTGACTTTTAGAATCAGGGCCAAGAATATCAGGATTTTTATTTCGAAGAATTTGTAAATGTTTCAATATTTCATGTGAATAATGGATAGGGGCAGGAAGAAGAGAAGGAGTATCTTTACATGCATAGCCAAACATTAAACCTTGATCTCCTGCACCAAAATCATCAGTTCCTAATGCAATATCAGCCGATTGGTTATGCAAACGATTATCAATTTTCAGATTTTTCCAATGAAAGCCGTCTTGTTCATAACCTATCTCGCGAACTTTATCGCGAATAATAGATTCGACTTCATCATTATCGGGATTAAAGTTTTTAGTTTCACCGAAGACAAGTACATAATTAGTAGTATTAGCAGTTTCAATACCACAACGAGTAGTTTCATCACCTGAAGACAATGCAGCATCAACTAGTGCATCGCTAATTTGATCAGCGACTTTGTCAGGATGTCCTGAAGATACTGATTCGGAGGTAAAAGTAAAATTATTATTATTCATAATGAAATAATGTCACATTAGTATATCAGGTCTAATATTAATAAATAAAACATTATTTCCACGGATAACAACTTTGCCAAAGTTTGCAGACAATGACCCATCGGCAAATTCTTCTGCGTCATTCAGAATTACATTCATATAAGCATCGACATTAGTCATTTTGCCACGATATTCAATATCATTTTTTAATCGAACCATGACATTTTTGTTAACGGATCTTTGTAACTTGTTAAGTGGCTTTGTTATCTTTGTGTCTGAATTGTTGTTAAAGTTGTTACTCATCTAAGAAAAAAACACGTAAACAAAAATAAAAAGCTTGGTATTCTATAAATACCATATATTTAAGGAAGATTCAGATGAATGACTATTTTGCCAATATTAGCGGATTTGAATTATTAGATCATAAAAAACAAAGAAAGATAACAAGGCATAAAACAGGATTAAAGGAACTAGATGTGGTTACATATGGATTTCCAACAGGTACAATTATAGATTTGTTTGGACCCAATTCTTCAGGTAAATCACAAATCTTATTCCAAACAGCGGTAAATACATCAATTAAGAATAAAAAAATTCTATTTATTGATTCATCAGGAAATTTTCGACCTGAAAGAATTATTCAACTCAGTGAAGCAAAGAATTATGATTCCAAACTAGTCTTGGATAATATTTACACTTATAGATGTAATTCGTTAGATAAACAATTAGAAACTATTTCTATGATTAAGGAATTTATTGACAACAACAAAATAACTTGTGTAATGATAGATGATTTAACAAGGAATTTTACTGAACATCAATTTGAATTAAAGAATGAGATGCGTAATATATTAAGAAGTTATATTAGAGAACTATCAGATTTAGCATGGAATAGAAATATTGCAATAATAACAACAAATACTATAAGAGCAAGAATTGACAATTCAAACTTGAAAGAACATGAAACATATGATTTCTTAATAAATAGACTAATACATCTGAAAGTTAGTTTAAAAAGAATGGATGACATATGGTTAGCAAGAAATAATGATGGAAAACAATGTATTTTTAATATTTCAAAAGAGGGGATAGGTAAAGTCTAATGTCAAAAGAATCAATTAATGAATGTATAGAAAAGATTATTGCAAAAGATTTTACTCGTGCAAAAGCAATAATATCAGAACATCTGAAGAATTCAAAAAATGATAAAATAATTGGTTCTACTTTTGCGTTAGAAGGTATAATCACAAAATATTCAGATAAAAATTTAAACATAGAGGATTCATTAGAAGATTTTAAAGTAATGAAGAAAAGTATTAATTCAAAATTATCATCGGTGTGGATAGATGATTTTGAAAAAGGTTACTTTTCAGTGTGGAAGATATTTACAAAAAATGCAGTAGAAGAACTAGATAAAGAAAGTATTGTAGATAATCCAAGTGAAAAGGAACAATCCGATGAAACTGCCGATTCCAGTAGTGAATAATTTAAGACGTTCACCTTCTTTGATTTTTGACAGAAACATCTGACGAACTATTGCAGTACTGAGTAAATACATAGAAATTCCAAAGAATATACCCATATTAGCGTCTGGATTGTCAGATGTAAAACCAAGAAAGCCAGCAGAAAAACCAGAAATTATGCCAAAAGCGACTCTTATCCAGAAAATCATATTAAATACAAAGTTAGAATCAGACATGTTAATAATTTAATATAAAAATACAAGAAGATATAAAACTATATGAATAATATTAATTGGGATTCGAATGGAATTATCATCGATCGAACTATTCAAGATAATTTCTATATTGAATAAGGAAATAGAATCAGACAATTTGTATTTGAATAATATCTATCAAGTTATGAATGATTCATATTTATTTAAGTTACATCAAGTAGGAAAACCAAAGAAATACGTTATGATAAATCCAAAAATTGGAATATGGGCGTCAAAATATGATATAGAAAAAGACGAATCTACAGGATATGTAACATCATTGAGAAAGAATTTACTCAGGGCAAGATTGATTAAATTTGAACAGCCACCAGGTGAGAGAATATGCATAATGCATTTTGAAACAAAGAAAGGAAAGAGAAAAGTGATTTGTGAATTCTTTAGAGAAGGTAACATAGTCGTAGTAGATGAAAATAATAAAATTTTATCATGTTTAAAAAAATTAAAAGTTCGTCATAGAGAAATATTTCCTGGAAACATATATGAATTTCCTCCTTTAAGAGCTACATCAATAGAGAATTTTGAAATAGAAGATTTAAAGAGTATTTATGAAACAGATTTAGAAATAGCAAAGTGGATCGGAAGGAATTATTCTTTATCAAAGAAATATATTGAAGAAATACTTGAAAAGACAGATATAGATAAGAAAAAAGAATGTAATAAATTATCAAGTGAAGAAGTAAATAGATTAGAAAAAGAGATATTAGAATTAGTTAAGATAATAAAATCTCATGATTTAAATGTCTGGGTTGCAAAAGATGGAGAATTAATTGAAGATATTTCATTGATAAATTTGGATCATAGTAAAGAAAAGAAATATTACGAGTCAGAGTCAATGATGGATGAATTAGACAGTTATATAACCTTGAATTTATCAAAGGATCAAACAGTAATCAAACAAGAACCAATTAATAAGAAGATAATTGAACTAGAAAAATCTATTAAATCTCAGGAAGAAGCGTATAATAATAACAAGAATAAAGCAATAGAATTAAGAGATTTAGCAATAGAACTGAGTAAAGCAAATTCATATAATGAAATTTTGACTGGAAAGGAGATAGAGATAATCAATTATAGGAGTAATATAATTAAAATACCGTTTATTGACTCAGAGTTAGAGATTGATAAAGAAATTTCAGCTATAAAGTTATCTTCTTTATGTTTTGATCAGGCTAAATTACTAGAAAGGAAGATTAAATCAATAGAAATTGCTTCATTGAAATTAAAAAAGGATCTTGACAAGATTAGGAAAAAAAGAGAAGTGCAAGAAGAGAATAAATCGTCAATCAAAATTAAAGAAGAAACATTATGGTTTGAGAAGTTTAGATGGTTTATTTCATTAGAAGGAGATTTAGTAATTGGAGGTAGAGATTCACAATCTAATGTTAATATAATTAAGAAATATGCAAAACAAAATGATTTGGTTTTTCATTCGGAAATTGTCGGATCCCCATTTTTCATTATAAAAGAAGGAGTAAGTGATACAACTATAACGGAGATTGCTACGGCAACTGCTTCATTCAGTAGAGCATGGAAATCAGAAAGTTCTGTTGATGTTTATTATGTCAGATATGAACAAGTAAAGAAAGGAGCTCCTAGTGGAATGTCAATGCCAAAAGGTAGTTTTATGATAGAGGGTAAAAAAACTATATTAAAAAAAGTGAAATTAGAATTAGCAATAGGTGCAGTAATTCATAATGGAAGACATACAATCATGAGTGGACCTATAGATGCAGTAATGAGAAAAGCATCAGCATATGTAATTATACGACCAGGAAAACGAAAATCATCAGATATTGCAAAGCTAATAAAAAATGATTTTATTTCAAAATTAGATAACGATATATCAGAAATATACAAAGGAAAATCAATTGATGAATATTTACGAGTATTGCCGCCTGGAGGGGCAGAAATAGTAGATAATTAGGAAGGAAATGTACATGGATGTGAATATAATTAATGGAAGAGTGTGGATAAACGGAAATCTAGAAGAAGCAAATATATCAATTAATAATGGGAAAATATCAAAACTGACAAATAAGGAAAATATACAAGAAGCTGATGAGACAATCGATGCAAAAGAAAACATAGTTTTTCCTGGATTTGTGGATGTGCATACACACCTAAGAGATTCAGAGTTTTCTTATAAAGAAGATTTTGATTCAGGGACTAAAGCGGCAATAGCAGGTGGATTCACAACAATTTTAGATATGCCAAACACGAACCCTCCCATAACTAATGTAGCAGAATTGAATAACAGACAAAAACGTGCAAATAATAATATTTTTTGCAATGTCGGATTTTATTGTTCGCCTGTGAATGCAAATGATATAAATGAATTAAAAATATCAAATGCAATTGGATATAAAATATATTTACACAAACCATTTCCAGATCAAGATTTGTCAGACAAAAATTTAATTGAAATTATGTATAAGATAAAAGAAAACAACGGAATATTAGCAATACATGCAGAGGATCATAATTGGTTTGATGGAATTATCCATACTAATGAAGCAGAGATTAAAGCAATAAAGAGAATTACAGATTTAGCAAAATTAACAAAATGTAAAATACATTTTGTGCATGTTTCGACAAAAGAGGGGTTAGGCATAATTAAACAGAATAAAAAAGAATTAGATGTTTCATGTGAAGCAACTCCACATCATACAATTTTAAACACAGATAAAATAAAAGGTAGAGAATATTATTGTGAACCACCTTTAAGAGATAAAGAAAATCAAGAATCAATTCTCAACAGTATAATAGAAGGAGACATAGATATGATAGCTACAGATCATGCACCTCATTCAATACAAGATAAAAAAGAAGGAAAGCCAGGTTTTTCAGGTTTAGAAATTACTGCCCCTTTGATAATCGATTTATACAAAAAAGATAAGATTACTTTAAAGAGAATATATGAGATTTTAGTATGGAATCCAATTATGAGATTTGGGATAAAGAATAGAGGAAAAATAAAAGAAGGCTATATTGCAGATTTAGTAGTTTTTGATGAGAATAAGGAGCAAATAATCAATGTTAACAAGTTCTTTTCTAAAGGAAAGAATTCACCATTTGATGGAATGAAGATAACAGGTTCAATTACAAAGACAATAGTGAATGGAAAGATGGTATTTGATGGAAAGAACATAATTAATTCAGGTATGGGTAAAGTATTACAGAATCAATTAGATTTTTAGTATTTTTGTTTGAGTGATAACATGAGGGAAAAGAAAGTATATTTTCCAACATTTGGATCAGGAGTAGGACACGCAAGTAGAGCTTCCATAATTGCAAGTTCTTTAGAAGATAATTTTTCTTATAGATTTAGTTCGTTTAAAGATGGTTATGAATTTCTAGTGGCAAATAAATTTCAGTGTAAAGATATTTATCCTTTAGATATATCATGGAAAAAAGATGGAAAAGTTTCAACAACAAAGACAATAATAAGGTCTCCATTATTATCAGGAATTTTTTTATATCATCTGAAAGAAGAGTATGGTTTTTTAAAAAAATACCAACCAGACTTAGTATTTAGTGATTCCAGATTATCACCAATATTATGTGCTAATAAACTAAAAATTCCATCAATGGTAATTCTAAATCAGATCAAGCTATTGGTTGAGATTAGAGATAAAAGAAGGAAAAGATTAGAAACATTAAATGGTCGAATTTTAGGGAAGTTTTGGGATTATGCAAATGAGATATTCATTCCAGATTTACCTCCTCCCTATACAATATGTAAAGAGAATATAGAAGGAGTAGATTCAATAAAAGATAAAATAACATATATTGGATTTATATCGAGACGACCAGACAAGAAGAAGAGATATTCAATAGTTAATGAATTAGACATCGATAAAGACAAAAAAACAATATATGTTCAAATTAGTGGTCCAAAACAATCTAGGCTCAGCGTATATCAAAGAATAATTAGACAAATTGAACCAATAAAGAATGAATATAACATAATAATTTCAAAGGGAGATCCAAATGGAACTTCAAAACCGAAAAAAATGGAATATTGGACAGAATTTGAATGGTGTCCATGGATAGAGATGTTTGAGATATCTGATTGTGTAGTAATGCGAGGTGGTCATTCTACTATTGGAAATGCAATATCAGCAGGTAAGCCATCAATAATAATTCCAATAGAAAATCAGAGTGAACAAATACAAAATGCAATAAGAGTAAACGAATTAGATTTAGGAATTCATATGATAGATGATAACGAATCTTTGGTTAGAAACATCAAATCAGTATTAAATGAAAGTCGATATAAAAATGCTACAAAGAAGTTCAAAGAATTGTCGAGTGAATATAATGGAATAGAGATATGTAAAGAAAAGATCAAAGAATATTCATGATTATTTTTTGTTAGAAAATTTCTTTTCTAATTTGATTAATTCATCGTAATTAACAATTTTATTAAATTTATCAAAAGGTATTAACTGGTCTTCAATTCCAACTGAAGTTTGATGTTTTTTAAGGTAAGATAAGGAATCAAATATAGCTTTAGCAGACGAGTATAATGATGTTAAAGGAAATAAAATGATTTTGAATCCAATATTTTTTGCCTCTTCCATTGTAATTAAGGGAGTACTTCCTCCTTCAAGTTGATTTAATAATAAAGGTAATTTTACTTGTTTTGCAATAAGTTCTAGTTCATCAATTTTATTAGGAGCTTCGATGAATAATACGTCCGCACCTGCTTTATGATAACGTTTGACTCTATCGATAGCTTGTTCGACACCTTCAATAGCAAGACTGTCAGTACGGCCAACAATAACCAGATCAGATTTTTCTTCTTTACGACTTTGTGATGCAGCTTTTATTTTAGATTCCATTTCATCTATTGGAATAACCGCTTTACCTTTCATATGTCCGCATTTTTTTGGCCATACTTGATCTTCTAAAATAAGTCCTGAAGCACCAGAACGAATGTAATCTTTAACAGTTCTCATAGTATTCAAAGAATTTCCATATCCAGTATCAGCATCGGCAACTACAGGAATATCAATGGAATTGCAAATATTAGAAACTCTTTCTTTCATTTCAGAGAAGCTTACTAAACCTATATCAGGGACCCCTAGTAGAGTTGCAGCAGTACCATAACCTGTATGAAAAACTGCTTTAAATCCAACTTGTTGTGCAATTTTCGCACTTAATGCATCATATATTCCAGGTACCAATATGGGTTCATTAGTTTCAAGAAGTTTACGTAAAGAGTTCGGTTTACCCATATTCTACATTAATGTTAGTCATTATTAATTATAACATATAATAAACTAATATTTTATTATACAAGGATAATATTGAGATAGTTATGGAATTTAATGAAGATAATTATAGACGATCAAGAATCCCACAAACTACATGGACTATTCGATTTATAGTTATATCAATCGTATTTTTTGTATTGCAAAATATTCTTGGGCCAGAAATTTGGCAATATTTTGCATTCTTTCCAGCATTAGCAATAAAATGGCCTTGGACTTTAATAACATCGGTATTTCTACATGCAGATTTTAATCACCTATTATTCAACATGTTTGCATTGTTTTTCTTTGGTTCATATCTTGAGAGATTACTTGGAAGTAATAGATTTCTAATAATTTTCATAGCAGCAGGAATAGTTGGAAATATTGGATATTTCGTGACTGCCCCCAATAACATGATTCCCGCAATAGGTGCATCGGGTGCTGCATATGGATTAATGGGAACATTAGCAGTACTTGCGCCATTTATGTCAGTATATGTTTGGGGTCTTCTTCCTGTACCAATGGTAATATTAACAGCAGGTTATGCATTTGTTGATATAATTGGTTTAACTTCTCCATCAGGAATAGCTCATGGAGCTCATCTAGCAGGATTAATAGTAGGAGTAGCTTTTGGATTATATTTACGTCCTTATTTTGGTTACCGAAGACAAAGAGATATAGACATGTAATTATTTTTTTGTATAAGCTCGATCACGCCAAACAAATTTAGAATTTGAATAAATTTTGAACACAGATATAATTATATTAAGAAATAGAATAAAATTGGTAAATGGTTGAAATAGAATATAGAATTTTGAATGTCGAATATCAGTAAATTCAATAAGATATGACATGGCCATAAATGAAATTGTGAAAAAAATTAGAATTGAATAGAATAAGTTGAACGAATTTACAAAAATAAGTAATAAATAAGGAAAAACAAGGCCAATAAAGGCAAAGAATATTGAAAATAGTCCAATAATAAAATTTAATTCAATAAATGAAGTAGAAGTAGCACGTTGTATGGCATCGAGATTATTAGAATATCCTACATTAGAATAAGTAGAGACAAGACTATTGGAACGTACAAGTCTTAGATTAAAACCAGAATTCTTAACAAGTTCTCCTAATGATTTGTCTTCAACAAAAGATGACTTAACACTTTCATGACCTCCTATAGAATCATATGTTTGTTTCTTAATTAGAATAAATGCGCCAATAAGATATGCAATTGGAGTGTGTTTTGAATTTAGAAATAAAGGAGAATATACAATGTTAATCATAGAAATTAAAATTGGAAGGATAAGTTTTCCCCAGAAGTCAGGACATATTAATTGTGGTAAAGTAGTAAGTACATCTAGATTATTCTGTTGCATATATGAAAAAGATGATAGAACTGAATTAGAATGATGTTCAGTATCTGCGTCGATAAATAATAAAATGGAACCATTAGATTTTTTATATCCTTTATGACATGCATAGTTTTTTCCAACCCAATCAGGATTATCATGATTTATTTTTACAATAGAGAATCGATCATCGTTTTGACAGAATTTTTTTGTAATTTCATATGTATCATCTGTAGAATTATCATCAACAATAATTACTTCATAATTACTATAACTTTGATTTTTTATAGATTGTAAACAACGTTTGATATTGCTACTTTCATTTCGTGCGGGAATTATAATTGATATTAGGGGTTGAGACAAAGTTTCAGTTTTTAATTTTAATTTATCAATTTTGAAATAACTAAATATTCTAAAAAGAAGAATTATTAACCAAGATAATGTAATTACAGGGATAACAAATTCAACAAATGTATAGAGCATCACATTATTATCAAGAATTTGAATTATTTATCTAACAAGGTTTATTTATTACCATAGTACAGTGGTAATTATGAGTGAACAAAATTTTCCAGTATCTGGAATAGCATGTGATTTACAAGGAACTATAACCGAATTTGGCAAAGGTGCTGAAGAATTATTCGGGTATACAAAAGAAGAATTAATAGGAAAAGGTAATGTAGGAATGTTTCATATAGAAGAAAACTTGCAAACATTAGTTCCTTTATTGCTTAAAACTGCTTCAGAAAAAGGAGAATGGGAAGACATAGTAGAATTAGTACGAAAAGACGGATCTCACTTCAAAGGAAGATTAAATGTCAAACCATTAATGGAAGATGGTCAACAAATTGGTTTTATGGGTAAAACAGAGTTTGTTGAGAACGTCTAAAAAGAATTAGGTGATTAATTGAAATTAGAAGTCTGGGCAAAAGAATTAAGGATTCCATTTCTCAGCCTTCCAGCAATTTTTGTGCCACTAGGAATAACTGTAGCTTTACTAGACGGCTATTTTAATTTAGTTTATGGCATACTAACATTAATTGGAATTGTCTGCTTGCATGCAAGTGTTAATGTCTTAAATGATTATTTTGATTTCAAGAGTGGAATAGACACAACTACAACACCAACACCGTTTAGTGGTGGAAGTAGAGTATTACCAGAAAAACTTTTAGAGCCAAGGAGTGTTCTGATTGGCGGAATTATTTTATTGGCAATTGGATCATTAATAGGATTGTATTTCTTATATGTATTTAATTTCCCGTTATTACTAATTGCTATTATTGCAATTGCAATTATTTCAGCAGTAGCATATTCACCATTACTATCAACAATCGGATTAGGAGAAGTTTTTGTATTTTTGAATTTCGGTCCGTTATTATTCACAGGTATATACTATATTCAAAGTGGTGGATTAATCACTACAGAACCAATCATTGTTGGATCAATTGTAGGATTAATGACTACCGGAATACTTTACATTAATGAATTTCCAGATACAGATGCTGATAAATCAAAAGGAAGATTTCATTTAGTTGCAAGATTAGGAAAAGAAAAAGCCGTAGGATTATATAATATAATAATGGGATTAAGTTACGTTATCATAGTCATAGGAGTAATTTCATCATTTGTAATTGGAGTAGGAATTCCACCTACATGCATTATAGCATTAGGTACTTTTTCATTAACTCCAAAAGGAAATTTCCGAACCGCTTCAAAAATTTTAAGTAAAGAATATGATAAAATAATGGAATTAATCCCTGCTATGGGAAATACTGTAATGACAACAATACAAACTGGAGTACTGTTATTGGTAGGTTATTTAATTTGGTATTTCTTATCAATTTATTTCCCTGGAACAACAACAATTCTTCCTGGAAATATCAGCTAATCTTTAAAAAACCAACAATAAAGATTATATCGAAGAAGTCATTTCTGATTACTATGAGACAATTTAGAATTGTAGCAGAACAATCTAAAAAAGCATTTGAAGAAGAATTAAATAAACTATCAGAAGATGGATGGGAAATAATCCATTATGGAAGTTCAGTGAGTGTTGGTTCAACGCGCTCCAATACAGTAGTATTATTCAGTGCTGTATTAGAAAAAGAAAAAATTGTTTCTGCAAAGAGAAAATCTAAGTCTTCGTCAAGTAAGAAAAAAGTACCTGCAAAAACAGTTATTGATTCTACTCCAAATACAAATGAGTTTTAATTAGATTAACTTTCAATTGGGAGATCTTCTCTAGTACTCCAATCGGCAAATGATCTGTCATAAATTTTAACATTATCATATCCGCATATTTGTAATGCTACAAAAGTATGAGAAGCTCTTTCTCCAACTTGGCAATAACAAATTATTTCTTTATCTTTAGTAATTCCAGACTCTTCAAAGAGACTATTCATCTGTTCTAGATCTTTGAAAATATAACCTTCGTTACCTACTGCAATTTCCCAAGGAAAGTTTTTGGAGTTTGGAATCCTACCCGATTTAGGTCCTGCTGCAATGATTCCATTAAATTCTTCAGGACTGCGAGTATCAACCAATACAGAATTAGAATCATTGATTTTAGATAGTACATATTCATGATCAACTTTGAAATCAAGTTGAGATTGATTAATAATAAAATTAGAATTTTCAATTATTTCAACTTTATCAGTAACAGGATATCCTAATGACATCCATTTAGAGAAACTAATATCAAGAAATTGAACAGTGAGGCCATAATACGCAAGAGACCAGAATAAGCGGGCTGCAGTAGCACCTCCTCGATCACCGCATATTATAAGCGTAGATTCGTTTTTTATACCAAGAATACTAAGTAATTCTTCTATTTGTTCCTTAGAAGCCAAGTCAAAATATGATGTAGAATCGGTAAAACTCAAGATTTTATCATAAGGAACGAGTCTAGAATTAGGAATATGAGCAGAATTGTATTCACGAGGGGAACGAATATCAAGTACTACAAAATTAGGATCATTAAGATTTTCTTTTAACCATAGAGAATCCAATAAAATAGACATAATTATTTTTTCCTCAAAATAAATTTAAAGTAATTATCTTCTTCATTAATCTCAATAATTTCATGGCCTACACGATTAGCCCATGCAGGGATATCTTCTTTAGATGCAGGATCAGTAGCTGAAATTTCAAGAACTTGTCCACTTTCCATTTTAGAAATAAATTGCTTAGTTTTAAGAACAGGGATAGGACAAACTAAACCTTTAACATCAAGAGATTGATCGATTTTCAAAGAAAGATTCACCAAATAAACGATTAGTTATTGTTATTTTTTATAGAAATTTTAAAAACTCCTTCGTCAGTTTCTTCGGAGCTAAGAACTTCATGTCCATCTTTTTTAACAGCTGAAGGAATATTTATTGTAGAAGGTAGATGATCAACTGTGACTTCCAATATTTCTCCGTCTTCTAATTTTTTAAGTTCTTTAACAGTATTAATTACTGGCCAAGGACATACTTGTCCAATAAGATCGAGTTTCTTACTTTGTTGTTGCATAATCATTCATTCCCTATAGTCAATTGATTTAATAATACATCAGATGCAATCATATCATTTACGTCTTTCGAAATTTTTACTGTGCCGTTTCCTTTCCCTAAAACAGTACCGATAACATGTGGATCATAACCTGATGATTTAAGTTCAGAGCTAATATTTGATATAATATTAGGAGAAGCAATTACTGCAACAGCTCCATTTGTACCTGCAGTAGCATTATCCATAAGAAAGTTATCAGTAGCATATTTAACAAATTCAGGATAACGTAAAGGAAGATTGTCAAGAGAGATATCAACCCCTGCATTATTTGCATGTTCTTTGAATATCATTATACCAGGACCAGATAGATCACCTGTAGCTAAAACATGTTCATTTATATCAAAAGAACTTCCAAATTCAGGTAAATACTTGTTAATAATCTCTGCAACCTTCAAATTAGGTTGGTTCATAGTACTAATAACAGAATTTTTAGCGTTTTGAACGTCGTTAAGAGAATAACCAGTTTTTTCTAAGTCTTGAAGAAATGTTTCGTCAGCAACGCAGGACAAGAATACATTAATTGGAGCTAAATCTCCAAAAGGTCTAGTAACCAAGATTTGCATTCCAGTATCTAGAAGATCAAGTTTAGTAGGAGGTTCCTTTCGAAGAGTACCAAAAAGTGTGGCTCCAATCAATAGCTTTCCACGTTGTGGTGATTCGGAAGGAAGTAATTCAATACCATATTGATTAGCAAATGTTTTCATATTTTTAGAAATATTATTTTGAATTTCTTCATTTGGTGCATCGACAACTGGAGAAACTTTTAATTCTTCATAACAACCAAGAGAAATTAAATCATTAAGTGAATTTGATATAGCAACATTAGTCTGTTGTTCAGAAGATGGATCAGCAGTCGGATCAATAATTTGAATAGTATCATTATTAGATAGGCACCAGCCATCAGATCGTCCTTCTTCATAGGAAATAAAGTCAAATAATGCAAATTCAGCTTCTGGAAAACCGGTAATAATTGAATGTCCTTTTCCAACAGCAAAATGAACATCAGATTTAGATATTGATGTGTAAAGAGTGTCCAATAATGCTTGGAATTTTTCTTGTTTTTCGGCATTTTTCTGAAATACTTGTAATAAAGAAATAGCACGCTTAGGATTGATTTGTTTTAAGTCATCGAGATCAATTTGTGGATCTGAAGGATTGTAAATTCTACGAGTAATAGTTGGTCCATCTCCAGTTAATGGAAATATATCAGCATCAACACGTTCGCCTAAAGATATTCCCATTTGTTTAAGTCGAGGTTTTAGATTATGTAAACTAGGATAAACAACAGTGTCAAGATCTACTTTAACAGCACATCCTGCAACCCATCGAAGTGGATCCATTCCCATTTCTCTATATTTGGAAACATTGTCCCAAAATTCTTGTTTTGTACTCAATGTAAAACAATTAATCGAATGTCGAAAGATATATAAATATAACGGCATTATAAAATATCGATATAAGATGTCAGATACAACAGTAAATAGAAGAGATTTCATCAAGTATATCGGGGGAGCTGCTGTAGGTTTAGGAATAGGAGGAGCAGGTTATCTTTCTGCCAATTCCCAAGTAAATACAGTAACAAGTGAACTTGAGAATGCTAATAGTGAACTCGATCAAATAAAAGAAGAACTTAAAGGAAGAGGACATTTAGGATATGTCTTTGGTGCGGAAGGATCGATTACAACACTTGATCTAGCACGTGGAAAAATCCTAGCTACATCCGGACCAACTTGGATTGCAGAAGCAGGAAGTATTGATTGGTGTAATCATTTTCCAGATGCTAATGGAAACATATGGGGACTAGTTAGAAAACCAGGTCAAGTAGGATCTACAATTGCAGTAAATCCAACTACTAATGAATTAGTTCATGATGTTCCATTAGAAGGTAGATGGAGAATAAGATTAGGAGAAACCGATGAAGAAGGAAAATATGGATACATGTTAAATGGATATATTGCCGATAAATATGATTCAGAAAAATTCAATGCATCGAGAGATGAATTTGAAATTCCATATGAAGATATAGATCCAGGAGAAATTCATAAAATCGATCTTCTTAAGGGAGAAGTAGTCGATGTATTACCTGTTCCGAAATTCTGTTGTGATGTTGCAATAGCGCCAGATGGCAAATTATGGCTCGTAAATCAATTAGAGAGTTTGATTTCAGTAGTAGATACAAAGACATTCACAATTGAAGAACATTTAGCTACAGAATACTCTGACTATGGTGCAAGTATGATAACAATTTCGCCTAACAATGATGTTGCATTTATCGAAGTAAATTCAGCAGGAAATTGGTCGAATGCAGGTGGATTCAAAAACTTTGATCCAATCGAGATGGTATGGGACATTAAAAATAAAGAAATGATAAAAGAATTTCCATTAGAAGCAGGTCCTCGTACTAGTGAATTTACACCAGATGGAAAATACTGTGTTGTTAGAACCAGACCAGCATCAATAGTATATGATGTTGAGAATTTGAGTGAAGTAAGAAAGATAGAAGTTGAGAACACTGGACACCCAGCTTTTAGTCCTGACAGCACTCTTGCATATATACCAAACCCTGGAAACAGTTCAATTGACGTATTTGAAGTTGGATCTTGGAAAGAGGTAGATAGTTTGAAAGTGCCTTATTCACCATCAAAGATTGTTCCAATCAACACAAACAACTACTAAGTGGAATAGTTGTCAGAACAAGATAATCAAAGGATGCTATTAGTTAGCGCAATAATAACAGCGCTAACAATAGGTTTTTTGATTGGAGGAACTTTTGTTTATCATACAACCAAAGAAGTAGAAGTTGAACAATATCAAGCAGTAGTGTTCAACACTATTGGTAAAACAGCAACTGTAATAGACAATCATCTTCTTACTAGTTTAACAAACATCAATATTGAGATAGAAGAGGGTCAATATGGCGCACATTATAATGAAAAGAATAACAAATTATATCTTATTCATGATGGTGAATCGGAATTGTTAACATTAGATCCACAATCACTAATAATACAATCAAGGGTTAGAGTGGGTCCAAATCTTCAACATGCAGGAATATTTGATGATAAAGGAGAGATATTTTTCTTAATCAGTAGAGATTCGAATTCATTGGTAATGATCAATACAACGACAGACAGGATAATATCAAGAATTGAAGTGCAAGAACAACCGCATCATGTAGCGTTGTTAGAAGATTCTGTTGCAGTTACAAATACAGAATCACAATCAATATCCATTGTAGATCTCAAAGAATTAGAAGTAGTCAATAACATAAAGATTGATGCAGAACCTTTAATGATAGTATCAGATAATAATGAAAGAATTTTTGTTGGTGCAATAAGACCTGCAAAGCTATTTTTCATAGATAATTATGAAGTAAAAAATAGTATTAATTTAGAATCAGATCCACACGGAATGGCATTAACTGGAGATGGAGAAAACATCATTGTGACATTACCTGAAGAAAACAAGGTTTTGATTATAAGTATGAAGGGAGAGGTAATTAAGGAGCTGAAAACAGGGGATTTTCCTCATAATATCGATATTGAACCTAACGGAAACTATGGATATATCAGCAATAGTAATGATGCCACTGTATCTGTAATTGATTTGATTAAGTTCGAGATTGTTGCAACAATAGAAACAGGAAATGGTTCTCATAATGTGCAATTTTACAACATAATGAACAGTAATACAGAATTAAACGTCGCAAAAGATGATTCAAAAATTGTTAGTGCGAATTTTAATTGTGGAGGTTAGATAATGTTAGAATATAATAATATTTTCTCACTTAGTGCAACTTTGCTTATTGGATTAGGATTTGGAATACTTTTACAGAAAGGACGTTTCTGTTTTACTAGTGCATTAAGAGATTTTATTGCATTCAAAGATACAAGAGTACTAAATGGAGTAATTATTGGAATTGTAACAATGATGTTGGGTACAAGTATAGCATATGTATTAGGGATTTCTAGCTCTAATTTTTGGGTTTCAAATTATGGTCTTTCGAACATAATTGGAGGATTCGTATTTGGAATTGGAATGGTCTATGGAGGTGGATGTGCATCAGGTACATTATATCGTGCAGGAGAAGGATACATACATTACTGGTTGGTATTAATTTCAGCTTGTGTAGGATACATAGCTTTTGCTGCACTATTTCCAGAAATCTTTCTACCATATTTCTTCGTTCCATTACAAATTTTTGATGGTTACAGTGTCATTTCGAGTTTAGAATTATTCTCGCCGATTGTTCCAGTGTTATTAATTTTCGCATCAGTATTATATTTACGAAATAGAAATAAATTAATTATAAATCAAACAATTCAAAGTCTAAAATTATCAAATATTTCATCCAATAGTCTCAAGGCAGAATGGGATACAAAATTAGTGGGTGTTGGAATGGGAGTATTAGCAACATTGTGGTTTGTAATCTGGGGAACATTAAGTGTGACAGGACCGCAAGCAAGATGGACAGGGTTAGTTTATAGCGAGTTATTTGGAATAGAAACTCTTCAGAACAATATTTACTGGAACAGTGTTGTATTTCGAGATGGAATATTTTCAATTAGTTTAGACATGATATTATTTATGAGTCTAATTTTTGGAGCATTTATTTCTGCATATTTGAGTGGAGATTTTAAAATAAGAACGATAAAAACGTCAAGAATTCCGAATGCAGTGATTGGTGGGCTAATAATGGGGTTTGGATCAAGAATGGCTCCAGGATGTAACATCAGTAACACGTTTAGTGGATTGGCATTTTTATCAGTAGCAGGTTTTATAACATCATTAGGTCTATTATTAGGAGTATATGTTGCAACACATTGGATGTTTAGAAAATCCGGTTGTGCCATTTAGATTAGGTGAACATGATGGAAGAAAGAACAGTTAATGACGAAGATTTGAAAGAAATTGAACAGAATGCAGTAATGATCGATATGGAGGGAGAAGTATGTCCTTATCCACAGATTATTGCACGAGAAGAAATAAAAAAGATTGAATCTGGGAAAATTGTAGTGATAAAAACGGATCACGTAATGGCAACAAAAGCTGTTCCTCAATCAGTGAGTAATGATGTTTCATATTTTGGGATATGGAAATCAGGTTCAGGTCAGTATAAAATAATACTATGGAAGAAATAACAATGTGGCATTTATGAATAGAATTATTAAGAATACAAGTTAAATAGAATTATAAGTTGACTTTAAGAATAGCATATGCAGGAATAATTCAATTAGTTGCACAATTTGCGACTTTATTAACAGGATTAATTTTTGTAACAATTGTAACAAGAAATCTTAGTGTAGATGAATTTGGTTTATGGCAAACATTAGGAAGTTCTGTAGGGCTATTATTAATTCCACTAGCGCCAATTAATTATTGGGCATTAAGATATTCAGCAAGAAATCAAGATGTAGGGAAAACATCACTATTGTCAGGAATAATCACAATACCAATATTTGTATTAATTTACATAGGTATTGCACTTTCTGCTTCAGTTTCAATTGAATCAATATTAGTATATGTATTAATTTACAGTGTTCAGATTCCAATGCTATGTATTTGGGAAGTTACAAGACCAATTGCAAGATCATATAAACCTGAATATTTAGGATATGCAACAATTGGACTAGAAATAGGAAAAGTTCTTGCAGCATATTATACAATTAGCATACTCAGAATGGGATTAACAGGTGCAATTTTATCTTTAGCAGTAGGACAATTGCTGCAAATAATTATTATTTGTTATATTATTAGACCTAAAATTAGGGGAAGATTTCATTTTCCAATTATTAAGAAATGGTATAAATCAGCATTGATACCAATCTCCAACGTATCAATATCAAGATTGTCAATATCTGATTCGATTGTGGTATCACTTATGCTTGGATCCACAGCAGTAGTAGGAATATTTCAAGCAAGTAAGATATTTACATTAATCATAAGATATAGCGAGACATTTGTACGAATTTTATATCCAAAGCTAATTCGAGATAAAATGAATTCAGATATTACATTAACAATAAAATTACAAAGTTTTTTCCTAGTTCCATTAGTAGTTGGCGCCTTAACTCTTTCAGAATCATTACTAGGTGTTCTTGGGCAGCAATATTCAGCAACAGGTAGCATACTAAGAATACTAACAATAGTAGCAATAATGGAAGGCATAGAATTCGTTGTATGGAACATATTGACAGGAATTGAACAAATTGACGAGAATAGTGAAAATTTGGAATTTAAAAAATTAAGAAATAGCTGGTTGGTAAGACTTCCTTTAATTGATATATCAAAAAGTGTTGTGTATTTTGCGATTCTAGGAACTGTGATGTACAGTTATAGAGATTTAGGAAATCAACTAACACTAGCAACATATTGGTCGGTGATTTTACTTTTAATCACTTTGCCAGTAATGATCTATAAAATAATGCTATTAAGAAAAACAATAACATTTGAATTTCCTACAAAATCGATAATTAGATACTTAGGATCAGGAATTGTTATGTCGGCATTTCTTTATTTCTATCAACAGATATTTGTTAGAACCGAAACAACAGCAATAGAATCTATCACATATCTAATAATACCTGGAACATCATCAGTGTTAATTTATTTAATCATAGTGTATTTGATTGATCCATTTATTAGAAAATCAATATTAGAAGTAAAATCTACAATATTGAAAAAATAAGATATAATAAACAGGCCCGGAGAGACTTGAACTCCCGGTCTCCAGCTCCGCAAGCTGACGCCTTAATCCAATCTAGGCTACGGGCCTACATATACTGGATGCAATAACTAGAATATAAAATCAAATATAGATGAGAATGAGATATAGATATTGTGAGCTTGTCAAAAACAAAGGAATATGTAATACAATTTTTAACAAAATCAATTGGAATTCCAAATGAATTAGAACATATTTATGAAGATATACCAGAGGATATAATAAAACAAATTTCTACATCATTAACTGGAAATGATATAGAAACAGAGACATTTGATCATAATTCCGCGCCTGAAGTTGATGAATTTATTATATGGGCAAAAGAGATTTACGAAGAAATTTGTAAAGATAATAACATACCTGCAATATGGAAGAGCAAATGGCCTAACGGAAAGAAATTTGCAGTTGCGTTGACTCATGATTCAGATAGTATAGAGGTTACGGAAGAACACCTGCAAGAAGTAAAAGAGAGATTCAGTGAAGAGGATTTGAAGGAATCACTAAATAATAAAAAGAATTTGTATTGGAATGTAGAAAGGATAAAAGAAGTTGAAGATAAATTTAATTTTAAATCATCTTTTTATTTTTTAACGAGTGAATATAATGTTTCTAAATACAAAGACACATTAAATGAATTGAATAGGGATGGTTGGGAAATTGGTCTTCATGCAGGATTTGAGACGCATGAAGATGGAGACAAAATGAATAATGATATAGAAGAATTCAAGAAACAATTAGAGATTCAGCCAATCGGTGTTCGTGAACATTATTTACAGTTCAATTATCATAAAACACTTGATTTTTTAGAAAGAAATAATTTTGTATATGATACTTCACTAGGTTTTAGAGAACATCCAGGATTTCTATTAGGAACATCATTGCCGTTCAACCCTCCAAATGAGAATTGGGAAAAGAGAGACATATTAGAATTACCTTTAATCATAATGGACACAAGTTTATGGGGATATATGAAATTAGATGAGAATGAAGGAATGAAATTAATTGAGAATTATATAGAAAATACCAAAGAGTATGGAGGATTGCTTACTCTACTATGGCATCAAGAAGCATTTTTGATGAAAAAGGGCAATATTTATCCAAAGATACTAGAGAGATTATCCAAAGAAGAGTGTTTTGTTTCTTCTGGAATTGGAATAGCAAGATGGTGGAATTCAAGAAGTGATGTAATTATAACAGTAATGAGCGATAGTGAGAAAGGATGGAAATGCATAATCAAGAATGTAGTAAAAGGGACTTGTATAGAAATGAAGAATTTTGATTTATCAAAGGAAATTTCGATAAATGGTAAAGGAAGGATAATTCATAAATCAGAAGCAAATGGAGAGATATACTATAGGATTGAATTAGAAGGAGATTGTGAATTATTCTATGTCTAAAAATGTATTAGTAACAGGCTCGGGAGGAATAGGAGGAGTAAATTTTGTTAATGCGTTAAGAGTTGCTAAGAGAGAATATTCAATTTCAGGAACAGACTATAACAAATACTATTTAGAATTACCAGAGCTTAATTCAAGATATAGAACTCCAAAACACACAGATCCTAAATTTCTAGAGAAAATCAAAGAGATAATACATGAAGATAAGATAGATTTCTTACATCCGAGTCCACATTCAGAAGCTAGTGTGATTGCAAAGGAAATAGATAGTATAAACACTGCGACATATTTACCGAGTTATGAAGTAATAATAAGAGATAAATTAGAAACACAAGAGATATTAGAAAAAAATCAGATTCCTGTAGCAAAAACTAGAAAAATTAGTTCGTTAAATGAGATCAAATCTATAATTGAAGGATTTAATGATGAAAAGGTCTGGGTTAGAATGAAAAGTGGTGCAGGAGGAAAACTAAGTTTATTATGTGAAACCGAAGAACAAATAGAAGATTGGATAAGAATATGGGTAAATAGAGGGATTGCAGAATATTCAGATTTTATGATTCAAGAATATCTACCAGGTAAAAATATTGCATGCGATAGTCTTTGGCATAATGGAAAAATGATTGCGTCATTTACAAGAGAAAGGTTAGAATATCCATTCAAACATATATCGCCATCAGGAATTACGGGTACGCCAACAGTATCGAGAATCATTGTAGATGAGCAAGTTAATGAAATTTCAAAAAAAGCAATTTTAGCTTCAGATTCGAATCCAAATGGAAGTTATGCAGTTGATTTGAAAGGAAATAAGGAAGACAATCCAACTGTAACTGAAATAGATTCTGGAAAATTCCATACCACTACTGCATTGTGGGGGATAGTAGCAAACAAACTTGGATTAGATGAAAAGAAGAATTTAGCTGATTATTATTGTGCAATAGGAATGAATGACGTAGAACCAGAAAATCTTGGTTCAGACATCTATCCAGAGAATCTCTACTTAATTAGGCACATAGATACAGGAACATGGATTTGGAAAGAGGATGGATATAAGGTAAGGATACTTTGATTGAATTAGTTATTTTTGATTTAGATGGAACGTTAATTAAATTACCGGTAAGATATGATTTACTAAGGAATGAATTAAAGGACAGGTTTGGAATACAAGGAGAATCATTCCTCATTCCGATGATATTAGAAAATACAAAAGATAACAATGAAATAAAAAATCAAGCATTCGATCTTATTTGTAAAGAAGAATGTAATGCAATAAATGATTTAGAAATACATGAAGGTGCAATTGAAGTAATAAAAGAGATTCATTCAAAGAATAAAAAAATTGCACTAGTTACACTACAATGTGAACGTGCTGCAAATCAAATTTTAGACATTATGGGAATTAAAGAGTTATTTTCGAACATACTTACACGAGACAACTATACAGACAGATATGAACAAATAATCAAGACAATGGAAGAATTCAACAGTAATGCAGGAAAAACTTTGATGATAGGAGACAGGATTAATGATTTTGATTCGGCTGAAAAGGCAGGTTGTGAATCAATAATTATAAGACGAGGAGATCAACAAGGAAATGAGAGAATGAATTGGGTAAAAGACAACATACAGCTCAGAGATGAATTAAGTAAGATTTTGTAGAATTAATTCGAGTCAAGTTGCCAGTTTATAGTTTTAGCAAGACCTTTATCAAGTTTAACGCGAGGTTTAAAGTCAATCAGTTGCTTTGCTTTAGTGATTTTTGGAATACGGCGTCGAGGGTCGTTATCAGGCATGGGTAGGTATTTGAATTTGGATTTGCTGTTCGTAATGTCAACAATCGTATTCGCTAAATCGATAATTCGGGTTTCTTTCGGATTTCCAAGGTTAAAGGTTTCGCCTTTAGTTTTGTTAATAAGTAATGAGGCCATCAAGCCATTAATCATATCAGTGATATAACAAAAAGATCTAGTTTGTTTTCCGTTGCCCCAAATTGTGATATTTTTGTTGTTGATAGATTGCCAAATGAATCGAGAAAGAGCTCTGCCATAAGTTCCGTCACCGCGAAGTCTAGGACCATATGTATTGAACAATCTAACTATTCTTAGGTTAATGCCGTAGGTCCTGTAATATGCCATACATAAAGATTCACACAGTCGTTTACTTTCGTCATAACATGCTCTAGGTCCAGACGGGTTGACGTTGCCGTAATAAGTTTCAGGAGTTGGAAAAACAGTTGCTTCACCATAAACTTCTGAAGTAGATGTGAACAAAAGTTTTGCACCGGTTTTTCTAGTTAATTCAAGAATTTTCCTGGTTCCTTCAGTATTTGTATCAATAGTTTGGATTTCATTGTTAAGATAATCATCAGGAGAAGGTCTACTTGCTAGATGAAAGATATAATCAGGTTTTAGATTAATTGGTGTTTTTGTGATGTCGTGTTTTTTAAATACAAAGGACTTGTTTGATAAAAGGTGTTTAATATTCTCAGCGCGTCCAGAAGACAAATTATCAATACAATGTACTTTAGCATTTTTAGCGATTAGAATATCACACAACCAGCTTCCGAGAAATCCTGCACCTCCAGTTACCAAGAATTTTTTTCCAGAAATACGGAATTTTTTATTGTCAGATAGAAGAGATTCTATATCAGAATCAATAATAGTATTCATTACATCCAACCTTTAGAAGCGAGTTTTTTAGAATGTTGTTGTGCATGCCAATATGTATCAGGAGTACCAATATCTAGGCGGGTACAAGAATGATGATATTCATATCCTAGAACGTTCATTTGTGTATCAACCATATGTTGTATGGCGTCAGTAATTTGTATTTCGCCTCCGTAACCAGCAGGAATTTTCTTTAGTATTTTTATAACGTCAGGAGTGAATTTATTCAATGCCATAATAGCAAGATTAGAAATCTTTTTTGATGGTTTTTCAACAGCTTGACTTATTTTGTATACTTTATCATTCGAAGGAAGTGAATATTTACTTGTACGTTTGCCTACAATAACCCCATAAGCACTAGGCTCAGAAATTTTTTCTAATGCAACAACGCAATCAGCATGTTTAGATAATTTATCTAAATCGTTAAGATGTCGATTATTTGGTTGTACAATTAAAGTATCTCCAGCATGTAAGATAAAATCGTCTTTACCGACGAAAGAAGATGCTAATGAAACAGCATGACCATAACCTAATTGATTATTTTGATTTATCCATTTAATATTTGATTTTTCTATTCTTTTGTAAAAAGATTTCATATCCTTAAATGAAATTTTATGTTTTTGACTTGATAGATTGTCAAGAGAAGAATAATCAAGTGAGAAATGATCTTTAATTGCACGCTTTTCTTTTCCTACAATAAAACAAAAATCACGAATGCCAAAATCAAATAATTGTTCATAAATAAGCTGGACCATAGGTTTGAGCAAGATATCACCTCGAGAGGAAGAGAAGACAGGAAGCATTTCTTTCGGTTGAACTTTTGTAGTAGGTAGCAATCTAGTTCCACGACCTGCAACAGGAATAACCACTTTTTTCAACATTATTAGTCCCTATAATATTCTCATAATCCATTTATTTCAATGTATCATCAGAATATGTATGGAATATGACGTAGCCTTTGTAGGTCTTGGATATGTAGGCCTTTCTTCTGCAGTTTGTTTTGCAGATAGAGGAATAAACGTACTAGGTATAGAGATTGATAGTAAGAAACTCAATATGATAAAGAAGTCAAATTCACCTATTCATGAGAAAAATATCAATGAGTTACTGCAGAAATCAATCAAAAAGAAGAAATTATCATTTAGTAAAGAATTGAAGGATGTTACAAAAACAAAGATAATATTTCTTACAGTAGGAACGCCAAGTCGTAAAGATGGTTCAATAGATCTAAAATACATAAATCAAGCAACAAAAGACATAGCTATTGCAATAAAAAATATTCAAGAATATTTTGTAATAGTAGTAAAAAGTACAGTAGTTCCAGGAACTGCATTAAAAATTGTGAAGAATTTAGAGAGATATTCTGGAAAAAAGAATTCAATAGATTTTGGAGTAGTAGTTAATCCTGAATTTTTACAAGAAGGAAACGCAATAAATGATTCATTAAAACCAGATAAGATTGTATTAGGAATTAATTCAGAGAAGGATAAGAAAATAATGTTTAATTTGTTTAAGAAGATTTATAGAAAAAATCTTCCAATAGTTTATACAACGCCAAGTAATGCAGAATTAATTAAATATGCTAACAATTCGTTATTAGCAACAAAAATAAGTTTTATGAATTACATTGCAAGGATAGCTGAACAGATTCCAGACGGTGATGTAGAAGAAATTAAGAATGCGATTGGTATGGATAAAAGAATATCAGAATCATTTTTGAACGCAGGATTGGGATTTGGTGGTTCGTGTTTTCCAAAGGATGTAAAGGCACTCATTGCATTTAGTAAAGAAATGAATATTAATTCGGATATCTTGCAATCAGTATTAACAATAAATGATACACAATTTATGAGTGTATTTGACATATTAAAGAAAGAATTAGGGTCGTTGCAAGGAAAGAAGATATCAATTTTGGGACTTTCATTTAAACCTGAAACTGACGATATACGTGATGCAATATCATTGAAGATAATCAAGAAGCTACTAGACAAGAAAGCTACAATAAGAGTATACGATCCAATAGCAAATGACAATGTAAGGGATATTTTTGGTAAGTCTATATCATATGCGTCAAATTCAGAATCGTGTATAAAGGGGTCTGAATGCTGTATTATTGTAACAGAATGGAAAGAATTCAAGAACATTAAACCTAAAGATTTTACCAGATTAATGAAAAGACCACTAATAATTGACGGTAGAAGAATTTTTTCGAAAAAGAAATTTAATAAATTAGAATATCATGCAATAGGTTTGGGATAATCTAATTAAGATGGAAATAGTCAATATATAGTAACATATGACAGTATTGAAAGTGAATAGGCGAATACTAAAGAAGATAACAAATCCGTCGGTAGAGCCGTATGAAATTGAGATTGACACTCCAGAGTTTACATTTTATGGTGCAAAAAATCAACCAGATTTTGCGTCAATAAATATAAGCATGATTCCAGGCAAAACTGTAATAGAATTAAAATCGTTTAAGTTATATTTACATCAATATAGAAACAAACTTGCATCGTATGAAAGAATAATTAATGCAATTTATGATGATTTAATACAAGTATACAAACCTAAGAGACTAGTAATTGAAATGAAATTTAACCCTCGAGGAGGAATATCTTCTAAACTTACAATAGACTCATTCGAACGTGAATTATTTATTGAGCGAAAAGCCTAAATTTAGAATTATAAGAACCGTAAAAGGATCAAAATGCCCTGCCTGTGATTCAAAAGGGGAAACTGCAGGGGAAGAAGTAGGTTCATTAAGAGTAACCATGGACCCAAAATTTAGTTTTATTAGGGTAATATGTGGTTCTTGTGGGTTCAAGTCAAAAGTATACTATAAAGATATATTGGAAATTGATGGAATTCTAGACAAACATGGAAAAGAACTAAAATACGAATAAATAATATTAAAGCCAGTCTTTATTAATTGGTTTTAGTTCAAGGGTAGATTCATCTAAAATACTGTAAAATTGTTCAACTATGTCTTTTTCAGAATTCAAAGGTTGCCGTTTTGAAAGTAATATAGAATACCACATTTGATTTTTTATGAATTGTTTACGATTTAATGCGGCATGATGAAGTAATATTATATCACTTTCAAGAGTTTTACCAGAAATACCGGTGATAGGTTCTCTGCCAAAATATGGTCGGAGTTTTTCACGACCTTGTAAATGTTTAATCAACCTTTTCCATAAAGTTCCAGCAGGATTAGGAAAATGAAGAGACGGATTATAACGTACTAAATAGCTATTATATGCAAAAGTTGAGAATTTTTCAGGTCTGTCAGAACGATATTGGTCATTAGATTTCCAAAGCCAGTATCTTTGGAATTTATACATTCCTGCGTCTTTGTCTTTAATATGTTCGCGAATAGAAACTTTGAATCTAGGTTCAAATGTCTCGTCTGCATCCATAAAGAGTATCCAATCAGCACCATGCTTCTTTGCCATATTTAAAAGAGAATTCATGTCATTCCATTCTATACGCGTACGATTATCAGAGTAAAAATCAGTTTCGACCACTTTGTTGCAATTTTTAATGATTTGCATACTATCGTCTGAAACATTTCCTCCAACAAGAACTATTTCATCTACAATTTCAGACATGTTAGAAAGACTTGTATTTAATATCCAGGAACAATCGCCGCCAACTTGCATACAACCAATTATTTTCATACAATCACATTTCATGAAGATTCATATATAATGTATTGGAATTTGAGAGTATTAATGAAAAGATATCTAATCGTTGGAGGATCAGGTTTTCTTGGTTCGCATGTATTATCTGAATTGTTAGAAAGACAGGCACAAGTTTCAGTCTCCGATATAATTGGTCCTCAATATGCAAATCGATTAAAAAATAAAATGGATTCTATAAATTATATTTGGAAAAGTGCCGAAGATCTTAATGAAAGAGACATTTCGGATGTAGACTGTATATTATTTTTAGCAGCACAAGCAGATGTTCCTTTAGTTTTGTCTTCTCCAAAATATTCATTTCATACAAATACTGCAGGTTTAATAAATGTCTTAGAATTAATTAGAGCAAAAAAGAATACGCAATTAATTTTTATGAGTAGCAAAAATGTTTATGGAAAACCAGATAAATCACTAGTAACGGAAGATGATGTATTAAAACCAACTGACCCTTATGGAGCTGGTAAAGCAGCTGCAGACTTAATGTGTCAAAGTTATGCAGAATCATTTGGACTATCAATATCAGTAATCAGAAGTAGTGGATTATTTGGTCCTAATTCTAGATTACAACAAGTTATACCAATTTTCATTCAACAGGCTTTGAAGGATTTACCAATAACTATAGAAGGAGATGGTAGTCAATCAACAGACTTCAATTATGTAATGAATTTAGTAGATGCAATAATAACAATGGCGGAATCAGATGTTAAGGGAGTGTATAACATTGCATATGGAACAGACTATTCAATAAAAGACATAGCAGATTTAATTATTAAACAAACAAATAGTAAATCAGAGATAAATAATCTACCGTGGAGATCAGGTGAAAAAGGAATGAAATTATCACTTTCAATAGAAAAGGCAAAAAGTGAATTTGGATATAATCCCAAAGTATCATTTGAGGAAGGAATAGGAAAAACAATAGATTGGATGAGGAATTTGTAATGGTAATAAAAGTAATTAAAATAAAAGATTCGTTCATAGATAAAAGAGGAAAGATTACGAATATTTTAGAAAAACCTGTAACAAGTATTGTTATTATAACATCAAGAAAGGGGGCAATAAGGGCAAATCATTATCATAAAAGAGATTCACATTGGTCTTACATAATTAAAGGAAAAATGGAATATTATGAAGAAAGAAAAAGTGGAAAGATAGAAAAAGCTATTGTTAAAGAAGGGGAAATGGTTTACAGTGCACCAGGAGTTCCTCATGCAATGAAGTTTCTAGAGAGTTCAATATTTTTAGCAATGACAACTCAAAAGAGACTTAAAGGAAAATACGATAAAGATACAATACCACATGATATAATATGAAAGCATTTGAAGACAAAGTAGTTATTATAACAGGAGCATCTAGCGGAATAGGATATTCGTTATTAAATTATTTCATCAGAGAAGGAGCTATAGTTTATGCTGTTTCAAGAAATGAAAGAGAAATAAATGAAAAAGATAAACAACTGTGTAATTTTGAGTTATTAGATTTATCTGAAGAAGTGAATGTTGAGAAATATACAAAAAAAGTGTTGCAAAAAGAGAATCGCGTAGATATTTTAATTAATAACGCAGGAGTTGCACATAATTTAGCTTCGATAGAAGAAATGAATTGGGAGATGTTTAATTCAATTATAAAAGATAATTTAATGCCAACATTTAATATGATAAAATATATAATGCCAATCATGAAAAAAAATAATTCGGGGACGATAATTAATATATCGTCAAGAGCAGGACGAAGGGCAGTACCTAAATTGTCAGCATATACGGCTGCAAAATTTGCTGTAAGAGGATTAACAGAATCTGTATCTAAAGAAGTAGAGGAAACAGGAATAAAATGTGTAACTATTTCCCCTGCAGGAGTGAATACAGGCATGAGAGCAATGGTATTTGGAAAAGATGATGCTGAAAATCAACAAGACGCTTCCAGAATAACAGAAATAATATCAAAGGTTTTACTAGGAGAATTACAAGTTTCAAATGGATCAGATATTGTAATAATAAAGGATAAAGAACCAATAATAAGGGTGCCAGAAGTTTGAAGTGTAGATCTTGTAATAAAGAAGATTTTTTAGATTTTATTTCACTAAATAAACAACCACCTGCAAATGCTTTTCTTAAAGAAAGTGACTTTAAGCAAGAAACAGCATATCCTTTAGATGTAACATGTTGTAAAGATTGTTTACTTGTACAGTTAACTGATGAAAGTTACATACCAAGAGACAAATTATTCTTAGATTATGCCTATGCGTCATCGATTTCAGGAGGATTAAGAAATCATTTTAATCAATTAGCTAAGAAGATAAAATCTGAATTCAATACCAAATTAGTAGTAGATATTGGTTCCAATGATGGAGTATTATTGAAACCATTGATTGAATCAGGATGTAGTGTAGTAGGTGTAGAACCTGCAAGAAATTTAGCAGAACAAGCTAATGATAACGGGCTGGATACAATTTGTTCATATTTTAATAAAGAGACCGTAAACAAAATAATATCTGATAAAGGAAAAGCTGATGTAATAGTAGCATCAAATGTTTTTGCACATTTAGAAGAATATCACATCATAATTGAAGATGTTAAATCATTATTATCTGATAATGGAACATACATTGTTGAAGTACAGTATTTTGCCGATATGATTGAGGAGATGACATTTGATAATATATATCACGAACATGTATTGTATTATACATTACATTCAATGAGAAATTTATTCAATAAACATAACATGAATGTATACAGAGTGGAAAGGATTGCAACACATGGAGGATCAATTCGGGCATATATATCAAAAAATAGAGATACGGAACAAAGTGTTATTGATTTGATTAATCAGGAAAAACAAAACGGAATAGATAATTTTAGGACTATGGAAGATTTTAATGACAAGCTTCAAAGAAATATGAATGAGATAAGAGAATTATTTGAGAGATTAAACAAAGAAAATAAAAAGATATTTGGATATGGGGCACCTGCTAAATCAAGTACTATGATTAATTCAATTGGTTTGAATAACAAAGATATTGATTTAATAATAGAAGATTCACCGTTAAAACAAGGATTATTTACACCGGGAAGTCACATTCCAATAACTTCTCCCGACATATTAAAAACAGAAACACCAGATTACTTGATGATTTTTGCTTGGAATTATTCTGATGAAATAATAAAAAAAGTTGAAGATAAATATCAAAAATTAAATTACATAGTGCCAATGCCGGAATTAAAGGTTATTTTAAAGGAGTAATTTGTGATATGCCGTGGAATAGATATGTAAATCATCATTTATCAGAATGGATAGAAAAACTAGAATCATGTACAATTGTAGATGCTGGAATGGGATTTGGAAGGTTAGGATTTGCAATAAAATTAGACTATCCGCAAAAAGATTTGGAGATATTTGGCTATGATTGTTACCAACCAGCATTAGATTATGCAAAATCACTGGGAAATGCATATACAAAAATTGAGAATTTGGATATTGGAAAAGAGAGATTACCACATGGCGATAAAAGTGTCGATATAGCAATAGCAAGTGGAGTATTAGCTCATTTACATAAAGAAGAAGGTAGGCATTTAATGGATGAATTAGATAGAATATCAAATCACCACATAGTAACAGCTCCAACCACATTACATCATCATAAAAAGAGTTTGTGTAATGATCCAGATATAGAACCATTGGCTCATAAATCATTTTGGACTAAGAATGATTTTATGGAAAAGAAATATATGATGAGAGGATTTGGAGTAAAAGGTAGAGAAAATCAAACTATATTTGATACAATAATTTTTCCATACATATTCATTTTATCAGCTATAAATCCAAGATTTTGTTCATTAGCTGGAACAATAGTAGCGTGGAAATAAAAATTACAAAAGTATACACTAAGTAAAAAAAAATAAAAAAAAAGAAATGGAGCGCGTAAACGCGCTACATTTATCTAGTTTTTGAGGACGTTTCCTCTAACGATTACGACTACTTGTAGTATTACTGCAATTGCTGCAAGAACTGCTGCAATTAGAGCTGTAGATGAAGCTTGTGCAGAACCTTCGGCTGCTGCATCTGCATTCTCAACTATGCCTCCAATAGCATCTTCGATGTCGTCTTCAGTTTCTTCGACTCCATCTTCAATTGCTGCTTGACTGCCTGAGATTGCTGATGTTACATCGGCAACTGCTGCATCTAATGCACTACTAATCTGTCCAATGGTTACACCCTCAGGTGTTTCCTTGTCTGCAATTTCGTGGACTTCACCGTCGATGTGCTCTAGCTCATCGGCGACGTCGCCAACATCACTTGCAAGATTAGCAATTGCGCTGAGTATAGGTGCATTACTTTCTGCTTCAGGGATGTCTATTTGGACACCTGATGAAACTTGGAATGAACCCAAGGCCCATACGCCTCCAGCTTGAACGGCAACTCCGTAAGAGCCGACATTACCTGCTGTAATTGTACATTGTTGCAAACCATTGATGGTGGTACTTGAGCATGTGTTTGTAATTGTTTCTGAACCGCCAGGTCCTGAGACTTTGGCGACAGTAATTGCTGAGTCTTGTGCTACTCCACCGGTTGTGGTCAATACGAAGATTGTTACTGTATCTCCAGGATTATATGTTCCATCGGCTGATACAGCGACTGAGACTCCTCCGCTCTCACTAGCTGCAGGTGCGGCTGCAGATTCTTCTGTAAATGTTACAGTCAAGTCTGCTGTTCCTTCATCTGCGGTTGCAGTTACAGTATAACTTCCAAATGGGAATGTACTGGTGGCTTTGCTTGGGAATCTCAATAATGTTACTGAGTAATCACCGTTTGAGTCAGCAGCAGTTTGACCTACTGCAACTTGTGCACCATTAGGGTTTGAAACCTTGAATGTAATATCCGCATTTGGTCCAGCTGTACCACTAACGGTTAACTGATCTCCAGGAGTGTATTCCTCGTCACCAGTTAAAGTGAGTGCTAAAGCAAATGGAATTGCTGCAACGAGCATCAACGCTGACAATACTACTGCTAGTCCTACGTTCATTTTTCCAGACTGGAAAAATAAGAGGGGGGAGGTCAACTTATGTTGTCCTCTCCTATGCGATTGTGAAGGTTACGCTCTTCACTGGTGATAGAGCTTCTGCTTCACTTATGCTTGTCCATACGTAGACTTCTGCTGTGTATGTTCCTGCAGAGTCAGGTAGCCAGGATAGACCTGGTGTCTGAGATTCATCTACTGCGAGTTCGATGTCTCTTACCCATCCGAGGTTGACAACTTCACCAGCTGAATTCTTGATTTGTACCAAGAATGTTACTGTGTGAGCAACGTCATCATCGTTTGTGACACTAGCCTGTACGATTACGATGTCTCCAACACTTGGAGCAGCGAATGCGTCACCTGCTGTATCGACGATCTCAGGAGTACCTGCTGGAACTTGTTCAGTCTTCGATAGTGCTTGACCAATCTTCGTTGTTACTTCAATGGTACACTTCTTGTTAGTGTCACAAAGTGTATCTGTGTACTTGATGGTGACAACATCACCAACAGTTGCGGATACTTGTGAACTTGAAGGTACACCCTTTGAGGTAGCAATGAATTCAATCTTGCCTGTGAAGGTTGAACTATCAGCTGCAGATTCTTGTAGTGTTATACTAGTTCCGATTTCCCAACTATCTGTAATTACTTTAACAGTAATTGATTGTTTGGAATCTGGACTTGTATTAGCGTCAAGATCTACGACAGTAATTTCTGCGAAGTCACCGACTAGATAGTTTGCCTTGTCAGTTGTTATTGCACCAGATTCTGTCTTGACATTCAATGATGCTTTAACGACTTGTAAGGTTCCACTTACATCAGCTGTATCTGAATAATAGAAGTATATTGTATCAGATGCATTGACATGAAGTGTTCCATCTTCGTTAGTTGGTGTTCCAGTTGATCTGGCCATTGTGATACCGAACCAGTATGTACCTGTAGAGGTTGTTCCATTGGAGGCGTATGGTTTTTCAATATCGCCTGTACCGTTGGAGGTCACCTGTGTCAATTGTACACTGCTAGCTGCAGTTGTCATTAAGTCAGGATCAACAAGTTTCACATAGATCTTACCATCAGGACCAACATCTGTACTTGGTGTAACAGTTAGTTCAGCTGTTGTACTTTGTACAGTGATTGCTGCTGTAGCAGATGCACGTGCTAATCCTGAGCCTGAATAGAAGCTGTTGGATGTAGCATTGTCTCTGACACGTAGTCTGATGTATTGGTTAGCCGCCAATGTTGTACCAAATGGTGACTTTCCTGGTTCTAATGTGATTGTCTTTGTGAACTCGCCTGTATTAACGCCAGTTTCTGTAAGTGCAATTGTAGAATTGTACTTAGCAGTATCTGTTTCTGCCGGTGCAGTTTGCTTTGCTGTACCAATCAATAGTATGTATAGCTTGTCTGCAACTTCTACATCTCTGTTGAAGTCAGGTTCAGTAGCTGTTACAGTGAATGTATCACCTAATTTACCTGTACTGATAGAGGATGAGATTGTTGCATCATGTCCTTTAATATCAAGACATTTTGCTACACCTTTTACCGCAGTGTTAGTAGTTGTTGAACTATCAACATTACGGGCTATTGTGATATTAGTACTTGAAGCACCATCTGCCCATTCGAAACAAATCTGTCCGCCAACCATATCTTGCATCTTATCGAGAGATTCTTGTTCTCGTGTAGGTGAAGAATAGTTAAGAACTGTTGGGATATCACTGTTTGAATCACCCCAGTTAATACCGAACTTCAATGTGAATACACCAGTATTTACACCAGTTTCGGTGGCTGTAACATTATACCATGACAAGTGACCAAGGGCTCCTTGTACAGGGTTAATTGCGTTACCTCCAGATGTGGTTCCGACTTGACCGCCAGTTGCGTTCTTGATAATCATACGTAATGTTGCATTATCACGAGCGTTGACGTTAGTGTTCTTATCAGCGTCAGTTAGAGTTACTGTTGCGTTAACACGGGACACGTTAGTTCCAGATGTAGCATGGGATGGTGAAATTGGGAAGTCAGTACGATCAAAGCTTAATGCTCCTACTGTTCCGCCAATTGTAACTGTTACATTAGCAGTTGTACCATCAAATCTGTCTTTGACAGTGAATACCAAACTATCTCCGGCTGCAAGTCCTAGTGGTCCTGATCCGCCTCTTAAGTCTAATGCAGTTCGTAATGAACTAATTGAGACTGAGGTTGTCCAGACACCAGTGTTTACACCAGTTTCTAATACTAAGGCTGAGTGGTTTCGTATATCATGATAACCGTTTGTTCCGTTGATAGATGTAATTGTGAAGTTAGCTAACCTCTTTGCATTACATGTACTTCCAACGAAAATACCAGAACATGTTCTGTCACCTGCGGTAGTACCTTCACGAGATGAATAGTGTTTCTGTCTCGTAGAGTTGAATAATATCTGCTCTTTTGATGCAGAATTATCGTTACCATCAGGATCAGTGTATGTTAACTTGATACTTGAAGCGGTTTCGTCATACGATGCTTTGTCAGTGGCTACTGTTGCTGCGGTTGTAGTAAAGTCAACTGTTGCTGCTGCAGTGGTTCCTCCATACTTGTCTTGATATGTAATATCAAATACAGAGTTCTTTGCATTAGCTGGACTGACTGTACATGTCAACCTGTTGGCAGTAGTACTATATGAACAACCAGATGTGTAAGCACCAATTGTATTACGAATTGTGAACTTGAAGACACTTGTGTTTGTACCGGTTTCAGTTGCTGTGACAGTAACTGGTGAACTGTTATTGAGTTCGACGAATACTTTGTTTATTGTATCTTTCTTTTCTGGATCGTGGTTCATGTCAGCATCAGTAATTTCTACTGTAACATCAGAAGATGATGTAACAGCTGTTGCTGATGTTGTCATAGTACCAACAGTTTCTTGAATAGTAAGAGTCAATGACGTTGCATTGTAACATGAAGATCGAGGACCGTCAACTCCACATTGTGTTGAATTATAACCGAATCGGATATTCTGAATCGGTGTAAATGCCAACTTGAATGTGTCGCCATTCTTCCAACCTGAACTTCCTGTATTATCGGAAGTGTAGTTCCAGGTAGGACGTGAGTCCCAATCACCTTGTGCTTTACCTGCAGTTCTCAAAGTCTTGTTTGTGTTAACGTTAGTATCGCCTGCATTTGTGTTATTGAAGTAGAATCTTTCCATTTCAAGACATGGTGAGGTAGCTACAGTGTTTGCACACTTGAATATACCAGTGTTTACACCAGTTTCAGTAAAGTTCAATCTGAACTCTGCTGCACCAGTTCCACCAGTGATTCTGTTACCTGAGCCATAATAGCTCATTGTCTTGTTGACGATATTCTGTAATGTAGCGTTTGACGATGTTACGATCGTTGCTTGGAATCCGTTAGTGTTATTTGTAACTAAGAAACTTTCTTTTTCTGTTGGATCTTGATTAAGATCGTTATGGTTTAGGTACAATCTTAGTGATGCACCAGGGGTTACCGTTGTCTGTTTAGACTCGGTATTATATAATGTGGCTTTTGTCTCTTTGTAGAGCAATGTCTGTGAAACATCTTTCGCTGCACCAGTTGAATCAGATGCATCTTTGTACGTGATTGTCATTGTATGACCTCGGGTCATGTTCATACCATGGATCATTGGTGATGAAGCTATACTGTGTGTTGCAGATAACTTGGATTGTGATCCACCACGGTATGTGTGGTTTGAGTATGTACGTGTCGATGGAACACCATTTGCTAAGTGGCCTGTGTTGATGTAGTTCTTTGCACATGAGCCGACTGCGAGTCCGTTAGAACCCTGTCCTGCTGGTGCGTGACCTGCATGAAATACTGCGTGAGAAGCATTGTGTGCTTTATCACTTGCAGTTACGTTCAATTGGGTACTACATCCATAGACTACATAAAGTGCATCAGTTGCATAAGCAACCCATGAACCTCCCGTATTCTGTGTGACGTTGAGTGTGTATGTATTTGTTGCATTAGTCCATTGAAGGACGACGCTTGGATTGTATGTGTCTTTCATTTCTTGAACACCGATATCACTATCAGTGATTGTCATAGAAACGGTTTGGTTTCCAAAGATTTGCGAAGATGATAGTGTAAGAGTTCCAGTTGCTGCAGCTTGTGCTGATGGAGCTATTGGTAAGCCCATCATCATAAGCATACTAGCAGCTAGTAACAAGGTTGCAGTTGCAGCCTTGAATTGCTTAGAGAATAGCCAATTTGTATTTAGACTATAGTTCATACTATTATACTCCTTAAACGGATTTTGATAATTTTAATATATAAGCATTGTGGATAAATTGTCTATCGCGGGAAAAAATAAAGAGTAATTTAGGTTAACGGTCAATAATACACTGCTTTTGTAAAAATAATAAAAAAACATTATGGATAAAATGAATCAGAGAAGTATCCGGTAATTATGTATGAAAATCTAGAAGAACCAAGCAAATAAAAGAGAAAGGCCAAAGATAAGATAGAGAAAACCGAACAAAGGAAGTAATTTGTTGTTTAAAGTTAATCCAGGAATTTTATATAAATAAGGAATCATTGATGCGAATCGAAAATATCCAGAGAAGAAAGAATATGCAGGCTGTAAAACAGATCCAAAAACAATTAATGATAAACTAAAGTAATCAAGATGTTTTTTCTTGTAAATAAAATAGATAGATAAAATTAAAGCAAAGAAAATTGACCAAGTTAGGAACTCGTTGATTAAATAATTTAGACCTGTAATCGCAGGAGTATTAACTCCTCCAAAGAAACGATTTTGAAAGAATGTTTGAAATGGAATTCCAATCATACTATGTGGAAATCCGGAATCTACACCTGAAGTAAAACGTAAGAAATGTTCTAAACCAAATCTGTAAATTAGATGCAATCCGTGAATTGAAATTGTAATAAAAGGAATTATAAAATATTTAAGAAATTTACGATCTTTTGTGAGTAAAAAGTATGGAAATGAGAAAATTACAAAATCTGGACGAGCTAATGAAGCGAATGCAAGAAAAATTGCAGAAATCTTAAAATTATCAGTTCGAAAATAATACAACGCACCAAACATGAATGTGAAAAATAATGGTTCATTCATGCCTCCATGTGTAGAGATGAGAAGAATAGGATTGAATGCATAAAATAAAACAGATGATTTAATGTTATCTAAAGAAACAACACGAGAGAACATTACCACGCTAAAAGAAAATGCAGTAATATTGATTAGTTCCATTGTCAAGGCAGTAGCAAAAGGATTTCCTTGTGCAATAAGATATGTAATTAAAGGATAAAGAAATGTTGCATGACGAAAGCCACTTTCTTCAGGAGAAGATGAAAAAGGATCAAGTGCTATATTATAATAAGAAGTTCCGTCAGTATCTGCTTTATCAGCAAAATGATGAACATCATAACCTAAAGCTAACCCAAAAATAAAGAAAAAGAGATTGAAACTAAAGATTAAGAGAAATAATTTTCGTTCATCCTTTAGTTGTTCAGATAAGTAATCAATTATTTGTATAGCCACGTCTACCCATATATGAAAAAAGTTTCTATAAAAGCGTATACAAAAGACTTTTACAAAGACGAAAGATAGAAAGAAGTAAAGGAAGTTAAAAAAATGGAAAGTAAATTAACCGCTATTGCTCCACATAGGATTAGTATTTGTGGTGGAGGAACAGATTTTCCTTCATTCTATAATAACCACAATGGAGCAGTAATCAATTTTGCAATAACAAGATTTTCAAAAATTAGATTAAGAGTATTAAAAAATAAATATGTAGTAATTGCCAGTGATGTAGATGAATATTTTGAAGGTAGTAAAGATGAATTATTAAAAATAAAAAATTCTTCAATGCCATTATATATGATAATGAAAAAAGGAATTCCTTCCAAGATTTCAATAAAAAGTGATGTACCTCCTGGAAGTGGTTTAGGATCTTCAGGTACATTAGCTGTAAACTTAGTTAATGCATTTCATCATATAGATAATAAAAAAAAGATTAAACCATTAGAGCTATCAGAAAAAGCTTACAAATTAGAAGCTGAAATATTTAAAAAAGCAATAGGAAAACAAGATCATATGCCAGCAGCATTTGGAGGATTTAATTTCATAGAATATAGAAAAAATAAAATTGTTGTAACACCATTTAAAAATAAAATATCTAATGCATTAACAGAAAATTGTTTACTTTTTTATTTAGGTATGACAAGAGATGCAGATAAAATATTACGAAGACAAGAAAAAAGAGTACAAAGTAATTCAGATGAAATGATTGATGTTCTAAAAACAATGAATAAATTAACAAGAAAAATGAGAAATGATCTTAATGATGGAAACTTTAAAGAAGTCGGAAACACATTAGAAATTGCGTGGGAATTGAAAAAGAAATTTACTAAAGGTGTTTCAAATAAATTTATTGACAAAGTACATGATCTTGCTATTGAATCAGGCGCATATGGTGCAAAAATCACTGGCGCGGGAGGAGGAGGTCATTTTTTGGTAATTGCAGATAAATCAAATCATAAGAACATTATAAAAAATATACATAGTACGGGATGCAAGAGAGTTTTATTTGATGTTTCACTAAAAGGAGCTGTGGTAAATTATGGAAAATGAAAAATTTTTACAGGATTCGAAAAAATCTATAGATAGTCTTATAGAAAACAATGATAAGATTTCTGAAATGATCAATGTATTGCAAGAAGTACGCAATAATAAAAGAAATGTTTTTGTAATTGGAAATGGTGGGAGTTCTTCAACTGCTTCACATTTTGTTTGTGATTTATTAAAAACTTCAATGAATGATAAACAACCAAGATTTAGAGCGCAATGTTTTACCGATAATACACCAGTAATGACTGCATGGTCGAATGATGTTTCTTACGATGATATTTTTTCAGAACAGTTAAAGAATTTTGTTGAACAAGGTGATATTTTGATTGCAATAAGTTGTAGTGGTAATTCACCTAATATTTTAAAAGCAGTAGACCAAGCTAAGAAAAATGGAATAAAAACAATAGGATTGACAGGTCAATCAGGTAAATTAAGTAATATAACTGATTTGGCAATCAAAGTACCTTCGGATAATATATTATTAATAGAAGGAGTTCACTCAGTTTTATTACATTATATAACAGAAAGATTACGAGGATGAAATCACCCGCTTTATTTATCGACAGAGATGGAACAATAATTAAACAAATAGATGGGCATTATATATCATCTATAAAACAAATTGAATTAATAGAAAATATTTTTCCAGCAGTTCTAATGTTGCAGAATGAAGGATATTTGATAATAATGGTAACAAATCAAGCAGGAATAAATAAAGGAATACTAAGTAACCAACTGGTAGATGAAATCAATCAGCATATAGTGAAATTGTTAAAGAAACGAGGAATAGATGTAACGGCAGTATATGTATGTCCACATAAACCTGAAGAACAATGTAAATGTAGGAAACCCCAACCTGGATTACTACTTAAAGCTGCTAAAGAACATAATATTGATTTAGAGAATAGCGTGATAATTGGCGATACTGATAAAGATACTGAAGCAGGTCTCAATGCAGGTTTAAAGAAAGTGATTAAAATTTGAAGATTACAATAATTACGCCAATACATGGAAAGAAAAAACATTATGCAAACATGATTCAAAAGATTGGATCAAGATTAAATGAACAAACAGTGAAACCTTTTGAATGGATTATTGTCTGTGATGATAAATCCACATGGGTAAAAGATTTAGAAATACCCAAATTTACTACAATAAAAATTGCTGAGAAGAATAATATTTCATTAAAAAGAAACCTTGCATTAGATAGTGTTAATGGGAATTATGTATTATTATTAGATTCCGATCAAATACCAGAATCAAATGAATTAATTGCAGATTGTATAAAGAAATCTGAAGAAGGATTTAATCTAATTAGGATTCCAGAAAAATTTTCAGGAACTGGAGGATATTTGAAGAGAAGTTATCATCAACTTAGAGGTCTGTATTGGGAAAAGAGTGATGAAGGAATTCCAAGATTTGTTAAAACTGAATTAGTAAAAAATAAAAGATTTGATCCAGAACGTTTACATTTTGAAGATGAGTTATTTTTTGAAGAACTAAGAACAGTACATAAAGAAGCAAAAGTTGAAAGTATAATTATTCATAACGAAGGATTTGAATTATATCCTAATTTACGAAAAGCAAGAATCGCACAAAAACAAAGTAAGAGTCATAAGATAAAAACGCCATTTAGATTAGATATTAAAACAATAATTTTAGAAACGCCATTGACTTTACTTCCAGGAGTAATTTTCATATTAGGATTAAGAACAATTGCAAAGAGAATTTTACCAGTAGAATCGGGAACATCAAGATAATCATCTGGGTTAAATACGAAGATTTCAGACATAATATTAATGAAAGGGAAGACTGTAAAAGAATCAACAATTACCTCATCACACTTAATGCTGATAAAAGACTCGGGAAATTTTATTTTCGAGGCAGGAAAAACAATTCCAATGGTTCATGGTGGAATACTTATGACATTAATGGATGAGATAGCTGGAATGGTAGCAACTAAACATTCTGGAACTCAAGTTGCCACAGCATGCATAGATATGCAATTTGTATCCCCTGCATTTGCAGGAAATAGAATGATTTTAAAATCGTCTGTTAATTACACAACTAAAACATCTATGGAAATAGGCGTAAGAATTGAGGCTGAAGATATGAAAACTGGAGTAATAAAACATACAAATTCATGTTATTTAGTAGCAGTTGCAATAGATAATGCTGGAAAACCAACCAATATACCTGCAATAATACCTGAGACTAAAGATGAACAAAGACGCTTTAATGAAGCAAAGGCAAGAAATGAAGAAAGACTGAAAAAAAGAATTAAAAATTAAATTATTTCTTGATTAATTTCTGAATTTCATCTATATTAGAAGAGACTTCAGTGGGTTTTTCAACAAATTTAGTAATTATATCAGGATCTTTTAATCCATGACCTGTAGCTATACAAACTACTTCTTCATCACTGGAAATAGTGCCATTACGAAGTAACTTTTTCAATGCTGCAATAGGGGCGGCGCTAGCAGGTTCTATGAATAAACCTTCAAGTTTAGCAAGATTCATCTGGCCTTCAAGAATTTCTTTATCAGAAACAGTGGTAGCCAAACCGTTTGAATCGTAAATTGCTCGTAAAGCTTTTTTCCAACTAGCAGGAGCGCCAATTCGTATTGCAGTAGCCAAGGTTTCAGGTTTTTGAACATTATTGACTTCCATTTTCCCTTCGGAAAACGCGGCAGAAATAGGAGAAGAACCTTCTGCTTGAACTCCTACAAGTTTAGGAAGTTTATCAATTATACCTAGTTGAAGGAATTCATTCAGTCCTTTCCAAATGGCACTAACATTTCCAGCATTGCCAACAGGAACAATTATCCAATCAGGAATATGACCTAATTGTTCAAAGATTTCAAAGACAATAGTTTTTTGTCCTTCAAGTCGGAAAGGGTTAATTGAATTAACAAGATAGATATCGTCGTATTTTCTAGATAGTTCTACAACTACTTCAAGACATTTATCAAAATTTCCATCAATTTGTAAAACATGAGCACCACAAATCATAGCTTGAGATAATTTTCCATAAGCAACTTTTCCAGATGGAATTAATACAATTCGTTTTAAACCACCACGAGCTCCATATGCTGCAAGAGATGCAGAAGTATTACCAGTAGATGCACAAGAAATAATTTTTGCGCCTAATTGTTTAGCTTTAGTAACTGCAACAGTCATACCACGATCTTTAAAAGATGCAGTCGGATTGTCTCCTTCATTTTTAATATGCAAATTATCTATACCAAAAAAGCTGGAAAGTTTTTTAGAATTATGTAAACGAGTACCGCCTTCTCTAAGTGTAACACGTTCAACACCAGAAGGAATAGGTAAGAAATCTTCATATTTCCATACAGATAAAGGAGAATCACGCCAATTAGAACCTAAATTATTAGATATTTTATCTAAATCATATTCAACTTCAAGTAAATCATTACATTTTGAACAATTGTATAATATAGAATCTGTATCAAACAATGAAGAACAATTAATACATTTTAAATCCATTATCTAATAACACGAGCTCCTTTTCCAATCTTAGTAAATATTACTGAAGAATCAAAACCTGCAGATTTAAATTGTTTTTTGAAACATTGTTTAATTTTTGGAAATAGTTTTTTATTGTCAGTAAATGATATAATTGAAGGTCCAGCACCGCTGATTGTAACTCCAAGAGTGCCAATATCTAATAATTCTGATTTGATTTTATTATAATTTGGAATAGTACTAGAACGAGCAGATTCTACAATATTGTCGTTCATTGATTTTCCAATGAGTTGTTTATTTCCATTGGAGAATCCAGCTACCATCATAGAAGCATATGACGCATTCGCTACAGAATCAGTAAATTTTACTTTAGATGGAATTAATTTTCTTGCTTTACCAGTCTTTTTTGCGACAGATTTCGTTTTAGGGATACCAATACAAACATGAAGGTTTTTAGGAGGAGAAAATGAGACAATATCTTCACAGGTAGATGAATTAATTACAACAAAACCACCGAATAGTGATCCCGCAACGTTATCAGCATGACTAATTCCTGCAGAAGCAACTTCGCCACTAGCTGCAAATTTTAATTTTTCTGTATCAGACAATTTAAGAGAAAACAATCTATCTAGTCCAACAGTGACAGCAGCTGCAGTTGCAGCACTACTACCAAGGCCTTTTCCAGGAGGAACTCCTTTTTTCACAGTTAGATCAATACCGGGTAAATTAAATTCTTTAAGAATATTGATTGCAACTATTCCGCCAGTATGTTCTTCAGGTTTAGTAGATATGCCAGATTTTAATCCAAGATTCTTTATAGATATTACAGAATTATCATTCCTTGATATTTTGACTGTGTCAAATAAGTTGTCCAAGGATATGGCAAAACAATCAAAACCAGAACCAAGATTTGCACTAGAAGCAGGTCCTAAAGCAGTAATATTCTTTGTATTTTTCAATATATGCTAGTAATGTTTGAATAATATAATAATATATTCATATTTTACTCATAAAATATAAGGAATATTCGATATATTGAGAAATTGTTAATATGTTCGAGTAGGTAGATTAAGGAGAATAATAAATTGAGAACTATATTAATTGGACTTGGAACAATTGGTCAAAGTTATTGTCAATTATTAGAAAATAGAAAAGAAGATTTACTTAGAAATTATGGAATTGATTCGAAGATTGTTGCAGTTGCAGATTCAAAAGGAGTTGCAATAAATGAAAAAGGTATCAATATAAATGAGATATTAGAAATTAAAAACAAGAATAAATCAGTATCAGATCTTAGTATTGGTGATAAGAATAAAACATCTATTGATTTGATTAATGAGATTGATGCAGAATTATTAGTAGATGCAACACCAACAAATATACAAGATGGAGAGCCATCGGCAAGTCTATTAGAAAGTGCAATGAAAACAAAAAAGAATATAATAACAGCAAATAAAGGTCCATTAGCACTTGCATTTTCTTCAGTAATTGAAAAAGCAGAATATAATAACGTAGTTTTGAAGTATAGTGCAACAGTGGGCGGAGGAACACCGGTATTAGAATTTGGACGAAAATGTTTAGAAGCAGATAGGATATTGGAAATGCATGCAATATTAAATGGTACAACTAATTATATGCTAACGGAAATGGATAATAGAGGATTAAGTTATCAAGAAGCCTTACAAGAGGCGCAAGAATTAGGATATGCAGAAACAGATCCAACATTGGATGTTGATGGTTTTGATGCAGCTGCAAAGTTAGTCATAATGGGTAATTTATTACTCGATAAGGAATTAACATTAAAAGATTTAAAAATAGAAGGAATAAGAGACATAACACAAAAAGATATTACTAAGGCAAAAGATAATGGAGATACAATAAAATTGATTGCAAGTGTGAATGATATGGCAAAAGTTGAACCAGTAAGAATATCGAAGAACGATCCAATGTCAGTAACGGGTGCATTATGTTCAGTGAAATTTGTTTCAGAATTTGCAGGTGAAGAAGTAATAATAGGAAAGGGAGCAGGCGGTATGGAAACTGCAAGTGCTATGATTCGAGATTTAGTTGAAATCAAACAAAATATGAGGGTTTAGAAATGAAATTAGTATTAAAATTTGGAGGTACTTCAGTAGGAAATGGAACAAAAATTAGCAATGTATGTGAAATTGTCAAGAAGGTTAAAGAAGATAATCAAGTTATAGTAGTTTCATCTGCATTACAATCAACAACTGATGAATTATTAGAATTAGCTGAATATGCAAAGAAGGGAAATGTTAACGAGAAGATCATTGATGAGATATCTCAAAGACATCATGGAGCAATTAAAGAGATAATCAAGAATAATGAAATACAAAATGAGGTTTCTGGAATAATAAGTCAATTAATTAATGAATTAAAAAAGACAGTTGATGGAGTAATAATTGTTAAAGAACTTAGTGATAAAACTGAAGATAAGATTGTTTCTTTTGGAGAACGTTTAGCAGTACCAATTATATCTGCAAAACTTAGAGACATGGGAATAGAATCTAAATTTTTTACAGGAGGAGACGTAGGAATAATGACCGATGATAATTTTGGAAATGCATCACCAATGATGAAAGTTACTCAACATAATGTTAAAAATAATTTATCAGAATTAATTGAACATACAGTACCTGTAATTACAGGATTTATTGGGGAAACACAACAAGGAGACATATCAACAATAGGTAGAGGCGGATCAGATTTTTCTGCATCACTAATAGGGATGTGTTTAGGCGTTGATGAAATATGGTTTATGACGGATGTAGATGGTTTACTAACAGCAAATCCAAAAATTTATCCAACTGCAAAAACTATTCCACAATTATCTTATAATGAAGCTGTAGAAATGGCAACCATGGGAGCAAAAGGAATGCATGCACGAGCACTTGAACCTGCAAAAGATGCAAATATTCCTGTAAGGATAAAAAATACATTCAAACCGGAAGTAGATGGTACTTTAATCAATGATGAAGTGATTGTAAAACCTGATGAAATAACAAAAGCTGTTGCATCACTAAATGGATTAGCAATGATTACTATTGCTGGAATGAATATGGTTGGAAACCCGGGAACAGCAGGAGAGATATTCAGTATGTTAGGCAGAAACAAGATAAACATAATAATGATTTCACAAAGTATTTCAGAGGCAAACATAACGTTTTTAATTAAACGTGAAAATTTAAGAAAAGCTGTAAGCGTTCTTCAAGTTAGTTTGTTAGGAAAGAGTTCTGTAACAGATGTTACATCAGATGATGAAGTATGTGTAGTATCAATCGTGGGAGCTGGAATGAAAGGAACAAGCGGAGTAGCAGCAAAGTTATTTAGTGCTATATCTGAAGTGAACATAAATGTAAAGATGATAGCTCAGGGATCTTCAGAGCAAAATATATCATTCGTAGTACAAGAAACTGATTTAAAACAAACAATCGAAGCAATTCATAAAGAATTCAAGATGGATTAATAAGATTTAAAACAATACTCTTAAATTTTCTAAAATGTTCTTGAAGATAAGATGTACAAAATTGCAATTTTAGGTTCTACTGGAATGGTTGGGCAGCAATTTATTTCAGGTTTACAGAATCATCCATGGTTTGAAGTAACATGTTTAGCAGCGTCTGAGAGATCTGCAGGTAAGAAATACATAGATGCCATAAAGAACAGTGCAGGTTCTATTCAATGGTTTGGAGAAGGTGAAATAAATGAAAACATTAAGAATATGACAGTTAAGAATGTTAACGAAATTGATCCATCAGAATTTGATATTGCTTATTCAGCATTAGAAGCAGGAGCTGCTCAAATTGAATCTAAATTTGCAGAGCATATTCCTGTTTTAAGTACAGCGTCAGCTTATAGGTATGAGGAAGACGTACCAATATTAATTCCAACAGTAAATGACGAACATGTACCGCTATTAGAAAAACAAAAGAAAAGAGGATGGAAAGGATTTGTTGCGCCGCAAGCTAACTGTACAACTACAGGCCTTGTAATAACATTGAAACCCATCTTAGATGAATTTGGTATTGATTCAGTGGTAATCACGTCATTACAAGCAGTATCAGGTGCAGGAAGAAATCCAGGAATACCACTTTTTGATTTAGTTGATAATATAATTCCATACATACCTAAAGAGGAAGAAAAAGTATCAATAGAATTAAAAAAGATTCTTGGTAATTATGATGGAAATAGTATAGTTAATGCAAAATATAATGTGTCAGCAACTTGTACACGAGTAGGTGTATTAGATGGACATACAGAATCAGTATTAGTAAATACAAAGAAGAAAGCAGAAGTTGAAGATGTAATAAGAGTGATGGATAAATTTGCAAATTCACTTTCAGATATGGATCTCCCATCAGCTCCGAAGAAATTAATTACAATACATAATGATCCTTTTAGACCACAACCCAGATTGGATAGAGAGTTAGAAGGCGGAATGACAACATCAGTAGGAAGGATAAGAAAGGATGAAGTATTTCCTAATGGAATAAAATATGTATTGTTATCTCATAATACAAGAATGGGAGCCGCAAAAGGCGTAATTCTTACAAGCGAGATGCTAATTAAATCGAATATAATTAATAATTAGATTTTCACATACTTTTTAATTATAACAAATATATTTCATAGTATTGAGGAGAAAGTAATCAAAATTGGAAAAATTTGATGAAATAGATGTAAGAATTTTAGCAGAATTAATTCAAGAATCAAACATATCGATTCCGAAATTAAGTGATAGAATTGAGATTAATTCATCAGTAGTATATAGTAGAATTAACCGATTAATTAGAAAGGGTTTCATAAAAAAATACACATTAGAAGTAGATGAAAATTTATTAGGTTATCCAATAAAAGCAGTAATCGGTTGTAATATTAGTTCGAGGCAACGAGATACGATTTTAAAGGATATTGAACAAATAAAAGAAACAAGAGAAATTATTGAAATTACAGGTAGATTTGATTTACTGATTTCGGTGAGTGCAGAATCGTTAGATGATTTACACGAATTGGTATCGAAAAAAGTGTCTCAAATAGACGGAGTTACACATACAGAAACATTTATTGAGATGAAAAGGCATCAATTGAGTTTTATTTCAAGAATAGATACAAATTCAGATAGTAAAAAATAAGAGAATAATTAACAAATCCGTCTAATTATTTTACACCTATTCCATTAGATTGGATTAAGTAATAAATAAGGTATGCAAAAGGTGGATTATGAATCATTTGGAATTTCTAAAGAAAACAACAATCAACCTGAAAAAATCATAAAGGATCCTTTTGGAAAATTCGAGGATGTAAACATACAAAAAGCAATTCCAAAGAAGATAATCAAAGATATAAAAAGGAAGAAAGAATTTATTGAAAATGGAATAAACAGAATTGAAGAAGCATCAAAAATACGATATCCTGAATATTATATTGAACCGATTTTACCCATTGCATTTACATCGTTAGAAAGAGGAAGTCCAACTCCATATTTTGCGAGAAATATCTTTCATATTTGGAAAGGAGAAGTAAGGATAATTATTCAATTATCAGCGCCATTGATAGCATTTGGATTAAAGGGTACAATACAAGCAATATTGGCGCATGAATTTCTTCACTATATAGAATATGTTAGAAAATTTGAAAGATTAGATATAATCTCAGATGAAATATCAAGTACTTTATTTGAAGCAAAATATGCAGATGCTTGTAGGTCGTTTAAACCAGAATTAATTTTTACACACAGTAATAAGGCACCTCAAATTCTGAAACATTTAAGAGAAAAATTTCAGAATCATTCAGTTGGCGAGAGATTAATTAAGAAAACAACCGATGATTGGATAAATAAGAGTCTACCTGTACGTCGAGTTAATTTAGAAAATAATGTATCAAGCATTCCAATAGAAACAATTATGAGAACAAGATTTGATTTAGATATAGGTAAAAGAATTAAAGAGTTAGAACAAAATGCAAAAAAATCAAAATCGAGATAAGGAAAAAGAAGAAATAATTCGTATAATTAATAAAGTTGTCAAAGGATTAGACATAGAAGCAGTTTGTATGTATGGATCAAGAATTGCAGGATATGCAAATGAAGAAAGTGATTATGATTTAATCGTTGTAATCAACAATTATGCAAAGAAAGTAAGATACAAATATATTTATGATAAGATAGAGATTTCTGCGATTTTTGTTGATAAAAATTCCATAATTACAGATGCAGAAGAAGGAAGTTTAGGAGAATTTGTCATTGGAAGATTATTAAATCCATATGATGTATTAATAAATCCAGAATTTTTTGATAAGATAGAGATCAAGTATAAGAAGAGAATAATTTTAGAAATAATAGATAATTTACAAATTAGATATAGAAGTTTAACTGAGTATTTAAGAATACCATCAGAATTTTTCTTATTTAATAGATTAAGATTCAGAATGAGAATATATCCTCCAGTAAAATACAGCTATATAATGACTTATTCAGGAAAAATTAATTCAAGAAATGTAAAACAAAGTGTAAAAGGTTTTAACGAGGCTGCCAAGTTATTACAAAAAGACAGTCAGTTACAATACGATAAAGGAGTTGTACGTCTGATTACTAACGGAAAAAATAACCCAATAATACGAGGATATAGGAAAAACAAGAATCGATTAAAAATCTCTAAGAGAATTATTATTCATTATTACGTACACCTGTTAGCTGGAAGAGTAAATTATAATATCGCATTAAAAGAGTTATTTTCAAAAATAAATCGTAAGAAGAATATGAAAGAGGTTCCAGAACACTTGACAGAACCAGAAAAATTATTAAAAATTGTTTAGAAAGATTTAGTTTTTAGTTTTTTTGAAATCTGCATAACCACATTTACCGCAAGATAATCGATCAGAATGTTCAGCTAGGAAATTTCCTTTACCGCAACGAGGACATTCTTTTCGTAACCTTGTAACTTTATCATCATCAACTTTATAGAATTTATAAATTTGAGGACTAAAACGAGCTTTTCGTTTTTGTCTCTTACCCTTAGGTTTAGATACAGGTTTTTCTTCTACCTGTTCTTCTACCTGTTCACCTTCAGGAACTTCTTCGACTTCAGTAGTAGTAGCTTCTTCTTCTATCATAATAAACCGACCAATTATTCCTTAGTTTCCTCATCTGGAGCTTCTTTAGATTCTTCTGCTGGAGCTTCTTTAGATTCTT
>CEOQ01031389.1_pt1 | contig 66119 bp, 79 predicted proteins | sample 361351 | NCBI WGS metagenome assembly CEOQ01 (sample SAMEA2619907, study PRJEB7988) | marine metagenome | biome: marine biome (ENVO:00000447); feature: deep chlorophyll maximum layer (ENVO:xxxxxxxx); material: "saline water (ENVO:00002010), including plankton (ENVO:xxxxxxxx)" | depth 60 m | reverse complement strand
GTAAGTTTTTTGCCAAACTGGCAATTGTGCCCTACATACTCACCAAGACGCCCACATAAAAATACAGAGTTTTTTGCCTTTGTAGCTATTTAAATATACTTTTTGTTGATTTAGATCAATGAGACTTAGATCAAATAAATCATTATTAACGGATATTGGTGTAGTCATATTTTTCCCCTGTAATTATATTAGATTCTTTGATAAAACATACTAACTTCTCTATTGAAAAGTTCTAATTGATCATCGTGTACATAATGCGTTGCATCAGGTATTTCAATTAATGTAATGTTGTGATTTTCTTTAATCATCTGTGTAGCAACATCATGTTGTAATATATCGGATTCATGCCCTCTGATCAATAAAGTTGGACACTTAATTTTTTTCACACAATCCCACATATATTCACCATCATTACGAATTCGTCCTTTTGCTATACCTTGTACATCCCACTTAAATCCATATTTGCCTGATTCTAATTGCTTGATAGTAAAATTCACTCTTTCATTTAATGCATGCTCAGATATTGATGGCCTTTGCTTTCTCCAAAAAATCTTTACATCCTCTAAACTTTCAAATTCTTTAGGAGTATCGCTCAATTCTTGATTTATCCGTGCTCCTCCTATGGAAGTAGAGACGCTTGGGCCTATATCTACAATAACAAGACTCTCAACCATTTCAGGGTTTTTTGATGCAAAAACGATACTATTACTCCCACCCATAGAATGACCCATCAAACAAAGATTATTAAATCCTTTTATTTTTACAAAATTTGTTAAGTCATCAACATATGCTTCTGTGTCATAATTATAATCAGGAGACCAATCACTATCACCTCTCCCTCTCTGATCTAAAGCATAAATGTCAAAATTGTCGACGAGTTGTTCAGCAACATCATTCCAAGCCTGTGCGTAACTCCTCATTCCATGAAGCATAATTAAAGGCTTTGTAGCATTAGTTTTATAATTTATATAATGAAGGTTCAAACTATTTGATTGGTAATAATCGCTGGTAAATTCTCTCATCAATAACTCCTTATATTCTTGCTAGTTTTTGAAAACTTCGAGCCTTAGTTGGAGCAGGGCCTTCCCAAGAGTCCTTTCTAAACTGATGACTCATTTCAGTCTTTGTTACTTCTCCAACATAAATATTCCCTTTTGAATCCACGCAAATTCCATGAGGAGCAATAAATTGACCATTGTCAAGTCCGTAACCAGTACCTAATCGAGTTATGAGATCTCCATTAGTTTCATAAATACTTACTCTTGGTCCAATATTTGGCAATTCTCGATTAACTGCACCACTAGAACCAATTTCTCCTAAATAAATAGTCTGATCCTTATCTATACACAAAGCGCATGCTCTATGCATATTATTCCATTGGTCAAGGAAATTTCCGTTTTTATCAAAAATTTGCACTCTCATATTTTCTCGGTCAGCAACATAAACCAATCCGTTTTTGTCTGTAATAATATTATGTGGAATATTAAATTGTCCTGGATCAGTACCCGCACTACCCCAAGAAAACAAATGTTCACCTTTTGAAGTGAATTTATGAATACTTGAGTTTCCGTATCCATCTGAGACATAAATATCTTGAGTTTCAGGATCTAAAGCGACATGAGTACATCGATTAAAAGGTTTCGCACTTTGATAAGGAGAGGGAGTTTGGGGGACACCTATCGTCATTAATACTTCTCCTTCAGTAGTACATTTCCTAACTGTATGATCTGCGTCATCAGTGCAATACAAAATGTCATCAGGGCCAACAGTTAAACCATGTGCGCGAATAAAGAAATCTTCACCCCATGAGGTTAAAAAATTTCCATCTTTATCAAAAACGATCATAGGGTGAGGGCCTCGATTAAATACGTAAACATTATCCTTCGAATCTACTCCTACACCACCCACTTCATCCCAACGATATTCTTCAGGTAATTTTTCCCAATTGGCTACAACTTCATATTGAAAAGATCCATCTCCAAGCCTCATATTTACACCCTCCATATTGCAAATTTGATAAAGATTTGTGTTATCCTAACATAATAAGAGTATTAAATAATGCGATTTTTTTATAAACAAATAAACAATCTGATTAGTTTATTTTTTTGGAGGTATTTTTGTGCAAATACCCAATGAGTTTAGTACATTAGCTAGAAATCATAGTAATAAATTTTTAAACTGGATATTAGGTATAATCTTAATTTTTTCAGGATGGCAAATATTAGGTATAATACCAATTCTACTTCACCCTAACACAGATGAATTATTACAATCAGGGAATAGTCCATATACTATTTTAAATTTTATAACTTTAATGTCAGGTTTCTTATTTGGGTTGGTAGCATTTATTTTTGTAGCAAAATATATCCACAAACGAACACTTATCTCATATCTTACTGGATTTAAAACAATACAATATGACCGAATTATATTTGCGATAGTAATATCACTTCTTATATCAGGTATACCCTTGATTCTATTAGCTCTCGCAAGCAATGATTGTCAAAATATAATTGATAAATCTATTGAATGTTCTACCGGGTTAGAATTTAACCCAAATTTTTCTTTTGTAACTTATATAATATTTATATTAATTGCCTTGATCATAACACCAATTCAAGTAGGATTTGAAGAAATACTATTTAGAGGGTATTTTTTACAAGGATTGGGTTTATTTACAAAAAATCCAGTGCTTTTATCTCTCATTGTTGGTAGCTTGTTTATGGTTGCTCATCTGGCTAACCCAGAAACTACTTACGGAATGGCAAAATATATGACAATATTAATGGCTACAGGTACTATTTGGGCTTTGATTGCCATTAAAGGCAATGGATTAGAATTACCTTTTGGATTTCATCTAGCTAATAATTTGTTTGTTTTTCTCTTTATTACAACAAAGAATTCTGTAATTACTACCCCCGCTTTATTTTATGATATTGGAATTGAACAAACAGGAATAACTTGGACAGATGTCTTTATGAGTGTATTTTTTACCTTGTTTATTCCATATGTAATTCTTGCAAAAAAATACAAATGGGGAATAGGTTTTTCATATTTGGTGAAATCCTATAGTAATTTAAAGAAGAAATAAACAAATAGACTATTTTATTAATGTAACAAGTCATGTACAATTGATTAATTAGTATACAAATTGAAGTGATCTAATTCGAAAATGAAAATATCGAGGAGGGCTTTGTGCTAAAACCAGATTACAAATCAAATATAATATTATCTGAAACTGAATATGACACTGTTGGTAAAAGAGTCAAAAGATACGATGCTACAGACAAAGTTACTGGTGCTGCTAATTATTCAGGAGATGTACATCCTGCTGGATATATTCACGGTAAAATCCTTCGAAGCCCACACGCTCATGCTAAGATTATAAAAATTGATGCTACAAAAGCATTAGAATTGCCTGGTGTAATAGCTGTCGTCACATCTGATGACTTTCCTATACTCAATGGATTAGCTGTTGACTTAGGAGAAGGTGCAATGCAAAATCCTATGTTTTTGAGTAATTTTTGTATTGCTAAAGATAAAGTGCTATTCAAAGGACATGCAGTTGCAGGTGTTTCGGCAACATCAAAAATAATTGCGGAGCAAGCTTTAGATCTTATAGAAGTTGAGTATGAAGTCCTTAAACCAGTTATGCGTCCTGAAGAAGCAATAAAACCAGATGCACCTATACTTCATGATAGACTAGTCACAATAAACTCTACCACTATTCGGGCAGGTGGCGTTAGTGCAGAAGAGCTTCCTAAAGATAAACAAACAAACTTAGCTAATAAATTTGAATTTGCACTTGGAGATATTGAAAAAGGTTTCAAAGATGCCGATGTTATTGTTGAAAAAGAAACAAAAACTGAAGCTGTACATCAAGGATACATCGAGCCTCAAACAAGTACTGTTAGATGGGGATCAGATGGCTATTTAACAATGTGGACAAGTAGTCAAGGGCATTTTGCTATGAGAGATTTAACTGCAATGTTATTAGGGATTCCTCAATCTAAAATCAAATCAATTCAAATGGAGATAGGTGGAGGATTTGGTGGAAAAACAATAGTTTATTCCGAACCTATTGCCGCTATGCTTTCAAAAAAATCAGGAGGTTCTCCTGTAAAAATAACATTGAACCGTACTGAAGTGTTTGAAGGAACTGGTCCAACTTCAGCAACTAATGTCAAAATAAAATTAGGTGCTAAATCTAATGGTAAAATTACAGCAGTTCAGGCAAAACTATATTATGGATCAGGGGCTTTTCCTGGATCTCCTGTGTTGCCTGGAGCTCGCTGTATGACAGCTCCATATGATATACCTAATGCTCACATAGAAGGTTATGATATTTGCACAAATCTTCCCAAATCTACCGCATATAGAGCACCAGGTTCTCCAACAGCATCTTTTGCAATGGAAATTGCTGTTGATGAACTAGCAGAAAAACTTGGTATCGAGCCATTAGAATTTCGTGCAATTAATGGCTCAAAAGAAGGAACCAGACAAGCTACTGGACCAGTTTTCGGCAAAATTGGTTTTCTAGAAACATTACAAGCTGCTAAAGAACATGAACATTATAAAAGTAAGTTAGAAGGTCCATATCGAGGCAGAGGTATTGCTTCAGGATTCTGGTTTAACGGAAGTGGACCATCAAGTGCTATAGCAAGTGTCACAGCTGACGGTACAATTAATTTAGTTGAAGGTTCTCCAGATATTGGCGGATCTAGAACAGCTGTTTCAATGCAACTAGCTGAAGTATTAGGTATTGATGCTACAAATATCAAACCATCAATTGGAGATACTGATACTATAGGATTCACTTCAGTTACTGGTGGTAGTGGAGTTGCCTTTAAAACTGGTATTGCTTGCTATGAAGCTGGATTAGATATCAAAAGACAAATGATTGAACGAGCAGCCAAAATCTGGGATGTAGAAACAAGTGATGTTGAATATGAAAATGGAGAAATCAAACATAGTTCTGATTCACAACTTAGAATGACATTCAAAGAAATGGCAGGAAAACTTAATGCTACTGGGGGACCAATTATTGGACGTGCTACAGTAAGCCCTGGATCGCCAGGTAATGCATTTGCAACACATATCGTAGATGTCGAAGTTGATCCAGACACAGGTAAGGTAACAATTTTACGTTATACCTCTGTACAAGATGCGGGTAAGGCAATTCATCCAACATATGTCGAAGGGCAAATGCAAGGTGGAGTAGCACAAGGAATTGGCTGGGCATTAAATGAAGAATATTTCTACAATGATGAAGGTAAAATGATGAACGCAAGTTTTCTTGACTACAGAATGCCAACTGCGCTTGATTTACCAATGCTTGACACAGTAATTGTTGAAGTTGCAAATCCAAGTCATCCATACGGCGTCCGAGGAGTTGGTGAAGTATGTATAGTGCCTCCTCTAGCAGCACTTTCGAATGCTATTAAACAAGCTATTGGCACTAGATTAACTCAATTACCAATGAATCCTGCGAGAGTGCTTGAAGCAATAGATAATAACAAATAATTTATTAGCTATGGCAAGTGTTTGGTTTAATCAAGAAATGCGAGAAACAACTGGATTTACCGGTACTGTTGAAGTTGAGGGTAAAAATATAAGAACAGTTATAACTAATCTTGAAATCCTTTTCCCAGGAATTTCTGAAGTTTTAATATATGAAGATGATATTATGCCTGGGCTATCCGTTATTATTGATGGGAATGTCGGAAGTATTGGTGTACTTGAAAAAGTAAATGAGAATAGTGAAGTTCACTTCTTACCTGCACTAGGAGGCGGATAAGTACTCATCTACAGTTGAATAATGATGATTCCAGTCAGATATTTTCTCAAATTCTAATGCAAACTTGAATATTGTATTTTCTTGATAATGATTTGCAACTATTTGGCACCCTATGGGCAATCCTTGTGCATCAAATCCAATCGGCACGATGAGTGATGGCAAACCTGTAATATTAAACATACTGGTAAAGCTTCGACGTAATGCATTTCGAATTGGATCTTCTGAAGGATTAGAATCATCTAATTTAGGTGCAGCCATAAAATTTGCGGGAGCTATAATTACATCACATTGATTAAAAAAAGATTTTATTTTCTCTGTAATTAATCTTTTTTGTCTTTGAGCATTAACATATTGATGCCCCATAACGTGCAATCCTGCTTCCAAACGCCTTCGGGGATGACTTCCATATGAATCAATATTTTCTTTCATATTTGTATAATGATAAGCAGATGATTCGGGTCCTACTATGATGTCATATAGTATTGGACCTTGTTGTGCCTCAGATTTACTCAATTGATCTAAACCAATTTCGACAATTTTAACCCCTAAAGATTTAAATGAATCTAACATTCGCTGTATATTTATTTCAACGTCTTTACTCAATATATCTTCAGTAAATGCAGTAAAAATCCCGATTGTTTTACCTTGTAAATCAAAATTTCCATTTATGTCTATATTAATAGGATCCATAGATACGGAATAAGGATCAGTATCATCATACCCTTCTATAGCGTTCAGCAATAAAATGCAATCCTTAACAGTACGAGTCATAGGGCCTACGTGATCTAAAGACCAACTCAAAGGAATAACTCCATGTCGACTAACACGGCCAAATGTAGGTTTTAACCCAACTATTCCAGAATTATGTGCAGGACCTCTCACAGAACCTCCTGTATCTGTGCCTAAAGCGCAGGTCACCAAACCAGCAGCTACAGCTGCACCAGACCCACTACTTGAACCACCTGGAAAATGATCTAGATTCCAAGGATTATATGTAGATCCAAAATATTCATTAGTCATTGTCCCGCCCATAGCGAATTCTAATAAAGCTGTTTTACCCAATATTATCGCGTTTGATTCTCTGAGTTTTGATGTTACAGTGGCATCATAGTCTGGAATATAATCCTTTAGTATTTTGGATCCACCAGTTGTTAATTGATTTTTTGTATATATAAGGTCTTTTAATCCTACGGGAATACCTTGTAAAGGACTTACAATTTCTTTATCCAAAAAAAGTTTTTCAATTCTCTTAGCTTCTTTTAAACTTTCTTGAGAAAAAACTGAAATAAAAGAATTAATTTTTGAATCATGTTCATCTATTCTATCTAAAAATGTTTGTACAATTTCAACAGGGGATACTTCTAAATTTTTCATCAACTTAGATAGTTGCTGGATGTCCATATATGCAAAATTATTATCACTCATCATAATCACCATAATTTCATTTATATAAACTAAAAGTATAGTACCATAAAACCTTGCTAACGTTATAGCTTACTGGTATCATTATTAGCTATTGTAACTCAATAATTATTAATCGTTATTAATATTAAATAGATCGTTAAAGAGAGGATGCCAAATTGAGCAAAATCAAAGTAGCTATTGTCGGAGTAGGTAATTGTGCCTCTTCTTTTGTTCAAGGTATACATAAATACCGAGAAGCTGATGAAAATGAATTTATTCCTGGGCTTATGCACCCTGTCTTAGGAGATTATCATATAGGAGATATTGAGGTTGTCGCTGCATTTGATGTGGATAAAGATAAAGTAGGTAAGGATTTATCTGAAGCTATATTTTCAGGGATGAATAACACTGTTGCTTTCCACGATGTTCCAAAAACAGGGGTAACCGTTGAAAGAGGAATGACGCATGACGGAATTGGGAAATATCTTTCTGAAGTTATAGAAAAGGCACCAGATCCTGAAGATTCTATGCCATCTATAGCTAGTATTCTTGAAGAACGTGAAGTTGATGTATTAATTAACTATCTTCCTGTCGGATCCGAACAGGCAACAAAATGGTATATGGAACAAGCACTCTCTGCAAAAGTTGGTGTTGTAAATTGTATTCCAGTATTTATTGCAAGAGAACCATATTGGCAAAGACGTTTTCAAGATGCTGGTGTTCCTATTGTAGGAGATGATATTAAATCTCAAGTGGGCGCTACTATTACTCATCGTGTACTAACTAATCTATTTAAAGATCGTGGAGTTCGAGTTGATAGAACATATCAATTAAACTTTGGAGGCAACACTGATTTTATGAATATGCTGGAAAGAGAGCGTTTAGAATCTAAGAAAGAATCTAAAACCAACGCGGTTACTTCACAGCTTCCTTATGATGTGGGTAAAGATAACGTTCATGTAGGGCCTAGTGATTATGTACCATGGCTCGAAGACCGAAAATGGTGCCACATCAGAATAGAAGGAACTACCTTCGGTAATGTTCCGTTAAATTTAGAACTAAAACTCGAAGTATGGGATAGCCCTAATTCAGCAGGTGTGGTTGTTGATGCTGTTAGATGTTGTAAAATTGCCCTAGACCGAGAAGTTAGTGGGTCACTAACTGGACCTTCTTCATATTTTATGAAATCTCCACCAATACAATATACCGACGATGAAGCCCATCAAATGGTTGAGGACTTTATAAAACCTATAGAATAATTATAAGTATGAAAATCGCGCAGGTGTCCCCTTATGACTTAAATTATCCCGGGGGTGTTGTTTCTCACATGTTTCAACTAGGGGAGCATTTGATAAATCGTGGCCACGAAGTGAAATATATAGGGCCAATAAATAGTACAAATAATAACTACTCAAATCAAATAATCCCAATTGGAAATTCTATTCCGATTCCTGTTTCAGGATCCATAGCTCGAATATCTTTAAATTTCTGGGGAACCAAGAAAATTAAAAAAATACTCGATAAAGAAAAATTTGATATTATCCATCTACATGAACCACTTATGCCCTCATTACCTTTAAAAATACTTTCTCATTCAACCTCAGTAAATATTGGAACTTTTCATGCCTATAATGACAAGGACAACGCATACAAATTTACTAAATGGTATTTAACCAAATTTATAAACAGACTCTCCAGTAAAATTACGGTTTCAGCATCAGCAAAAGAATATGTCCAAAAACACTTTCCAGGAGAATATACTGTAATACCCAATGGAATCGATTTAGATTTTCTTTCACAAAAATCTAATCCTTTAGATAAATATAGAGACAATAAATTTAATATATTATTTCTCGGAAGATTAGAAAAAAGAAAAGGGTTAAAATACCTATTACAAGCTTATATAGAACTTAAAAAAAAATATGCAATTCGATTAATAATTATTGGCCCGGGTAATCTTGATAAAGATTGTGTGAATATAATTAAATCAATAAATTCTACTGATATTGTTTGTACTGGACCTATCACTGATCAATATGAAAAACGCATGTACTACCAAACAGCAGATTTATTTTGTGCTCCTAACACAGGAAATGAAAGTTTTGGTATAGTACTTACAGAAGCAATGGCATGTGGGACTCCTGTAATTGCATCCAATATAAATGGTTTTAAAAATGTTATTGAACATGGTAAAAATGGTTTTTTATTCGAACCTAATTCTGTATCATCTATATATCAATGTATTGAAAAACTTATAAATAATAATGATTTAAGAAAAAGTATTGCTCAAAATGGCAAGTATAGAGTACGACAATATAACTGGAATATATTGGTTGATAAAATATTAGATTGCTATGAAAAGGCACAAAATGGATTATAGAAATTATATAAGAGATAACGTGTTAAACAAAATTGAATCACCTATAGTTTCTGTTTTTTATAAGCTAAAAATATCTCCAAATTTACTCTCAGTTTTTGGTCTAATCCTTGGAATTATAGCTGCAGTCCTTATAGGCTTAAATAATTTAATCTTAGCAGCAATTTTTTTAATTTTTGGAGCAGTTGCTGACTTATTTGATGGATCATTAGCAAGAAAATATGGCAAGGAATCAGTTTTTGGCGCATTTTTAGACTCAGTCATCGATAGAATACAAGAATTAGCTATATTTATTGGTGCCACATATTTATTTATTAATCAAGAAAACTATGAGTGGGCTATTTTACCAATTATAACTCTAGGATTGTCATTTCTTGTAAGTTATGCCAGAGCTAGAGGCGAAGGTCTTGGTATACAAATGAAAGAAAGTGGTATAGTTACTCGTCCAGAAAGATTGATAATATTATTAATCGGCCTATTCACAAACCAATTTATCATCGCAATGGTAATTGTTTGTTTGACATCCCTAATTTCATTTATTCAAAGACTACGGACGATAAGCAAATAACTTTAGTATTTAAATATATTTATAGAGAGATTTTAAGTCATTTATCACAAATTGATACTGAGCATTATGCTGTTCGTCATCACGTTGTATAAGAATGGCTTTGATATCTAAAGCTATAGCACCTGCTATATCTGAATCATAAGAATCTCCCACATGAATAATTTCATTAATAGTAGAATTTGACGCCTTTAGTGCAGCTTGGAAAATCTCTGGTCTAGGTTTCCCTATACCTACTTCTTCTGAAGTAATTATATGAGATAAATATTGCGATATTCCTAATTGATCAGAAATCCCATATAGATTTTTACCCATATTTGTAATAATGCCTAATTTATAACCAAGAGTATGTAGATGATCAAAAACCGGTATAACATCATCATATAGTTTAAATCCATACGGTATCTTTTGGACAGCTTGCCATATATTCCCAGCAGTTATCAAATCTACATTTAAACCTGCATGTTCTAAAATCAAAGATTCATACTCACTAAAAAAAATACTTCTCTCGGTAATGTCCATTAATGAAAGAGGTTTATCGCTAGAATTAATTTTTTCCATATAAGAGTCGGCAAATTTGTAACCATATTTAATTTTTTCAGGAGTGGTATTTAAATCAAATTGATTCAAAGCTTGAATTTGTATTTCTTCTCTCTCAGGATAAAACTTTGCCAACGTCCCAAAAAAATCAAAAAATATTGTTTTTATCATTAAATCTACCTTGTAACTATTGAGTTATTTGAAATACATTATTACATATAATTGGATTAAAGACAGTAAAAGAGAAAATATGAAAAACGTAAAACTTTTAGATGGTGGGACCGGTACCGAAATAAAACGCAGAGGATATAATGTACCATCACATATCGAGTCTATTTGGTCAGCTCAAGAATTAATTGATAATCCAACGGTGGTTGAAGAAATACATTATGATTATATATGTGCAGGTGCAGATCACATAATCATTAACAATTATGCTTTAACCCAACCAATTTTATCACGAGCGAATATTGCTTATAAACTTGAAGAACTAACCCTCCGGGCAATTGATATCGCAAAAAAAGCCGTAAAGAAATCAGGTGCGAACGTAAAGATCCTCGGATCTTTACCACCACTCGAAACTAGTTATCGAGCTGATTTAATATTGGAAAAAGAAGTAATGGCTGATTATTATCAAGAAATAGCGTCTATATTAAAAAATAAAGTTGATATTATTATTTGTGAAACGATGGCTAGTAGTGTTGAAGCCGAAACTGCTTTACGTGCTGGACTTAATACAGGAACAGAGACATGGATGAGTTGGACGTTACAAGGCACAAAACACAACACTTTACCCAGTGGTGAAAAGCTAGAGGATGCATATAATGCAATATCCTACCTTGACGCAGCAGCATATTTAGTCAATTGTGGTGGCGCTAATTTGATAACACAAGGAATTGAAACGCTGAGTAAGTTAACTAATAAACCAATAGGCGGCTATGCTAATTCTGTTTTAGTTAATACAACTGGGCATAAAACAGAATTAGATCCAGAAAGGTCACAAAAAGAATCTAGTGAAATAATTGATGAAAAATCTTATTCTGAAGAGGTTGCTAAATGGATTAATAGCGGAGCGTCGATTGTAGGAGGATGCTGTAGTACAACCCCAGAACACATCAAAGTAATAAAGAAACTATTGGGATAAACATATGATTCTAATGAAAAATATGCGTAATTTAAAATTTCATGCTATAATCTTTCTTCAATATAAATTGGGTAAAAAGGATATAAGAATTGAAACAGTATGAATTAGTGATTGTTATAAGTCCCGAGGTAGATCAGGAGAATTCGGATAAAATTATAAATAATTTATCTACTTTAGTTAATTCTAATGAGGGAACTATAGAAGATTGGGATAGATGGGGAATGAGAAAATTGGCCTACCCCATTAATAAATTTCGAGAAGGAAATTATGCTTCATCCTTAATCAATATAGACCCTGCAAAGGTCACAACTATTGAGGGAAATATACGTAGCAATGAAGATATTTTGCGACATTTACTTACCACAAAAGATTGATAAACACGTTTGAATTGCTGAGGAGGTTGGAATGGTAGGCTTTAATAAAATTATGGTTATAGGCAATATTGGTACTGAGCCTGAAATGAGATACACACCTAGTGGAAGCCCTGTTACATCATTTCGAGTTGCTACAAGCAGATCATACACTTCAAATGATGGGGAAAGACATCAAGAAACGGAATGGTTTACCGTAGTTGCTTGGAATGCTTTAGCAGAACAATGTAATCAATATCTTGCAAAGGGACGTAGAACTTTTGTAGAAGGTAGATTGAAAAGTAGACAATGGGATGGACAAGACGGACAAACGCGATATAGAAATGAGATAATTGCAAGCAGAGTATTATTTCTAGACAGAAATCCTTCTCAATCCTCAGATAACGAACCATCTACTTTTGATAATAATGATTCAAATAACTATAATTTTACTGATACACCTTCTGACAAACCCATTGAAACTGACGACCTACCTTTTTAACATTAATCCAGGAGAAGAATAAAAATGACCACACAAAACAGATCGCGTCCAAATAACAGAAGACGACCAAACAATCGTTATAATAGTCGAATTAAAATATGTCAGCCATGTTTTGAACGCAAAGGCAAACCTGTTTCAAGTATTATTACTTACAAAGATGCTACTCTTTTACAACGATATATATCTGATAGAGGTAAAATTGAGCCAAGAAGAAAAACTGGTACATGCTTAAAGTGCCAAACTTATTTAACTAGAGAAATCAAAAAAGCGCGTGAAATAGCATTACTTCCTTTTGCTGCAGAACATGTATTGCTTAATCCTATTGATAGACGTTCAAATAATAGAAATTATTCAAATAGATCTTAGTCAAAATGGCGAATATTAATAACGAATCTAAAAACCGCATGACGTTGCGTGAACAACATCGGTTATCACAAAGAGAATCCAATAAACGAACTCTACCTATAATCATATTTACAATAATATTATTAATGATAGTATTATTAATTCCTGCAATAGGATATTACTGGACATACGTAATGCCTGAAAATAAAGTTGTTATTTCTGTTGGTGAAACAGAAATACAACTCAGAGATCTGCTTAAGAGAACGAAAGCAAATGCTGCTGCGGAAGCTGCTTTCGGATCTGAAGTTAAACTATCTCTACTACCATTTGAAACATTAAATGCAATGACAGATCATGAACTTTTGCGCCAAACGACCCCTACTATCAATTTATATGTAACAAGCGATGAAATTGACCAAGAAATTAGAAATGTTCATTACCCTAGGACAACAACTGCAGATCAATCAGATAAAGATGCACTAGATAGAGAGTTTGTAGAAACATATCAAAGTTATCTTAATATTACAAAATACAGCGACAAGGAATATAGAGACTTAATCCAAATGGGTCTTTTGAGAACTAAACTTACTGAATATCTAGGTGATAGGATTCCAACTATTGCCAATTCAGTAAACTTGAAATATATAAAATTTAGTGAAATAACTATGGCAGAACAGGCCTACCAACAATTGCAATCTGGTGCTGATTTTAGTCAACTTGCACGAATATATATGAAAAACGATGCATATGCTGACGACAATGGTCTAGTTGGGTGGGTACCGGAAGGCGCTTTCCCAGAGCTTGACCCAACTATTTTCAATATGGAATTAAATACTTTCAGCGAACCAATATTAACTAATCAAAATTCAGTGATAGTTCAAATAACTGCTGGCCCAGAACCTCAACCTTTACAAGAAAAAATGACAAAAATATTAAAACAAAATGCAACAAATTCTTGGCTAGACGAGCAGCGAGATAAATTAAACGTACGGATTGATTTCAATTCTCAAGACTACCAATGGATGGTAGAAAAAATTAACCGCTACGTTAGTTAGGTTTTAATTAATGGAAACGCAAAATATAAATGTTGGATTACTTGGATTAGGGACTGTCGGTACTGAAGTTGCATATCAGTTGCTTCATAACAAAAATGTTATAAATAACCCAAAATCAAATGTACAAATAAATTTATCAAAAGTATTGATCAATGATATTACAAAACAAAGGCCAAACTACCTGTCTCCAGATATAATTACTAATAATCCCGATGATATCTTTAATGATAAGAATATAAACCTCATCGTAGAATTAATTGGTGGAGATCATATTGCTCTTGAAATGATAAACAAAGCTATAGATAAAAAAATCAATATAGTAACTGCTAATAAACTTGTAATGTCAAAATATGGGCATGAGTTATTAAGTCAATCAAAAAATAATGGGGTTTTATTATTGTATGAAGCAAGTGTTGGAGCGGGTATACCTATAATTGGCCCCTTATACCATAGTTTAATTGCTAACAATATTACCAGAATAAACGCTATTATTAATGGAACAACTAATTATATTCTTTCGAATATGTCCTCAGGAACACAAACCTTTGAAGATGCTCTAAAACAAGCTCAACATCTTGGATATGCAGAATCAGATCCTACAAGCGATATAGAAGGTATTGATGCTACTTACAAACTATCCATACTGGCTTCAATTGTATTAAATAATAAGATAACTGAAAAAAATATATACAGAGAAGGGATCACTAAACTTTCAGCTGTAGATTTTAAATATGCTAAGGATTTAGGTTATACGATTAAACTTCTTGCGATTGGAGAATTGAATCGCGATAATGTTTCCCTAAGAGTTCATCCATGCTTAATTTCCAATGATCATTTGTTAGCAAAAGTAGAAGGTGTTTATAACGCCATAGAAATTCAAGGTGATCCTATTGGTAATATTATTTTTCATGGTGAAGGAGCAGGACCTAAATCAACTTCAAGTGCAATTTTAGGAGACATAATTTCTATTGCAAATAATATATCAAATAATAATGTGAATTCTACAGAGAACACCCGTGATTATACGATTAATTATGTAGACTATAGTTATACAAGTTCTTCTTACTATATGAGAATGTCAGTACTAGATAAACCTGGGGTACTAGCAGAAATATCTAGTATTCTAGGAAAATATAATATAAGTATAGCATCAGTTCTTCAAACGACTCATAATCAATCCGACAATATAGCAGAACTAGTAATGATAACCCACCCAGCTGTAGTAAATAATTTAAATACAGCTATTACAAATATTAAGAAATCAAGTCAAATTAAATCTATTGATAGTCTTGTAAGAATCGAAGACTTGAATTAGAACTAAAATCCCATAGGGAATAACTACTATCAAACACAAGTTTATGCTAAACTTAGCTTGCTATATACTAATGAAACTAATCGGTTGATTAATGAATCTAGGCGTAATACAAAACTATAAAAAATATTTACCTATAAATAAAGACACTCCTATAATCACTATGGGTGAAGGTCAAACCCCTCTAATAAAATCCACAAATATTATTAAATCCATGGGTTGTAAGAATTTATATTTTAAGTTCGAAGGTTGTAACCCTACTGGTTCATTTAAAGACCGAGGTATGGTTTTTGCTATATCAAAAGCATTAGAATCGAAAAGCGAAATAATAGCCTGTGCATCTACTGGGAATACTAGTGCTTCTGCCGCTGCATATGGAGCGAGATTTGGATTAAAAACGATCGTAATAGTTCCAAATGGCAAAATAGCTTCTGGTAAATTAGCTCAAGCAATTGCTTATGGCGCTAAGATTATAAGTATAGATGGTAATTTTGACCAAGGATTATCAATCATTCGAGATTTGTCCAACAACAACAATATAACAATTGTAAATTCAATTAATCCTTATAGGATTGAAGGTCAAAAGACTGCTGCTTTTGAAATAATTGATGAGTTAAATGATTCACCTGACTTTTTATTTATTCCAGTTGGAAATGCAGGAAATATAACAGCATATTGGAAAGGATTTACTGAATATTTAAAATATGAAAAATCCACCAAATTACCTAGATTGATGGGATATCAAGCAGCAGGTGCGGCACCATTAGTTAGTGGACAACCTGTAGAAAAACCTGAAACAGTCGCCTCAGCAATTCGTATAGGGAACCCTGCTAGTTGGGAAAGTGCGATAACAGCTCGTAATGAATCCAATGGAGCTATAGATTCTGTAACTGATCAAGAAATACTTTCAGCTTATGAAATGTTAGCTAGTAAGGAAGGTATATTCTGCGAACCAGCTTCTGCTGCTTCTTTAGCAGGATTAATTAAAACCAACTTAACAAATCCTGCAAGTATTAAAGATAAAACAATAGTTTGTGTTGTAACCGGTTCTGGACTAAAAGAACCAGAATTAGCTGAAAAACAATTCAATTCAAAGCCTATACAGATTAAGCCAGAAATTGAAACTGTAAAAAAAGCTATTTTGAATTTATAAAGGAGTAAATTGGAAAATATAAAAATTCATGAAAGCTTTGATTCAGTATCAGATATTTGGAAAACAGTACTATCAAGAATACCTCGACATTCAATATTTCAGACAATAGAATGGCAAAAAACTTGGTTCAGTATCTTTCACACTAATAACAGTTTAAATATCTTAGAAATATCTAACAATAACGAAGTAATTGGAATAGCTCCATTCATGCTAAATGGAGATAAAAAATTGACTTTAATCGGCAACAAGGATGTATATGATTATCAAGATTTTCTTATTGTACCGAATTATGAAAATGAATTCTTTAAAGAAGTTGGGATATTTTTTGAAAACATTAATTATGATTTAATAGAAATCAATTCGATCCCTGAAACCTCTGCAACTATACCTTTCATGGAAAAATTAGCAAAAAACAAAGAATGGAGCTTTGATAAATCTACTGAAGATGTTTGCCCATTGATAGAATTACCCAAAGATTGGGAATCCTATCTTTCTATTCTCAATAAAAAAGACAGGCACGAATTAAGAAGAAAGTTTAGGAGATTAGATGATCAATCAAATCATACGATTCAACAATTAACTGCTAGTGTAGACATAGAAAACTCGATGGAAGAGTTCTTTGAATTAATGTCAAAAAGTGGACATCATAAAGCTGAGTTTTTAACCCCTATAATGAAAATATACTTTAAAAATCTTTGCTTAGAATTATCCAAAGAAAATTGGACCAGGCTCTATTTTATGGAAATTGACAATAAAAAAGTTTCAGCTTGTATAGCGTTTGACTATAATAATATTCGATACTTATACAACAGTGGATTTGATCCAGATTATCAACATTTAAGTTGCGGGTTATTACTCAATGCTACTTCATTAAAGCACTCAATAGAATATAATTTTGAATGTTTTGATTTCCTTCGGGGTGATGAAAGTTACAAGTATCATCTCGGTGCTCAAAACACAACAATATACACTATTAAATTAATGAAAAAATAACACTAACTAATGTTTTGAATAAATCTAAAAAGAATTTATTAGTTTTATCATTTCATACCTGCCCTCTTGGTAAATTGGGTACCGAGTCTGCAGGTGGTATGAATGTATATGTTCTTCAATTAAGTCTTGCTCTAGAGAAATTAGGGTTTTCAATTGATATTTTTACTATAGATCATTCAGAATGTACTGAGAAAATAACAAATATAACTACAAATATTAAAGTTATACACTTAAATACAGTTCAGCAAAATATCTCAAAAGAAGACTTATACAACCATATAGAAACCTTCAAAAGACAACTTATTAATTATATTAATGAACATAACATCATCTATGATATTATTCATAGTCACTATTGGTTATCAGGAATAATTGGTAAAGATTTAAGTCAAGTTTTAGGCATAAATAATGTAGTAACATTTCACACACTAGCAGAAATTAAAAACCAAATTAAAGGACAACAAAAAGAATCTCAAATACGACTAGAAAAAGAACAAGAAATTGTCAAAAGTACAGGCACTATTATAGTTTCTACTAACCATGAATTGGAAGTTCTTACTAATAGATATCAAATAGATTCATCAAAGGTAAAAATTATTCCTCCTGGTGTAGATTTATCGTTATTTAAACCAAAAAATAAAATGAATTCATTAAAACAAATTGGAATGGGGAAAGGACCTATAATTATTTATGTGGGAAGAATTGACCCTATAAAAGGCTTACCTGTTCTTATTGAAGCAATGAAATATCTAAATCCAGATAAAAAACCTAAACTGTTAGTTATAGGTGATAACAGAATACAAAATGATGCAACAGATCAATCTTTCGAGTTAATTAGAAGATACAAATTAGAAAAACATATAACATTTATAGGTACTATTGAGCAAGCACAACTACCATTGTACTACAATGCAGCGAGCCTTTGTATTATACCTTCTCATTATGAAAGCTTTGGATTAGTAGCTTTAGAAGCAATGGCATGTAAAACCACAGTAATTGGAACTAAAGTTCCTGGATTAGAGTCTATAATCCAGAATCAATATAATGGAGTATTAGTAGAAGTTAACTCTCCCCAAAAACTTGCTTCTGCTATAGAAAAATTACTTACAAACGTTGATTTGAACATCCAGATAGCAGAAAACGGGTATAAGAAATCCAAAGATATGACTTGGGACTCATTTGCATTAAAAACATCACAAATATATGAAAACTTAATAAATTAATTATGCCTTTGTACACCAATGACTATATTTAATATTTCTACCAGTAACAATATCAAAATATAACGATTGAATTTCTCGTGTTAGTGGTCCCATTTGTCCATCACCAATATCGTGATTATCAATAGATCCTACACCTTGTACATGTGCAGCTGTTCCTGTCAAAAAGATTTCGTCTGCTAAATATAATTCAGACCGCGGAATACTTCTTTCTTCTACATCAAAGCCAAGTTCATTTTTGACTATATCAACTACACAATCTCGAGTGATACCAGGTAAAAGATTATCGATCAACGGTGGTGTTGATAACTTTCCGTTTCGATATATAAAAATATTTTCTCCTGTACCTTCAGAAACTCTCCCTTGTTGGTTTAATAATATAGCTTCATCAAATCCAGCGACAATAGCTTCAGTTTTAGCAAGAATACTATTCACATATAAACCGCTGATTTTCAAATGAGGAGGTATAATATAGTCCTCCATTCTTCGATATGAAGAAGTACAACATTTAACAGCTTTTTCAGTATCTAAATAATCTCCTAATGGAACAACTACAATAGTAAATCCATCATCTTCTAATTTACTCAGGTCTAAATAAGCAACACGTTCTGCCCCTTTATAAGCTAAAGGTCTTATATATACATCTTGATTATATTCACATTTTTCGACTAATTCTTTGGTAAGATTACACAATTCATCTACTGTATAAGGAACTTTTATACGCATCAATTTACAACCCGATAAAAGTCTTTCATAGTGTTCTTTGAGCTTAAAAATATAGGTCGATTCATCTTCTTCATTCCAATTACCTCTAATACCCTCAAACACAGCAGTACCGTAATGCAAAGCATGTGTCATTACACCAACTGATGCATCTTTCAAAGGGACGAACTCACCTTTGTGAAAAGCTATTTCAGGCATATTTTTGCTCCTTTCGACAAAAATTGAATTCACTGTGATTATAAATAATATCACGTTTTATAAAAACAACAAAATCATAGATACGTAGAATATTAAAAAAACCAGTGAAGATACCATTTTTGCAGCTTTATAGTTATAATTAAATAAAATAAATACAAGGAGAAATAGGTGTTAAGAAAAGACGGGAGAAGTAATAAAGAACCTCGCAAAACTAATATCTTACACAATATTCAAGAATATGCAGAAGGTTCTGTTTTGATTGAGGTTGGAGCAACCAAAATAATTTGTGCGGTATCAATTGAAAATACTGTGCCTTTATTTTTGCGATCTACTGGAAAAGGTTGGATAACAGCAGAATATTCTATGCTACCAAGATCCACTCACACTAGAACGCAAAGAGAGTCAAGTGGTCGCCCAAAGGGACGTTCTCAAGAAATACAACGTTTGATAGGAAGATCACTCAGAGCTATAACTGATTTATCTATGATTGGAGAACGCACAATATATATTGATTGTGATGTACTTCAAGCTGATGGTGGTACAAGAACAGCGGCAATTACTGGATCCTATGTTGCATTACAGAAAGCATTCAGCAAAATGATTCTAGAAAAAACCCTAGAATACAGCCCATTAAAGTCTCAATTAGCTGCAGTAAGTGTTGGAATAGTATCTGGTAACTTATTATTAGACCTATGCTATGAAGAAGATAGTATTGCTGATGTAGATATGAATATCGTTATGACTCACAAACATGAAATTATTGAAATACAAGGTACAGCAGAGCAAGCACCTTTTTCTATCGATACGGCAAATGAAATGATCCAACTAGGCGCAAAAGGTATTGATTATCTGGTTGATATTCAAAACACTGCTCTGACAAATAGCGAAAAATTTCGTTTATAATTATATATAATTAACAAATAAAAACATGAATATACAAAAATATATAATCACAACCTTAATATTGATATTGTCGACTACAATCATTAGTTGCGATTCTTTGCGCTCAAATAATGAAGATAATAAAAATGAAAACACCAATGCAGAAATTATTGAAGAAAATAAACAACTTCTTAATGAAATAACTAATATTAGAAACGAGTTAAAAAATCTTAAAAAATCAATAGAAAGTAAAGCAGATACAAATAATCCAAACTCAAGTCTACCAAATTTAAATGTACTCCCTTCGATTGCTGACTTGGTTGAATTAACTAGACCAGGGGTTGTATCAATAGTAATTAGTAGTACACAAAATACCTTTTTCGGAAGACAAGATAGTGAAGGAGCAGGCAGTGGAATAATTATTTCAGAAGATGGATATATATTAACTAACAGCCACGTTGTCGATCTCGCTAATGTTATAACTGTATCATTTGATGACGAAACAAAATCAGAAGCAGAATTAATCGGGCAAGACCCTCTTACTGACTTAGCTGTAATTAAAGTAAATAAATCTGGACTAACTCCATTGTCTATATCAACCGATAATAATCTTCGTGTTGGTGACTGGGTAGTAGCCATAGGCAACGCCATTGGTCTTGAAGGAGAACCTACAGTTACGTTAGGTATTGTAAGTGCACTAGAAAGGGAATTAGCTATCGATAGTACATATTTAACAGAATTAATACAAACGGATGCTGTAATTAATCCTGGGAATAGTGGCGGCCCTTTATTAAACTTAAATGGAGATGTTATAGGTATAAATACAATTAAATATGTAGAATCAAGTACTGACGGAATTGGATTTGCAATAAGTTCAGAGACAGCTCATACGATTATGCAACAATTAATTCAAAATGGAAGAGTTATATGGCCCTGGATAGGAATAGGTGCGCAAGACATTGATTTACAAATTATTGAAGAACTTGATCTCAATGTTACAGAAGGGGTGTTAATCAGATCTATTTCCCCTAATGGTCCTGCTGAAAAAGGGGGGCTTCTAGCAAATGATATCATAGTAGAAATTGATGAAAAACCTATTAGAAATGTGAAGGAACTACAAACATTAAGACAAACAGGTTATTTATCTATTGGTCAAGAAATAATTGTAACAATAATTAGAGATAAAACTATCCAAAACATCACAATTACCTTAGAAGAACAGCCTAGATTATAAAACTGAATTATTAAATTACTTTAGAAATATTCAAACTAATCTCTTTACCAAGGATTGTAGATTTAAAATCACCACTGTGATTTAGATTAGATTCTTCAATCTTTAAAGCTAAAGTTTCTGAGCTAATATACTTTTCAAACTGTAGTATAGCTTCACTTAATTCTCTTTCACCTTGAAATTCAATAGAGATTCTATCTTCGATATTAAATCCAGCTTCCTTGCGAATATTTTGTACATTATGAATAAATTCTCTTGCTATACCTTCATTAATTAAATTTGCATCTAAGGTCGTATTAAGTGATACTACATAGTTATTTTCATATATAGAAGAAAAATGGCTTATATCCTCAATCTGAATATTTAGTTCTTCCTTATCTATATCAATACCATCAATCTGAACACTACCTTTAGATATCACTTCTCTGGCAATTAAATCAGAATCTATATTTTTCAGGCCATTTGCAACAATATTAATATCATTTCCTAACCTTGGGCCTAATAAATCATACCTTAAATTTACAATATATTTAAAAATTCCTTCTATCTGATTATCAAAAATAACTTCTTTGACGTTTAATTCTTCACTAATTTGTTGATTCATATATTCTTGTAATTCATTATCAGAAATAAATGCTCCTGATATTATGATTTGTGAAATAGGTTGTCTTACTCTTATACCTGTTTTTTGTCGAACAGACCTACCCAAACTAACAAGAGTTTTTGATAGTCTAACCTGAGATGATAAATTGGGGTCAATAAGACTTGCATCAGGCTTCGGCCAATGACCTAAATGAACACTTTTAGGACTTTGATTACTATGTGAACGAACAAGATTTTGATAAATTTTATCTGTTATAAATGGCATAAATGGCGCTAATAAATGACACAAAGTATTCAAACATTCATACAGAGCCTGATATGCAAGTTGTTTATCTTCGTCATTTTCAGACTTCCAAAATCTTCTTCTATTCCTTCTAACATACCAATTTGATAGCAACTCTATAAATTCTTCAACTTTATAACTCGCTGCTGCCGAATCATAATTATCCAAGTTATTTGTCACAAATTCTACTAATTCATTTAGTTCAGAGATAATCCATCTATCCAAATAATTAGTATATCTTCGATCTTCTTGGGAAGGGATAAAGTCATCAATATTTGCATAAGTTACAAAAAATGAATATACATTCCATAATGGAATTAAAAATCTTCTCTTAACCTCATTTGCAACGTTAAAACCAAAGTTAAGATTATTAGCTGGATTTTGACGAGAATATAACCAACGCATGGAGTCAACTCCCATTTCATCCGCTGCATCTTCAAACCATATTGCGTTACCTTTGCTTTTGTGCATTTCATCACCTTTTTCATCGCGCATCAAAGCGTAACTAAACACATTTTGATATGGTTCTGTATTTTCCAAAACAGTACTCATTGCCAACATAGAATAAAACCAGTTTCGAAATTGTCCCGGAAAGCTTTCAGAAATCCAATCAGCTGGGAACCATTTGCTCCAATAATCTTTATCAGATCTATATTTCAAAGTTGAATAAGGAACTATACCTGCATCTAACCATGGATTACCTACATCTTTAATTCTTGATAAAGGAGATTTACAACTTTTACAATCGATTTTGACATAATCGACCCAAGGTTTATGTGGTGAGTGACCTTCAAATAAATCCCAACCTTCAATTGCTCGTTCTTTGAGTTCAAACTCAGATCCAATGACTTCAAATTCGTTACATTCTTCACATTTATAAATTGGTAAAGCCAAGCCATAATATCGCTTTTTTGAAATCATCCAGTCGTCCATATTTTTTAGCCAATCTAATTCTCGAGCTAATCCAAACTCTGGTATCCATTTAATCTTACGGGTAACATCCATAATTTGTTCTCGAAAAGGGTCAACTGAAATAAACCATTCAGAGACTAAACGAAATACTAATTCTTCACCACACCTCCAACAAACTGGATATCTATGCTTAATCTGTTCTATTTTGTATAAAATATTTTTCTCTTTCAGTTCTTTGAATATCTCATCATTTACATTAGACACATTCATACCAGTATATTTGTCAAAACCTTCAACATAGTCTCCAGAATCATCAATTGGAGCAATAGTTGTTAGATTATATTTTTTTCCTAAAGCATAATCTTCCTTACCAGCACCAGGTGCAATATGTACAATACCAGTTCCCTCATCACCCACTTCTTCCCACGGGATAACTTTATGAATTACTTCTTTCTGTATTGTTAAATTGTCAAAAGGGCCAATATATTCCATTCCAACTAAAGTTTCACCTTTAATTTCTTCCACAATTTCATATGGGCCTTTCAAAAATGAAACAGTATTTTTGGCAATATAATAATATTCTTGGTTTTGTTCCACCTTGATATATATAGATTCAGGATTAACAGCAGCAGCAATATTTGCAGGAAGAGTCCAAGGTGTGGTCGTCCAGATTATTAAAAATTCATTATCAGTATTTTGTATTTGAAATTTTACAAACACACTTTTATGAGTAACTTCTTGATATCCTTCTGTAACAATTTCATGTTCGGACAAACCAGTTCCGCATCTTCTGCACCATGGCATAACGTCATTACCTTCATACAAAAGACCTTTTTCATAACATACTTTTAAGAAATGCCATATAGTGTAATTATTTTCATCTGATTTAGTATGATAAGAGTTATCCCAATCCATCCAATAACCTAAGCGGATAGATTGTTCTGTTTGTATACCTGAAAACTTATCTACTCTTTGTTTACATAATTCAACAAATTTATCAATACCAAATTTTTCAATATCTTTTTTCGATTTGAAACCAAGTTCTTTTTCTACTTCAACTTCAATCCAAAGCCCCTGTCCATCAAATCCATTTTGATACCTTTGCTCATACCCTTGCATTGTTTTATATCGTTGATATAAATCTTTGTAAGTTCTCCCCCATGCGTGATGAACTCCCATAGGGTTATTTGCTGTAATAGGTCCATCAATAAATGAATATTTTTTATCTGCATCATTGTTTTTATTTAAGTATTGCTGAACAATGCTTTCTTCATCCCAAAATTTCATCATTTCATATTCTAGACCTATAAAATCTGGTCTAGAATTAACGGGTTCAAACATTTAAATTTCTCCTAGTAAAGTGTAGTTTAAATAATATTACTATTTCACTGGTTTTTTAACAATCTATATGAGACAAAAGATTATTATAACTATGTAATCAAGGATATAAAGTAAATAGCTTATGATAGAGTTTTTTGATTTATATATTACTAAATCATATAATATAATTAACAAACTCCATGTAAAGTAGGCACCAATTGAAAATAAACATACTTTTATTTGCAAATCTAAGAGAAATTGCAAAGCAATCTTCATTACAATTAGATGTGTCTGAAACAGCTATTGTGAGTGATGTAATCGATATCGTAAAAAAAGAAATACCAGACATTGCACCTTACTTTGAAAGCATTATGATTGCTGTGAATATGACATATGTCGAAAATAGCTATAAATTAAATAATAATGACGAAATGGCACTGATCCCTCCAGCTAGTGGAGGATAAGAAAAGGGAAAACTTGATATATATAACAAAAAATATATTAAATACTACTAAATATACCGAAGAATTATCAAAGGAATCCTGTGGTTCGATTTTAGTATTCGAAGGTGTAACAAGAGAATATACTGACGGACAAAAAGTAACAAAATTAGAATATGAATGTTACGAACCTATGGCTAAATTAATGCTTGAAGAAATTGAAAAAGAAATTTTTGAAAGATGGGAAATACACGATATTATTGTTGCTCACAGAATAGGGACGGTTGATATTGGCGAAACTAGTCTTGTTGTGTCAGTTTCCTCAGCTCACAGACAAGCCTCATTTGATGCAATTCAATACGTAATAAATCGGCTGAAAAAAGATGTTCCTATTTGGAAAAAAGAACACTTTGAAAATAGTGCATCTTGGATTAATTCTTAATGCACTTTATGTACGAATATCGTTAATATATTTAATAAACAAGTTTTATAATTCACATATTGTTGTTATTTCCAACAACTTTTTATATAATTTAATTGTGATAATATTCACAACTTAATTAAAGGATAAGCACAATTTATGGACAGACTTGATGAAAAAATCATTCAAATTCTTCGTGACAACGGTAGAATTTCAAATGCAGAAATAGCTAGAGATTTAGGTGTTAGTGAAGGTACTATACGCCGAAGAATACGAAAACTAATTCAAAACGAAACAGTAAGAATTATGGCTATACCCGATCCTCAAAAGATTGGCTACAACACTGTTGCGCTAATTGGAATTGAAAGTGACCCTGACAAAATTGACGATGTGGCAAATTACTTATCAAACCTTCGAGAAACCCAATATGTCGCACTAACTACAGGTTCTTTCGATATTTTTGTTTGGGTTGCGGTACCTTCTACAGAAGAATTAGGAAAATTATTGAGAACAAGTATTGCTACAGCTCCAGGAATCAAAAGATCAGAGACGTTTGTAAACCTTGCAATACGTAAACGTGGTTTCGGACTTTTAGGGTAAAATCATTTTTTTGTAAAAAATGATTTTAATATTTGAATAACTGTTTTTCTGTTGTAATAATCTTCAATTATTTCACCTCTCCAACGTTTCACTGGTCTTTGGTATTGCCTAAATATTGAAAAACCAATAACAATAATAATTAAGAAAACAGCTAATATTGCCAAAGATTCTAAAGTAATAACGCCATTGGTGATCATTAATATAGATAAAATTATTATTAATATCGAGCTGAAAATTTTTACAATGTTCAGTTTCTTAATTATTGATACTACATAATCAAGCAAAGATGGATTATTATGATTTTGATATTTATTTTCTATCTGTTCTAAGAGTTCTTCAATTTCGTTTTCAACATCTTTTTTCATAAAACATCATTATTCTCTAGACCATCTGAGGTTTGGTTTTCGTGCAGCTAAAGCTTCATCTAGTCTTTGTACAGGTGTATTATGAGGTGCCTCGTGTAATAATTCAGAATTATTTTCACATTCATCTGCAATTTGCAACATAGCATCAATAAATTTATCTAAGGTGTCCTTTGATTCAGACTCAGTAGGCTCAACCATCAAAGCTTCATCTACAATTAAAGGGAAATACATAGTTGGTGCATGATAACCATAATCTAGTAATCTTTTCGCTATATCTAAGCCTTTAACTCCATTTTGTTTTTGTTTTTTAGCTGTAAATACAACTTCGTGCATACATATAGATCTATTTTCAAATCCTATATCATATGCATGTTTTAATTTATTCATAATATAATTCGCATTCATAACAGCATTTTTACTTACTTCTGGTATACCTTCTTTACCTAGAGCCCTGATATAACAATAAGCTCTTACTAACACTCCAAAATTTCCATGAAAAGCACCAAGGTGACCTATCGTATATGGCATTTCAATAAATTCATATATGTTATTATTTCGCTCAACTATTGGACCAGGTAAATAATTTAACAAAGTATCATTTACACAAACTGGGCCAGCTCCAGGACCTCCTCCTCCATGAGGGGTACTAAAGGTTTTATGTAGGTTTATATGAATAACATCAAATCCCAAATCACCTAATTTAGTCTGACCCATCCATGCATTCATATTTGCTCCATCGCCGTATACTAAACCACCAGCTTCGTGAATTATCTTACATATTTCAACGATTTGATTATCAAATAACCCTAATGTACTCGGAAGAGTCAACATAATACCTGCGAGATTTTCATTAGCGTTCTCTTTTAAAATATCGATATCCATATTCCCGTTTTGGTCTGAAGGAATAGATTTTACAGAGAAACCTGCCATTGATGCTGATGCTGGATTTGTTCCATGTGCACTATCTGGTATTAAAATTATATTCCGTTTTGAAGAAGAAGATTGTTTCTCATGAAAAGCTTTTATCATTAAGACTCCAGCTAACTCCCCCTGAGCACCAGCCATAGTAGATAAACTAGTCGCAGTCATCCCTGAAATATTGGATAGATAATTTTGTAGATTAAACATCAATTCTAAAGATCCTTGAACCAAAGATTGTTCAGCCAACGGATGTATATTACTAAATCCTTTAAGAGATGCTAATTGATCATTAATTTTAGGGTTATACTTCATAGTACAACTACCTAAAGGATAGAATTGTGTATCAATTGAATAATTCATTTGACTTAAATTTGTAAAGTATCGAACAACATCTAACTGTGACAACTCTGGTAATTGTATATCTTCACGCAAAAGTGACGATTCCGGTAAATCTGCCAATGGTACATCTATATCAGATAAACTGACTCCAAATTTATCCTTTCGACTTAAATCCATCAACAAAGGCATTTTATTATACTCACTCATATTAGATATCCCATTAATTTACCTGTTTAAGACTGTCTACTAAGAAATCAATGGATTCCTTAGAATGAATTTCAGTAAAACAAAACAATACCCCATTATCAACTTGATCACTTATATCTAAACCCCCAATAATTCCTAGTTTGTTAAGATTTTTATTAATGAGTTTAGGTGATATTGGACAAGATATAACAAATTCATTAAAAAAGGGCTGAGAATTAATTAACTCGAAACCATCTATTTTAGAAATCTGTTCTGCCGCATAATGAGCATTGTGAAAGCATGAAGAAGCTACTTGTTTTAATCCTGATTTACCAAGTGTTGCTACATATATAGTCATCATTAATCCCATCAAAGCTTCACTGGTACATATATTAGAAGTAGCTCTTTCTCTTCTAATGTGCTGCTCCCGAGTTTGTAAAGTTAGAACAAAAGCAGAATCACCTCTCTTATCAATAGTTTTACCAACAATACGACCAGGCATTTGACGAAGGTATTCACTTTTACAAGCAAAAAGACCAATATAAGGGCCACCGAATGATATTGGGATACCTAGTCTTTGTCCTTCCCCCACAACTATATCTGCCCCATAATCTCCTGGAGCCTTGTACATAACTGTTGCGAGTGGATCAGCTGATACTACAAATAATGCATTAGATTCATGTGCTATATTGGAAAGATATCCCATTTCTTCAATAGAACCATAAAAATTTGGGTATTGAACTATCAAGCAAGCATATTCGTCTTTTTTCATATCTAAATCATTAGTATCCAAAAATATTAATTCAATGGACTGTGGGGCTAAGTATGATTGTAAAACTTCCTTATACCTCGGAGCTATTGTGGATAAACAGGCAACCTTATATATATTTTTTACCCGGCAAGCCATCAAAGCTGCTTCTGCCAAACTTGAACCACCTTCATACATCCCTGCATTAGCAACATCCATTGCATATAACTCGCTAATTAAGCTTTGTAATTCATAAGTGACTTGTAATGTACCTTGACTTACTTCAGCCTGATAAGGAGTGTAAGAAGTTAAATACTCTCCACGTTGTGCTAAAGATAAAACTGTTGATGGAATGTAATGATGATATGCACCAGCACCAATAAAAGATTTTGATGGATTAGGATTTATATTTTTTTCTGATAATAATGTTAAATGTTCTACTAGTTGCATTTCAGATATGCTAGATGGTATTTCAGAAAGGTTACTGTCTCTATATTCCTCTGGAATATCTACAAACAGATCTTCTGCAGATTTAATCCCTAAATACTCAAGAATTGCTTCCTGTTCAATTTCACTATTCCCAATATATGGAAACTGTTTATTCATATAAATCCTTTTATAATTGTTGAATATATTTATTATATTCTTCTTCAGTCATCAAGTTATTGATTTCTTGAATATCTAAAACTTTTATCTTTAACATCCACCCCTCATTTAATGGGTCGTTATTAACAAGTTCAGGATTATTAATAAGTTCTTGATTTATTTCAACTATTTCACCACCTATAGGGGTATATAAATCAGATACTGCCTTAACAGATTCAATTTCACCAACTTTTGCAAATTGATCACAAGATGTGCCTACGTCATCTATTTCGACATAAACTACGTCTCCCATTTGTTCCTGTGCAAATTTTGTAACACCAATGAGTACTAAGCCTTCTTCAGTAGATTTCACCCATTCATGCTCTTTCGAATATCGTATTTCATTTTGACTCATATATTATCTCCTTAGAAAAGGTAGTTTTGTAACAATTGCATCAAATTTCTTTTCCCGTATTTCAACCTCTATATTTGAATTTGGATCTAGTTTTTTAGTAACATATCCTAATCCTATGGACAAATCCAAAGTTGGTGAAAATGTCCCACTGGTAACATATCCAATTGATTCTCCCTTGAGAAATATCGAGTTATTAATCCTTGGAATTCCCCTGCCTTTAATTATAAACCCTATTAACGTTTTTTTTGTAGGCGTATTTTGGATATTATCCCACGCTTGTTTATAAAGAGTTTCTTTAGTGTTAGTAACAAATCTCTCTAATTGTGCTTCTTTAGGGTTTATATCGGAAGAAATATCATTTCCATGCAATGATAATCCTGCCTCTATACGCAACACATCACGTGATCCAAGTCCGCATGGTATAGCACCGAGATTTATTAATTTATCCCATAATATAGAGGATAATTTTGCACTTGAAATTATTTCAAACCCATTTTCGCCTGTATATCCGGTTCTAGATATTATCACATCTTCTTGTTCGCAAGAAATTCGTGTAAGTCTAAATCTTCTAATACTTAGTTGATCAATATTAAACAATTTACACATTATTTCTTGTGACATTGGTCCCTGAACTGCAATCATGCCAGAAGTATCTGTAAAGTCTTCTATCATGATATTACCAAAATCGGAGTTTAAATATTGATATCTTTTCAAAACAGTTATTACTTGCTCTTTATTACTAGCATTACAAACAATCATGATTTCGTTTGCATCAGTTTTGTAAGCTACTAAATCGTCTATAATTCCACAATATTCATTACATAAAAACATATATGAAGCCTGGTTAATCTCAAGATTCAGCAAATCTCCTGTCAATAGGTAATTCAAAAACTCATCTACTAATTCTCCATTACAAATAATTCTTCCCATATGAGAAACATCAAATATTCCTACATTTGATCTTACTGATTTAACTTCATTTATAATTCCACTAAACTGAATAGGAAGATCCCAGCCGTGAAAATCAACAATCTTTGCTTTTTCAAAATAATTATTATATAAAGTGGTTCGTTTACCCATTTTTTGTTTTTGTCTTCTTTAATTGTTTAAATCTAATAAGTAAAAAAATAATAAATGAAATTAATGTAAATAAACCTAATAATCCAACTAACCATACCAAAACTAGTCCTATGGGCTCAGCTAATGATGGATAAAAGTAAACCAGAAGAAATCCAATCATGGTGATTATTCCTGAAGCAATCCAATATTTTTCCCATTTATGCATTAATCACTTCATTCTAGAAATTAATTCTTCATATACATGGCTTAATTCTACATCCGAGCTTTGTAATAAAACTAGAATATGATATATCAAATCAGCTGTTTCATTTACAAGTTCATTCTTATCAGAAAGGGTAGCCGCGATGGCTACTTCTCCAGATTCTTCAACAACCTTTTGAGCTATCCGAGGTGTGCCGTCTTGAAATAGTTTTGATGTGTAGCTACCGTTTGGTAATTCTTTTTTTCTATTACCAATTGTCGAAAATAGTTGATCAATGATACTACTAGTTGTTTCAGAATATTCTATTTCAGTAATATTCCCGGTAAAATTATCATGGAAACAAGAAATTTCACCCTTGTGACACGCAGGGCCATCTGGTCTAACCATAGCTAAAATCACATCGTTATCACAGTCATGAGTTAAAGATATAAGATTAAGAAAATTACCTGAAGTTTCTCCTTTCAACCATAATTCATTTCTACTTCGACTGTAAAACCAGACTTTATTAGATTCAATAGTTTTGTTTATTGATTCTATATTGCCCCAACCCAACATTAAAACTTGGTTAGTAATTGAATCTTGACAAATAATTGGAATCAATCCATTTATATCTAATTTAACTTTCATAAGAACCTCAACTTAAACGGTATTTATTTCATAACAATATCTGTATTAAATCTTCCAAATTTTTTAATATATATTGTGGTTTTGGTAAATCTGGGTCAAGGGAATTATTATAACGATTCACCCATGCACTATCCATACCTACCCTATTAGAACCAAATACATCATCATGTTGAGAATCGCCGATATAAAGACAGGATTCTGGAGAAATACCCATATTTTGTAAAACATAATTGTATGCAGTTTCTTCTGGTTTATAAGATTGAATTTTTTCTGAACACGCCACAAAGTCAAAATCAAATTTATGAAGTTTAATTAGATTTTCAATTGAGTCAATATCTGCATTTGATAAGAGAACAATAAGAAATCCATGTTCTTTCAAAACATCTAAGACCTTTTTTGATTCAGGGTAAGCGTCTCTGGTTGACCATCCTTCCACACACATTTCAGCTGCATAATCTGAAGCACCTTCCTTAACATCTTCCATATCATTAAAAACTTTTTCAAAACATTCAGTCCAAGCTTGCCTATATGATTTAAATGGATAATCAGGCCCATATCTTTCCTCACGAAATGTTACCTCTAGAGGTTTCCATAAATCCCATAAAGATTTTCCAGAAACATGTAAACCTAATTCATTAACTATTGAATTAAATGTTGGGGTCCAGAGTTCAGTTGTATTGATAACTAAAGTTTCATACATATCAAATATTAATACTTTTTTTTCTACCATTTTTACTTCCTATTCTTTATATAAGCAGTCAAATCCGTACTGATATATTTTGTGAAAATAAGTGTTTTTTCACATCCATGATTGAATATTTATTGAAATGGAATATAGAGGCTGCTAAAACAGCATCAGCATTACCATAAGTTATAGCTTCTGAAAAGTCACCAAGTGTTCCCGCTCCTCCACTAGCTACAACTGGTATTGTTGCATATTCAGAAACAGCTTGTAAAAGTTCAATATCATATCCAGACAACATACCATCTGAATCAATACTATTCAAAACAATTTCCCCTGCACCAAGTTCCACAACTTGTTTAACCCATTCAACAGCATCTAGACCTGTAGATCTTCCCCCATCTCTACCTGTATGGGTTTTAACAGTCCAACTCACTTCTTTTCCATTTTTATAACGAATAACATCGATGCCTACCACAATACATTGGCTACCAAAAGCTTTAGCAGACTCTTCAATAAAGTCAGGTCTTTGAACAGCTGCTGTATTTATTGAAACTTTATCTGCTCCAGCAAGTAACATTTTGTTCACATCTTCTATTGTCCTTATACCTCCTCCTACAGTTAGGGGTATAAATACTTGTTCCGCAGTTTGAGAAACCACTTCAATCATAATATTACGATCATCAGAAGAAGCTGTAATATCGTAAAAAACTAATTCATCGGCACCTTGTTGATTATAATATCTAGCAAGTTCAACAGGGTCACCAGCATCTACATGATCGAGAAATTGAACACCTTTGACAACGCGACCTAGTTTCACATCTAAACAAGGAATTATTCTCTTTGTAAGCATTAATAACCTTTCTTGGTGAGTTTAATTGCCTCGGAAATATCTACTGTACCACTGTATAAGGCTTTTCCTATAATAAGTCCAAACAAAGATAAAGAAGATAAATTTTCTATATCTTGAATAGAACCAATACCGCCTGAAGCAATTAATTCTATATTTTTTGTATTTAACAGTTCAATTAATTTTAAACGATTTGGTCCTTCTTCAGTGCCATCTTTGTCGATATCTGTATAGATGTATTTATTTATATTATATTTTTGGTAATCATGGATTATATTCGAAATTGTTGTTTCAGTATTATTTTCCCAACCATCTACTGCTACTTTGTCATTTCTAGCATCTAAAGCAATAGCAACTCTACTAGCTCCTATTTCTTGAGCAATTGTTAACACTTCTTCTTTGTCACGTATAGCTATTGTTCCAACTATTACTGTATCTACTCCAGCATCAATCAATGAATGAGCAACATCACGATTTCTTATACCGCCACCAACTTCTACATCAAGAGTAGAAAGTTTACATATTTGTTCAATCACATTGATGTTAGTAAATTTACCGTATCTTGCACCCTCTAAATCCACAATATGGACACGATTGATACCTAAACTTTCCCATTTTTTAACCAACTCAATCGGGTTTGCAGAGTAAATCGTTTTTTTATTAAAATCTCCTTGATATAAACGAACAACATTATGATCTAAGAGGTCTATAGCAGGAATAATTTCCATAATAATTCCTTAAATTATTTAATATTAGCTAAAAAGTTTTTATATAAGCTCAAGCCAATTTCTCCACTTTTTTCTGGATGAAATTGTGTGGCAATAACATTGTCCATAGCAATAGCGCTACAAAAATTCAATCCATAGTCTGTTTTTCCTATCACAATATTCTTATCTAATGGGTCTACATAATAGCTATGCACAAAATAAAAAAAAGATTCATCTGGAATATCTGAAAAAACAGAGTTGTGGTTTGTAAATTCTACTTGATTCCATCCCATGTGAGGAATTTTTAATTCGTGTTGAAATTTTTTCACCTCTCCAGGTATTACGCCTAAACATGGTTCAGGGTCTTCTTCAGATGTTTGCATTAAAAGTTGCAGACCTAAGCAAACGCCAAAATAAGGTCTTTGAGCTTTTATATAATCAATAATAGGGTTGATCAGTCCCTTTTCTCTAAGTTTTTTCATAGCATATCCACTGGATCCTTGACCAGGTATTATGAGGGATTTTGCAGAATTGATTTTTTCTGGCGTATCAATAACCTCAGCAGAGTATCCTAAAGATTCAATTGCTTTCAGGACACTTCGTATATTTCCTGTACCATAATCTACAATCGCAGTATCCAAATTCACACCCCAAAGCTTTATTTATAGATACTATCTACCCAAGTCATAATCAATTTTTGCCTTATCCAAAGAATCAAATCCTGTATCGATTTCAGCATATCTGGCTAATGCAAAAAGTGTGTCAGCTAACCGGTTTAAATAAACCAATATTAGATCATTATTCAATAAATTCTGTTCATGCATATTTACTACTAAACGTTCAGCTCGTCTGGCAACGGATCGACTTACATCTATAGCAGCCGAACAAGAATTAGATCCAGGAATAACAAAAGATCGTGGTAATTCTAATTTTGGAGTAATGTAATCTAAGAGTTTTTCCAAATAATCAATATTATCTTGACCAATAACCTTGAAATTAGACTTCATTGTCTCATACATATTCACATCTGTTGCAAGTTCTGATCCAACTGTAAATAATTCGACCTGAATAACTCTTAGATATTTATTTACTTCTTCACTTGTTGAAAAAGATCTAGCTAAACCTAATGAAGAAATTATTTCATCAACAGTGCCATATGCGTTGCACCGAATATCATCTTTTGATACTCGTCCCCCATACAACAATCCTGTTTGACCATTATCTCCATATTTAGTGTATAATTTAAACATGTGTTTAGTATACCATTAATTACTCAGAAATATATTGACTAAAATAATCACGAATTATAAACTCAAGAAAAATTAAATTAGGATAAGTTATGACACCATTAACTATAACAATAACTGAAAATGCTGCTAAGCATGTACGAGATTTCACGGGACGCCAATCTGAAGAAAATGTTTCACTACGAGTGGGGGTTAAAGGTGGAGGTTGTTCGGGATTAACCTATGATCTAAGCATTGATAGCGAATACCTTGAAACAGATAAGGTTATTGAAGAACACGGGATCACTATACTTATTGATAAAAAAAGTTATATCTTTTTAGCAGGAACCATATTGGATTATTCAGGTGGATTGAATGGAAAAGGATTTGTATTTAGCAACCCAAATGCTAAAACTACTTGTGGTTGTGGAACATCTTTTTCTGTCTAAAATTTTATGGTAAATACACTATCTACAAAATGTGTTCAATATATATTCGATCGTTCATATCTTGGAATTTATGAACTCCAAGGAAATGATTCTCTAGACTTATTAAATCGTTTATCCAGTAATAAAGTTGATGATTTAACAATTAACCACGGTGACTCTACCATTCTTACAAACAATAAAGGAAGAGTTATTGATGTAATTACACTTTTCAAACTCGATTCAAAGATACTAATGTTTACAAGTCAGAATAACTCACAAGAAGTTATCGACTGGATCGATACCTATACTTTTATAGAAGATATATCAGTAGTAGATACAAATTCTCAATACAGCCTTATTACTTTAATTGGGGAAAATTGGAGTGAATGCCTCGCCCAAAAACCAATAATTGAAAAATTCACATGCGAATCGCTAGAAATTAATGGCAATAGTTGCCTGATTATGAGAACTGACCCAACTGGAACTGTAGGATATGATCTACTGATACCAGCAAACTATAAAAATGATATTATCGATTTTTTATCAAAAATTAAATCTAATGTGAAAATATTAACTGAATACCAGTATGATTATTTAAGAATCAATGAAGGTATACCCAGACTCGATAAAGAAATAAATGTAAACTTTAATCCTTGGGAAATTAATTTAAATTACCTTATCAATATGACTAAAGGTTGTTATATTGGTCAAGAAGTGATTCTAAGGCTAAACACATATGAAAAAGTACAAAAATTCCTAAAAAGACTTTCTATTAAACTTAAAGGTCCTGAAAATATTACCAATATAAAATTCGAAGATAATAATATTGGAATTATAACTTCGGTAGACAATACAAATAAAATTGGCCTCGGAATAATTAATAAAAAATATTGTGAAACTGGTAAAACATATCAATTAGTAAACGAAAATAGCCAATCAATAGGAGAGGCAGAAATTCTAGAGACAGAGCTTCCAAATTCTATAGCCTAAAGAGCTAATCCCCCGTCAACTGTTATAACTTGTCCAGTAATATAGCTTGCTTTTTCTGAAGCTAAAAATTCCACCAAATATGCCACATCATCGCTTTCTCCAAATCGATTCATGGAAATTCTAGAAAGAATACCTTCTTGCATTTTTTCAGATATAGTTTCAACCATTTCAGTCTTAATAAATCCAGGAGCAATAGCATTTACAGTTATATTTCTAGAAGCTAATTCTTTAGACATAGATTTTGTTAACCCAATCAATCCTGCTTTAGAAGCTGAGTAATTTGATTGTCCTGCGTTCCCATGTAATCCAATTACTGAAGAAATATTGATTATTCTACCCCATCTGTTGGACATCATTGATTTTATGGCAAGTTGAGAACACAGGTATGAACCTCTTAAATTTGTATTAATCACACTATCCCAATCTTCAATTTTCATACGCATAGATAAGCCATCTTTGGTTATTCCAGCATTATTAATTAAAACGTCTACTCCTGAAAATTCTTCGGATATTTCTAAAAACATTTTTTGCACTTCTAATTCTTTTGAAACATCAGCCTGTACCACTTTTACTTTGCTATTGCTAATATTTTCCACTTCTTTTGCTAAAGCATTTGCTGATTCTTGTGATTGATTATAATTAAGAATAATATCGTAATTATTTTTAGCCATATTCAAAACAATACTCTTCCCAATCCCGCGAGCACCACCTGTAATTAATGCTATTTTTTTATCTACGCCTGTCATATTAACCCTTTAAACAGTATCTATTGCTTTTCTAATTAGATTAGTTAATTCCACATCATATGCTCGTTTAGCTAATAAAATACCATTTGCTATACTATCTGCTTTAGATCGTCCATGCCCAACAATTACGATACCATTTACGCCAAATAGTGGCCCGCCACCACCTATTTCAGCAACATTCATTTTATCAGCGATTTCATTATATAATTTCTGCACTAATTCTGGAGGAAGAAAATCTGCGACCATAGATCCAATTTTGTTTATTATGGCATAACCAATGCCTTCAGTGTATTTCAAAAGAATATTACCTATAAATCCATCGCAAATTGCAACATCTACTTTATCTGTAAACAAATCCACACTCTCAATATTACCAATAAAATTTAATGAACTTTTATCAAACAATTCATATGCATCTTTTATTTGTTTATTTCCTTTGTTTGATTCAGTACCTACATTTAATAAACCAACCCGTGGATTATCCTTTCCTTGAATATTTGCTGAGAAAACTGTTCCTATTGCACCAAAACCAAGTAACTGAGATGGTCTACAATCCAAGTTGCTACCAACATCTAAAAATACAACATCTGATAATGATCCCAGCATTGGTCCACCAATAGCTGGCCTTTCTATACCTTCAAGTAAACCTAGAATCAGCGACGCACTAGCCATAGATGCCCCAGTAGAGCCCATACTAACAACTGCATCAACTGTGCCTGATTTTGCTAAATTCATACACTGGACTATTGAAGCATTTGGTTTTTCTCTTAATGCTTTTAATGGATTATCATTGTCTTGAATAACACTATCAGCGTTAACAACATAAAGAAGAGATTTATCATAACTTTTACCAGAAAGGATATTATTTATTTTAGATTCTTCTCCAACAAGGTAAACTACATATCCATGATCATTAATAATTTTCAGGGCAGCTTCAATGGTTTCAATTGGACCATAATCACCACCCATTGCATCTAAAGCAACACTAAACATTCAATTATCCTTCAGTATTTTATATCTCATATATATATTATCGCTGTACCAACAATTACTGATTCGTCATTATTTTTGATACAAGAAACTTTACAGTTTATTTCACTTTTATTGTTGATAGATTCTATAGATGTAATTTCAATTATAGCTTGAATCGAATCTTTAACATACACTGGCCTACGAAATCTAATATCTAAATGACCATTATGTATCCAGTTAGTCCCAAATATACTGGTTAACAACTCAGAAATCTGAGCCAACACTAACATACCATGAGCGACAATACCGCCAAAGTTACTATTTTGTGCAAATTCAGAGTCTAGGTGAATTGGATTATCATCCCCAGAGGCTTCTGCATATTGATTAATTTGAATTTGTTCAATAAGAACATTGTTTGATGTATATATTTCGCCAACAGTTTTTTGCATAACCTTATTCCGGAATCATTAATGTAGTAGAACCTTTAACAATATCCCCGAACCCCTCTTTTTCTATATTGAATTCAACTTTTAAAACAGTTGCATTATTTCTTTGATTTTCCTGAATTATCTCTGCCTTAGCGATATAACTAGATTCCGTAATATCTTGTTCAGCCAAAGTTGTTAGTGTCTGGGCCATATGTATTGTACCGGAAGGAAAATTAAAATGATCTAAAATAGACTTAATACTTATTGATAATAAATATAAAAAAGGTAGTGATTTTTTCTCAGAGCTATTATTTTCATAATGATCAACTGCTCTGTGGTATTTATTGACTTGATCAACATTTATATTTAAATTGAATTGAATTTTTTTATTTAAAAAAATAACTTTCACCTCTATTTAAAAATATCGCATATTATTTTACCAATTAGTATGAATACTTTCTATAATCATACTTATACACGAATGTATTATCTTAATAAATTTATGCTATCTTACACTTATTCCTTATCCTCTAGCTATGTATAGTAGACTTACAACTTATGACACGACTAATTTCTAAGAAATCTAATTCCTTTCAGCAACACTAACTTCTACCGGGTCTCCAGTCCATACATCATAGTCTAACTTTAAACTTTTTATGGATTGTCCTTGAATTCCGAATTCTTTATATGGGCGTTCCTCTTTGTTGGATACTTTTGCAATCCGTTTCTTTTTGCCATTTTCATAGTATTCCGAACCTTGATTCTTATCTCTTTTAGCCATTACTCATGCTCTCCTTTCTTAATAAAAAACATCACTATTCAGTTTTTCCAAATACATTTTGTTGTTCTTAATCTTTTTATCTATGGCTACAATATATCTATCGAGCTGTTGTTTATTAGATTTCCAAGTTCTCAAGGAATTTACAAAACCCTCTCTATAGATCGGGCTAGAACGCCATATAGAAAACCTAATCATTGCCACACCAGTTCTTACGGCTAATGGGTCATCATACAAACCCTTAATAATTATTTGAAGTGAAGTGCGTAAATATTCTGGAGGTATGACATCTGAATCCTGGACTATCTCTTGGAATATAACGCTATAAAACAATTCGACATATCTATTAAATGATGTAAACATTGCTAGTTTTTTTATTGGAAGATGAACTTGTTGCTGCCTAACACTCGGGGTAAGAATACCTTTTGAAACACGTTCTTCATATTCTCTACCAGATGGTATAAGTTGGAATTTTTGCTCAGCACGAGTTCTATATATCTCTATACTGTCATATTCAGACAGCATAGCTACAGCTATGTTCTCTTTAAATCCTATTTTTTTTAAATACTGAACATTCCATTTTTCTTTAGGTACTCTTTGCTCAAGTGATTCCATTATCTTGAGTCTTTGTTCTCCGTATATATCATCACGAGAATCCTGAATCCCACCCCTTTTGATATTGGAATCAATGTGTTTCTCGAATCCAGATTCGTAAACAATATAATGCTCTTTAGTGACATCAAGGGGTGTATTCCCATCTCTCCGGGTTAATATTTCAGCAATGGCTACAGATTTAGACTTCATCTTAGCGATGGTTTTTTCAGTCACACCAGTATTTTGAGCGATTCGCCTAATCGGTAAATGTCTTGATAAGCCGTCTAAAATTACCCTGAGAACATTTTCATCATGCCCCCTGAGTCCTAATATTTTTAACTCGCCTCTAAACTCTTTATCATTCATTATTACTATACTTTTTAACCATATCTGTATTAAATATACCACGTTATTTCTCTTATTACTATATAAATATAAACAATATGATGTATTAATAACAACATTATAAAAACAATTATGGTAACACAATACAATGTATGTATGGAACGAGTTAATTTAGAAAATTGGATTATGCCTCAAAATAAAAAACTCTAAAGTTATTAAGGGGTCTGGAATAACAAACTATTAGGTCATTAATCTAGAATAGTAATTGATTACTATAAAGTTGATATATATCTAAGTACAGGTCGAGTTCGAGGTATCAATTACGAATTGGGTCCAATATTTTGAACTATTTAGATTAACAGATTAAAATAAAAGGAGATGATATTTAATATTAAAGGAATTTCTATTGAATTTTAATAACCTAAATGAATTTATTGATTTTTTAGAAAAGCGTAACGAATTGAAAAGAATAACTACTACTGTTGATTCAAATTTGGAAATCACAGAAATTGTCGATCGCGTATTTAAAAATTCTGGTCCAGCTCTACTATTTGAAAATGTAGTAGGTTCTGACTTCCCCTTATTAATTAATTTATTTGGAACAGAACAAAGAATGTGCTGGGGACTTGGAGTAGACAATCCATCAGAACTTATAAATAAAATAAAAGACTTATTAGCAAATGTTGAAAATCCTCCTAAAACGATTTTAGATAAAATAAACGCACTAAAAACGTTATTTTCTTTACGCGTAATACAACCAAAATCTGTTAAGAAAGCAGAATGCCAAGAAGTTATCTATAAAAATAACGAGGTTGATTTATATAAATTGCCACTTATGACCTGCTGGCCAGAAGACGGCGGACCATTTATAACTATGCCGTTAGTATTTACCCGCGATCCAATTACTAACATTAGAAATGTCGGAACTTATAGAATGCAAGTATATAATAAAAATACAACAGGAATGCATTGGCAAACTCATAAAGTTGGTAAAAGCCATATGGCAAAAGCAAAAGAAGTTGGAAAACGTTATATCGATGTTTCTGTAGCAATCGGTGCAGACCCTACAACCATGTGGACTGGATCTGCTCCACTTCCACCACAAATTGATGAAATGATGCTTTCTGGGTTTCTAAAAAATTCTAACGTTAAAATGGTAAAATGTGTCACTAACGATTTAGAGGTCCCAGCATCTTCAGAAATTGTCCTAGAAGGATACGTTGATACTGAAGAAATGCGCGATGAAGGCCCATTTGGAGATCATACGGGGTATTATTCAGGCAAAGAACCCTATCCTGTGTTTCATGTTAATGCAATTACACATAAAAAAAATCCAACTTATGTATCGACTGTTGTTGGCATTCCTCCTAAAGAAGATTATGTTATGGGCAAAATGACAGAAAAATTATTCTTACCAATAATACAAATGGCAATTCCTGAAATACGCGATATGAATATGCCTGCAGAAGGCATATTTCACAATTTAGTCATTGTTTCCATTAAAAAATCATATCCTGGGCAAGCGTATAAAGTCATGTATGCTTTATGGGGTTTAGGCCTTCTGAGTTTAGCAAAAATAATTATAGTAGTAGATGAATTCGTGGATATTAATAACAATTCCGAATTATTATGGAGAGTAACTAACAACATTGCTCCAGATAGAGATGTTATTACACTAAAAGGCCCTACTGACGATCTAGATCATACAATGACAAGTTTTGCATTCGGAGGTAAACTTGGAATTGATGCAACACGGAAAATTGAAGGTGAATCAGGGCTAAAAGAATGGCCAAATGATATAGTCATGTCTCAAGAAATAAAAGATTTAGTAACTAAAAAGTGGGAAAAATACGGTTTGGAATAGTATTTTGATAGCAAAAATTATAACTAAAATAAAAATCTTATCTGATTCTATAAGATTTCAAGAAACAATTTTCACTCTTCCATTTGCTTTTATTGGCAGTGTTATAGCCTCAAGAGGTATACCAGAATTAACACAAATACTATGGATTACTTTAGCTCTTACTGGAGGCAGAACTCTTGGAATGGCTTGTAATAGAATTATTGATATAGAACAAGATAAATTAAACCCAAGAACGCAAAATCGAGCTTTAGTAACAGGTGATTTAAAGAAATTTGAAGTTGGTGCGTTAGCTTTTTCTGGGCTTATATTACTATTCATATCAGCATATATGCTAAACCCCTTAGCATTACTCTTGTCACCAATAGCTGCAATTTTTGTTTTTTCATATTCGTATTTTAAACGATTCACATGGGGATCCCATTTTGCAATAGGTATAACAGATAGTGTAGCACCTATTGGGGGGTGGATCGCAATTACTGGAACATTCGATTTAGAGGCTTTAGTTTTAGGTGGCGCTGTTGCTTGTTGGGTATCAGGGTTTGATATATTTTATTCTGCCCAAGATATGGAATTTGACCGCGTAAATAACCTAAACTCCATCCCGCAAAAATTTGGGCTTGACATAGCCTTTAATGTTTCTAGATTAATGCATATTTCCACAAGTATTTTAATTTTACTGGCTGGGGTCATAAACAATCTACATATGATATACTATTTAGGATGGGGTATAGCAACTCTGCTTCTTTTATATGAACACTCGATAATATCACCAAAAGATATGTCCAGAATGAATGTTGCTTTTTTTAAGGTAAATGGATACATAGGAATAATTTTACTTATATTTACTATAATTTCTTTCCAATTAACTAATGGATAAAATATTATGAATGATCAACAAAATACACCAATAATTGTTGGAATTTCAGGTAGTAGCGGGGTTGCAATTGCTGAAAAAACTATTAACAGATTATTACTAGAAGACATTCCTGTAATCACTGTTTGCAGCAATTATGCAAAACTAGTATGGCATCAAGAATTAGGTATAAGCTTCAAAGATAGCTTAAGTATTTGGAGAGAACACCCAAAATTTAAATACTTTAGAAGCGGAGATATGACAGCCGATATAGCAAGTGGTTCAACTCGTGTTAGATCGATGATAGTCGCACCTTGCTCCATGAGCACTTTAGCCTCTATAGCGAATGGCATCTCAACTAATCTCTTGCATCGTGCTGCTGATGTAACTATAAAGGAAAATCGGAATCTTATACTTGTACCTAGAGAAACACCATTGTCTGCTATACATTTAGAAAACATGACAAAGTTGGCGAATTTAGGTGTGAAAATTATTCCTCCAATGCCCGCATTTTACTTAAAACCCAATAGTGTAGATGAAATTATCGATTACTTCGTTGAAAAAATATTAATTGTTTCTGGCGGTATAACTAACTACAACTCTAAATTTATATATTCTCCTGAAGAAATTCTCCCTGATATATATGATGAAAAATAGTCTATAAATGAATGAATTTGAAAAAAATCAAAAAGCTCATTTTGTTTCAAACATGTTTTCTCGTATTGCAAGAAAATATGATTTGTTGAATACAGTGATAAGCCTGGGAATGCATCATCAATGGAGAAAATATGCCATCAAAAAAATCGACAAAAAGAATTATATTTCCTCATTAGATGTTGCTTGTGGGACTGGCGACTTTTCATTCACTCTTTCTAAAATCAACACTATGAAAACAGTTGTGGGTTTAGATTTTGTTAAACCAATGTTACAAATATCACAAAGTAAATCTACTAGATATAATACTGATAAATTAGCATTTGTTTTAGGAGATGCATTACATCTACCTTTTAAAACTAATTCCTTTGATTGTGTAACAACTGGTTTTGCTATGAGAAATTATGAAAGTGCAGAGATTGCAATTGAAGAAATGTCACGTGTCCTGAAACCATCAGGCACAATCATTATTCTTGACATGCTACCAAATCGAGCCCCAAACATACTACAAAGATTAGCCCTTTGGTATTTTAATAGAATAATACCTATATTAGGAACAATATTTGCTAGAGATAAAGAAGCATATACCTATTTACCAAATTCTGTAACTAAATTCTATGACAGTAATGAAATAAAAATTATGATGGAATCAAAAGGTATTAAAGATATAACTATAAAAAAGTTTGGATTAGGTCTTGTTTCTTTACTTATAGGTAGTAAAAATTAAGAGAAACTACTGGAGGTATTTTTATGCCAATAATAAAAAAAACAGATATACTAAACGATGATTCTTCAGGTAATATAATCAAATCGCTTGCTAGAGGCGAACTAGGTGCAACTAACCTTACAGTTAGTGAAATAACTGTACCCCCAGGAAATGCAGTCAATGTTCATATACATCCTGGACATGAAGAATGTATGATCATATTAAACGGTAAATTTAAATCATTAATGGGAGACAAAACTGAAATGGTTGAGTCCGGGGATATTATAATTGCACCTGACGGTGTACCACATGGTTTAGAAAATATTAGCAATAACAATGCAACATTTATAGCAATATTTCCTACTATAGATGTACAAAGGGAATGGGTTTAATAATTTGGTTAATAGTATAAGCTTACAAATATTTAAAAACTTATTTATCTCAATAGCCGAAGAAATGGGTGTAACATTAGGTAGAACCGCATATTCACCTAACATTAAAGAACGTTTAGATTACTCATGCGCAGTATTCGACAAAAACGGACAAATGATAGCTCAAGCAGCTCATATCCCAGTTCATTTGGGGTCGATGTCTTCTTCTATTGAACAGGCTATAAAAAATCAGAAATGTTTTGATGGAGATATTATTATACTTAATGATCCTTATCTTGGCGGAACACATCTACCTGATATAACATTAGTTTCACCAATATATATAAACAATTCGCTTGAAGGTTTTGTAGCTAATAGAGGTCACCATGCTGACATAGGGGGGATGACACCAGGGTCTCTACCTCTATCTACTGACGTCCATCAAGAAGGATTAATTATTCCTCCCATCAAACTCTACTCAAAAGGTGTATTAAATGAAGATGTTTTTCAGCTTATTTGTAGAAACTCTCGAACACCTGGAGAAAGAAGAGGTGATCTTTCTGCACAAATTGCGTCGATAAGAACCGGTGAAATACGAATGAAAGATGTAATTTCTAAATATGGAATACATGAAGTTATAGAGCACATGGAAGCGTTAATGAATTACTCAGAAGTATTAATGAAAAAAACAATTTCGAATATTCCAAATGGAAATTATACTTATACCGACTTTATGGATGATGATGGAATAAGCAAAGATAAAATCCCAATTAGTGTAAGTATAGCTGTTAGTGACGAAAATGTTACTATAGATTTTACAGGAACCTCAGATCAAAGGTATGGATGCATAAATACGCCGTATGCAGTGGCACGCTCTGCAACTTTATACGTATTTAATTGTCTAGCTGGCCAAGAAAATATACCTTCAAATGAAGGCTGTTCTAGACCAATTACAATTTTTATTCCACCTAATAATTTATTAAATCCATCACCTCCTCATGGTGTTGCAGGTGGTAATGTTGAAACTTCACAAAGAATTGTTGATGTATTGTTTGGAGCTTTATCAAAAGCATTACCTGATAAAATTCCTGCCGCCAGTCAGGGAACAATGAACAATCTATTATTTGGAGGAATCCATCCTGAAACAAATGAATCATATGTTTATTACGAAACTATTGCTGGAGGAATGGGAGCAAGACCTACAAAAAATGGGTTGGACGCGATACAAACGCATATGACAAACACCTTAAACACTCCTATCGAATCTATGGAGTTTCAGTTTCCGATACGAATAAAAAAATACTCAGTCCGGAAAAATTCTGGCGGGAATGGTAAATTTAATGGCGGAGATGGTATAACAAAAGAAATCGAGTTTTTAGGTCAAGCTCAAGCGACAATATTATCAGAACGAAGAAATACAAACCCATATCCCTTATCAGGTGGAGAGCATGGACTTTCTGGAGAAAATACATTAATAAAAAATAGTGGAGAAGAAATATTATTACCCCCCAAATCTACTTTTGATGTATCGACAGGAGACTCAATAAGAATCGATACCCCTGGTGGTGGGGGATGGGGTACTGAATAGATTTAAAAAGGAGAAAAAATGAAATATCGTAAATTAGGAAATTCAGGGCTTGATGTATCAACAGTAGGACTTGGTACAAATAATTTTGGAGGGAGAATGGATTTAAACGCCACAAAAGAAGTGATACATAAATCCATCGATTTGGGTATTAATTTTTTTGATACAGCTAATACATATGGCAATCAATTATCAGAAGAGTATATTGGAAAAGTTATAACAAAAGATTTACGAAGAGAAGTAATAATAGCAACCAAAGTTGGAATGGATATGGGAGGTGTACCAAATAATATTGGAGCATCAAGAAAACATATTTTACAACAAGTAGAAGATAGTTTAAGAAGGTTGAATACCGATTATATAGATCTATACCAGATGCATAGACCTGACCCAAAAACCCCAATACTAGAAACCTTAACAACACTCAACGATTTAGTACGACAGGGAAAAGTAAGATATATTGGCTGTAGCAATTATGCAAGTTGGCAAATTGCAGAAGCTATGGAGACTTCCAAAAGAGAATCTATAGAGCCATTTATATGTAACCAACCTGAATACAGTATGCTAAATAGAAGTATTGAAAAAGAGGTTATACCTGTATGCGAACATTATGGAATAGGTATTTTACCATTTTTCCCCTTAGCAAGTGGATTCTTAACAGGAAAATATAAAAGAAATCAACCAGCTCCTGAAGGAACTCGATTGGCTGGTAACGTTGAACGGGCAAATAGCTATTTTACAGATGAAAATTTTAATAAAATTGAAGCACTGGAAAACATTGCAATTCAATCAGGCCATACCATGACAGAATTGGCTATTTCTTGGTTACTATCAAAAGATATCGTAAGTTCAGTAATTTCAGGCGCGACAAAAACAGAGCAAGTTGAAATTAATGTAAAAGCAGCTGAATGGGAATTAGATAATTCAATTGTAGAACAGATAGAAATCATTTTAAATGATTGATAATGTATACAATAAAATTTTACTTTTAAATCTACTGATTTCGATTTTTTTATATTCTGCTATATCAACAGGTATAGTATATGGACAATTCGACTCTAAAATATATGAATTTAAAGACGAAATATATAATACAAGAATATTTGTAAACCCATTAGAGCCATTTACTAATGAAATAAGATTTGAAATAGAACTTTACGATAAAGCAAATAATTTAGTTAAAGATGCTACAGTAAAGGTTCGTAGTTCAAAAATTAATAGTAATGAAACTGGGTGGGCATATGCATTAAACACCCCCAGTGCTAAACATCTTTATTCTACAATTTTATCTTTACCTCCGAATGGTAGCTGGAACTTAAGTATTCAAATAATGAGTTCACTAGGTGAAAAAACATATGCTGTCGATGAAATAACTATAAAAAAGGAAACAAGGTCTGCATTGGGAGGTTGGATATTTATGGGAGCACATTTATTTATTGTCGGTGGTGGATTTGTCCTTTGGAAACAATCAAGAAGAATTAGGAACAAATAAATAATTACTGTGGTAATATAATAACGGATTCCCTTTTTGAGTATCTATTCCTTGTACTTCCCCTAGCACAATTGCATGATCCCCATAGTTGTACTTTTTTACAACATTAGCTTTTAAAAAAGCAATAGCACCCTCAATATAAGGAGAACCGAACTTTATGGACCAGTTCAACTCCAGATTTTCATCCTCGCTGGTTTGTTCTTTCGCAAAATAGTCAGCTATATGTTTTTGTTTATCTGATAATATATTAATAGCAAACTCGTTAGTATTATTGACATGTGTCATTGTATTCCTAGTATGCCCAATACATACTAGAACAGTGGGTGGATCTAAGGATACAGACGTAAAAGAGTTTGCGGTCATCCCATGAATGTAGTTATTTCCGTCTAATGTAGTAACCACAGTAACTCCCGTAGCAAAGCTCGACATAGTTTTTCTATATTCGGTTACAAAGTTTTCTTTCGACATTTGACCCTCAGTTATAAAAAAATTCTACCATTTGTTATTTAAAATAGTCTATAAAACCATATATAATTTATAACAATGTTGCTTTGACATAAAGAATAGCACTTTGTTAGACTTCAATTTAGGAGTACTTTATGGATAAAAACCAGGAAAAAACACCTGATATAGGTGTTATTTTATTAGCAGCTGGATCCAGCACAAGAATGGATGGCCAGGATAAAATATTTATGCCTATTTACAACAACCCTCTTTTATATTACAGCTTAAAAGAATTCAATGATTCTCGTCATGTTTCTGCAATTAGTATTGTTTTAAATGAAAAAAACTACCAATCTGGAATGACATATATTAATTCCCTTAATTTTGATAAAGTCACATCCGTATGCATTGGTGGCTCAAGACGTCAAGATTCGGTGTTAAATGGATTATACGCCTTAGGAAAACATGATTTTATACTTATTCATGATGCAGCTAGACCTTGTATAAATCAATGTATTATTAACCGAGGAATAGAAAGCGTTATTGAATTCAATGCATCTATACCAATTATACCCTCTACTGATACCCTTCGAACATTATCTGAAGAAAATTTTGTCGATAAAATAGTAGATAGAGAAACAATTTGGGTAACACAAACACCACAATGTTTTTCATATGACTTAATTTTTAAAGCATTAACTACAACTGACATTTCAGTAACTGATGATGCCATGTTAGTTCAAGAACTAGGAGTAAATATAAAAACTTTTAAAGGATCAAAAAGCAATATTAAAGTGACAACTAACGATGATATAGCGATGGTTAAATCAATAATAAAGGAAAAAAAATAACGTGCGAGTAGGAACTGGCTTTGACGTACATAACCTCAATAATAATCGTAAATTAATCTTAGGAGGAGTAGAAATACCTTTTGGGAAAGGTCTTGAGGGACACAGTGATGGCGACGTTGTAATACATGCAATAATTGATTCACTATTAGGGGCTAGTGGTCTTGGGGATATTGGACAATATTTCCCATCATCAGATATGAAATATAAAGACATTAATAGTATTTCATTACTTGAATCAACACTTGAGATAATCAACGCCGCTGGATGGAGCATAGGGAATATTGACGTAACAATAATAGCTCAAGAACCGAAACTTTCAACGTTTATTGAATTGATAAAAACCTCTTTATCTACCGCATTAAATATTAAATCAAATCTCATCAATATTAAAGCAACTACCACAGATGGTCTTGGATTTATTGGCCAAGGTAAAGGTATTGCATGTCAATCAGTAGCTTTAATAGAGTAATTAGAATATGATTGTGATATGAAATTAACAGATACACTTACAGGAACAAAAAGGGATTTTACACCACTAAATCAAGTAGTTACCATGTACGTTTGTGGACCAAACTTATATGGTCCTTGCCATGTTGGTCACGCTCTATCTTTTATAGTTTTTGATGTCCTAAAAAAATACCTACTCTATCGTGGGTATGAAGTTAATCATGTACAAAATTTTACAGATATTGAAGATCGAATTATTGAAACTTCAAATTCAGAATCCCGTTCGATAAAAGAAATCTCAGAATACCATATAGATCGTTTTTTAAACGAAATGGATGCATTACGGGTAATGAGGGCTAATGCCTATCCCAAAGCTACAGATTATATAAATGAAATGATAAACATGATTGAAAAACTTATTGATAAAGGGATTGCATACAATCTTGATGGAGATGTCTATTATCGTGTTGAAAGATTTCCAAATTATGGTAGCTTATCAAGAAGATCCTTAAATGAAATGGAATCAGGTACAAGAATCGAAGTTGATGAAAGAAAAGAAAATCCCTCTGATTTTGCTTTATGGAAATCTTCAAAATCTGGAGAACCTGCATGGCCTAGCCCCTGGGGAGATGGTAGACCTGGGTGGCATATAGAATGTTCAGCGATGTCTATAAGTCTACTAGGTGAACAATTCGATATACACGGAGGAGGACATGATGTCGTATTTCCCCATCACGAAAATGAGATCGCACAATCTGAAGGTTATAGTGGAAAAAACCCAGTAGTAAATTTTTGGCTTCATAATGGTTTATTAAGACTTAGCGAAAAAGATACGGAAAAAATGACACGACATCAAGGGAACTTTGTAAGCCTTGAAGACGCAATAAAAGAACACTCTATTGACGCTTTAAGAATATTTCTTCTATCATCTCATTATAGAAGCCCAAGAATATACTCTACTGATGAAATTCATGGTATAGAAAATGCCCTATCACGTGTGCGTTACTCACTAGAAACTGAATATGATATTCATGGAGATAATCTTGATGTGAGTATACGTCAAAAAAACTTTATAGATGCTATGGATGATGATCTAAATACCCCAAGAGCTATTGCAGAAATATTTGAACTTTCAAGAGATATTAATAAAGGAATTCAAGAAGGATTAAATGTTGAAAGTGGGACCAACTTACTTAGAGAATTAGGATCTATATTAGGTTTAACTTTTGAAAATTCCGAACAAAAAAATCAAGAAGTTACCCCATTTATAGAGTTACTAATTGAACTTAGAAAGACTATGCGTGAAAAAAAATATTATGCAGAAGCAGATTTGATCAGAGATAAACTAACGGAATTAAATATTCAACTAGAAGACACACCTGACAAAACCAAGTGGAAATACTTGTAGATTATCGTTGTATTATTACGCTAAACAAGGAAACTAAAACAAATAAAATACCTACAAAGATAGTAAATCTAAAAAGTACTAAATCCACGCCCCTTCTAGTTCTGAACGAACTTTCTCCACCTCCAAATAAATTACCTGCAGAACCGCGTACTTGAATTAGTATTACAGTAATTAACACAATAGATAAAATTATTTGAACTATGTTTAATGATGTTTCCATTTTAAAATTTCGCCTTGTTTATAAATTAATCGTTGTGTATTATACCATAATTTTATTTTCGCAAATCAAGTTGACTCACTAGTAATTCTGCAACTAGTGTAGGATTTGCTTTTCCTTTAGTTTCTTTCATAACTTGTCCTACAAGAAATCTCACTGCTGTATCTTTACCATTTATATAATCATTCACAGCTTCCAGGTTATTATCTAATACAACTTCTAAAACTGGTATTAAGGAATCAGTGTCAGTTATTTGTATTAAACCTCTTTCCTCTACAATCTTTTTTGGCGAGCCGCCTGTTTTAAATGTTTCTTCTAATATTTGCTTACCAACTGTTGAATTAATGTTTCCGGATTCTAATAATTCAGCAATTTCGTTAATTGCCTCAGGTGTAAGTTTTGTTTCATGTATTAAAATATTTTCCAGATTCAATAGTCGATTGACTTCAGTAAGAAGTAAATTTGCTATTGTTTTAGCTCTAGTATTTAATTCTTCAGATGATTTATTACTATTATAGACAGATTCATCGAAAAAATTAGAGAAATTAATATCACTGATAATTAAACCTGCGTCATATTCAGAAATTTTATAATCTTCTACATATCTAGATTTTCTCGCAGATGGTAGTTCAGGGAGTTTACTACGAATATTATCTATCAAACGCTTAGAAATGATAAGAGGAGGTAAGTCTGGTTCAGGGAAATATCTATAATCATTCGCATCTTCTTTTGATCTTTGAGATACTGTAATTTCTTTATCATCAACCCATCCTCGAGTTTCCTGGATAATCCTTTCACCTTTTTCAGCTAATTTCACTTGGCGCTCGAATTCAAATTCTAAAGCACCTTGTACTGCACGCAAACTATTCATATTTTTCACTTCAACTTTAGATCCAAGATTGGATTCACCAATTGGTCTTATACTTATATTGGCATCACATCTAAAATTTCCTTCTTCCATATTACAAGTGGATACGCCTATAAACTGAAGTATTGAACGGAGTTGGACCAAATATTCTCTTGCTTGATCAGAAGTTCTTATATCTGGTTCTGACACAGTTTCCATTAAAGGTACTCCGGCTCTATTTATATCAAGTAGACTTCTTGCATCAGAATTTATACCTGTGTGCGTAAGTTTAGCTACATCTTCTTCTAGATGAACTCTATTAATTCGAACTGTTGAAGATATATTTTCAGATGTAATGTCTAAATGGCCACTATAAGCTATGGGATAATCATACTGTGAAATCTGGTACCCCTTCATTAAATCTGGATAAGGATAGTTCTTTCTATCAAATTTAGTCCATTCTGAAATAGAACAGTTAAGAGCCAAACCAGTAGCTATAACTAATTGTACAGCTTTTTCATTAATAACAGGCAAACTACCAGGCATTCCCATACATACTGGGCATACCATTGTATTAATAAGTTTACCTTGATATTCCGCAGGGCAACTACAGAACATTTTACTATCAGTAGTTAGTTGCGCATGAACTTCTAATCCAATTACTGATTCATACTTCATCTATACATTAATCCTATTTTTCTAAGTTATAATAAACAATAAAGCTATTAAAGATACTAATATAAATGATATTAAAATTATGAATACACCACGTTTATAAAATGGAACTATCTCTGGTTCAGAGATTCCATATAAATTTATGTATACCGTTTTATTATCGTCCTTTGGCATAATTCCCACCTAGAGTAAATTATCTTTAACTTCAGAAATAATTTCATTTAGGCCATCTTTAGCGTCTCTAAAAAACATCATAGTATTATCCATATAAAACAAATCATTATCTACGCCAGCAAATCCTGGGCTCATACTTCTCTTTAATACTACAACACTTCGTGATTTATCCACATTTAATATTGGCATTCCATACAATGGGCTTGAAGGAGTATCTCTTGCTGCTGGATTTATTACATCATTGGCACCAATTACAACAGAAACATCAGTATTATCAAAAGAATCATTAATGTCATCCAGATCATAGAGTTTATCATAAGGTATATTTGCTTCAGCTAAAAGCACATTCATGTGACCAGGCATTCGTCCAGCAACTGGATGAATTGCATATCTTATATCCACTCCTTTTGATTCAAGAAGATCTGCAAGCTCTCTAACTTGGTGTTGTGCTTGGGCGACAGCCAATCCATATCCAGGAACAAAAATTACTCTATCGGCATAAGCTAATAAAATTGCAACTTCCTCAAAACTAGTTGATCGCACAATTTTATCTGTATTATCATCTCCAGAACTACTAGAATCTACAGCCCCAAAATTACCAAATATAACATTAACCAAAGACCTATTCATAGCTTTAGTCATAATCATTGTCAGTATAAGGCCTGCTGCCCCAACTAAAGATCCAGAGATAACTAGGAGAAGGTTGTTTAATAAAAACCCTGTAACAGCTGCTGCTAAACCTGAATAAGAATTAAGCAGGGATACCACTACAGGCATATCAGCTCCTCCTATAGGAATAACTAATAAAATACCTAATAATAGGCACAAAGAAATGATAATAATAAAAGCTAGAGTAGAAGTACCAGAGAATATTAGATATGAAGAAAGCATTATCACTGATATAAAACAAATTGCTGTTATAGTTTTTTGAAAAGGATATACAATTGCTCTTCCACTTATTAGTTCCTGAAGTTTCAAAAACGCTATAATACTTCCTGAAAATGTAACAAAACCTATCAATACACTTAGAGATATCATTAAAATTGAAAATTTTTCGGTACTATTATTTAAATTTACAAATTCTGCACTAGCAATTAATGCAGAGGCTGAACCACCAAATCCGTTGAAAATAGCAACCATCTGAGGCATTGCTGTCATTTGTACTTTTTTCGCCAGGACAACACCAATTAAACTACCTATAATCAAACCTACAACTATTAACTCATAGCTAATAATATTTTCATTAAAAAGGGTAGCTACAATTGCTAGCAACATACCAATACTAGCGAAAACATTTCCTTTTCTAGCCGTAGCTGGTGAACTTAAATATTTGATACCTAGCATAAAAGCTATAGCAGCTATTAAATATATGAGTTGGATTATGTCATTCATTGTGATATCAAATACTGAACTCATCGATTATTCCCTTTTTTAAACATCTGGAGCATCCTATCAGTAACAGTAAATCCACCTACTACATTAATAGTAGCGAAAATTAAAGCAAATAATCCGAGAATTGTAGCTATGTTAACTGTAATACCAAATAAAGAAAGCGTTACATCATTATTTGACTGACCTGAGACTATAAGTGCACCAATAATCGTTATACCCGAGATTGCATTAGCACCCGACATTAATGGAGTATGTAGGGTCGGAGGAACTTTGGTTATTAATTCAAAACCTACAAAAATAGCTAGGACAAAAACATATAAAATAAAAATTAATTCTATCTCATTCATTATTTGAATCTTTCACGTTCTTGGTATCATTTAAATTATTTTCCAAAAGATTTATTCCTTCATGGCTAGTACAAGTTTGTTGAGTTATTTCATCCTCTAAATCAATAATCAATTCTGTTTTAGGAATAAAATGTTTTAACAATGAAATAATATTAGCTGATAACATTTGACTAGCATGATTAGGAATTTGACTGGGTAAATTTATGGGGCCACTTATTATTACATCGTTAGAAATAATGGTCTCCCCAGGTTTAGTAAGTTCACAGTTACCGCCCATTTCAGCTGCCATATCTATTATTACTGATCCAGGCTTCATACTAGAAACCATATCTTTATTAACTAATAATGGAGCAGGTCGTCCTGGTATCAAAGCAGTAGTAATAACATAGTCAGCTAATGCGACATTTTGATGAACTAAGGCATCTTCTTTTACTTTAATATCATTTGTAACTTCTTTTGCATATCCACTGGAATCTTCTAAATTTTGCTCTCCAAAATCTAATTGTAAAAATTTCGCTCCTAGACTTTCCACTTGTTCCTTAACAACAGGCCTAACATCATAAGCACTAACAACAGCTCCTAATCTTCTTGAAGTAGCAATAGACTGTAAACCAGCTACACCTGCGCCAAGAATTAACCCATGTGCTGGGGGTATAGTACCTGCAGCAGTCATCATCATTGGAAAAATCTTTCCAAGTAACTGCGCAGCAATCAGGGTAGCTTTATAACCAGCTAAACTACTTTGAGAACTAAGTATATCCATACTTTGGGCTCTTGCTATACGAGGAATAGTACCTAGATTGATAAGCGTTACTTGCCCTTTGGCAGCATTATTAGCAAATTCATTATTCAAATTTAAAGGTATATTAGTAATTAATGTTTTACCTTTTTGTATTTTATTTATAATATCAGGGTCATTTGAATTTAATGATAATATAATATCAGGCGTACTTAGAATATCAGAATTATTAGAAATAGATGCACCAACGTCAGTGTATAAAGTGTCTGGGAAAAAGGCGCCACTCCCCGAGTTAGATTCAATATAAACGCTATGTCCTAGTTTTATTAATTTCGCGGCATCAGCTGGTGTCAATAAAACACGTTTTTCGCTATCTTTAACTTGATTAATTACACCAATTTTCATAAATTCCCAACATAAATTAGAGTTTACTTTGTGAAAAGAATAACGCACTCGAATTATAGCTTCAAGGGCTATCAACACTTAATAGATTATTTCTATGCAATTTAAAGGTTTTATCGATAGCTTATCAACAAAATCATTTGTTTTTCCGTGCTAATTCTAGCATTTCTATAGCACTTTTTCTTCCTTGTATGCCAGTATTACCTAACATTGAAGAGATTTCATCTACCCTAGAAGAATCATTCAAAACTTCTGCTTGTATATCGAAAGAATCATGATCATCAATACGATTTAGTCGAATATGATGATCTGCAAATGAAGCAACTTGTGGGAGGTGTGTAATACAAAAAACCTGCCTATTTTTGCTTAGTTTTATAAATTTTGTGCCTAATATAAATCCTAAGCGACCTCCAACACCTGAGTCTATTTCGTCAAATACAATGAGGGGAATTTTATCAATTTCAGATAAAATGATTCTTAATCCCAACATAACCCGTGAAGCTTCTCCCCCAGAAACTATATTATTTAGTGACAAAAATGGATTATTGCCTTCAGCCATTAAAAACTCCACTTTATCCTTGCCAGTTCGTGATATTACAGATTTATTACCATTTACATCATCCACTTCTATACTATTATTAATTTGATGTGTTAAATCATCAATTGAAATTGATATATTTGTAGTTTTCATCGATAAATCGCTAAGTTCATCATGTAATGCTATTGATAATTCTTTTGCAGCATTAACTCTTGCATTAGAAATTTTTACAGACGTTAATAAAATTTCTTTTTCCAGGTTTGTAATTACATCCTTTTTCACAGTAATAAAATTATTTTTTTCTTCAATCAAATTTAATTTCGATTTTAATGATTCTGCATATTGTAATATTTCTGATATTTCATTTCCAAATCGTCTTTTTAATTTAAAAATTAAAGATAAACGATCTTCAATTTCTGACAATCGATTTTCAGAGTATTGGAGATTATCTCTATATCTTCTAAAAGAAGTACCTAGATCTTCTAATTCACTCGTTATATAAAGTAAACGACTTTGCAAATCATTCAAATCTGAATCGTCTAAATGTAATGCGTTTATTTCACCAGCAAGATTTGTTATTTGATTTAAATATGAATTATTACCCGTATCGTCTCCGTATATGATTTTATATCCTTCATCAGATAATATTTTTAAAGATTCTAAATTTTTTATTTCTTTTTGTTCATCAATAAGCATAGAATCTTCATTTTCTAATAAACTAGAAGATTCAATTTCATTATATTGTTCTCTTAACTCCAATAGAGATTCTTCAGATATATCAACCGCAGTAAAAAAATTTTCAAGATCTTCATAACACTGATTGAGATCTAAGAATATTTGTTCGATTACATTCCTTTCTTTTGTTAAACCAGCGTATTCATCTAATAAATCGAGTTGATTGCTTGTTTTTAAGATTGATAAATGATCCGACTGGCCATGAATATCTAACAATACTTCAGAAATTTGTTTAAGTGATCGTAATGGAATGATATCACCGTTTATTCTACATATATTTCTATTATCTCGATTTAATTCCCTTGAAATTATTAAATTATCAGTTGAAATATAATCCACTCCTATAGAAGATAGAATATTCATGACTGTAATTGATAAAGATTCATCAAGATCAAATATTGCTTGGATGACTGCTGAATCTTGTCCAGATTTTACGAGATTTGAATCTACTCTTGATCCAGCTATTAACTCTAACGCATGAACAATTACAGATTTACCTATACCTGTTTGTCCAGTTAGCACATTAAAGCCTATTCCAAATTCAAGATCTATAGAAGAGATATTGGCTAAATTTTTTATTCTTAATAATTTCAGCATATTTTTTACTTATTGATTTGGTAAATCAACCCATATACCATTATCATTAGATTCTTTCCAAGCTGAAGCAAACTGCAATAATTTTAAACCATCTTTAAATAATGGTATTGAACTGGAAGGTTTTTGGTTAACAATAATTGCATCAATAAAATTCTTCTCTACAAGTATACTATCTCCATTATCCCATAAAGGTTTTAAATCTGTATCAATTACAACATCTTCTAAATTTTCATCCTCTGTTCCACCTATTTTTATATATGATTGGTCCTTAAAAGATCCGCATACTATAACACCTTCACTACCATAAACTTCTATTCTGCTATGTTGAGCTGATCCAGCAACCGTAGAATGTAAATATGAAACCAAAGATCCATCTCCTCGTTGTGTCAACACAGTATTAGATTCAGGACGAACTGATCTACCATGATGATCTGTATTAGTTGATTCTTGTTGAAAACTTGTACGATTAGCAAAAAGCCTAACTTGATCACCAAAGATTCTATTAATAACTTCAAACTGACTACCTAAACCAAAGAATGGGGTGTACCAATAATCAATAATATGTTGGATTTTCCCTATTTTCCCAGAATCTAAAATCCGCTTAAAAATTGCATCTTCTTGTACATAAAATTGTCCAGGATATATTAATGAAACTAAATGTGAGTTTTCATTTGCTACGCTAAGCATTTCTTTCGCTTCTGTAACTGTCCTTGTCATAGCATTAAGAACTAAAACGTGTTTACCCGCTTTCAAAGCGGGTATCGACATTTCATAATGTTTATCTGTTCGAGTACCAATCACTACAGCGTCAATATCCTTAGATTCCAAAATCTGATTCCAGTCTTTCTCAATTCTAGAAAAACCAAATTGTTCTTGTACTTTTAGGCTAGATTCTTCTGAACTATTTGAAACTGCTACTAAATCAACATTACTCAAGGCTTGAAAATTTGGAAGTATTTTGTTTCGACTAAAATTGCCAGCTCCAATATATCCTATTCTAACCTTATCCATATTTACCTCCATTAGTTATTAACTAAAACAAAAACTGGCCACAAAAGTTTCTGACAGCCAGTTTTTGTTTATATTATATTGATATTATTTTATGCAGGTAGTACTAATTCTCCACCTACTGCTTGTCTAGAAGGTTGTACTGAAGTTTTTACATCCTTAGTAGCCCAAAAGATCGTGGCTATTTGATTTACTGCATTAAGTAAATCTTGAGGAGCTTGGGTATCATTGGTCTGCCTAACCTTCGATGCTGTTTTCAGTGCATTAAAAACTGTATCGTGCAATTCGGGATATTTTTCTATGTGCTCAGGTCTAAAATAATCAGCCCAAAGAATACGAATTTCTTTTTTGCATAGTTCAGCATGCTCCTCTTTAGTTGATACATATCTGCTTAATTGAGAAACATAATTTGTTCTATCTGCATCAGTAGATGGTACTTCAGCAGCTTCAATTAATTGTATCATTCGCATAGTAGTCAAAGCTGCAACTTGTGCCAGGTGTGGATCATATATCCCACAAGGTACGTCACAATGAGCAAAAGCAGTCTCTATTTTTGAAAATTCTACCAACTTCTTAGAAATCAACATTCACACTCCTAAAATATTGAGATAAAGTAAATATGTATTAGATTACCCTAACTCTAATGGTTAATCAACTTGTCAAAAAAGCATTTTCTTGAATATTATTCATATTGCTAAAGAATTGAAAAAAAGTTAATTTTATCTTGAATATTTATAAATATATACAATACAAAATACTAAAAGTAGATGGGCAAAGTATGTCGCCTTGTCTCAATACTAATGACATAGTTTTGGGGAAATATTCTTTGAAATTATTTCGAAATAATTTGATATGTTTTAACCTTCCTTCTAATACCAATAAACTATATATAAAACGGATCATAGGATTGCCATATGAATTCATTGAATTTACTGATTCACATATCATAATTAATGGTGAAAAACTTATATCGCACAATATTGATATTAAAAAATTGAGTGCTTCTAAATGGTACAATGACGCAAATCAACTTTTTGTACTAGGAGACAATTCTTTGGATAGTTATGACAGTAAAAATTTTGGGCCCATCAATATCAATTGGATCAAATATAAGATTATTGCAAAATTATGGCCTCTAGGAAAACTAAATGCTCATTGAGAAATGACTTTTTATCCAAAAAACAAATACTAAAAGTGTTAAAGCACATACAGCAGCACTCAAGATTATAGTATCATTAGCAGCAAGTAATACTAAATCCGAATTTATATTTTCAACTTGGGTATTTTGTATAGAGGATTGATTATAATGGGCTAATCTAGAACCAAAAATACCACTAGAAAAAGCTATACCTATTGCTAAACCTGTTTGCCTAGCAGTTGCAATAGAAGCAGAAGCCATACCCAAACGATCTTGGGGTACAGAGTTCACCACAGCTGTATTATTTGCAGGATCAAAAAGACCAAATGCAATGCTGGCTAAAGCTAAAACTAGACCAATTTCTAAAGATGCTCCATATCTTATAGCAAATGATAATAATATCAAACTAATTATCAATAATATTACACTTAAAAAAATTAGAATTTTTGAACCGATAATATCAGTTAATCTACCAGCAATCGGAGCGATTGCAATTCTCACTAATGAAAAAATACTCAATAAAAAACCAGAAAAAACGATACTATATCCCATACCATGAGTGGTTACAAAAGGAGTGATATAGCCAATAGTATTCCAAGACTGATAAATTAATAACAAAGTAATGATAGAAACTAAAAATACTGGATTTTTAAACATATTTATCTGTACAACAGGGAATTCTGAATGAAGTTCTTGGTATAGAAATATAGGAGTAAAAACAATAAATAAAACTAAGCTAAGAATTATTAATGGAGATAAATAGCCTAAAATATTTATCTGACTTATTACAAACAATAAGCTTCCTAATAAGATAAATAAATAAAAGGAACCTAATAAATCAAGCTTAATTTCTTTTTTTGCAATATTTTGATCAATAATTTTTACTGATAATAAAAGACATATAATTGACAAAGGAACGCGTGTATAAAAAACAGATTTCCAGTCTATAAATTCAATTAACAACCCACCTATCAGAGGCCCTAAACCTAAACCAAGTCCTACAACAGCCCCAGATAAACCAAATACTTTACCTCGTTCTTCCTTAGAAAACTGAGATGCGATCAAAGCGGTACTACTAGAGATAACCATAGCAGCACCAATCCCTTGCAAACTCCTCAGTAATATTATGTGATAAACATTTTGAGAAAAGGAAATTAAAAACAATGTGATACTAAAAATAATGGTACCTGCAACATAAACTCTTTTCCCTCCCCACAAGTCACAAAGCCAACCCATAGTCATAAGTAAACTACAGGATGTTAAAAAGTACCCTATACCAATCCATGCGACAGTTGAAGCACTTGTGTTGAAAAATTCGGAGATTACTGGATAAACAACTAAAACAATAGTTCCTTCTAAAGTTGTAGCAAACATCCCAAAGGATACTATTATAAATACTATCCATTTAGGTTCCATAATTGACCTTACACCAGGTTATTATTCTACAGTGACTGTAGCTCCAGCCTCTTCAAGTTTAGATTTAATATCATCGGCTTCATCTTTACTTGCGTCTTCTTTTATCGCAGCAGGGGCAGACTCTACAAGATCTTTTGCTTCTTTAAGTCCTAGAGTAGTAACTTCTCTCACAGCTTTGATTACATTGATTTTTTGGTCACCAATTTCTGTAATACTCACTTTAAAACTAGTACTATCACTTCCACCGCCAGCAGCAGCATCATCCCCAGCAGCAGCAGCAGCAGCTGGTGCTGCAGCAACAGCGACTGGTGCAGCAGATACACCAAACTCTTCTTCAAGAGCTTTTACCAAATCCGATAACTCTAATACTGTTAAACCTTTTATACTTTCTAATATTTCCTCTTTAGTCATTTTTCGGTGTTCCCTTCCTTATTAATCTAATTAACTATTGTCTTCAAGTTTTTTTTGATTTAAGACATTTGACAAAATTGTAACGATAGAGGTTGATGGTCCAGCCAATGCTGTAACCAATCGCTGAGGCTGAGATGCTAACATCCCTACTAATTTAGCTATTAATTCAATTCTAGATGGTAATTTTACTAACGTATTAATTTGAGAAGAATCATAAGTTTGACCATCCATAGCGATAGCAAAAACTGATAAATCTAATTCATTATTTTTAGCAAAAGAAACCAATAGTTTTAATGATTCTATAGGATCGCCTTCACCTATAACCAAACCTGTGGGACCGTCTAATAATTCTTTGAATTCTGGCTTTCCTGCATTATCTGCAGCAATATTCGCTAATGTATTCTTAATAACTTTGTAACTTAAACCATTAGTTCTTAAATGAGAACGAAGTGAATTGAGTTGGTTGACTGATAAACCAGTAACTTTCGTAGATATAGCTACGTTACTAGTTTTAAAATCTTCAGCTAACCTTTCAACTATATCAATTTTTTTAACTGTTGGCATAAATCACCTCAAAAAAAAAGTCTGTAACCAAAAGCCACAGACAAAAGAATTCTCGAATTTAACCTCGGTGAGAAATTAAGCTTTCATAGCGCTCACTGTCTTTGGCATTTATTTAATTATAAAACATTGACAGTATATACTGTACTTAGTAATAAGTCCAGATATCACTCCATTTTAACAGAAGAAAGATCCGCAACATCTAGAGCAATACTTGGCCCCATTGTGCTTGTAAGATATGCGGACTTCAAAAACTGACCTTTAACAGCAGAGGGACGTGATCGACTTATCATATCCATAACAGTATTCAAATTATCTACTAACATTGATTCTTCAAAACTAGCTTTACCAAAAGCAATATGAATAACAGCTGTCCTGTCCATTTTAACTTCCACTTTACCTTTTTTTGCCTCTTCTACTGCTCGACCTAGATCTTGAGATTGTACAACAGTCCCTGTTCTAGGATTTGGCATTAATCCTTTGCGACCTAATATTCTACCTAGTTTACCTACTTTACCCATCATTTCTGGAGTTGATATGACGGTATCAAATTCTAACCAGCCTTTTTCAATATTTTCAATAAGGTCATCTGCCCCAACAAAATCGGCGCCTGCATCTTTGGCTGATATAGCTCCATCTGCTTGCGCAAAAACCAATACTCTAACAATTTTGCCCAGTCCATGAGGTAATAACACTACACCTCTTACTAATTGTTCTGCATGTCGAGTATCAGCATTTGTTTTGACATGTAATTCTACAGTCTCATCAAATTTAGCAGTTGCACTTGATTTAACGAGACTAACGGCCTCTTCAATATTGTAAAGTTTTTCCATATCAATTGCTGACTGAGCAGATGTATATCTTTTACTTTGTTTAACCATAATTATTCTCGAACCTCAATTCCCATACTTCTAGCGGATCCTTCCACTATTTTCATTGCAGCCTCTATATCAGCAGCATTTAAATCTGCCATTTTACTTTCAGCAATCTCTTTAATGGCTGACCTTGATAAAGATGCAACTTTATCTGTCCTTGGCGACGCACTCCCTTTAGTAATTTTGGCAGCTTTTCTCAAAAGTTCTGATGCAGGTGGAGTCTTAGTAATGAAAGTAAATGATCTATCTTCATACACAGTAATTTGGGCAGGTATAATAGTTCCACCTTGAGAAGCAGTTTTAGCATTATATTCCTTCACAAATGCCATGATATTAACACCATGTTGACCTAGCGCAGGCCCAACTGGAGGTGCTGGTGTAGCCTGCCCTGCAGGTAATTGCAAATTAATTAAAGCTAATATTTTTTGTGCCATTTGATAATCCTAATTTATTAAATCTATACTACAATTTTTCAACCTGTAGAAAATCTAACTCTACAGGAGTTTCTCGGCCAAAGAATGAAACTAACACATTTAATTTCCCTTTATCCATATCTATTACGTCGACAACACCAATGAAATCAGCAAAAGGACCAACAGTAATTCTAACAGATTCGCCTTTTGTTATACCAAATCTCGTAGTAGGAGTTTTGGATTCAATCATATCAAGGATTTTATCTACTTCCCATTTTTCCAAAGGTACCGGTTTTGGTCGATTCTGATCTGAATCTTCTGAAGAAATAAATCCAGTTACGCCTGGAGTATTCCTAACAACAAACCAAGCATCATCATCTAAAGCCATATTTACCATTATATAACCAGGATACAAACGTAATCTTTTAGGTATTTTCTTGCCTTCACGTATCTCTACCACTTCTTCAGTAGGAACAAGCACTTGAAATATCTTATTTTCTACATCCATAGTTTCAATACGCTGTTCTAAATTACGTTTAACTCTCTCTTCTTGCCCAGAATATGTATGCACAAAATACCAACGTCGACCATCATCGATCTCTGTCGATTCTTCTATTTGATTGTCTGTTATATCATTCATTTTTATAATTCTATATTTTATTACAACTAACTAAAAAAGAACCTGATCTGAAATAGTTGTATAAAGGAAATCTAAAACTCCTAACATTGCTCCGATAGCTATAGAAACAGCAAGAACTAGCATGGTTAGTCGTGTAGTTTCTTGGCGAGAAGGCCACGTAACTTTCTTCATTTCACTAAAAACTTCTCCAAAAAAACTGAATACCCCAAATCTTGGGCTTCGAGATTTTGAAGGAGTATTTCTAATAGTGCTTTTTACTGCATTTTTTGCCACTTCTATCTAGCCTCTCGATATAATTGATGAGATCGACACCGTGGACAATATTTTCTCATCTCAATCCTATTAGGATCATTTCTTCTATTTTTTGAAGTAGAATACGTTCTATCACGACACTCTGTACAACCTAGTGTAATTAAAGTGCGTGCTTCTCCACCTTTTTTAGCCATGATTTCCCTATCCTATGATGTCAGTAATTACTCCAGATCCTACAGTTCGACCACCTTCTCGTATAGCAAAACGTAAGCCTGGTTCCATAGCAATTGGATAAATAAGTTTAATTTTCATCTTCACATTATCACCTGGCATAACCATTTCCATACCATCTGGAAGGTTAAGTTCTCCCGTAACATCTGTAGTTCTAATATAAAATTGAGGTTTATAGCCATTAAAGAAAGGAGTATGCCTGCCCCCTTCTTCTTTACTTAGGATATATACCTCACTATTAAATTCAGTTTTTGGCTCAATAGATCCAGGAGCAGCTAGAACTTGACCTCTAACGACATCTTCACGATCAACACCTCTCAAAAGACAGCCAACAGCGTCACCCGGTTCTGCTTCATCTAACAATTTATGAAACATCTCCACCCCAGTAACAACCGTTTTCTTAGTATCTTCTACACCAACAATTTCAATTTCATCACTTGGGTGTATTAATCCTCTTTCAACCCTACCAGTAACAACAGTACCTCTTCCTTTAATACCAAATACATCTTCAACTGGCATTAAAAATGGTTGATCTTTAGGTCGTTCTGGAACATCAATATAATCATCTACAGCTTGCATCAAATTAAGAATTCCTTGTTCAGCATCAGCATCTCCATCCAATGCTGATAATGCAGAAACTCTCACTATTGGTATATCATCTCCAGGAAAGCCATAACTACTAAGAAGCTCTCTAACCTCTAATTCAACTAATTCTAACAATTCTTCATCGTCCATAACATCGCATTTATTCAGTGCTACAACGATTTTTGGAACTTCTACTTGTCTTGCTAAAAGGATATGTTCTCTAGTTTGAGGCATAGGTCCATCTGGAGCACTAACAACTAATATGCCTCCATCCATTTGGGCAGCACCTGTAATCATATTTTTGATGTAGTCAGCGTGGCCAGGACAATCTACGTGTGCATAATGTCTACTCTCAGTTTCATATTCAATGTGTGAAATCGCTATAGTCACCCCACGAGCTCTCTCTTCTGGAGCATTATCAATAGTATCAAATGCTCTAAATGATGTTCCATCACTATGTTTTGCTAGTACACTTGTAATAGCAGCTGTTAATGTTGTTTTACCATGGTCAACGTGACCAATAGTTCCGACATTAAGATGAGGCTTATTTCTTTCAAATTTTTCTTTAGCCACTCTAAAATCCTCCTACATTATTTCTAAATAAACTTTTCTATTTTATTATATGGAGCCCACAATCGGACTTGAACCGATGACCTCGTTCTTACCA
>CEOQ01093641.1_pt1 | contig 67158 bp, 52 predicted proteins | sample 361351 | NCBI WGS metagenome assembly CEOQ01 (sample SAMEA2619907, study PRJEB7988) | marine metagenome | biome: marine biome (ENVO:00000447); feature: deep chlorophyll maximum layer (ENVO:xxxxxxxx); material: "saline water (ENVO:00002010), including plankton (ENVO:xxxxxxxx)" | depth 60 m | reverse complement strand
AACCAAATGACAAAACTATTTGTCACAATAGCTGCAAGAAAGTTCTAAACCAATATAATGGCTAAACCAATTTTTTCGTATGCTAACGGCGAATTTGTACCCAGCAATGATTTAAGCATCAATGTATCTCGAGATATGTTAGGCACTTTTCGTGGCTACCGAATATTTACGTCTTGCAGGACCCTAAACAACGGTATTGTGTTTAGATTAGAAAACCATATTGAGCGACTAATCCATTCGGCAAATCTATTAAAAATGAAACTCCCACATGAGGCTCCAGCACTACGAGAGATAATACTTAGATTAGTAAACAAAAACTCATCTACAGGAGATATGCTACTGCAAATTATGTACAGCGGTGGTTCACCTAAACCAGGTACTATGGTTCCAAATGAACCCGCCCACCTGTATATTCTAGCTTCTCCCCTGAAGTCCGCTCCTGATATATGGTACAAAGATGGTATATCTTTAGCGAGCTTTATCCATCAAAGAGAATGGCCTGAAGTCAAATTGCTTAGCTATATTGGTGCAATGGTTGCCAATCAAACAGTAGTACAGCACCACAATGCTGATGATGCCTTATTCGTCTCGCCATTAGATAACGATACAATCTTAGAAGGCACCACTTTTACTATATTCGCTGTAGATAAATGTGACCATGTATTCACGCCTCCGTTAGACGGCAAAATACTGGATGGAATCACAAGAAAGGTAATATTGGATTTAGCAAGAACCAATCATATCCAGGTTGCAGAACAACCCATTAAGTTAACCACATTACACAAAATCAAGGAAATGTTTTTTGCATCTTCAACAAGAAACGTTGTTCCCGTGGTGAGAGTTGACAATCAAATCATAGGAAATGGAAGGCCCGGTCAACTAACCAGCCGTATGGGTGCACTAATGCAATCGTATCAAGAGTCCTACACAAATCAATAGCCTCCCTAATACATACCGGTGTTTTGACCTACTACAAAATACCGGTAATGACAGCAAATTTATGGCGTAACCCACTCAGCGTTAGGGGTTATATTATTATCTGGTCTTGAACCTGGATCGGGCCGCCCGGAAATACTAAACTTATCTAACACAGCTACAGACATATCACCATCAACTAAACATTGACAAGACAATCGATATTCCCCCACTGAATTGGTTGCGCTTAGTTTTTCATACTCTGCCTTTGTGTATCTGCCAGGCTCACCATCAATAAATTTCACGCGACATGTAGTACATCTAGCATTGCCACCACAAGCATGATTTATGTCACCATCATTGTCTTTTATTGCCAGCACTAACCGAGTACCATTATCCACTTCAAAATCCCCAACACCTTCAATCATTAATTTCGGCATATCATTCCCTTTAATATTGAACCAATAATAAATTACCATTATATTTACCAAAGGTATTTTACACTACAAAACTGGTGGATTCCTGCCTAATCAGATTAGACATTATATTAACATGTATGGTAAACTGAGCAATTGATCAAATGATCCAAATCAGTTGTTTAATAACTAGTCATCAAATACGCATATCAAACCAAACCTAATTGCGATCCTTAATGATAAATTTATACGTTAGTAGTTTAGACTGCGCAATACTCTTATGAGTAACACCGAACCAGCAAATCGAGTAAGCACACTACATACATTCACTGATTGGGTACGCCAAATATTCAGTTTTGTACTTACGCCGATAGCAGAATATATTGTAAAACTAGGAATACATCCTAATACACTGACCTTTAGTGGCCTAGTAGGAAATATGATAGGAGCGTATTTCCTATCTCAGGGAAATTTTTTATGGGGTGGCATCATAATACTTGTGATGGGTCCAATAGATGCTCTGGATGGAGCAACGGCCCGTGCTAAAGGCGCAATCAATCCTTGGGGAGCATTTGTTGACTCAACCACTGATCGCTGGTCAGAGTCAGTCATCATGCTTGGCCTATTAGTACATTACGCTACCATAAATGCCGCTCAGTCAACCGTTTTAGTTCTATTGGCTCTCGTAGGCTCAATAATGGTTTCCTATACTAGAGCACGAGCTGAAGCCCTTGGTTTCAAAGCCAATGTAGGAGTCATGACAAGACTAGAAAGATACCTAGTGCTCGCTCCGGCACTACTATTCAATCATCCGGAAATAGCTTTATGGATAATCGCTCCGCTAGCAAACATAACGGCAGTACAGCGTTTTCTGCACGTTCGCAAGCAATGGTACAACAACTAGTGTTTCACAGTATCAAAGATAGCATCATTAAATGTCAATAGATAGTTTAGGAATTCATCTTGGACCTCTTTATATAAGGTTCTATGGAATAATAATTGTTACAGGTGCAATTGCAGGTGGTTACCTGGCCGCAACTGAGGCTAAAAGACTCAAACTAGACCCATCATTCGTTTGGGATTTATTAACATGGCTGCTAATAGGCGGGATAATAGGCGCACGCCTATACCACGTTGTTACCCCATCACCCAGCATGATGCCTGCTGGACAACCTAATCCCTACTTTACAGACCCTATTAAAATAGTACAGCTATGGAGAGGAGGATTAGGTATACCCGGGGGAATAATGGGAGGAGCTCTAACACTCTGGTTATACACTAAACTGAAAAATGAGAGCTTTCCAAAGTGGGCCGATATTCTAATGCCAGCAGTGTTGCTGGGTCAAGCAATTGGACGCTGGGGCAATTTTGTCAACCAAGAATTGTACGGGATACCTACAGATCTCCCTTGGCGGATTTACATCGCGCCACAAAATCGAACGGCGGAATATGTGGACTATTCATACTTTCACCCACTATTCTTGTACGAATCATTGCTAAATTTATTTGGATGTATTCTGTTGTTATGGATTAGTCGTAAACACAGCAACAAACTAATTCCGGGAGACATTACATTAACCTACTTCATTGTATATCCTACTATCAGATTCATGCTAGAGTTCATACGGGTAGATAGCAGCAGAATCGCAACGCTAAATGCTAACCAGACTTTGATGGCTATCGTAGCACTTCTGTCAGCTATATCACTAATATATCGTAAACAAATGTCTAAAACAAATACAATATAGTTTCGCATAATGCTATTGTAAAGAAACTTGCGATTATTATAACAATGGTAAAATTTCAGCAGTGTGGATTTATTGGACTAGTTCATTCCATCCTCCACAAGGTTCATTATGATAATAAATAAGTACTCAAGTGACAATTCTAATTTTGGAACGATAATTACTACTCTGGGAAATGAAATCGGTAAGGACGGTAAACCGGCAGATCAGGAACTCCTTGGTAATTCTATCCCTGACGTACTACCAATATTGCCAGTTCGGGGCATAGTAGTATATCCACTAACTGCAGTTCCATTAACAGTCGGTCAACCCCGCTCAGTAAATCTTATAGACGATGTGAGTAACAACGATCGAATAATCGGTCTTGTTACAAGCAAAAACCCGGACATCGAAACTCCTGGCCCTGATGAACTTTATAGAATAGGCACAGCAGCAGCTGTGCATAGACTAATGAAAACACCCGATGGAACAATCCGCCTACTCGTACAAGGCATAGCTCGTATTAGTATAGGAGACTATATAGATACGAAACCTTATTTAAAAGCCCAAGTAGAACTACACCCCGAAACGCGCGAGAAAGGGATTAAACTAGAGGCACTAGTACGAACAACAGTCAAACAATTTGAAAATCTAGCTCATCTGGTACCATCAATTCCCGAAGAAATGATACCAACAGCATTAAATATAGATGATCCACGTCAACTAGCTTATGCTATAGCCACATATTTGCGAATAGACTTAAAATTAGCGCAAAAATTACTCGAGCAAGATCGGGTAAGCAGCAAATTAAAACAACTCTTAACAGTACTTGGAAGAGAGATAGAAGTGCTAGAGCTAGGACACAAACTTCAAAAAGATGCTCATACTGAAATGGAGGGTATGCAGCGCGAATACTTCCTACGAGAACAACTCAAAGCAATACAAAGAGAGCTAGGAGAAGGAGATGAAGCAACACTTGAGGTTGATGAGTTCCGATCAAAAATATCCGCAGCCGGTATGCCTGATGAAGCTCATAAAGAAGCAACACGCGAATTAGAGCGGCTCTCCAAATTACCTACTGCATCTGCAGAGTATGGCGTAATTCGCACATATCTAGATTGTATTACTTCATTACCTTGGACGAATGTAACTACTGACAACCTTGAACTCAAACATGCCCAAACAGTTCTCAATGAGGACCATTATGGACTCATGCCAATCAAGGAACGCATATTGGAATTCTTGGCAGTACGCAAATTGCGACTAGACAGACGTCCCAGTCGTCCTGTCAAATCTTTAGACCAAATTAGACACGAAAGAGAAGGTGTAATACTCTGTTTGGTAGGGCCTCCTGGAGTTGGAAAAACTTCACTTGGAAAATCTATAGCTAGAGCCATGGGGCGCAAATTTATAAGAATGTCACTTGGAGGAATGCGTGATGAAGCAGAAATCCGGGGTCATAGACGCACATATATTGGAGCTATGCCAGGCAGAATAATTCAGAGCATACGCCGATCTGGATCAAAAAATCCCGTATTTATGTTAGATGAAGTTGACAAGTTAGGAGTCGATTTTAGAGGAGACCCCGCCTCTGCACTATTAGAACTGCTCGACCCCGAACAGAATCGTGCATTTCGTGACCATTATTTAGACGTTGACTTTGACCTTTCCCAAGTATTCTTTATCACAACTGCCAATATGCTAGAACCAATCCCGCCACCGCTCCGAGACAGGATGGAAATCCTTCAGATGTCGGGATATACTGAAAACGAAAAGTTAAATATAGCACGAGACTATCTTGTTCCCAGACAAGTTTATGAGCATGGACTACGCAAAACAGAAATAAAGTTCAAACCAGATGCCCTTATCGACATCGCAAGATATTACACACGAGAGGCAGGAGTACGCAATTTAGAACGAAACATAGGACAAGTGTGCAGAAAAGTAGCTACTCATATAGCTAGCAACAAGTTCAAACAAATTACAATAAATCTAAAAAGAGTCAATGAATTCCTAGGCAAACCTCAATACTTTTTCTCCGAAGAAATAGCACAACGAACAGCAATCCCGGGAGTAGCTACCGCGATAGCATGGACCCCATTTGGCGGCGATGTACTATTTGTTGAAGCCACAAAAATGCCAGGCGAAAAAGGTTTCCGCTTGACTGGCCAACTTGGAGAAGTCATGCAAGAGTCCGCGCAAGCAGCATTGTCTTACATAAAAGCAAATAGTGATGCCTTAGGATTATCTTCAAATCATTATCAAAATCATGATATACATCTTCACGTTCCTTCAGGTTCAGTGCCAAAAGACGGCCCTTCGGCCGGAGTAACCATGGCAACTGCACTTGCGTCTTTATTCTCGCATAAACCAGTCAAGCCAGATGTAGGAATGACTGGTGAAATCACCCTACGAGGACAAGTATTACCAGTTGGTGGAATCAAAGAAAAAGTTCTCGCTGCGCATCGGGCTGGACTGACCACGGTCGTCCTACCTAGAAGAAACGAAAAAGATCTTGATGACGTACCGAAAGAAACCCGCAAAAAACTTAAGTTTGTATTAGTAGATAGAGTTGAGGAGGTATTTGCAGAAGCACTGGTAGCTAAATCCAAATCTGTGGACAATCTGCAAATAAAACATTAAATTGGCTCGTAAACATTCTTCACCTAAACGAAACTGGCGCAAGGTAGATCTCCACATACACACACCAGCCTCAAGTGATTATCATGTTAAAGATATTACCTATATTGACATATTGCGTCAGGCTGAGCAAAAAAATCTAGACATAATTGCATTTACTGATCACAATACTGTTGCTGGTTATAGAACAATGCTAAGTGAAATAGAAGACTTAGAACTCCTCGAACGACTTGATAGGATGGACGAAAAGGAGAAAGATTTACTAGCAGAATACCGCAGATTACTTGAGCAAATCCTAGTATTACCTGGCTTTGAATTTACAGCTACTTTTGGCTTTCATATTCTGGGTATATTTTCCCCAGACACACCAATTCGCTCTATCGACCATGTTCTTCTCAATCTAAATATACCAGCAAACGACTTAGACAATGGTTCTTCCACAGTTGGTGCAAGCACTGACGTACTAACTGCATACAAAGCAATTACCGATGCCGGTGGGATAACAATAGCAGCTCACGCGAATTCCACTCATGGAATTGCAATGAGGGGCTTCAGATTTGGCGGTCAAACTAAAGTAGCATACACACAAGACGAAAATCTATACGCTTTAGAAGTAACCGACCTAAGCTCAACAAGCCGACGATCTACATCGAGGTTCTTTAATGGTTCTAAACCCGAATACCCACGCCGTATGCACTGTATCCAAGGATCAGATGCACATCGACTAATTCGAGACACTCAAAATACGAGCCATCTTGGAGTCGGCGATAGAATAACCGAAATGCTATTACCTACAACAAATTTCGAATCTGTGCGCGACTTACTTCGTAGTGCTAATTTTAGTCACACACGTCCTTATCGAGGCACAAAGCGTGAGATTGATTATGTAAGATCAGCCCAAAAAGAAGGTGCTAGTATCATCCAAAGTTTCCACCCTAGAATCACGAAGCGTGGCGGTCATTTATTCTCCGTAATTTCAGATGTCTGTGCTATGGCAAACACCAACGGCGGAGTTATTTTTATTGGAACAACCAGTGATGTGGACTCACCGCATCCTGGAGTCACAAATATATCGCGCACTACATCCACCCTTAGAGGAGAGATTAGTAGACGTATTACACCCTCCCTTAACTGTTCAATAGACAGTCTTACTAGTCGAGGCAAGAAAGTTCTACGAATAAATGTACCCCGTGGCGATGACCCGCCCTATGCGATAGATGACAACAAGATATTTGTGCGCGACGAGTCAGAAACCACAGCAGCTGTAAGAGATGAAATAGTACAACTGACCCGCCTGCCACGCAAAAGACACAAAACTCACTCGGAACTACTCAATGCTGAGCCTACGAAAAAATCCGCATCAAAGAAAATTGGACCGCCTAGGACAGGTGTTGAGATAGTTGCCACTGAGGAACGTGACGGAACCATATACCACACCATGCGTGACCTACGCAATGGGAATCAGGTAAAAAATGTTACCCGAGCTTCCTCCAGACGATTATGGCACTATGCAATAATGCAGAGGGAAAACGATATTAATATGAAAGATATCAAGATCAAATGGCAAGGTGATCTTGGCTTTATCAAACACTACAGGAAAGGTCCAATCACCCGAACAGATCTTTGCCAACGGGCAAAAGATGGCAATATTCGCATATATTATGGTGTAACAGAAGATGGCCTGCATGGACCTTGGCGAAAACTAGCCAAAACCTCAAAGTAAAGTGAATAAATCAAACCCTGACAAATATCCAACAGTAGCAGTACTAACCGTCAGTGACCGAAGTGCACTTGGACTTCGTAAAGACCTTAGCGGACCAGCAGTTGTACAATCTATTCATAGCCTCACAGGATGGGATTGCACTGAAATAGATATAGTTTCTGATGATGTTAATGAAATAAGTGCAAAACTATCTAGCTGGGCTGATGACGACAAAATCAATCTTATCATTACTACCGGTGGTACAGGAATGTCTATCCGAGATGTCACTCCAGAAGCCACACTTACGGTGATCGAAAGAGAAGCTCCAGGACTGATGGAAGCAGTCCGAGCTGCCAGCCTATCAATAACACCTTATGCAATGCTTTCTAGAGCAGTAGCTGGCATACGCGGACACAGCTTAATTATTAATCTTCCAGGGAATCCAAAAGCTGTAAACGAAGCACTCACTGTACTTGCGACCGCACTACCGCATGCATTAGATCTAATATCAGACCATCATACAAATAGTCAGCACCATTCCCGCAAGCCAGAGATTGATTCAGAATAGACGATTGTCATTCAAAACAACGCCGATTTAGTAACTAAATCTCATGCTAGATAGCATAACCAAAAAACACCTTCACCCACATGTAATTGCCATCTCCATAATCATACTAACCACTATTATATTTTTCTGGCCCCTACTAATCGGTGGTGACTGGCACATACCTTATGAAGGAGGCGATTTAGAATCATTTATATGGCCAAGCTACAGATTCGCTGCCGGCCGCCTACATACCGACACCATACCATTATGGAACCCTTATCTTCATTCTGGCTCACCATATGCCGCTGATAACCAGTCCGGATTATTTTATCCACCAAATCTCATACTAGCAATATCCCCTGACATCTCATACCGAACAATGGAATGGTTAGTCTTCATACATGTTTTCATCGCTGGATCAGGAATGTACTTCGCGGCTAGCCATCATTACAAAGCCAAGGACATTAGACCACCACTAGTGGCAGCCTTAGCATTTCAATTCTCATCAGTATTTGTTACACACATCGGCAACCTAAACATAATTGCTAGCGCCTCATACCTGCCATGGATATGGTTATGCACTCTTCGTCTCCGTGATACACAAACATTAACAGCAGCCAGCTTCTTGGTAATACCACTTTCATTATCAATTTTCTCAGGCCATGCTCAAATGTCATTAATAGTCTGTATACCCATATTTATTTATGCTATATGGCAACTCAAGATAAAAGAAACAAGACTAAAATGGCTTGGTCTCATGTCATATACAGCTGTTTTAACCATTGGTTTATCAGCAGTCTTTGTTTTACCTTCCATAGAGATGTCTCAATACACACATCGAGCTAGCTTCACTTACGACGATGCCTCTAGTTTTGCTATTCCCATAGAAGGACTAGCCGGAATTATTTCTCCACTCCTCTTCGGTCGAGGTGCAGCCCATTTCTGGCCAGGTTGGGACCGAGTAGAACTAGGTTTTGCCGGACTAACAACTTTGTTTCTTGCAATATTGGGCATACACATTAAAACAGTGCGCACACCTTTATTATTAATTGCTGTAGTGGGTGTTATAGTAGCAATTGGCAATGCTACGCCTGTACATAAATTAATGTACAATTACATACCCGGTTTCTCTCTACTAAGAGTGCCAGCAAGATTTATCTTGCTAACAAATTTTAGTATCTCAATGCTAGCTTGTGCAGGACTACACTACTGGCAAACCGACACCTCTAGCATTAAACGTATCATGAAATACCTCCTAATTACAACTATAGTTGCAATTATTGCACTAGTAATAGCCTGGGCTGTAGCTTCTCACAAATACCCTAATAGCAACTCAGGTACTTTAACAATTACTATGATCATCTGCCTAGCAACACTATTATTAATCAAACTTGCTGGTCCTAGATGGATAGTATTGATACTTGCAATCGAATTAATGGCTTTAGGCGCATGGATAGAAATTGACCATCGTAATCCCGATAAAGGATATACAGAAGGGCCAGCTGTCAAATTCCTTAAAACACAACCAGCACCCTATCGAATAGATGTTGCAACAAGCAGCTGGCAACCCAATGCACCTTTAGTTCACGAAATCGAATCGATAGGCGGATTGCACAATCCCATGACCATTTCACATTATGACAACTACTACTGGTCTGTAAATCATCGAGGCTCCCCGCAATACAATTTCCTCAACGCCAAATTTCTAGTTGCGGACAAAGACAAGCCAGCTGCTGATGCTTCATTCATACCCATTTACGATAAAGACCCACACGTAGATATATACCTTAATACTAACTCTTTACCAAGAATAAATCTGATCTATAACACTATTAATGTAGTTACTGAACTGGAAGCATTTGATGCGATTCACAGCCCGAATTTCGACCCACTCCAAGCTGTCGTTATCCAAGACGACAAAAAAATAAATAGTGGTTCGACAGATCAAAGCTCTTTAAGCTATACGGAATACACTTCACACTCCCGCAAAATCCATGCAATCACTAAATCAGATGCCTACTTAGTATTTAGTGAAGTCTGGTACCCCGGATGGTCTGTTACAATCGACGGGGCTCCTTCGGAATTCTCAAGAGCAAATTATGCATTTCGAGCAGTATACCTGCCTGCTGGAGAACATATAGTCCATACTGAATTCAAGCCTCAAATCTGGTATGTTTCCCTCGGAATATCAATATTTGCTCTACTAATCATAATATTGACAATTAGTTCACCATATCTAATCAAACAAAGCAATATTCGATGAAAATCATTCCCATTACCCGAATATATCTTTTAGCAATTGTTATCATTGCATCCCTATTACGGATGACACTTCCTGGTTTGTCCGAATTCAAAGCTGATGAAGCCCGTCTATATGCATCATCATTACATTTCATCACCAACCTAGAAATACCTACACATGGTATTACATCATCAATAGGTATTCCAAACTTCCCCATAAGCACATGGATCTATGCGATTCCTCTCACATTATGGAAACATCCATATTCAGCGACAATATTTACAGGACTATTAAATTCAGTATCCATCATATTTTGCTGGTACATCACTAAACGCTTCTGGAACACGCGCACAGCATTAATCGCTACTATGCTATTCGCATCAAGTCCTTGGGCAGTTATATTTTCAAGAAAAATATGGGCACAAAACACACTACCTTTCTTCGTCGGTGCTTGGGCTCTTTCTGGATTAATAGCATTACATGAGCGTCGCACGTGGCCTACTTTTCTGCATGGCTTATTAACATTCTGTATACCACAAATCCACTTCTCTGGATTAGCACTAATCCCCATTAGCTTAATTAACTTCATAATATGTCGCAAGCAAATAACCTGGAAACCACTCATTATTGGCGCTACCAGTGCAATGGTATTAGCAGCACCATTGATAATGCATTTCAACAATAGTGGGTCTTTACCAACACTATCCCTGTTAAATAATTCATTGAAAACAACTAATTTTGAGTCACTAAAATATTATTGGATGCTTAGCATAGGTAGTGACATACATTCAATTACAGGCCCCACCAAATACGCCGACTTTCTATCATCAATCCCTGATTACACTGCAGTCCACTGGCTTTGGACGATTCTAATTATTTTAGGATGCGCTAGACTAACAATCATGCACCGCTTGCAATCCTCAGCGACTCGCATGATACTCTCCTGGCTTATTGTCCCTCTACTAATACAATATATCAGCCCTTTTGATGTGCACTTACATTACTTTATTGTTACCTTTCCAGTGCAATACATTGTTGCTGCCATAGGAGCAGATCAACTTTTGAACATGTTAAAACCTCAAGTATTCCGGACAACTGGATGGAGCCTGGTTCTTTCAAGTGTATTCCTTCAAACCTGGGCAATCATCTCCTTATTACAATATGTCTCAACGCATAACACACAGGGCGGTTTTGGCACACCGCTATCAATGACAATGAATGCCATCAACAAGGTGCAATATCTATATTCTAATACTGACTCAAGCGAAGTTTTGATATTGGGTATTGGAGATGACCCGAATATACATGAATATCCAGCCATTTACAATTCGCTTCTAAGCAACATACCCCACCGTTTTGTTGACGGGAGATATTCAAACTTATTTCCAAAGCTACCTGCAATAGTTCTTCATCATCAGACCGCTAACTCACAGACTATTCACAACCATTATCATCAATTATCATTCGGAAAATCATATGTGCGACTCCGACCTGGTGAAGGCACCATAACAGTTTCTAAAATATTACCATTTGGCATTACAACTAATACCTATCACCCATTTGAACCCCCACGAACCTTAGCCAATGGGGTTTCAATACTAGGATATTCTGCGCACACCACAGAAAATAGTTTGGAATGGGCGATCCATTGGAATCCTGGTGAACAAACGACTACCAAATATCACTTTTTTAATCATCTATACAATGATACTGGCGAAAAACTCGGCCAGTCTGATTCCCCGTCATTCCCGGCTAACCAATGGGAAGAAGGCGACAGAGTAATAAGTTTTTTTACAGACAAATTCAATAGCCAAGTGAAGCAGCTAAAAGTCGGAATGTATACATATCCTGGCTTGGAAAATATACTATTCATAGATGACTCCGGAAAACCTTTAGGAACTGAAGTGACTGTGCGTTGGCCGGAACATCAATAACCTCTCCTAGAAAATTTGGCCGCACTGCTTAAAGCAAAAAGACAAGTCAGTAAAACTAGCAACTTGCCTATAGTTCAACAAATTTTATCTGTTTAATGCTTGATCTTAATCGTTAATCGTCAGTTACACCTGGCAACTCAATATCTAACGCTCTTAAAGCTTTCTTAAGGTCTATCAAACTTTTACGCCCGAATCCAGATATTGCTAACAATGCTTCCTCACCACCTTCACTAAGTGTTGATACCACATCTTCAGCATTATTGATATTAGCCTCAGCCAAAGCTGACAGTGCTCTTTTGCTTAATCCAAGCTCTACCAAAACCACTTCAGAAGCTATCTGCTCTGGAGATTCTATATTTTCTTCAGTTTCAGCAACATGTTTTTGTCGAGCCTCAAGCTTTCGATAAAATCGTTCTACTTGACCTTCAGTATCAACTATCCTCTGTTCACCTGTATAGAAAGGATGACATTTATAACACAAATCAGTACTTATAGATTCCAGCGTCGATCCAGTGATCCATGTATTACCACATGAACAGCTTACTGTCGCTTCAGGAAAATATACTGGATGAATATCAGATTTCATTGGTCTTCTATATCCTTCTACTATACATCCATAGTCATCACAGAAACTTTTTTCTGACCACTCGGGAGACTATGGTAAATAACTTCTCCATCAGCTATCGCGTAAAGAGTGTAGTCCCTACCAACCCCAACATTGATTCCCGGTCTAATTTTGGTGCCGCATTGGCGTACTATTATGTTTCCATTGCGCACCTTCTCACCGCCAAACTTTTTCACGCCTCGTCTCTGCGCATTACTATCCCTACCATTACGACTTGATCCACCACCTTTCTTATGTGCCATATTGGATTCCTCTCTGATATCTATGCGCTAATCTCGTTAATCTTTACTCGCGTGATTTCTTGTCTGTGTCCTTGCTTCCTACGGTATCGCTTCTTTGGCTTATATTTGAAAACCAGTGTTTTAACACCCCTTTCATGAGATAATACTGTACCTTTCACACTTGCACCTTCAAGCAAAGGCGTACCAACATGCACCTCACCATCATCTGATATAAGCATCGCAGAAAACTCTATCTTATCTCCCTCTTTTTGTGGAAGACGGTTAACAGTTATAACTGACCCTTCCTCTGCTCTAATCTGGTGTGAGCCAATTTCAAGTATTGCAAATTTCATATAGCCCTCAGCCCCCTATACAAGATAGTACCCCGTCAAAGCGGGGCACGAGGAAAATTATACTAGGCTCAATCATCATTGTCAACAAACAATAGTCCGGTACGATTGATACTTTTTGCATTTATGCCCATGTATTCTAACAATTCGCCAGGACGACCAGTAGCTCCAGGACAGGCCGAAAATCTGACAAACAATGTCGGTGTCATAGAATCTCTCTCCACAACATCCAATGCTTGGATTAAGGCTCGCATATCATAATCCTTTCCACGACGCTGACGAATTACAGACTGCATACCCAGCAAATCGCTTATCATTTTCTGAAGTACCTGAATATCTATATCGTCTCCTAACTCAATAACATATTCGGCCGCACGCAATCTAGATTGCAATGATTTCTCCTTTAGTTCAACCTCCACTATCTCAATAACCTCTAACCCATTCGGCAAACCATTTGCCAAGTCATTTTGCAAACTATCAGTTGCGATAGTTTCTAATACCCATATGTCGAGCAATTCGCATTCGCTCATAATTCCTAGAGGTAATGCTGAAGCTAGCTGCATCTTAGGCTGAGGATTAAAACCTTGCGAATAAGCTATCGGGACTCCAGCTCGGCGCAATATCCTAGCCCAGGTTCTATGCAAATCCAAGTTGCCTATCCAACGCGCCTTTCCAAATTTAGAAAATGTAATACGTATCCTATACATGTTACATACTATAATACCCTGACATGATCAACTATGTCTACAAACGTATACCACACCTACTGTTACTAGTACTATGCCTAATAATAGGTATAGTACAACTTGACAAATCAACAGTCAATCAAGGCCTATTAGCAACTTATTACAGAGATGCTGAGCAAGGTATACCACCTATATCGCGTGTCGAAAAACTTATAACTATCAGCAGCAACGATCACTATGGAGTCTACAACGGTTCAATCGATGTCAAATGGGAAGGTTATATATGGTCAAATAATAAAGCTATCATACATCTATCTGTTCCACATGACCTGGATGCACATTTGGTACTAAATGGACAGACAGTTATAAGCTCAATCGCAAATGAAGAACAACACCCAAAAAGCGTACAAACCGAGCTAGTTCAAGGTCTAAATCCCATAATGTTTCGCCTATCACATGCTGATATAAACAATAACTATTTTTCTGATGGCCTAAAGTGGGAAACTTCAATGGGAATTCGATTGATCCCAACCAAATATTTATTTCCATCATCATTGAAGAACAGTCATGCAGTCACTGCTGTTGCATTGCGATACCTACAGGACTTATTTACCTTGACAGTAGCATTTATCGTTGGATTCGTAATCATCACAATACTATTGCGATATTTCCATTCGTGTACTAGTGATGAAAAACTTTTTATAATACTAGCTGTAATATTAGCCTTCATACTTCGACTGATATACCTCAACGACCTAATTAGTGGCCTCATAGAATTCGATGCCTTACCTAATGGGTCTGATCAGTTAGTATACGAAGCCGACGCGCGAGATTTAATGCGTGGGTTATGGCCCGGAGATATTGATTTTTACAGACAACCAGGCTTTACTTGGCTCTTAGGTACATTGCACCTACTCTTTGGAGATAGCTTAAGATCATTCCAGTTTCTGCAAATACTTTCCGGATCTTTATCCTCAATTGCAGTCTACTTTCTAGGGAAGGAGATTTTTAATAAGCATACAGGCCGTTTATCAATGATTGTTTGGGCCATCTGCCCTCAATTAATCTTCTATGATGCACAATTGCTAACTCACGCAATCGAGGCTCATTTCACCGTTTGGATATTGTGCGCATGGTGGTCAACCATTAGATCGAAAAACTGTATATCCACTACACAACCGTCCTGGCTTATCTGTACACTATTGTTAGGCCTAGCTTCCGTCATACGTCCAGCTTTCCTAGGAATACTTCCATTCATACTCATATCGATTAAGTCCCAATTAGAAACCTATAAGTTGCCTATTCAATTCTCTAAGATATTTACGATGCTAGCAATAACATTCGTCCCGATTCTACCAGTCACTTTTCACAACTTTCAACATAGTGGCCAATTACAACTGTTTTCTGCAAATGGTCCCGTCACTTTATATCTAGGCAACAACCGAGATTCGGCTGGAATAGGGCAATACTCGCCCGCATTTCTAGCTACTCATGAACTAGTAAACAGAGGAAAGACCACCTTTGTTGAGCAAACTATGACCGACATTCTAGACAACCCTAAACGTTGGTTAGGACTTATGGCTCGCAAAACAGCTCTTTATTGGGGCAATCTGGAGATACCAAATAATGTTGATTTCTATAAAGAAGGCACCAACATATCCCCATTATTGAGATATTTACCGATACGATTTGGCGTTCTTGCAGTACTAGCATTTACAGGCATTCAACTAGCCATAAGCCAAAGAAACATGCATAAACCAGGGAGATTGCTTCTCCTATCTATGATAGGAGTACTATGCATTACAACAGTGATGTTCCATGTTGTTTCTCGATTTAGAGTACCAATATATGGGCCTTTGATACTCTTTTCTGCTTTTATGCTCACTGAAACATATAAAAGGATAATTACTAGAGACACCCTGCTAATCGCCAAATCACTAGGCGTCATAACTATTAGCAGTGGACTAATCTTGGCATTACCCTATATTGCTGACAACAGCGTTCCTCCACCAATTGAAACTCATGTCCCCAAAGAAAGCAGCGCTGACAACATACAGTTCGGAAATGAGTTAACCCTACAATCACATAGTAATATTGGTGCCGTTGAACCTGGAGAGCCACTCTTTATCAATCTTTACTGGTCTATTAACGACCCTGTCATTTCTGAATATCATGGTTCAATCCAACTACTAGATCAAAACGGCAAGAAAATCATACAGACTGACCATAAACTTGGTGGAGCATCATTTCCTTATCACACTACAATGTCATGGGACACAAATAGTATTGTTCGTGACGAATATGTTCTTTATGCCCCCACAATACTGACAACCCCTATTGCCCTTGATGTGTTAATTGCAGTATACGACAAACAAACGGATAATCGAATCGGAGAAGCTATCATTGACCGCATATCTATTATTAGTAAAGACACTCCACTAATTCCGGAAACTGCTACAATCATTAATGCTAATGTGGGTCCTGTATCACTATCTGGATTCACTCATGAAATAAATAACAATATCCTAAGTCTGACTTTATACTGGAATTCAACAGAACCGTCATTAGTAGATGGAGTAGTATTCATACACATATATGACGAAACCAACAATTTCATACTAGGCCATGATTCGCCTCCACGCCAAGGCACTTACCCTATGGGATTATGGCGACCCGGCGAAGTAATAATTGACACTCATCAAATACCAATTGATGAGCTCAAAAATCCCAAGTACAATCTTCATATTGGAATATACGACCCTGCGTCAGGAACACGTCTTCATGTGGTTGATAACAGTGGTAATAATGTCTTGCATAATTCACTACACATGTTAGAACTAGCCATTAACTGATACACACATATTATGGTCATCACAAGAAATAAATTAATACTGATAGGAACCGCAATACTCTTACTAGCATCTTGGTTGCGATTAAACGATATAGGCGCAGACCCATTTATGGCCGACCAAGAACGTATCAGCGTATTAGCCTCGAATTTTGCTCGCGATGGTGACTGGCAAATACTGGGGACAAGGATGTCCGTCGGCAGCCTGAAACACTCGCCATTAACTATTTATTTGTATGCACTTCCTTACAGCCTAGATGATAACCCAAGAATCGCAAGAATGTTTACCGCCGTGGTAAACCTCGTCGCTATTGCACTAGTTCAATTAATCGGGCGACGTTATTTTGGCCCAATCACAGGATTGCTAGCTGCCTTATTTCTTGCAATCAATCCCATGACAGTACACCATAGCCGCTTCATATGGAATCCTAATCTAGCACCTCCATTTGTCATGTTATTTCTGCTCACAATATTGCAGGGTTTTTATAGGGGAAAAACTTCTGGAAGACTCGCTCACTTACCCATGCTATCTCTGGCTGGCCAATGCCATCCTACTCTGTTCCTCCTGGCACCAATGGCGTTCATAGGTTGGTTACATGCATGGAGACATTCCCAAAGCAATCGACGCCACATCGTCATCCAAATTCTACTAAGTGGTCTAATATCACTTGTGCTCATGGGGCCATGGATTATTGGCTTGTACAGACATATCTCTACTTTAGAATATCTCCGACAAATACCCCATCGTGATGCGCCTGGTTGGCAGGAAGTAATACATATGATCCATTCCGCATTAAGTGGTTCATTCGATACATTCGCTCAAGATGTTCCTTCGATACCTGCTTTGAGCATTCTAACAATTGTGGCTACTCTGTGGTTGACCACACGTGGGCTTGTCCGGAAAGATGGCTTGCCAGGTCTTTTAGCAGTGACAGGATTTTTCTTAGTGCCAATTGTGGTTATTGCCCTCTCCACTCCTTTGATAAAAACCATTACCGAAACACTATTTTTCGCGAAAGGAGTAGAGCTGAATTGGTGCATATGGATGACCATGGGCAATGCATCACTAATCCAAGCCGCATTTATAGGCGGAGTATTAGTACGCGAATCCAAAAAGAGCCGTCTATCCTGGTTTTGGAATTGGCGTGGACTATTACATACTAAATTGCTAGTTATACCCACAATTCTCGCACTATTAGGCGCTACCGCAATTCTAATGCGGGCACATTTACAATATGATTATCGTGCAGATACCGGCTTAAAATCACTGTACTCGGGACAAAATACACTTGATGACAGTGCCGATGCACTTAGTTATGCCAAGCAGATTGCAACTGCCAACAATCAGGAAGTAATAATACTCGCTTCTAACCCACCTCTACAAACATTACAATGCGTTGGTTGTAGGCATTGGGAAGCACTAATGCTAACTAAATCCAATAATATTCGAGTAGTATGGGATGGGTACGGGGTTCCATTGCCTACAAACGGTGCCACACTCCTTGCACCATTCAACTATAATGTACGACCCTTCCTATTTTCTAACAACGAAACTATTTTTACCTGGTTTGCAATTGCCCATCTACCATCATCTGACCAATTTAGACCTGACTTGCCATTAGCACACCCTGTACAGTTCTCTAATGGGGCAACGGTCTTAGGATTTTTACGTGAAGTTCCTAACAGCATGCCTTCACCTGGAAAACCCTGGACTATACACATGCTTTGGCGGACAGATATGCCTAATCCATCCCAAAACAAATTCTCAGTCCAATTAATAGACAGCGATGGAATGAAATACGGACAAGTGGACCCTCCTGGGACAACCGACGACCAACGGCAGCCTGGCGAACATATACTGAGCCAATTGGATTTTCAAATTAGTCAAGATGTGCCTCACTCAGGCCCTCTGTATCTTCGTTTTAGCATGTACAATGAAGCAGGCCAGTCAGAAATTATCGGTGCGACTACTACCAGTCCAAATCTACTACAGTTTCGCCGCACCGCCATACCATTAGCTAGTATGCCAAACAATTTAGATCTAGACAGTTTTTCAATGGACAGTACACTCACACAAGGACAACCACTAAATATTATTGCCAACTGGAAAGCACTCCGGCATCACTCCAGTTTAGATTCGCTAATCATAGAATGGAAGTTAGTCACTGATGACATATTAGAAACAGAGCTCTCAGCATCTGAAGTATTATCTACATTAATTTCCGATGATTCTAGTGCCGAAACGAGACATTTAGCAACTGATAACACTATTGTATTTGAACAAACTACTAAGTTACTTCCACAGTCATCTACAAATGCTATACCCAGCAACACATTTTTCAAGGAGTCATACAAGCTACGTATACCAACAGACTTATCACCTGGGAAATATCGACTAACCTTATATGCTAGAAATTTGTCGAATGCTACACGTATGCTAACTTTCTCCGATAATCTTACGGTCAATCCTAGGAAGCGCACATTTAATTCGCCGAATATGGCCCATTCTGTAAATGCGGTTTTTGGAGATAAGATAAAATTAGCAGGTTATGATACAAACCATAACGCTAGTCAATTGCATTTGACATTACACTGGAAGGCACTGGGGCAGATAGATACTGACTACAAATACTTTGTGCACTTATGGGATAACGACAAACTAGTTGCCCAAATCGACACGATGCCCAACTCATATCAGTACCCAACTTCGTGGTGGGCTCCCGATGAGGCATACAGCGATCCTATCGTAATAGATATTAGCAACCTGCAATCCGGACAATACCAACTTTCTGCCGGCGTTTATAACCCTTCTAGCAACAATCGTCTAGTAATAAGCGAGGGACTAAATAGTGATACTTTTGATAACACTATTAAACTACTTCCATTAGTACTAGAAAAATGAAATTATGGGTCAATAAGTTTTAACTCTTGCAATGGTGGAATATCATTCATCATCCCATCTGACAACTTATTCCAAATAATCCCAGAAGTAGGCTTGGGATGTCCTTCAACATTGACAACACGCTTAGGAGTAACGATATAGTCACACACGGTATCAAACTCATCCACTTCTAACTTTACAGCTACCAATTGTGACTCATGAACAAAAGCAATGACTGGAGTACTATCCGACACTACTCCTATCTGACATAACATCGCCCATTCCAAATCAAAAAATCCGTGGCCCTTGCCGAATCTAACACCAGAATAATTCACAGCTGATGCTCCAGTAATCAATATGTCTAATTTGTAGTTATCTCTTATTTGACTGAGACTAACATAGTGACCTGTTTTTTCAATATTGTCAAGACATACGGAATAACTAACCATATCCTCGCCAACATCTTCAGGCGACACCACAACGAAGCCACGCCGTATACCATAGGTCGGCATAATTTGGGTTTTACCATCTATCAATATCTGTTCTCTAACCCCCTCTAAGCAATTGTCTGGAGTGACAAACACAGTATTGGCTGACTTATATAAATCTAATTCAACTAAATTGTTCCGGGCAATATCACTATCATGAAAATCAGGTATGAACTGATTAAAATCCAAATGGAATCTGCTATCGGGTATTGCAACATCCTTTAATTGCTCCCAAACCAACTTTCTAGCCGACATCTTGTCCATTACTTCACAGTTCCCGGCAGTGCCATAAATAACATTAGCATTATGCGTTAACTCAAGTTTATAGAATTGAATTTATGCCGCAAATATTCGAGCATCACCAAATCTATACAGTCAGTATCGCCTTCAATTTTCCAACGCTCTTCAAGATTCTCCCTACCCACAAATGACCAAAATGCTTGCTTAGAAGCTTCATTCCATTCACCTATTTCATCTGCCACATCGTACCCTTCACCTTTTAGCAACAATTGCAACTCTGTTGCAATTTGCTGATCAATTATGATCATATCCGAAACCACGGCACTTCCAAAGAAAAGATGGTGCATTTCTACCAGCCTACCAAGCTTTTTTACCGGATCGTGATGATCGTCGACACGCAAGTCCATATAACGATCAGTATCACCTCCGTAACCACCACCTGGTTTCACCACCACAATCGCTGCCGACTGTTTACCTCTACTGTCTCCTCCCACTGCATCCCCAGCTTCGAGAGCAGCTACAAGCCTATCAGCCAACTCGCCTGCGGTAGAAACAAAACTAGCTTCCATAGCATCTAAAGTTTCCGGACCAACTAAAATATTACCCTGACAAGAGTAATACTCGCCTATTAGATGACCCGCCCATTCATGACACTTTATACCTGTATGCGCAGCAACACCACCATGTGCGTCAACAATTGCAAGCTGTCTCGTTGCGGCCCCCGGATCATTGCAAATCAGTTCCGATAACACTTCAGATGCTGAATGACCTTCTTCTAACATCTGTAACCCATAAGGACCAAATCCAATCTTAGCATGGGCCTGTGTCGCAATTGCTCCAACCTCCGATTTTGCCCAAGAAACAATAGAACCAACCGCAAGAAATTTGCTAGCAACAGCTACACCAACTGAGTTGTCTTTTGGGTCAGATGCTACTATTGAAAAAGTATTAACACTGATTGACATTCGCTCTCACAATATCAACTATTTTTTATATAGTGTCCACATAGCCAAGCATTCCGTATTAGTTAGACATACAATATATAATTATCACAAGACAGAAGATGCTAGCTATGCTATGGCCTTGCCTCGAGCAATCTGCGCTCCACTGCAGCTACCACCGAATAGTTAGGATCACAAACATTACCAACTCTGAGCTCCAAGATCTGAGTAATCCATAGCAGAGCATCAGTAGTATTCATATCATATTCTGTAGATACCCAGTCAACCAAACCCGTACATGCAATTCTTGTCGCATCTTCAAGTGGTCTAGCACTCCCCACAACCATCATATAATCGTCGTTGGTTATCCTTGGCCATCCAATAGCTTTGCCTTTTATAAGCTCGAAACGACAAACTAAATTAACCGGCACTTCACAAGCAACGCCCCCAATCTCACCATGACCTTGAGTGGCGTGTCCATCACCACAAAAAAACAAAGCGCCTTCGTTCAAAACCGGTAAATGCACGGTGTTACCAGCACATGTCTCGGGACAATCCATGTTACCCCCATAGTGCGCAGGAGTAAGCGCATTGATCGCTTCGAGTTTTGGCGCTGTACCAATAGTACCCATAAATGGGGCTAATTCAGTACTGAGATCACCAAACCAAACCCGATTATCACGAATAGGCAACTTGCGCACTATGTCTGGAATAGATTCTGTCAACATTTCCGTAACTGCAGTTGGTGTTAGTAGTCCGAATTTAGGTACCAAACCAGTGACAGCCCAATCGCGAGTAATTTCGATATCTTCAATATGCACCAAAAGAGTATCTCCATCCTCGGCACCATTCACAAAAATAGGGCCTGCCTGGGGATTCAAGTAAGGATACTCGCAAACATCAGAAAATTTCTGGTCTTCCTCTACCAACAAATTTTCAAAACAATCGACACAATGTATTCGGACAGTCTGCCCAGGATCAACTTCAGCTATTGGCTCATGTGCCGCAGAGTACGTATACGGATATTCTCTCTCCTGATATACATCCAGAATACTTTCGCTCATAGCAACCCCTCCTATTATCTAAATAATGGCCAGTTGATTTCTATGCAATACATCCTATGTTATTCTTCCATCTCCAATCGCACTCGTTCTGAGAATTTGTCTATATTCGCTACTGCATCGTAATACTGGTCTAAATCACTCATCATGGGTTCACATGTATTTTCAACATAATCATCTAGAGTCTCTGATCCTTCATATGCAATCATCGAATCAAAGCAATCTGATGACGATTGCAAATAGTTCAAAGCTTTCGAATACCAATCGTTTAGATTCTCCTCAAACCTTATGAAATCAAGATTAGTGAGAACCTTTGCCCCCATATTCCTTAAGGATGTATCTGTAATACTAGAGAGACAATTTGGAGGCGACACGCGTAGCAATTGCGATTGCAATGCCTGCGCAGCATACTTTGCTTTAGCAAGTCTATCCAACCTGTCTTCGTCAGAAATAGATTCATCCCAGAGGGGCAGTATCAATTCTTCGTACGCTTCATGACTCTGTACAAAGGGATTGTAAAATGCCGAATATGCCTGATCCAAGCAGTTGATAGCATTGTTCATTTCTGCATTCACTGCTTCATCATCCCGTTCTGATTCATCTATTATTACATCATCATTAGCAGTATCTTTTTCACTAGAACCATCATTCATTTCGGCCACGTGCACGATCTCTTCACCTCGTACAAAAGCAGTTATATCACCAATAAACCGATTTCCGTTCATTGAAGTCATTCCAATCGTTATCACTATCATGACAACAAGTATCACCAGAAAAACTTTGGGTTTAAGCAGATTTTTCACGTTCACTCTATCCTATAAACATCAATTTAATTAGACTTGAATTAGTTCTATATCAAGTCTTTTTTTACCACGCAAATGCCTAGGCTTCACCTCAGGACACTCCCATGCATCCGCCGGGGTTTGTTTCCGCAATGGAATAAATTGAGGTAAAATCCCGCAAGCAAAACATTGGTCACGGCAATCAATCCTTGTTTCGCCTTCCTTGCTCCATTGATAATCCTCTAACAAGAATGACTTCTTGACCGCACTATCAATATGATCCCAAGGTAACCCTTCATCGCCTTTTCGCTCTCGGTGGGTATAAAATTCGGTATCCAATCCGCATTTCTCAAAGGCTCTAATCCATGCACGATAATTAAAATGCTCCCACCAACCATCAAATTTAGCGCCGTTTTTATAAGCCTCAAGTATCACATTTCCCAGCCTCCTATCACCTCGCGATAACCAAGACTCCATCATTGTTTCATGCGGTTTATTCAAATTGAGCTTCAAGCCTCGTCCACGCACTTCGCGCCGTAATAATCGCTGCTTTAGTTTGATCTGCTCCAAACTGTCCGACGGCGACCATTGGAAAGGTGTGTGTGGCTTAGGAACAAACGTGCTTACACCAACATTCAGCTTAGCTTTGCCTCCTGCCACTTTCCTGCCCTCAGCCAAAACAGCCTTTGCTAAGTCAGCAATTTCCTGAACATCTTCGAGGGTCTCTGATGGATGACCAATCATAAAGTACAGCTTTAAAGTTGTCCATCCTCTAGAATATATTTCTCTGGCAGTCTCAAGCAATTGCTTTGTAGATACTGGTTTATTGATAATCTCTCGCATACGTTCAGATGCTGCCTCAGGTGCAAGCGTAAAACCTCCACGACGACCAGCCGCCTGCAACTTATCCATCAAATCTACAGATACAGTCTCAATCCTCAAGCTAGGCAATGAAATATTTAGATTAAGATGACCAAACTCAGTGGTAATAGCCTCAACCAATGATCCAATATGTTGATAATCTGAGGATGATAGAGATAACAAAGCCACTTCTTCGTATCCCGTATATTTCAGCATTGACCTAATTGCCTCAACAACTTCATCGACCGATCTCTCCCGAACTGGACGAGTAATCATTCCCGCCTGACAGAACCGACAACCTCTAGTACAACCACGCATAATCTCAATAGGAGCACGATTGTGTACTACATTCACAAACGGAACCACAAACTTAGTTACTGGTGGAGGCATCTCCTTTACTATTCTTTTCAAAACAGGCAATGGTGCTGCTTCGTCAATCGACACAACTTTTTTAAGAGTTCCATCAACATGATAAGTTGCACGATAAAACTGCGGCACATAAATGCCATCAATCTGAGCTAGTTCTCTATATAAATCGGTGCGATCCACGGCCTCTGCCTTATGGTGATTATTACTATTTATATTAGGACACCATTTATGCACAGCTTCAGCAATATCCAGCATTGCTTCTTCACCTTCCCCGATCACGAAAACATCAATAAAATCAGCCATCGGCTCAGGATTGAACGTAGAGTGTCCTCCGGCAACCACAAGCGGATATTTACCTATTACACGATCTGCACTACGATACGGTATATTTGACAGCTTTAGTAAATGAAGTGTATTTGTATAGAGTTGTTCATAGGGAAGCGAAACACCTAAGATATCAAAACAGCCAACAGGATGATATGACTCCAAAGAATATAGAGGAATATCTTCTCTAAGCATAACTCTCTCCATATCCTGCCACGGCAAATAAACCCGCTCAGCCAACATATCTTCACGTTGATTAATTAAATCATATAATATTGCTAGACCTAAGTTTGGCATACCCAAATCATAGATATCCGGAAAAGCTAGCGCGATCTTTAACTTTGTACTAGACCATTCTTTGACAATGCTATTTACCTCACCGCCAACATAACGTGCTGGCCTTTGGACTTCATGAAGTACCTTTTCAAGTTTATCTGCAATAAATTCAGGTTGCATATCTATCGAATTCCATATAACTATGACCTACAATTCTCATCACCCAACATATTATAAAATGCTAAAACTGTGTTCCCGTATTGCCTCTTGTCAAAGAGGAACAAGTTCTTGAAATCATATTCGGTAAATTCAGAAGGATCCATCTGCGCTATCACCCAGCCATCATTACTCATCCATTCCAAATTATTATCAACACGCTCTAATGCCGTAATCCACATACCATTATATTGAGGTGGTGCTATATAGATATATTCGAACTTATCTTTTTTAGAACGACCCAAATACTCAAACGCATCAACCTGTTGAACATTACCCTTATCCGACAGCTTAGTTACACTAAGATTGCTATTGATCACGTCAATAGCACGGGAGTTAACATCAAGAAACATCGCGTATGATGCGCCTCGACTCAAAGCCTCTATCCCAACACTACCCGTCCCAGCAAACATATCCAATATTCTAGAGTTAATAATGTCAGAACCGATTATATTAAATAAGGCCTCTTTGACACGATCAGTTATCGGTCGAGTAATACTAGCATCGGCCTGTTTAAGACGCACTCCACGTGCCTTCCCTGATATAACTCTGATTCTACTCAAGATGCACTATAGTTTCAAATCAACCATATCACGTAAAGCTCGCAAATTACCGTATGGAGTAACTATTGGCGCAACACATCCTGTACCCAAAACCAATCTTTTACCATTGGTGGATTTTATCGCATCTAAACCTTCCGCATATATTTCCTTAGGAGTACCTTGTACCAAAGTGTCCTCCTGCCTTATTCCACCACACACAGCTTTTGGCCATGATTTCAAACCTTCACTCAATGAAGGTTTCGTTTCTCTATCATGCCAGTTTAGCACTGATGCTGGATAATCTACAATCAAGGAAAACATCACATGGTTACCATGTAAATGCAGTACATTTAACCACAAATCATCAACGGCATTCAATATTTGCAAATCATATGGTCTAGCAAATTCTCTATATTCAGATTCAGACAGATCCAAATGACTAGCCCATTGAAGCGCATAGAAGATACCACTAATACCTGTTTCGCGAGCCGCTTCTATGAACCTAATGGTTTGATTAGTGATAATTTGAAACGCATCTTTTATCACATCGGGATGCAGACGTATGTGTAGAAGCAATTCTTCCGCTCCTACAAGGTTTCTGGCCTGTGTCATCGGACTAAAAACAGTCTGGATAAATGGAGTGTCATCTTCAAGGCCCTGACCTATCAATTCAAGACCTCTGATAATTTCTCCCATCTGACCTGCAAGTGGGCTTAAAACTTTTAGCTTCCTCCATTCATCTACAGTCTGTACTAAAGCCTCTCCGTAATCACGCGTACCATGCGGACTACCCCTCCAATAGGTTGTAGCTCCCCAATCAGTCAAGCAGTAACTACTTGCAGGAGTCACTTTAACAAAATCGAAATCAAAATCCCTCTGGAATGCTAATGTTGCGGCCGCAAATGCATCGCTGCTTTGGTCATCCACTGGCTGATGACGCCAAGCTGCAACAGGAACACGGTCAACCTCACCGCCTGAAATAGCTGCCATTAATCTTTCTTTCTTATTCATTTGTTTTTATCTCTCAATATCTTTTCCACAGACATGATAACATTAAAGTAAATGAGTCACTACATCAACTTGGCACTCAAAGCACTTGCAAAATCAATTGGCTTCGTTAAAGAACGAGAAGTATTGTGGTTGTTAATTTTTATAGTAATTTTCTCTGCCCCACTACGAATGTACAACCTCAATACTCACCCACCAGGTTTGTTTGGAGATGAAGCAGCAGATGGACTGGACGCTCTCAGTATTATTTCAGGCGATCGACCCTTATTTTTGACTGAGAACAACGGCCGAGAACCGTTGCATGCGTATTTAGTTGCTCTATCAACAAATTTACTAGGACGCACTCCCGCGGCAGTAAGATTACCATCCGCATTGGCTAGCACACTCACTATACTAGCTTTATTCCTCGCTACAAAAGCAATAACAGGGACCCGTATAGCCCTAATCGCCTCTATTATCAGCGGATTTACAGTTTGGCCAATAATGCTTGCGCGTCTAGCCACTCGACCAGCTTTACTGCCATTAGCTCTATCGATAACCCTGTGGGTAGTTATTGAAGCATATAAAAGAAACAACAACAAATTATGGGTACTTGCAGGACTCATGCTAGGCATTTCTGTTTACACTTATACACCTATACGATTGCTAATAATATTCCCTCTATTATGCCTCTCAGCTCTATTTATTCGACAGATAAGGCGAAGAATATTATTAAGCACAACCTATTTGTTCTTATCCTTCGTGATTATAGTGTCTCCGTTTGTTATTTATACTGCAAACAACCAAGAACAAGTGTTGGGTCGAACAACAGGCGTCTCTGTAATTGATCTCAATGATGAACCATCAGAAATATTAAATACTACCGTATCCCAAACAATAGCCGTATTTCAGATGTTCTCAGTACCGGGCAAAGGTGATTGGAATTTACGTCATAATATACCAAACAGACCAGTATTTGACCCAATAATGACTTTTGTATTAGTAATAGGACTTATAATTGCACCAAAAACATTAGGTAAACACAAATTAGTGCTTATATTAAGTTATTCCATTATTGCGCTATTACCAACCATACTATCTGAAGAGGCGCCACATTTTGGTCGTGCAAGCGGAATATTACCTATTTTATTTATTTTTCCAGCACTTGGACTATCCTGGATACATAAACAACTAAAACAGCTGACTGAAAACTTTATTTCAATAGTCATTAGCTCTGCCATAGTTGGTGGATCAATATTGATAACTATCCATGATTACTACCTAGATGAATATCTAGTTCAACCCACCACTGGCTTTTGGTTTGATGAGCAATGCACAATAGCTGCTATCGACATAAACAAATTTATAGGAGCCGGATGGCAGGGAGACAATGCAGGGAATGCTAATATAACATACCAAACGACTGATAAAATGGTGTTTATCGCACCAAATGTATGTCCTCAATACAGTAGTTCGGGCTACTACACGATACAATTTCTTGTACCAATGTATTTAGGCTCTACACCACCATTCCAACGCTACTCAATAGATAGGTTACCAAACCATAACGCACTTGCTAATAATTTGCTTTTTCTAGGTATTCCAGGCGATGAGGATATATTGATACCATGGCTAGAGGCAGATTACAATATATCTATACAGGATGGTCCATGGACACCACCCGATAAACTGGGCAATTCGTGGCTTGTATACAGGTCCCTATACGCAACATCTAAGTAGGTTACTGTACTGTATAATTTAAGGATACAGGAATGCTTTCGCCCAGCAACCACCCATTCTTATCAAGTGCAAGAAAACGCTCACCCGTGACATGGTCCCACAATCCAACATGTACTTGATACTCTCCGGAAGGAGCATTCTCAGCCACGACAATCACATGCTCATCTCTAACATATTTATCCACAGACCATCTACTAGTAGGAAAACTGGCAGGATTTACTTTATCTGATTGACCCCATAACTCCCCATTGTCACCACGCAGATGCAAATATACCTGATAATTACGACTCGGGATAACATTAGCTTTCCAATATAGAACTATATCTAGAGATTCTCCGGGTTCTAGCACTGTGTCTCCAGCATCGTACCCAAGCAATTCAATCTCATCAGCTACACTAGCGTACATCCTATTTTCTGCAACATGAACGTTTCTGCCAGATGAATGATATTGAAACCAGCCCATAGATCCTCCAAGCACCTTGAGCCCAATACCCACAATCAACACAATTGCAGCTAAAGCGATACTAGGACCAGAAATATGGTCCATATCACTAAGACTATCTCCCTTATACTTAAACATATTTGTAAAAAGTATAACCACTATTAGGATGGCAGAAGCCATACTTATTGTGCTAGCCAAACTTCTTACAGGAGTAGAAGCCATTTCGAGCAGCAAATCATATTTGCCTGCTGGCAAATTGACTGATATACGCCCATCGGGCACAGTAATATCAATTGGCAAATCAACACCATCAATCGAAGCCGTCCATCCCGGAAAGTAGAAACGTGAAAATTTCAAATCAAATGGATTTGAACTCGATATCTGCAATAATTCAGATTGAGTACGACTTCTAGCAACACTAATATTAGTACCATCGGGAAGGCTATCTCTCTCAAACTTTTCAATCTGCTCTACACCGCTTCTAAATTGCTCGGTAATAAATGCATCTGGTTGAGGGATATACTCTACATCAACGGGTAGAAAATCATGACAACATGTTGTTCCAAACCACTTTCCTTGTAATTCCTCAGAGTGAAATCTCGCAGAAGATAGCTCTCCAAATTCGCTCCATGCAGGAGGATACATCAAGGGTAAAGCTGACCACACAAGCAAACCAATTGCACTAGCAGGAGCAAAGGTCCTTACCCATTTAGAATTAATTAACAAAATCCAACGCATCGACATACCACACAGAGGAACAATAGCCAAGGCAGCAGAACCCAAAAACCTCATTGGGAATTGAAAGTACCGCATCGGCGGTATCATTTCCCATAAACCTTGAGAGGCTGAAGTCATCATATAAGTTGCCGCAAACACCCCAAGAGTCATCAACAATGTGTCAGAACGTCGCAGCTTGCTATTGAACACTGTAGCTAGACCAAGAACGCCCAACGCTACCTGTACCCACCCCAAACTAAATCGAAATACAGGGAATGCAGCACCGCTATCTGACCAGATAGCAGGTGCGATCAATTCTGACAAATCGATAAAATGCCTTCTAAAGTCATAATGTCCTATTCCATAATAATCCATTCGTACGGCATCACGCTCAAAACCTGCCGGGAGCCAATATAAAGCCGACAAACCCAATCCGAGTAACACCGCTACCCCAACCGCATATAAATTGCTAGACGATCGTTTATTCCCATCTGACCCCACAAGAGTTAAGGGAGTAATTAAAAACTCCCATAGCAAAAACACTAGTAAAAATCCATAAGCAACGAGCGCAGTTAATGGATGAGATAACACCACTGCAGCTAAACTCAACGCGGCAATAACAACAGAGTGTTTTGTGCCGTACCCTCGGACTTTATCAAATGCCCAGAAAATGACAGGAGATATACCAATCGCTAGAGTTTCAGCAATTTCACCACGCGCATGAGGTTCTAAAAAGAAAATATAAGGCGATAAACACCATGCAACCCCCGCTACCATTGCTTCAACTCTTCCCCATCTATTCGCTACAAACAAATACATGCCCAGTGAACCAACAAAAGCTGCCATCACCAAGACAAATTTGCTTCCTGCTACTACTCCTAATCCAGTGGCTAGACTGTAATAAGCAGCCAAATGATATGCCAAGGGCGCATAATAGTTGAATATCGGATATCCATTACCGTAATAAAAATCTGGCGCCCACCGGGGATAATACACTCCCTCAACAATAGATCGTTCTACTTGAGCTGCTCGAAATATGTGAATCTCAGCATCAGTATCAGTTGGCAAACTAGGTTGCGAAAGAAAAGGCCAAGCGGCCAATGTGGTAGCCACAAAGACTATTAACAAACCAGGTTCAAACTTATTGAGAATTTTATTCACAAAATATGTAGTACACCAACACGTTCAAAATATTAGCTAGTGACTCTCATCAAGATTTGCTAGCCAATAACTCCGGGATTTCCTCTGGATGATTAGCAATTAGTGCACCAGCACTCATCAATGCTTGTATCTTGTCAGATGCCATTCCAGAACCACCTTCTACTATAGCACCAGCATGTCCCATCCTCTTGCCTGGGGGCGCAGTCTGACCAGCTATAAATGACACGACAGGCTTATCTACAAACTTACTAATGTAATCGGCTGCTAACTCTTCGTCTGAGCCGCCAATCTCACCAATCATGACAATTTTCTTAGTCTCCCGATCCTTTTGAAAAAGATCTAGCACATCAATGAAGTTAGTTCCATTGATCGGATCACCCCCAATACCCACGCATGTGGACGATCCTAGTCCTTTCTGGGACAAAGCATACAAGACTTCGTAAGTCAATGTGCCTGATCTTGATACTACACCTACATCACCCTTCTCTGCTATATGTCCCGGTATGATACCTATCTTTGTCTCGCCGGGCGATAAAACACCCGGACAATTGGGTCCAATGAGTCGACATTCTGTATTGTCAAGATGCGCTCTAACTTCCATCATATCACTTACCGGGATACCCTCTGTAATACATATAACCAATGGAACTCCCGCCTCAGCAGCCTCAAGAATTGCATCAGCAGCAAATGCAGCTGGAACATAAATAACTGAACAATCAATCGGATTTTCTGCCAATGCTGCCTTGCATGTATCATAGACTGGAATTTTATCAGCAATTATGTCTCCACCTTTGCCAGGAGTGACTCCAGCAACAATCAATGTGCCGTAATCTAACATCTGCTGGGTATGAAATAGACCTTCCCGGCCGGTAATACCTTGCACCATAACTTTAGTGCTAGCGTCTACTAATATACTCATATCATTTCGACGATATCAGGCCGCTAGAGCAATAGCTTTTTGTGCTGCATCTGCCAAAGATGATGCAGTAGCTAATTTAGCGCTGGCCAACAATTCTCGCCCCTCCTCTTCATTAGTTCCAACTAATCTAACTACCATAGGAATATCCACACCTACTTCTTCTATTGCATGAACAACGCCTTTTGCTACTTCGTCACATCGGGTAATTCCACCAAATATATTAATTAATAAAACTTTTACACCCCCATCCTTTAATATTATTCGCAATGCTGCAGAAACTTTTTCAGCAGTCGCACCACCACCTATGTCAAGGAAATTAGCAGGTTCTCCACCGAAATACTTGATTATATCCATGGTTCCCATGGCTAGCCCAGCACCATTCACCATGCAACCGATATCACCGTCGAGAGCAACATAAGACAGGCCATACCTACGCGCCTCGTTCTCTTCAACCGTTTCTAAATCTGAATCCCGCAATTGTTCCAAATTACCTTGACGACCCAAAGCATTCTCATCTAATACCATTTTTCCATCAACAGCAAGTAAATCGCCTTCACTAGTCACGACCAACGGATTTATTTCGGCCAATGTAGCATCACTCGCTTTATACACACTATATAGAGATTGACATATACTGTTAAATTGCTTCCACAAATGCTCAGGCAATTTAATTGAAACTGCCATATTCCTCATCTGATAACTTTTTAGTCCTAAAAACGGATGTATATGCTCTCTTACAATCATTTCTGGAGTGTCTGCAGCAACCTCTTCAATGTCAATTCCACCTGATGCCGAAGCCATAATTACGGGACGCTTTTCAAGTCGGTCGTTAGTAATACCCAGATATATTTCCGTATCGATACCTACTGCCTGATCAATCAACACTTTACGTACAGTCAAACCAGATATTTCCATACCTAGAATTTCGTCCGCATACGATCCGGCAGCAATGTGATCCTCCGCTATTTTCACTCCACCTGCCTTTCCACGTCCACCAACTAGGACTTGCGCTTTAACGACCACATTACCACCAATCCTAGAAGCTATGTCAACTGCTTCAGCAGCTGTTGACGCAACATCTCCGCCTGGTATTGGAATACCATATTCAGAGAACAAACGCTTACTTTGATATTCATGTAACTTCATTGACTTGCTCCTCTTAACGAAGCCGAGATTATATCATCATGGCCCATCTTAGTCACTATCATTCAATAAGCTTAAAACTTACAATCTATTCTGTAACACCTTCAAAATACAAAATTCTATCATTATCGGTGTCAGTTACATACAATCCACCAAATGCATCCGAGTCTATGCCCGTGGGAAGATCAAAAGACTGTAAATCATTTCCATAATTTCCCCATCCTAACACAGGCGCGCCATAAACATCCCATGCCATAATACGATACCCTTCAGGAGCACTAGCAAAAATTCTGCCAGCGTTGTCAATAGCCAGAAATGGCTTATTATCAAGTGACTGCCCTTCCCACTCCGGCACTGACCATTCCCGAAGATAATCCCCCTCACCTGTAAAAACCTGAATCCTCGCATTCCACGTATCTGCCACATAGATCGATCCATCATCACCGACCACTATCCCAACTGGTTCCTCTAATTCACCTTGCAATGCACCGCCCTCTCCTATCTGCCTTACCCCAATACCTTCCTGGGTAAAAACGGATATACGCTTGTTACCAGTATCAGCAACATAAACCAACCCATCAGGCCCAATAGTAACTTCGCGTGGACCCCACATACTATACAAATCGTCTCCGTCCCCAAAACTTCCCCAGGAATCTTTCATCTTTCCATCACTATCAAATTTTACTATTCTGTGATTCCAAGTATCAGCAACATAGACCATACCGTCATCACTTACTCCCAGGCCCCATGGCTCATTCAATACATCAGTAATATTATCGCTGTGGTCAATTATTCCGTAGTTGCCCCATTGCAATATGAAGTTACCATCTTGATCAAACTTCTGTATACGGTGATTAAATGTATCAGCAACGTAAACTTCATTGTTGATACCTACTGCAACATCCCGAGGCCTGTTAAACTGACTTGAATTATTACCGTTTGAACCCCATACAACTGACGCAGAACGACTTACACTGACAGCTTCAAACGGATCAACATCGACTGTTGTTGGTTGAACATCTATCATGGAACCCATACTCCACAACTTAGCCGCAAGTTTTTTGTCAACATAAAACCGCATCCTATCAACAACAGGCCAGTTGGACAATGAATAATCAACCCCATTAATATCGCCGTATCGTTCATAATCACGCCTATACCAAATGTCCCACAATGCAGCCAATCTTTCTGGATCATTTATATTTTTAGAAATCCGTTGCATATCCAATCCAAAATAATCCTGCATTGGCCACCACATACGGATATATTCAAATGTATGATAATTATTTCTTAGCAAAGCTTCTACTTTCGGCCAATTATTGTTGCCGGCAATAACTAATGAAGCGTCCTCAAGCGCTTGCCTTGACGGTTCACCACCAAAAAAGACTTGATTACTATAATCGCGCAAATACCACGTGAAAGGCCAGGAAACATCATCATCATAGGCAACCTTAATCCCTAGCCCATCAGTAGTACTACGAGAAATTTCCTCAACCTGATCCATCACCACTTTAATGCCTGGTGCACCAGAGGCGTAGTTAATGAACTCGGTTTGTTCATCAAATTTGATATAGTTGGCAATTATGCCAGTACGGACAGTAAGGATTGCCAGAAAACCGACAATTGCAGTATGGATGATATATCTAAATTGACGCTTTCCAATTTGTCGCACTAAATTCACACTTGCAAAAATTGCTAAGGCCAAAATGACCAATGACGAAATGAAAGTCATTGTGTCATTCAATTGAAGTGTTGTTGTACCTTGAAAAGGAATACCATGTGTTGATGTGCCCCACCCCAATAGTAGTGGCAAAAATATCTTCGTCAAATCAAACAATACTATTCCAACTACTAGCAACAGTCCACCCAAAACCAATCCTTTACTAGCACCTAGTCTTGTCCAGTCTACACGCCTAATCCAAAACCCAAACACCCAACTGGAAATAAATATCATTGGAAGACTTAAATGTACGGTAAGCCACGGCATTTTTTCTCCAGCCAAAACATATATAACAAATGCAGATATGCACCAAAACATTAAGAAAGACAGCAAGGGGAAATCAGAATTCCAATTCCTCAAATATATTCTATCTGCGTTATCTGTTCTTATTCCTCTAGTAAATAGCCATCCACCAGCCATCGCACCTAAAGCAGGAAGATATTCATACAATGGGATAAGCACCAAAAAGTAATAGTACCAAGGCTGATTACCTCTCTCCACTGATTGTTGTTCCATCCAATAGCCTAATGATCCAACAAATCCACTAGTCAAACCCCCACCATTGGAGAATACGGTAGTGAAAAACAATATGTAAATCGAATAAAATACTCCTGCACATATCATCCATTTTTTTCTGTCCCATGACATACCAAGACCTATAGACACGATCATCAATACCGCAAATGTGGAACCCGTTCGCCACATGCCCGCAGGTGTATAGTCTAGTGGATCACTGCTTAACAATGCACTTACAGGCAAGGCCACAAGTTGAGGTAATACTAAGGAGGTCATAACAACCAGCAAATGAAAACTAGGGTATACCTGTAATGCTTTCCATCTAGCCCCAAAAACTGTAGCAGCAGCCAAGGCCACTAATCCTACAGCTACAATACCTGATATATTCATCATACTAGCTATATTAAGAAAGCCAATATCAATCAAAGCTGATCCATCACCGATATCGTAACTCAGCGACAATAGTGCCATCATACCAAATAACACTGCCGCAACAAGCAATACTACGAACATCTGTTTTGCCAGTCTATTGGGCCACCTATCTCTAATGTTGTCTCTTACAAAGAGTAACCCCAAGAACAACATCCATACAGCATCATATAAAAATGCTACTTCTTTAGTTGCATGGTTCAATGCCATAGCACCAGCAAGAACATACAGCCATTTTGGATGCTTATTGTCAAAGTATTTCACAATAGCTATCAACATAATCAATACCCAAACAACGACTAAAGATTCATTGCGCACATATCTGGAATAGTAGAGCATCATTGGTGAAATAGTCATCAATCCAGCCCCGACAAGTGCACCAACTCTCCCCAAAACATCACGAAAATACCAAAACAAAGCAATAGCAACAATACCAAACACCGCAGACGGTATTCGCGATGTAAAATCGGAATCTCCAAACAAGAAATATGTGAAAGCTACTACATGGAATTGCAATGGTCCATGCATTAGTGGAGTGTGCTCAAAGCCACGTCCTTGAGATAGCTCCCAAGCATAGTATGTATGCAGACTTTCATCATGACTAATTACTCTAGCGCCTAAGTCATACAGTCGCAATGTAGCTGCAAAAAACAACAATATAATCCACACGACTTTTTCATAATCGAGCTTTATCACAATACCACTTTGTGTAGCATCTGGTTTACTATTCATGAAATAACCCTTGCTAATCAGGGATTTGTATCTCCTTGTCTTGTCCAAACAACTATTGTATCGAAATTAGTCCCAGATGGTCGGGATTTCGAATTACGTTTATCCTTAGCGACAATATTGCTATGAGCATAATAATCATGATAAAGTTGGAATTCTTGACCCATATAGCGAGAATCCATAATAATCGACTCAGATAAACCAGGCGTGAGTATTACAGACGGATAGCTCACCAACGCTGGATTTTCACTCCACTTGACATTATTAAAATCGCGCAAACTCCACGCGAGTTGACGATTGAATGGACCCATCACTTTTATATCAACTTCACGAGGATGACCCACATATCTCAACGACAAATTTCCTAGTGTTTTTAGCATAAGCTTATCAGAACCTGTGTTCCATGTCTTATGCCAATTGTTTGCATGCGCACCATTAGTAGCCTCAACCATAGTCCAGCTTCGATGGATTGACCACACTGTAGAGAAGACGAAAAGTATAATCATCACACTTACCATAGATACCCTTGCCGACCATCCCGCACTGAATAATGCTACAACTAAAACTAACATACCCACTAACACTAAGACCTGAATAATTGTATTTCTATCAAAACCATAATCAGCTGTACGCAAAGCAAATTCTTGGCCACCAACAACTATATATCCAAACACAATCAATGAACCTAATATAATACCTTCCACAGTTGCCACTATTAACTCATGACCACTCCATTGACTTTGGGAAACCCATATCATTACACGTGCACAAACAACATACAATGGAATAATTACCCAAACAACATCTCTCGATTGAACTCCGGAATATACTATTCCGTACAATAAACCGCAGATAGCCAAGACCAACAAGTTTCGCTCTATACTTCTAGCATTCTGAGATATAAATAAACCCACAACGGCCAACAAAATTAGCAAGGGTTGATTTAAAAAAACCATCTCCGGAATCATTAGTTCCGAGTGCATACTACTGTATGATGACCATCCCAAAACCCAATGATTCCAAGGCTCAGCTAAAACCATAAAACCATATCTATATCTAAAGAAAGATGTCACAACAAGCAAACCAATTAAAACATATGCTAAGACACCGTTAAAATTAGATGTTCGTAGAGTTTCGAATACCTGTTTGGTTAAATATGTGTTGCGGAACAATATGAACATTATGAATAGGACAGGTATCACAAAACTCCGTCCACACATGATTCCTAGAACTAACCCAATAACAACCATACCAATACCATGTCGCACTTTTAAATTATTAGCACGCTCAATACCTAGCAGCGCGATAACAAGACATACTAACGATATAGCCATTCCATCAGCCGTTCGCGATATCATCACAAGACTTGGCGATACTGCAAATAGTGCCATCATCACACAAGCGCCAACTCTACCAAGATGACGACCAAATAAAAAAGGAGTAAAAACCAGAACACTTCCACACAACGCAGTTACAACACGAGCCGAAATTGAATTTGCTACATCAGTAACCCAAAATATAATGATCTGAGTGAAGTATACCAACGCACTATTAGCCAACCAATTAATATCCACCAACTCTTGACCACCAACTATTAACCAAGCAAGTAATGCATTCTCAACTTCAATATCTGATAACGGCAAAGATCCCAATTTGTGAAATCGCAGTAAAATACCAACCGCACCAAACACTAGCCACCAGCAAACATCAAACCAAATACCAATATCGTCACGACTATACGTTCGCCACAAGGCATTCTTAATTCCAGCATCATCTTTTTCTATTTCTAAGCCATTAGTAAAGCTCATAAATATCTACTGTCTCATTGGTATATATCTTTTTCATGTGGTTATCAAACTTTACGAATCCATGATCCGGATAATCTCTACGTTCTAATGCACCTAAGTACACATACTTGATCGCATAGCGCGACATAATATCCGAAGCAATCGACCAATCTTTAGTGGAATAAAGAGTCTCAATCGCACTTTCTCTATCACCGAATTCCTCATAACCACCTCGCCATTGCAATTCATGGCCAGGCCATCCCAAAACCGTAGCCAAACCTGTATAAGTAGATATCCTAGCATATTCACTATAACTACCACCTACAGCTTCAGCTATCACACCATCCTCATACAGAAAGTGATTTATCCACCTAATTGCGTCATAATCTGATTTGTTTGTTTGCTGAAGGTATGCGGTGCCGTCTAATGTCACAACCCTATTCCCACCTATCATAGTAGCACCAGTAAAACCTTGAGTTTTTGACCATACAGAAAACACGCTATACATCAACCCAGAAAATAACACTACACACACAATAGTTCCATATAGCATAGCCACGCCTAATTTGCCATAATAACTAACACGCCAAATGCCATAAGAAGCTACTATAGACCAGAGTATCCATGCCTGATAGTAAAACTTAAAAACAGTATTCATCCGAGCACCAAAACTATCACGCAAAAAAACAAATTCAGGTACAAGTGTTAATAAACAGCCAGTGAATAATAATAACAATACAAAGGGCCGCACGCTTGATCTTACGCGAGATTTATTAATGATACTGATCGCAAGGCTTGCACACACAACTAATATTGCAGTCAGAAACACAGAAGTCCATGGGCTTTCAATGACCCTTCGCTTTATAACTTCTGACATAGCTGCCTCTCTCGCAACTGCTCCGAAAACGGAGAATTTAATTCCTTCCAGCTCTGTCTGAGTGAAAATCAACATTGATAGTGCTACGCTAACTAATATCAAGAACATCAATGTGCCGACCCCAAGATATACTCCAACTCTCCATTTGACCCAATCTTTATACTTTGCAGTCTCCCATATCAACCACCCAACTACAGGCACCAAAAGAACACCAAACATCACCATGAATTGCGCAATACGAGTTGGATAAAAAACATTTGGAAGAACACCTGCTGCCTGTGACTGGAAACCAATATAGAAAGGCCAATATAGCAAAATGCTGACTACAATAAGCATACCTATTGAGATAAGATGCCCTAGACCAACCTTTTTTCTACCTAATAAGTATCCAACCGAGCTTACAAATAAATATATTGGATAGTCCCAGGTGTTGAGGAAAGATAATCCCCCAATAATCAACCCAAAAAAAAGAAGCCTAGCTATATCTATAGTCGGCAGAGAATTTTTTGAAATAGCATCTCTTTCTATTACATCAGACGCACCTTTTTTGTTCCCAACATATAACTGAAGCGCAACATGTATAGCGAGCACAACAAATGGCAATGCCAATAAATGAGGGTGTAAATCACCCAACAAAAATGAAAACAATGGGAATTCAGTAATTGGCTCCAACACCATTACGGACCCATCAACATTCCTATCACGTACCACGCGTGATGCTTGCCACCACCATAAATACCGCTCAGGCATCCACAAATCACTCAGTGATGGAGCATAGTCAATCCATTTAATATCCAACCATCTCCAGAATTCGCCTGTACCTAGACCACGTTGATGCAGGACCTCTAATAGGCCATTAAGATTTCCACTGAACAGACCTATAACAGGCGCCACAATAGCTCCCACAAATGGGCTTGTCATAGTGCGCGCACTATTTTTATGAAAACACCTCGATTGGTTGCCGAAAGTACGAGAAATAAGGTTGTAGCTTAGCCCAAAAATACCGACGGCTGTAAGCCCAAAAACTAAAGCCAGACCCAAGTTAAATCCTACAGGTGACGTCACCCCACTAAAGCTTGTGATTAGAGCTATAATCACATAACCGAAGTAATAATAACTTATTGCATAGCCTGATAACCAAGGGTCTTCTGGTGGCATAGTACCATTTCGCAATATAGAATTCATAAATGCAAATTCCATTGGTTTTTCAGTACCAAATATGTCCGGATTATGAGACCTTACATAGGCCCAAAATCCGAGTGTAACAACAAACAACATTTCCGTGATAAGTACATAACGACGATTTTCCCTAATCCAAATCAAAGCGTCACTAGTTTCACCAAATCTCCATCCCACAATAGCGCAGATTCCAAACGCGACCAAAATTCCAGTTGAAGTTAGCTTGAGATAGCCTAAGGAACTCAAAATCCAAAATGTATATCCCACCAACAATAGGCCCACTGCCCTACAAACAGCGTAACCGCGATCATGTAGATTTCCTAACATACGAAATGTGAGCGGCCATACTAACAATCCACAGAAGGTTGCAATTGCCCACCAGTACAAACAAGCTAAGATTTCAACCATTAATCTGCTCTCACACTGAGAGTTGTATCATACTCATATATGAATACACTATCATTTCTGTAGGCTACATTCAACAAACCCATGTCAGCCATCCGCCGAAACTTATCCACACCTTCCAATGGATAATACGCCAGCTCGTAGTCACCCACAACAACGTACTTAACAGCATACCGATCAAGAAATCTTAGTGCATCGTCAATATCAACATCCGTATAAAACGAATTAATTGCTTCTACTCTATCAGTAACTAAATTAGAAGGTATAGATGCGCGCTGCTGACGTTGATGCCAGTTCCATCCAACCACACCGGGCAATCCAGTATAAACTGTGTAACGAGATCCTAGCCTATATTCCGGTGCATGCGCTTCGACAATCACCGGAGAACCAATGACATTGTCCTGCATCCATCTTATGGCATCATAATCAGCTTTCAGAGAAATTGATTTGCCTTTGTCTTGGTAACTTGCATATTGCAGAAAATCCATCCCATCTATACCTGGTGGACTTGCCAATGCCATCTTATCACGCGCCTTAGCTGGTATAGCGAGAATAGCATAAGATATTGACATCAAAAGCAAAATCGATAACGGTATATACCAAACGATTCTTGCGCTATATCTCCATTTCCTTGTTTGCCCGATAGTCCACGCCAATGCAACTCCTCCAACAACACTAAATAAGGTCCATGCTTGCAAATAAAACTTAAACACAGTGTTCATACGTCCTATATCACCGCCAAGACGCACGCACTCGACAAACAATGTAAGCAACAGAGATACAATCAATAGTCCCAAACTAATTAGCTTACCGGGACTCTGTCCAGGTATAATCATCAGTAAAAAGCACCACATAACAAATATTAACACTAGTGGTGCAACTACTACCCCAAAGATATATAATCCCAAACCCACAGTTCCTACCAGCAAAAGAGCACCAACAAAAAATATGTCAGCAGATTTGTTTCTGTTATCGAAGTAACCCCGATGATACTTCTGCATCAAAATACGAGTTTCTCCAAACAGGAATCCGCCAACCAAAAATAAAAATAGTCCATATACTTGAAGGTAGGATGCAATCGGAGTGGTTGATCCGCGCCAAATTTCTAGTTTGGTATATGATGAACCATACCATACTGAATAAGGCAAAAAAAACAAGAAGGAAAGACCAATTAGAAGGCATATATCCCTTATGTAATGCGCAATTCTTTTGTGACTAGCATCTCGATAGCGAGAATCACAATACTTCCACAATATACCACCGCACCCAAGCAACATGTATGTGGGATAATCCCAGGTGTTTGTAGCGGTGAGAGACCCTATTACGATGCCTCCCAAACACCAATGCATCACAGATGCAAACTTGGATCTTACTTTGCCTTTTCCCAACGCTACTGATATGGACCATGCTAATCCCATCAAAGTTAGCGGCAACGCCATCATGTGTGCATGTAAATCACCATACAAAAATGTAAACAATGGAAATTCAGTTATTGGGCCCGATTCGTTGACCCCGTGAGGAATGATACGAGTTGCGTTCCAGTACCACTCTCCGGTACCAATAGGTATGGTTTGGTTGTTAACAAATACTTCGTATATGCCACGAATGAACGCTGGGGCTTGATAGCCATCTCCTAATAGTTGAACATTATTTTCACCGACTCTACTCATTCCCTTATATATAGTTTCAGGCTGCCCTAAGTTCCCCATTATCACCATCAAAATTGCCCCTATGTAGCCAGCGAGTGTAGGAGAAAATTTGACACGCAACTTTTCTTTAGAGCGAATATTAACCGACAGATTATAGGACACGCAAAACGCTCCAACACCAGCCATAGCAAACAATGTCGGAACCATCAAATTGTACGTAATAGCAGGCAATATCCCAAGCAACTTGGTAGGTATTGCAGCCATAACATAGCCAAAATAATAATAATTTATATAACCACCACTAAACCATGGATCATAAGGCGGAAAATATGTGCTTTTAGTGACTGCATTGAAGTAGGAAAAGTCCATGGGTTTCTCACCTCCATAGACAGGATGCCACAAGTCAGGATTCGCACGTCTTATTAGCAAATCAAGTATAAACAAACCGAACCATAGCAATTCCACTTTTAGCACATATTCCCTGTTCAATATAAGCCAATTGCCAATCTTCTTATAATGGTTTATAGAAATATATCCTGACAATATAACCAATATTCCAATAACAACAGTTATAGTTCCGCGATCGAATTGAAACCAACGAACGCTTACAAAAATCCATGTCAACCAACCCACAATTAGCAGTGACACAATTTTTGATATTGCATATCCTTTGTCTGACAATCCCCCAAACGCCAGAAATGTCACTGGAAACATTACCCAACCAAGCAATAACAATAACAATGACCAAGCTACTACACCTAACATATGATTAGTATTTAACAGGCTATATCTATCAAACATCTTTGACCAGGTGCCGCCCATTTGCTGCGCATCTAATATATCAGCCTCAAACATCAAAGTGTTAGGAGCATTTGTCACTTGTTTAGGTGTCATCCAAACAACTGAACTGAGGTCAACACGACCAAGGACATCACGCACCTTTGTAATTGAAAAAACATCTGTTTTCTTGAATATATATACTTTTGGATGATCATACACCGTGAATGGTTCTTCAGCATGCTGATCAGACATTGTCCAACTACCGATATTGGGGTGACTGGCAAACTCAGCGACAATTTCATATCCAAGTTCTCCAGAAAATAAAGCTTCGTAATAAGCTACGGTCAACGGATATCGCTTTGGCAATCTAGTTATAGAATCATATTGTCTATTAGAAGAGATAATCAAATAATCGCCCGCATCTAATGTCTTGATAATATGCTCACGCTTACTTTCGTTATCATTCCAATACAACTCCAAATTGTGTCCAACATATATGCCACCATACCCATCATATCCATCAATCCTCAGTGGAAGACCATCATCCCAGCTAGACTCATTCACCAAATGAGCCCCGCTAATTGCTATTGGGCCTCCAGACATTGCCTGACTGACCAATGCATATTGAACCCCCTCCTCAACATAGACAGGAGGGTCGAAGATTAAGGAACGTCCTGAATTTGACCCAAAATCCCCTTCCAATGTAGCTTCTCCCAAAACATCATCGGAATAACCTACCTCAGATAAAGCCACATGTAATACTTCCGGACCGTCATCATTGGTCACATCTCCAATATGACCAATTGTCACTGTAGAAATGAACCCGCTTAGTTTAGGGATAAACATCAGGGAATGACTACCACTATTCTCATATATAAATCCAGCCGGCATAGGTAGTGGTTGCACACTGGTTTCATCGTTATTTTCAATAATTACGGTGAAAGGACCCGGAACTTTCTGATAAATCCATTCACTAGCAGATACACGTGTTACCGGACGTGTATAAATACGGGTGAATGCAAATGCATAGAACAAAGTACCTGCAATTACACCAGCAACTACTATGTAACGTCCAAATAACACTAATTTACTATTTAAAAAGACCATACTATTTATATGCTTACTAGCATCCAAGTCGAGAAGCTTAACTAGTATCCAAGCCGCCAGCAATATTAGAGTTGGATAAACAGGTAAAAAGTACCGTATAGGTTTTACCCATTGAGTACCCTGCCACAAGAAGTACAGAATACTCCACACCACGGGTACTACATGGTATACCCATTCACCTTTTCGCCTATATATCTGCAGACTTGCCAGTACTAACCCGAACCATGCCGTTACACCTAATGCGGGCCCCATACCCCATCTAACCATATTTACCCAAGGAAACACGAGTGCTTTACGATTAGTCCATTGATGATTAGGAGGAAAATCCACCTCTCCACTCATTTGTCCTCTTATCTCAATCATATTGTCAACCCACTGCGTATTGGGAGCGAAATCCAAGACAGACGGACCTTCAAAAGCATATGGTTGTAATATTCTAAAAACAAGCAATGTTAGTATTCCTGCAAGAGCATATCTTAAGCAAATCAATGCAACTGAAATCTTTGCAGAAATGCCTGCCCTGATATTCGTATAATTACAAAATGTAGCCAGAGGGATTAATACGATTAAAGATACAAGGTTTATTCTTGACGCTATAGCTACTCCAAGTACAATACCAAATAAACCGTAATTGTAAATTCCATCGAATTTTGCTATTCTAACTGCAAATAATATCGCTGAAGCGACAAATAAATTCGCTACAGAATCTACAGTAAAAAAATGTGCCTGTTGCACTAAAGCGACTGTGCCAGCATACAATAAAGACGCTAATATCCCAACGCGTCGTCCGTACAGAAGGGATCCAATAAAATACAGAATAAGTCCAGATATGACATCGCATGTGCCAGATACAATCCTTCCTACTAAATGTATTTGATCATAACCACTACCTAAATTGAAAGGTATACCTGACCAAAGATTTGTAAGATGCAATCCAAAATCGTTAATCCACTCAGCCAAATAACGCACTAAAAATATAGGCGCAGTGCCATATACAAAGAAACCAAACCCTCGATTGTATGGATTCAAACTAGATGTACTAGAGTCAAAATAGGACTTCCACCCGCCATCAACCGGACTGATACTAGTGGCAACCATAGTCAAAAATCGCTCATCAGGATGCAAATGATGCAGATCATCCCAATTAATACCGATAAATCGGAAATATCCAGATATAGAAATCAAAACAAGTGTCAATACAAGTCTAGAAAACAATCGACCATACCACTTTAATTCACTGATCTTATTTAGCAGTAAAAATATATTACTCATGAAACTAACTAGGATCATTAAAAACAGAATTCGACTTATTACCCGTATGCTTAGCAACTATAATCATATATGCTCCATGAGCGGGTAATTTTTCTTCATAGTGGGGCCTAAATATCTTGTCAGTTAACCTTAGATTCTTTTTTCTCTTTGACAATATCCAATTTCCCGTCAATTTTCTCAACAAAAGAGAAGGTAACCCAAAATAATGACCCAATTCTATGGCCTGTAATGCAGTCTTAGAACAATAATAGGTACAAGATTCCATAGCAAAGCCCGTATTATTCAAAAGCACTTTCCATTCTGCCGGAGTATGGTAATGCTTATGGCGAGAGATCTTGTCAAAAAATATCTCATAATACTCAGCCAATCGATATAACCTCCATTTTTGTAGGATTGACTTAACTGCCAGAAAATCCCTAAAGAGCTCGCTTGGCACAGTAAATACCAATTTGCACCCCGGGTTCAATACCCGGCGTATTTCAGAAAGAGCACTCTCCACATTTGATATATGCTCTAGGACTGAATTACATAATGCACTATTAAATGATCCTGATTCAAATGGTAAGCCTTGATTATCAGCCTGCACAAGTGCCCTATAACATTTCCTGACATCAGCTTCATCTAACGAAGACTTACTAGGATCTATTCCTATAGCATCAAAGCATCTAAGGGAAATGTGACCGAAGTGTCCGTCACCACACCCAAAGTCCAAAACTGGTGCAGGAAATTCGAGCTCCATTATCATCCGTGCCTCAACAGATCGAAGCAATGCACGAAATGCAGGTATTTCTCTTAGTTGTTTGCTAAAAATATCGTCTTCTGGATACATAAACTGTTTATATATTAATTCATTCAGCTAAAATAGCGTGCAAATCAAATGTTTTTTATTTGCTTCTGTTTGGATATTAAAAGTTTGCGGAACAAACTCTCATATTGTTCAGCCACTAAACTTGGTGCAAATTGAGCATAAATTTCATCCTTGCGCATATGATACCGGTCGTTTTCATCCAGCAATCTCAGTATGCCTTCACCAAGCTTGTCCGAATCACCAGGTTCCACCGTAAATCCCATGCCCGTCATCTGAGTAGGAACCCTTACGCCGGGGAGATCACTCGCAATAGTCGAAACACCGCACAATGCAGCCTCTATCTGCACTAACCCAAATGTCTCAGTACTGTTTATACTAGGCAAAACGAGTAAATCACATGATCGATAAAACCGAGCCATATCATCACCATCTAAAGTTCCTACAAATTTGTAACATTGTGAATACTGCTCGAATATAGGTTTGAGTCGTTCGTAGTAGGCAGACTCACCAATTACCTGATCGATAGGCCCAGCATGTAGTATTTTTAGGTTCGGAAATACTTCAAGCAGCTTAGGCAGCGCATTAAGCAAAAATTCAATACCTTTATCAGCGGCAAGTCTACTAGCTACTCCTATAATAGGATAATCACCCATAACGCCATGTAGTTTAGCCCATTCTTTCACTGATTCACTGTCAACATCAGGTACAGTAACCGGAGGTAATATATAGTGTACTTTTGAGAGGTATCGACTTAGCAAAGGCGAACTAATGGCAAAATCAGATGTGTATGCGCAAATAGCATCGGAAAGTCGAGCTGCAACATGATTGCTCCCATCAACCAACAAATTCACTAGTCGATTGAAAATTGTCCTTGGCAGCAGCAAGTCTGAGTGGTAAGTCAATATTGATGGCTTACCCAATATACGCGCCCTCAAAGCAATCCCACTAGCATCCAGCTGTGGCAAATGTATACTTAGTACATCATGTGAGTAGACCAATTTGCTTGCCACAAAACCGATTGTGGGCATTATCACACCTTTGCTCACGCGCATAACAACCGGCACCCTAACAACACTCACACCATCAAGCACTTCACTCGATGGCAAGTTTGGATCAAAGCGGGAAGTAAGAACAGTCACATGATGACCGCGTTCTACTAACGCTCGCGCAAGACGTTCTACATATATAGTCAACCCTGAAACATGTGGTCGATAATAAGTTAGAGCAACTAATACTTTCAAATTTTCACCACTAAAACTGTTGAAGACTGCCAGTCAATAGTAATACCAACTCTAAACTAATATAGTTTCACAATATTATACTGAGCGAGCCTCATGAGTGTACAACAATAGGCACTACAAAATCTCCCAAATGATCTTCCAAATCTACTAGTAGCGGCAATGTATGCATACAATCTTTATTATATAAAACATCTGGTTCAGATATAATACACATGTATACATCAGTTCCAAAGTAACTTATGGATGGTTTTTTATGAAAACTATGACCTGTATAGAAGTATGGAAAGAAATGAATTCTATAACTGCTAATGGAAACATAGAATTCAATTATTATAGAACAATAGATATGTCAGATTACCTGATTGAAACTGACCTTTTCCCAAAACATGTACTTGAGGCATATACATTATGGAACCTTGGGAAAGATCTTAATCCGACCCAGTCATCTGTATTTTCAGACCAAAGAGGCGGCGGACAGGGCAACTACCGCTCAGGTATAACCAAAAAGATTGATAATGTAGTCACTGCACTACAAAGCTTTCCACACTCCAAACGAGCAGTTATAACCATCCCGAATAACTCTTTCGCTCACCATTCTAATGATGATGACGCCAAGTGCATGCGAGAAATACATTTTCACCTAAACGGCCACATAATAAATGCTACAGTATTATTTCGTGCGCAAGCTGCCCTGATATTCCCAAAAAATATTCATTTTATAGGTAATCTTATGGAGGATATAGCACATCGCATTAGCCCGACAATCAATCTAGGCCAATTATCTTATCTTGCTAGCATACTAGTTAATGACCGCGAATAATCAGGCGAATCACTAATAACAATTGTGAATTATTTAATATAATTACAGCACCAACCTAATGAGGATGTGTATTTCTTAATATTGCACCATGCAACTCAGGATTAAAATCTTTAGGCCATCGAGTATCTACAGTATATTTAGCATTAGCTAAATCCACATTACTCATATCACAATGTAACATGTTAGCACCGCTAAGATTTGCTTTGCTTAGGTCAGCATTAGTAAGCACTGCATAGCTAAGATCAGCGCCACTTAGATCAGCCTGAGACAATTCTGCATTGCGAAGATTAGCTCTAGACATATCAGCGCCTATCAGATCAGCCTTGACCAACAAAGCACCTTCAAGATTAGCCGATCGCAACCATAGAGGTCTTCTCCCAGAATTCAGCAGAATAATAATTTCCTTGTGACTAAAATCGTTGTCTTTATAAATATTCATTCCCGAATTGGATACATTTTAGTCGAACTTGCACTAATTACGCATTGACTTAATGAGTTTTTTCGCCTGCGCAACCAAATCATTCAGGTTTTCACCCTCAAGATACAATCCTATGATACCTAATATAGCCATTTTTATAAAAACAATCAAATGCAACATGATCGCAAAAGCAAGAGCAGTTTCTTTATTTACACCTAAAACAGCCAAAGCAGCCACTGCGCTAGCCTCCCATATTCCAACACTGGCGGGCACAGATGGTAAAGCAATACCTAGCGCAAGTAAAGCTGTCACGAACACACCACCATACAGTTTTTGCGCAGGCGAAAAACTTAGCAACAAATAATATGTGGAAACAACTGAAAATATCCATATAACAATACACCAAACCGAAGCCATCACGACACGCCTACCTCGCACTAAATCTATACTCTCAAAAAATTTCTCGAACGCCTCATTAATCCATCCACCAAATTTATTTCCTAATCTACTAGTACCAATTCCAACGATCATTGCAGCTCTTTTTCTATTTCGCGCCACGGCAAACAATCCCATTATTACTACCATGACCGCACCAACAATTAAATAAGCAGCTGAAGTAACAAGACCATGTTCCGGGACAAAAGGCAGTACTAAGAACAACATAATAAAAACAGTAACCACATCAAGCATTCTCTCTAATACAGCAGTCGATAGAGCCTGCATACCTGTAACATCACTATTTCTAGTCACCAAATAGACGCGGCCAAGTTCGCCTATGCGCAATGGCAGTATGTTGCTCAGGTAGTAACTTATGTTAGTTATCCAAAACAATCTGGTTCCGCTCACTTTTTCCTCTAATAGTACCCTCCAACGCATACCACGCGCCCATAATGACAAAGTCTCCAATATGGCAAACGGTATAATGGACCAGTAATTAAACTTAGACATTTCAGCAGTCAACTTTTCTATTTCAATCCCTCGAAATAGAAATATAATTGCGCCTAGACTAAATAACACGCCGAGTAATATCTGCCACCGTCTCTTCATAACATTAAAATCATTGTAGTTTCTATTTTAATAACATCGCCTGGCCAAACCATTTAATTTACAGCCGGCAATTATAACAGGTGAATAGATATATCATAATTTATTACCCATTACTCATACACACCCTGACCGTAAAGTAGCACTATAGATGTTTGTATATGATAATATGACAAGAGATTGAATCATTACATAAAATTTTTTGGAGCAACAATGAGCACATCAACCACACTTTCACTTGTAGCACTAGTTGCATTTGGATTAACTAATTTTTTTTGGAAGTTTGCGACTCCCAGTAAACCATATCAACCAAGCTACCTAATGATACAAGGACTGACATATATAGCAGTCATGGTCATAATCCATATAGTACAGAAACAGCAATTTACTTTATCCGTCAAACTAACCAACCTAGCAATAATTACTGGAATATGTGCATCCACAGGCGCAATTGGTACATTCCTTGCGTTATCAAGCGGTGGTGAAGGCAGCAAAGTATTTCCAATAGTAGGACTAAATATAGTAGTGGCCACAATATTATCCATTATATTTTTCAGAGAACCTGTTACAACCCAAAAACTACTCGGGCTTCTATTTGGCATAACATCAATATTATTTCTGACACGTTGAAAATGGCAATGCCATAGTATGCATTGAGCCAACTGCCCAAATACTATAGTTCATTTAATCTTACGACAATAATATCTTCCCACTTGATGCACGACTCTCAAGATATGCGTGCGCATCAGATGCCTTCTCAAGTGGAAACACTTTGTCGACATTTACTTCTAGATCACCTATGGCCATCCAAGCGAATATATCCCTGGCTCTTGCCAGCATTTCACTACGATTCTGAGCATAATGACCTAATGTAGGTCTGGTCATGAACAAAGACCCTTTATCATTCAATATTTGTGGGTCTACCGGGGGTACTCTACCACTAGACTGACCAAATAAAACCATATGACCACGGGGTTTCAAACAATTTAGACTTTTTTCAAACGTAGTTTTACCAACAGAGTCATAAACTACATCAACACCAATATCATTTGTAATATCCATGGTCTTTGCTTCAAAATCACTGTCAGTATAAATGATGACTTCATCTGCACCTAAATCCATTACTCTTTTTGCTTTCTCATGTGTAGAAACAGTTCCTATTACCCTAGCTCCAAATTTATTAGCCATTTGCACAAGCAGGAGGCCAACACCGCCAGCTGCAGCATGTACCAAAGCCGTATCTTTTGAGCTCAAAGAATAGGTGCTAGTTGATAAATAATGCGCAGTCATCCCCTGCAACATAACTGCAGCGCCTATTTGACTGTCCACTCCCTCGGGCAATACTACTACCTTCCAGCTAGGAACTACTACATATTGTGCATATGAACCAGTACACATAGCATAACCTACTCGATCTCCAACATTGAAGCCTTCGACATCAGATCCTATAGATGCAACAACACCAGCCGCCTCCATCCCCGGCACAAAAGGCAATTCCCCTGCATAACTACCAGTTCTATGATAGACATCAATAAAATTTACGCCGATCGCCTCTGTCTTAACCAGTAACTCTCCTCTTGCTGGTTCAGGTGTATCTATTTTTTCATAACTGAGAACTTCCTGGCTACCATATTCATGAATCCTTACCGCATACATAGTCCTCTCCATAAATAAACAGTCACATTATATATACTAGTATACTAGTAACATACTAGTATACAGATTCTATACCACTACATCACGTAGGTCATAAAACATTATGTACATACCTCAAATCCGAATATAATAACTAAATACTACAAAGTATAAGTGTGCACAAATGCAACCAATAGCTTCCTAAGGAGACTTATTTATGCCATTCTGTAATATAAAATCCCGCCCCGAGTTAGAGGTAGCCCCTAATGCAATGACTAAAACATTTTGGGGTGAAAATATGCTCTTATCACTAATAAAACTCCAACCACATACAGAAGTCCCCACACATCGACATACACATGAACAAGTAGGTATAGTGCTAGAGGGCGAAGTACTACTATGGATCGGAAACGAACAATGCCTACTAAAATCCGGAGACTGTTTTATTGTTCCTAGCAATGTAGATCATGGGGCCTGTACTGAAGCAAGCCATTCCCTAATTGCAGACATATTCAGCCCAATACGTGAGGAGTTTATATATTGAATTCGACAAACAACACCAACAGGTTACACCGTCTGCGACGACATCGCACTATTACAATAGCGTTTATAGCCATTGCATCCGCTGCTATATTAAATTTCTCATTAATACAGGAGGTGAACTATATTGTGATTGGAGCAGGAATAGCACTTCTAGCTACCAGCTCTTATAACTACAGAACAGTTAGTAAAGAATTAGCTAAATACGAAGATCAAAACAGTAGCCACTAGCACTCATCGCAACTCCTATGAGTGACCCACCCAGGACTCGAACCTGGAACCAATTGATTAAGAGTCAACTGCTCTGCCAATTGAGCTAGTGGGCCATATTTGTGTGGCGAATTATATTCGCCGATAGTATCCTGTCAACTTATGCCTGAACAATTCCTGGCTTACATTTGGCATCAACCATTATCTGCAAACACATAAATCAACAATCATTTTGTAGCGCACAAGGAATGTCCCTTCAGACTAACCTAAGATAACCCTATCACAGTGCCAGTTTGCGGATCAACGTCAATGTCATAATATGCTGGTCTCGTAGGTAACCCAGGCATAGTACTCATTGCACCAACCAATGGATATAGAAAACCCGCACCTACACTAGCCCTGATATCCCGTATAGGAAGCATGAAGCCCGTAGGAACACCTTTTTGTGAAGGATCATGACTTAGACTTAGATGTGTCTTAGCCATACAGATGGGCAAATCTCCAAAACCGCTTCTTTCATACAAATTTATCTTCTGCTCAGCTTCCAAACTATATTCAACACCATCTGCCCCATAAATTTCACGGGCTATCAACTCAATCTTTTCTTTTATTGGCATTTCTAATTGATACAAAAAGCTAAAATTAGCTGGACTATTGCATGCTTTCATTACTGCTTCACCAAGTTTTATTGCACCAGCACCACCCTCCGCCCAGTGATTAGACATCACTGCATCCTCCGCACCTGCCTCCAACGCGATACTACGCACCAAATCTACTTCTGCGTCGGTATCATCCTTGAATCTATTGACTGCTACAACAACCGGCACGCCAAATCGCAGTGCGTTTTTTATGTGTGCAACCATATTTGCACATCCAATCTCAAGCAATTCTAAATTCTCGGTTTGATATGCCAAATCCAATGGCTTACCTGCACTAACTGTCGGACCGCCTCCATGCATTTTTAAAGCGCGAATTGTTGCAACAAGCACTACCGCATTAGGTATTAGACCACTATATCTACATTTGATATTAAAGAACTTCTCCATACCTATATCAGCCCCAAACCCAGATTCAGTCACGACATAACCATCGTGGCCAACTAATTTAAGCGCAATTTGATCTGCAACAATTGATGAATTGCCATGAGCAATATTTGCGAATGGACCTGCATGTACTAAAGCAGGAGTACCTTCTAAAGTCTGCATCAATGTTGGCATTATGGCATCTTTCATCAGCACGGTTAACGCACCACCAACACCTAGATCATCAGCAGTTATTGGCACCTCATCAGTATTTGTTCCAATAACCATACTGCCCAATCTCTCTCGCATATCAGCCAAATCGGTGGTCAAGGCTAAGATAGCCATAATTTCACTCGCAACAGTAATATCAAATCCAGTTTGCCTTGTTCTTCCTTTTTCCTTGGGCCCTTCTCCAACAGTAATCCGACGTAAAAATCTATCATTAACATCTAAAACACGTTGCCAAGTGACGCTATCCGGATCAATATCGAGTCGTACAAACCTCCTTCGTTCTTCCTCGGTCAATTCATTGGGGTCCATCTTGTTTATACCGAGCTTTTCAAGCCGTCTAAGCATGACAGATGAAAATTTCCTCTCCCCTTCACCATCAGGTGGACACAATCTCCCAAACAATGCGTCATCACTTTGCGTTGATTCATGAAACATTCGTGCATCGATAGCTGCTGCTAACAGGTTATTTGCCGCAGTGATAGCATGTATATCTCCCGTCATATGCAAATTGAATTCTTCCATAGGGATCACTTGACTATAGCCACCACCAGCAGCCCCACCTTTTATTCCAAATGTAGGCCCTTGACTGGGCTGTCGTATACATGTGATTACTTTTTTCCCCAAGTGTGCACCAAGAGCCTGACACAAACCCACTGTGGTTGTAGTCTTGCCTTCTCCAAGCGGAGTAGGTGTAATAGCAGTAACATCAACATAATTTCCATTTGCCTGATTAGATAATCGCTCTTTCACAGCAAGCTTTACCTTGGCCTTATGATTACCATATAGCACCAATTCATCTGGACTTAAACCAATCCCAGCAGCAACCTCAGTAATTGGTAATGGATCGATAGCTTGGGCAATATCAATGTCATTAGGTACAGGTGACAACAATTTAGTTAATTTTCTTTGCATCATTGACTCCATTCTTAGTAAACACCAGACTATACATAGGTTTTAGGAAGCAGGCTACCACCTACCTCTATCTAATCTTACTGTGCGATCTGGTAAAAGTTCTTTGTCTACTCGTTTAATACTAACTGCACATGCTTTGAATTCGGGTATTTTAGCCTGAGGATCCAAAGCATCAATTGTAAGTAAGTTAGCCGCTGCTTCTACAAAATGCATAGGGATAAATACAACTCCAGGGCTTGTTTTTTTTGTTACGCTTGCTCGGAGAACAACCTTTCCCCTCCTGGAACCCACTTCAACTGCATCACCATCATCTAAGCCCATACGCACCGCATCTATAGGATGTACATCTACTCTTGCCTCAGGATATAGATCATCCAACTTGGAATTCCGAGTCATAGTCCCGCCGTGCCAATGTTCTAACAAACGACCAGTAGTTAGTATGAATGGGTATTCATCATCAGGTTGCTCATGCACTGGAACATACTTTAACGGAAAAAATTTAGCTCTACCAGAGGGGAAGGTTTTGTCAAACAAAAATGGAGTCCCAGGATGTTTGTTATCCAATACTGGGGTTTGCAATCCAATTTTATCTATCCTTTTATACGAAATACCTCTATATTCAGGCACAACTCGTCCCATTTCCTGCAAAATCTCCTCTGGATCGTTATAACTCCAAAATGTAGACCTCGACCTACCTAACAACTCTTCTGCTCTTTTAGCTATATCACATATTATCTCCCAATCGCCACGCACTTGACCAATCGGCTCTATTGCCTTTCGTACGCGTTGCACTCTCCTGTCGGTATTAGTAAACGTGCCGTCCTTCTCCGCCCAGGAAGTTGCCGGCAAAAACACATCAGCATATGCTCCGGACTCATTTATAAATAAATCTTGAGCCACAAGAAGCTCCAATTCCTCCATATGTTTTCGTGTTTTATTAAGATTCGGTTCTGTCATCATGGGATTTTCACCCATAATATATAGTGCTCTTACTCCCCCTTCACCAACGTTCGACAATATCTCAGTTGTAGTCAAACCTTTTTCAAGATTCAGGCTGCCTGATTCCAAATTCCACAAATCTTCCCACTTTGATGCGTTCTCCTTTTTGTCTACTTCCATATATCCAGGATAGTGGTAAGGCATACATCCCATATCAGATGCACCCTGTACATTGTTCTGTCCCCGTAATGGATTTAGCCCCGTACCTTCACTTCCAATATGACCAGTCAACAATGCTAGATGAACCAATCCTAGTGCACTAGACGTCCCATGTGCTAACTGTGATATACCCATTCCCCAATATATTGCGCCTCGTTGGGCCTCAGCATACATTCGCGCTGCCTTAACTATAAGGTCCCGCTTTACCCCTGAAATACTTTCAGCATATTCTGGTGTAAATTCTTGCACAGATTTCTTGAACTCATCAAAACCTTCTGTGCGATCCGTAATAAACCCAGTATTTATTAATCCTTCATTAATAATGACATTTGCCATCGCAGTGAATACAGGCACGTTTGTACCTGGCTTCAACGGTAGCCAAAGTGCCGCATAATCACATAACTCCAGTTGGCGTGGGTCTATAACAATGAGCTTTGCACCATATTTCTCTACGGCTGCCTTCATTTGCAAAGCGATAATAGGATGATTTTCTGGAGTGTTTGACCCAGTCACTATGAAACAATCGCTTTTAATCACTTCAGCAGCTGTGTTACTCATTGCGGCTGACCCAATAGCCATTTGAAGAGCCACAACTGAACCTGCATGACATAGTCTAGTACAATGATCAACATTATTTGTGCGAAACACAGATCTAAACAACTTTTGAAGCAAATAATTATCTTCATTCGAGGCTTTTGCACAACAGTAAACCGCTAGAGCATTGGCCCCATCACGCTGATGTATTTCTACCAAACGCGTGGTTACGTAATTAAGCGCTTCGTCCCAAGAAACTTCTACCCATTCCGCAACGTCAAATGCTTGCTTGCGTTTACCGGCTTCTTGGGGTTCTTTTCTAATCATTGGTGAAGTTATTCGTCTGTCACTATAAATATAATCATAACCAAAACGTCCCTTCACACATAAATTACCCTGATTCACCACATTATTAAAATCCGAAGTCACGCGATAGATATAATCGTCTTTTATATGCAAATCTAGACCACACCCGACCCCACAATACGGACAGGTTGTTGTCACCATCCTACTATTCTGTAAGATTGTCATATTAACACCATCATCACTATCCAGTTTGATAAGGCCTTTCTTGCCTACGTTTCTTCTTACGCCTCTTAGATTGAGTGAGTTCTATAATTTCATGCTGAGCATATCCAGTTTCTAGCAACCATTCACGTTTAGGCTTAAGTGCGCCAGTAGGACAAACACCCACACATTGCCCACAAAAGACGCAGCTAGATGAAGTCAAATCCTGATCGTAAAAAGTGCTAATACTAGTTTCATGTCCTCGTCCACTAAAGTTAATCGCATAAGAATATTGTGCATCCTCTGCACAAACCTGAACGCACCGCCAGCACAATATACACTGCGAGTAATCGCGTATAAACATTGGATTATCATCAATAACTTCACAATCACGTTTCCACCCTTCAGGAAACCGTTCCTTCTCAGCACCATAAGCATTCAGCTGATCCTCAATCTCAGGAGACTCACTTAAATCGATAGCTGAATCTAACATTTCTAGTATAGTTTTACGAGCACGCATAACCCGTTCGCTAGCAGTACTTATCATCATATCTGACTGAGCTATTGCAACACAAGCCGCGGCCAAAACTCGCTGACCTTCGACCTCAACAACACATAGACGGCACAATCCATATGAAGTACAGTGCTCGTGATAACATATAGTAGGCACGTTAGCACCACACTTCCCTGCTGCCTCAAGCAATGTAGTGCCTTCGGGAACACTAACCCGTTCACCGTCAATAGTCAAAGTTATATCGTTGCCAATCGTTAATATTTTACTCCTCAATCAGATCAGGCCACTTATCCATCGCACTAATTACGGCAGTCGCTGCGGTTTGCCCAAGTCCACATAACGACGCATCAGTCATGGTCCATCCCACATCAAGCAATCGCTTTTTATCTCCACTTTTCACTGTGCCTCGCACTACTCTGTCAAGTATTTCATATTGTCTTTGTGTTCCTAACTGGCAAGGATAACACTTACCACATGATTCATGCGCAAAGAAATATGCAAGCTCACTAAGTATTTTCTGTATTTGCCGCGTTTCGTTAAAAACCATGAGTACGCCCGAACCAAGAGGTAAATTTGCATCACGCAAATCCTCAAATGTCAATGGTACATCCAGATCCTCACTTGTAGCAAAAGCGCCAGCGGCTCCTCCTACCAATATTGCTTGCAGAGCACCACCCTTTACCCCGCCAGCAAGATCCTCAATCATATGCCTAAGTGTGACTCCGAAAGGCACCTCATAAAGACCTGGCCTCATTACATCACCCGAGAGACAGAATAGCTTTGGTCCCGGAGACTTGTCAGTACCATAACTTCTAAACTGATCAGCTCCCTCACGTATAATCATTGGAATGTTACACAAAGTTTCAACATTATTAACTACAGTAGGTTTGTTAAAAAGCCCATGTGTAGTGGGGAAAGGTGGCTTTATACGTGGAAACCCTCTTTTACCTTCTATTGACTCAAACAAGGCTGTCTCCTCACCACATATATAAGCACCAGCACCTACTCGCACCTCAATATCAAAATCCCACCCAATTCCACAAATGTTGCTACCTATGAATCCAGCACATCGCGCCTCATCAATAGCTTTACTAATTATCTCGACGGCCTTCGAATATTCACCTCTCACATAAAAATAGCCTTTTTGCGCTTCTATTGCATAGCCAGCTAGCAACATTCCCTCAAGCACTTGGTGGGGATTATCCTCCATTAGCACACGATCCTTAAAAGTCCCAGGCTCAGACTCGTCTGCATTGCATACAACATATTTCGGTTGACCAACCGCACCTGATGCGCTCTCCCATTTGTAACCAGTAGGGAAAGCTGCGCCCCCTCGACCAACCAAACCTGAGTCTTTGACTTCTTTTATAACATCGCCAGGAGCGCCTTCCTCGCACGCTTTTAATAGTGCCAAGTATCCACCTCGCGATCGATAAGCTTCTAAGCTTATAGGGTTTATCCCACCGCAGTCTCTTGTTAAAACACGAATATCACCATCGATTACGCTTGTTGGACGCTTTGCATCTAACCCAAGCCACTGTTCAACACCATCCGGATCTAACGATGCTAATGCTGAATCTCCAACTAAGGCTGCTGGAGCATGGTCACATAACCCAAGGCAAGTGGTACTTTCAATTGTCCATTCTCCATCCTCAGTTGTTTCATCAGGTTTGACACCCAAATATTCGCATGCGCTATCCAAAACTTCCTTAGCACCGGCAATAGAACAACTAGGGTCAGCGCACACTCGTACAATCGTACGTCCCACTGGCTTACTGTATAACATTGTATAAAAATCAATCACACCAAATACATCTGCCAAAGGAACTTGAAGTGCGCGCCCAATAGCTTCCGCTACGGACTCCGATATCCACCCATATACTTCCTGAGCTGCGTGGAGTGCCGGCAGCAAACCTGGACGCCCTTCAACAGCAAATGGAGCGATAATATCAAGAAGTTCCTGATCATCTGGTTGTTTGTAAAAGCGTTCTTTTTCCACAGTAAATTACAGGTAGTTAATGATTTTTTACAACCTTATATTTTTAAGCCTAAGACTATTTCCAACCACAAAAACCGAGCTAAATGCCATTGCGGCTGCCGCCATCATTGGATGCAACTCCCCCATCACAGCAGCAGGAATCAATAAAACATTATAGCAAAAAGCCCAGAACAAATTCTGCCTGATGGTACTAACAGTAGCTCGGGATAATTTCAATGCACTAACTGCTGCTAGCAGGTCGCCCCTAACAAGTGTAATATCAGCAGACTCCATCGCCACATCAGTACCAGTACCTATTGCCATACCAACATCGGATTGTGCAAGAGCAGCGGCATCATTAATACCATCTCCTACCATCGCCACATAGCCATCAAGAGATTTCTCGCTCTGAGAAGTGCTGACCACTTTAGCTTTATCAAGTGGCATCAATCCTGACAGCACTCGATCAAGTCCCACTTCTTTTGCAATCGCACCTGCAGTGGCAGTACTATCCCCAGTAATCATTAGTAATTCTATATTTGATGCACGTAATTCACTAATAGCTTCTATAGAAGTAGGCTTTATCTTGTCAGCAAGTCCAATTACTCCAACAACTACACCATTTATTGCCGCCAACACGGCTGTCTTAGCCTGAATTTGTAGGGCAGTCATAGCCTCCTCAACTTCATGTGACAGTACAGTGCTAGGGCCTAAAATTCGTCTATTACCTACAACCACATTATTATTATCCAAAACAGCGCGAACACCTGCGCCTGGAACCGCTCTAAAACCAATAGGTTTTCTAAGGCTTAGACCTCGAAGAGTTGCTGCACCGACAATCGCTTGTGCAAGTGGATGCTCGCTGCTTTGTTCGATCGAGGCCACTAATTCTAACAAATCATCTTCATTATTTATTTGGGACTGACCTGCCCATATTATGATATCTGTAACAGTCGTATGTCCCACAGTAATCGTACCGGTCTTATCCAGGAACATCGTACAAATATTAGCAGTTTTTTCCAATGTCTCACTATCACGAAACAATATACCCTGCTCGGCACCTATACCTACACCCACCACAATTGCTGCAGGCGTAGCCAATCCAAGTGCGCATGGACATGCTATTACAAGCACTGATACCATGTTTATCATCGCACTAGTGAAACTAGACTCACCCACCCAAAACCAACCCGCAAAAGTTAGAAGCGCCAACATGATCACTCCTGGCACAAATACTGCCGAGACTCTATCAACATTATTTTGAATGGGAGCCTTAGATGCCTGTGTGCGTTCCACAACATCAATTATTTGTGCCAGCACTGTCTCTGACCCAACTTGGGTTGCCTGAAAGGTAAAGCTTCCCCGCCGGTTGATGGTCGCACCAATCACTTTATCTCCAGGAACCTTTGTTACATCTAAAGGTTCACCTGTTAATAAAGATTCATCCACAGTGGACTCACCTGTAAGCACTATTCCATCTACTGGAATTCGTTCGCCTGGACGCACCAAGATAACATCTCCAACAATCACCTTGCTTCCTGCAACCTCTCGCTCGCCATCATCAGACACTACGCAAGCCGTTGTGGACTGTAAAGCTAACAATCTGGTAATCGACTCTGCAGCACGTCCTTTGGTTTGCAATTCAAGATATTTACCAATCCTCACAAATAAGATTATTACAGCTGAAGTATCAAAATAAACATGCTCACCTAGACCATACCAACCCAAAACATTCCCCAGCAAAACCAAAAAACTGTACATATAAGCAACACTAGACCCGACCGCCACAAGCACATCCATATTTGCTGATCTGTTGCGTATGGATTTATAACCTGCCACATAATAAGGCCATCCCACATAAAACTGAACTGGAGCAGCAAGCACACCCACAATCCACGACATCAACTGAGCCAAGTATGTATTGTCAGCTATCCAACTCATTTTGCTTAGCATTGATAAGACAATTATTGGTACTGTTAATATAGACGCAACAAGCAACAGTCGTTTATGCTTTGCAAGCTCCTGTTTACGCGAAGCGTCATGAGCGTCATGCACATGCCCGTCATCTACAATATATTTGAAGCCTGCACCTGCAATTTCATTTTGGAGGTCATTATCACTAATAACAGTTGGCACATACTCCACTGTTACATTCCCGGACACATAGTTAACTCCACAACTAAGTACACCTTCACATTTCATTAAATAATCTTCAAGTGATCTTGCATCATTGTCATCCATCAAATTAGTGGCGCGAATTTTCAGGCTATTCTTTATCACACCATAGCCAGACCCTTCAATATTTTCAACCAAATCCAGTAAAGAAAGTTTCTTCCAGTCATACTGCACCATCACTCTTTCACTAGCCAAATTTACACTAACATTGTCTACGTACCGAAGTTTATCCAATCCGCTTTCAATTAGTGCAGCACAATTAGCACAAGTCATTCCGGTAACAGGCAATATCATATGAGCTTCAGACATATCAATTTAACTAAATATAGTTTGATGATCAATTTTAGTCATACACAAAATTATACCCTCAAGTCGCTTAAAAACATCTATTCGAGGTAAAATATCTCCATGATACCAAGAGCACCGGATGTTTCAGTTATTATAGTTACTTACAATTCCGCACAAGTAATTATTGACTGTATTGACTCAATAATCAATAACAGCCAAGACGTGGAAGTGGAAATATTGATCGTTGACAACGGATCCACAGACCATACCTGCGAAACAATTACACATCATTATCCTGACATAAATCTAATGTCCGGCCACGGCAATCTAGGATTCGCAGCTGGCAACAATATGGGAATGGAAGCAGCACAGGGTCGACATTTCCTTATACTCAATCCTGATACAGAAGTTTCATCGGGAGCTCTAAAAACCCTGACAGATTATGCTGACCTACACCCCACAGCAGGAATGATTGCTCCTCACTTAGTTAACCCTGATGGCACTCTACAACATTCAACGTTTCGCTTCCCAAATCTAGCACAAGCTTTTTTTGGCTTTTTCGAAAAACTGGTGCCCATTGACTCGACAATCAATGGTCGATATCCACCAGAAGCATACCAAAAAGAAAGATGCGTCGAGCATATCCTTGGCGCAGCCATTTTTGTCCAACGTGTCCTGTGGAACCAAATCGGCGGTATGGATGAGAATTACCATCTATATTTTGAGGAGACCGATTGGTGTTACAGAGCACGTAAACTGAAATGGAACCTACACTATTTGCCGTCTGCTACAATTATGCATAGGGGTGCCCATAGTACTATTTCGAATCCTGAAAGAAATTCTGTGCTATTTGCTCAAAGCCAATCTAGGTTTTACAGAACAAATTTAGGTGTGTTTTCATACTTAATGCTAAAGCTAATTACCATAATTGGTCTAGAATACTGGGCAGTCCGCTCTGTATTAGCCGTATTAAAGGGAAATTTAACAACTGACGAATGCTTGGTTCGTCTACAGAGTTATCATAAAATTCTTTGGGCATAATTATGCAAGATATAGCTATAGTAATAGTCTCCCATAATTCATGGGCACACTTGCCAAAATGTCTCGACAGTCTCAAACTCGCTATCAACGATATAGATGCAGAAGTTTTTGTTGTTGATAATGCGAGCACAGACCAAACTTGCAACAAAATTAAGGACCTTTATCCATGGTGCAATTTGATAAAATGCGAAATCAATGGAGGTTACTCTCGAGGCAATAATATTGGATTAAAAGCAGCTGGCTTTCCAGTATCCGCAACTTTCCGACACGCATTACTATTAAATCCTGATACGGAAATGCCTATGGATGCGTTGCATGCATTACTGACATACATGGATAGCCAATCGAACATCGGTGTACTTGGACCCAAACTAATTCTAAATAATGGGAAATTGGACAAAGCATGCAAACGCGGATTACCAACCCCATCAACAGCTTTCTACCACATGTCTGGCATATCGAAAATATTTCCAAAACATCCCATATTTGGACGTTACCATATGACGCACATTGACGAGAATGAAATAGGAGATGTAGACTCTACAGTAGGTGCTTGTCAACTTATCAGAGGTGAAGCACTAGCAAAGGCTGGACTGATGGACGAAACCTTCTTTATGTACGGCGAGGATCTTGATATCAATCTAAGAATACAACAGTTAAACTACCGAATAGTATATTACCCAAGAGTAATTGTAAAACATCATAAGGGGACTTCAACCCGCCAGACACCTAGCCCCATGATACGCGAATTTTATAGAGCTATGAAACTTTTCCACCACAAGCATTTTGAAGCCCAGCACTCAGCAATCACCAACAAGATAATTTATGGTGTCATCACAATCATCTGTCAATACAAACTTTTTCAAAACAGATTGAAGCCATCACATAAGAGAGTAGTAGGATCAGCTCCGGAATAATTTAGAAGCACACCTAAGTCAGACGATACGCCAGCGAAGACTTTCCCCCTTAAGCGCAGCAACAACTTCATTAGCTAGGTCAATTCCTGCCCTATCCTGAGCTTCAACAGTCTGCGCACCTATATGAGGAGTAACCACTACATTCGGATGTCCAATTAACTTGGAGGCATTCGGAGGTTCTTGCTCAAAGACATCTAAGGCAGTACCAGCTATCTTTCCCGATTCTAGATTCTGTAAAAGGGCATTCTCGTCAATCAATCCACCTCGCGCAGCACAAATTATTCTAACTCCATCTTTCATCATATTTATTGCATCCACATCAATCATGTTTTTCGTTTCTTCAGTGAATGGAGCATGCAGAGAAATATAATCTGACTGCATAAGTAATTCATCATAACTTACAGCTATAACATTTAGCTCACGAAACCTTTCATCAGATATGTATGGGTCGTATCCAATTACTCTCATTCCAAAAGCATTTGCCAAGCGAGCTACTTCGGTGCCTATTCTACCAATTGCTATTAAACCCAAAGTTTTACCGTTTAACTCATAGCCTCTGACATCGCTCTTCGGCCAATTGCCAGATTTGACTTCTTTATCACAGTAAGGCAACCTGCGCGCTAAGCTTAACATAAGTCCAATAGTCAGCTCTCCCACTGCGATACTTGAAGCTAGTGGTGAGTTTACTACTAACACACCATTATTTCTGCAAGCCTCTATGTCGATATTATCTACACCAACTCCACACCTACCAATTACCTCTAACTTCCTACCACGCTCAATCAACTCTGATGTAACCTTGGTCCGGCTCCTAACAATAAGTGCATTGTATTCTCTAATATTCTCTACTAGCGTACTTGGCGCAATACTGTAATCACAGTCAGTTTTACAGAAACTTTCTAATTTTCTTACTCCTACAGAAGCTATTGCATCTGCTATTAATATTTTTTTTTGTGAATCAGACATCATGTAATCTCCCAAGCAATGATCTACATTAAATAATCATAACGCTACATAAGCTCACACAAATATTTTGTTATATTCACCAAAATATTCAGTATAATATATATTGGTAATAATTTAAGTAATCGTTTATACGATAATAAGTGACTAAATACAACATTAAACAACATGAATAGCAAATCCATTATAAAACATCTCGCAATAGAATTGTTCATATACGGTATATTAGTGTCGGCGTATGCATTAATAGTATTGGAATTTCTTTCCGACCCGCTTAATGACATGTTTAACGAAAATATAGTTTTGTATGCATTCGCAGGCTTAGTGATCATAGTGTTGCAAGGAGCATTTCTAGAACGTATTACTTCATTTCTTATGGTTAGACTAGGTCTGCCTCATTCCGAGTAAACTATGGTTTTCCCTGTATCTGGCGTAGAAATCAACCCTTTGTATTTGGCCGCAATCGGCTTTTTGGTCGGCATCCTTGGTGGATTCTTTGGGGTCGGTGGAGGCTTTATTGCCGGTCCAATGATGTTCCTAGCTGGTGTACCAATGAATTTTGTGGTTGGCACTGATTTAGCCCACATGACTGGAAAATCAATGGTAGCAGCACGACGCCATAAAATATTAGGGCACGTAGACGTCAAATTAGGTGTCCTAATGATAATTGGAACTATCATAGGTGTTGAAATCGGTGCTCAAGCAGTAGAATTAATAGAAAAAATGGGCAAAGCTAACCAAATCATTGGATGGGCCTACGTAACTATCCTTGTTGTAATAGGATCGTTTACAGCTATCGAAAGTATTCGAGCAATCCGCATGATTCACACACAAAAAATAGACGCGAAAGAAGCTATTGGATTTACTGGATTGACAAAACGAGTCCAACTAATTCAAATTAAGCCCATGATATCTTTACCTAATTCAGGCATAGCTTCAATTTCCTTATGGGTCATCATATTAGCAGGATTACTTTCGGGAATGCTTGCTGGATTCCTAGGCGTAGGCGGTGGATTTCTACGGATGCCTTTGATGGTCTACGTATTAGGTATTCCAACGCATGTAGCCATAGGAACTGATTTGTTCGAAATAATATTTTCAGCTGGATTTGGCACTATAACACATGCACTAAAAGGTAACGTGGATATTATGATTGCTCTCATTATGCATACTGGAGCAGGGATCGGAGCACAAATAGGTGCAGTAGCAACACATCACTTTGCCGGACCACGCATACGACTTCTTTTTGCCGGAATGCCATTCATTGGAGCAGTACTAGTCATATGGAGATTGCTTGACGGAAGCACTGGAGCTATACATTAGAGTTATAATTATGCAAACGCTTCTCAGCATTAGTAAAAAACCTTATTCAACATCAACTATCAATATCGGCGCCATGGTGGCCAAAGCATTGGACTCTAAGGTAACTTTATTTACAGTTATTGAATCTGAGTCCTCAAAAGCTCAAATTTATGACGAACTACAATCAATTGACAAAGATATCGCAAACCCTGCAGATATATTAATTCGCCAAGGTAACCCAGAGAATGAGATTATTTCCGAAACAAAGTCTGGGAAATATAATCTGCTTGTAATTGGTGCCAGAACACACTCTAGTGTTCCTACAGAATTTATCTTTGGCGACACTACGCATAGAATTATTAAAGACTCACCTATTTCAGTGCTTGTATCACGCGGAATAACACAAAATTTAAATCACATACTAGTATGTACTTCCGGACCAAGCGCTAGATTTGATGCCATTAAAACTGCGATCAAGATGTCAAAGCACACAAATTCAAAGCTCACATTACTACATGTTAGTACTGCTATACCAAGCATGTATACTGGCCTAACACAAATGGGCGAATCCTTAGCAGATCTATTACAAACCGATACGCCCACGGCTCAGTACCTAAGGGATTGTGCTGCTCTACTGAACAATGCGAAAATCGACGCAGAAATAGAATTGCGACATGGCACACCCACTCAGGAAATTCTTCGTGATATCGACCGAAACAAGTACGACCTACTGATTATTGGAGCAGCTAAAAGAAATTCAATCAGCAGGATGCTTACAGACAATGTGTCAACACAACTAGCCATGACCTCTCCAATAGCAGTTCTTGTCATTCGTAACAATCTATAAAGTAAATAACTGCAAATGAATAATAAAAACGCCGAATACATCAAACATTCAAGTCACTCCGGAAGTCCACAGACAGATAACATCGAAAGCAAACGTTCCGAGCTAAATGAAGCATTATCTAAACACATTAATAACCCCAGAGTCTCTAAAATAACATTTGCAGTAAGCTTTGACGCCTGTACACCCGGGCGCAACTTACAAGGCACCTATAACAAACAGGATACTCCCACAATACCAATAGAGGCATGCTCAAGACCAGGAGGATGTAACTGCCGCTATATTCCAGTACTAACTGAAATATTTCCCTAGCACAAGACCATGAATAACGACAATCTTAAATCGTCGTGGTAATATCATCAAACAAGAGAAATGCTTACCGACTACCGAATACGGCAACGTGATCACTTACTCCAGATAGTACGAGCACTAACACAACAACTTGACCTGGAATCCGTATTAACACGTATTTTACGAGCATCTACTGAAATGCTCGCAGGCCGAGCCGGCCTAATCGCTCTTAGAGACCAAATTGATGGCGATGACAAAAATGGTATAGCAACATTCTCAATACATGCTCAACATGGCGTATCACCTGAATTTCTAGAGCATTTTGAAACAGTACTGAAAAACACTACTTCAAGTGCAGTGCTAGTAGATCCGGCC
>CEOQ01073014.1_pt1 | contig 77097 bp, 69 predicted proteins | sample 361351 | NCBI WGS metagenome assembly CEOQ01 (sample SAMEA2619907, study PRJEB7988) | marine metagenome | biome: marine biome (ENVO:00000447); feature: deep chlorophyll maximum layer (ENVO:xxxxxxxx); material: "saline water (ENVO:00002010), including plankton (ENVO:xxxxxxxx)" | depth 60 m | reverse complement strand
AGCTATATCTTTGGAGTACCTGACACAGTCGGCACAGTTGGCAGATTTTGACATCGAAGCGCCTGTGGGTGACCAGCTAGAAGAAGAGCTTACTTCTGCGACTGACTTGGCACAGGATCCTTCCCCTGATCTCGAACTGGCAAAGATGGAGAGTCCTGAAGAGACAGTGGTTCAGGAGGAAAATACTGCTACAGACTCAATCACCTCCACGACGGAGATCGCTACTCCAGGGCCAGTCGAAGCATTGCAAACAGACAATATGTTGTTGGAATTTAGTGGGTTAGAACAAGAAACGTTTTTAGAGAGAATCCTTGCAGAAACTTCATGGAGTAGAGTTTGGAAGCTTTTAGCTGTCTTGTTTACCGCCTTGCTTGCTTTCTTGGTTAAGAAATCCTGGATTAGACTACTTTCTCTGTCATTAACCCTAATATACCTGGGCTTTTTAGAAGGAGGGTTTTTATCAGTATCTCATATCACTAGCGGCATTTGGGTAGGTCCTAGGTTTTATTTAAGTGATCTCCCTTTGTTGATACTGGTAGTGTTTACTGTGATCACGACCATCTTATGGGGCAGGGTATTTTGTGGATTTCTCTGTCCATTCGGAGTCATTCAGGACCTTTTAGAGAAAATATTCCCTAAACGGTTTCGAATAAGTATATCAACAAAAGTCCACAAGAATGGCCTAAAATTGAAGTACATTTTTCTAGCTATTATTCTTGGTTCTGCTGCTTCAGGGAGCAGGGTAAGTATTTACCAGTATTTTGAACCGTTCGGGACGGTTTTCTTTCGCAGTACCTCGATGACCCTTTGGTTAATAGCACTGTTTTTTCTAGGAATGTCTTTGGTAGTGCCTAGATTTTATTGTCGTTATGCTTGTCCTTTAGGTGCTGCGTTAGCGTTGACCTCATTTTTTTCCTTGAAACGTATAAAGAGGGTGGAGCAGTGTAATTCCTGTCATGTTTGTGAACAGAATTGTCCGACGGGGGCTATTGAGGGTCCCCACATTGATTTTAACGAGTGTGTAAGGTGTAATGTTTGCGAGATTAAATTAATTGAAAAAGCGGGAGTTTGTAGACATGACATCGAAGACGTTCGTGATCGCTTGGTACCACTGACTTCCGATGTGTAAACAGGCTGTCGAATCAGAGAATAGTTGTTCGCATAGGACCTCTTGTTACGGTCTACAAAACTGCCCGAAGTTTTCCAAGACCTTTTTCATCCGAGCACTTATATACAGCCTAACACGCTCATAGCGTATAGCTATACGTTAACACAGTACTTACCTTTGTCTTAAAATCGTATGAAACATATTGGTGGACTCAGGAGTTTTATGTGAAAATCCCCTGAAAAAGGAGAGTAAAGATGGATGATGCTGCACAGATTCGAACCCTAATTGCCCCATGGGTGGACGCTTGTCTAGCCCGCGATTGGGACGCTCTTTTCGACATCTGCACCGAAGACGTGTTTTTTGATCCGCCAGGAGCTCCACGAGTTAGTGGTCCCGATCTGCGAACCTTTCTGGATGGCTTTCCAGTCATGAGTGAGTTCAGTTTCGATTTTGATAACATCCAAATAGATGGCAACATTGCCATCGGACACGGAAACGGAGCCATGACTGTAGACATGGACGGAGAAGATGTAGCAATCTCATTTAAATTTGCTGACCATTTTCGCCGAGGCGAGGACGGCACATGGCGTTATTCCAGCGTAATTTGGAACGATAACGAATAGCAAGAAAACGCGGCTGGGTTCGTCTTACGTTGTTCTAACTGATTATTTAGAAAAACCCGATATGCCTAGAAAGATCCAATTCCCATAAATGAGAATTTCTGTGCTCTCATACCTGGATTGGCTTCAGCTACGTAGAGGTTTCCCTTTGAGTCTGTAGCAATATTGTGAGGTCGGCCCAATTGCCCAACTCCACTTCCTTCGCTACCTACCTCACCCAGAACCTCTAAAGTCTCTCTTTTCAAAATCAGAATACGGTGAGCGGTACCGTCAGCTACATATAGAAAGTGCTGATCTGGATCAGTTGAAAAGGCCAAAGAGAAGGCTGCACTAGGACCTTCACTGACTCGCTGTTCCATGACGAAGGTTCCATCTTGGTTAAAAACCTGTACTCGACTGTTGGTCCTATCAGCTACATATACCAGGTCGTCTTTGGAAGAAGTAATTCCATGAAGTAGCCGGAACTGCTGCGATAGTTGAGTTCCTTCTTCGGGATATTGGTAATCGTCGTCGGGTTCATTTCCGTATGCGCCCCACTGACGAAGATATTCTCCACTCTCAGCATCATAAACAATGATTCTTCGATTGGTATAACCGTCTGCTACATAAAGTTCATTTGTGTCTGGATCAACATAGAGCTCGGCTGGTCTTCCTAGAAGATATGGATCATGGCTGTTACCCATCTCTTCCATTTGTCCTATTGTCAGAACAACTTCCCCATCTTTGGTAAATTTAAAGATGGTGTGTTGCTCGCGTGCTGCACTCCATACATAATCGTTGTGATCAACAAAGAGGCCATGAAGCATACCGGGCCATTCAGGTCCAGCCTCTGGTCCACCCCAGGTTCTGAGTAAGTTGCCGTCAGGATCGAACTCTACCACCTGTGCAGAGTGGGTTACCCAAATGTGATCTTGACTGTCTACACTCACTCCGAGTACCTGTCCCCAACTCCAGTCTTCTGGCATTGGTGCAGGCCAGTTGGGATCGGCCTCCAAGAGAGCGATTCCATCTATCTGCTGGACCTCCGGAATATTGTCCACTGCGCAGGATCCGATAATCAGGGACGATCCGATTAAAACTGCGGTTATCCCAATTCGCTGAGCAAATAGCATTAAACCAAGCTCCTTATCTTGAGGGAGAAATCACACCCTTTTTAAGGTAGTAGCTAGACTTTCAGTTTGCCAATCGTCCTGAACCATTGCATCAATGGTAAAACACAATGCATTCTCTATGTATGTACCGGGTTTGATGTCATACTGTAATTGTTGCCCTGGGCTATTCTATGACTGGGCCGTAAGTTATCCAGCAAGTATCAATAGTGGCATATTTTAGGAGGTTTGATGAAGAGCATGAGTTGGCTTGTCGTGAGTTGGGTTATTCTTGTTCTTGGGGTTTTTGAGGCAGAGTCGCAAAGTGTAAATACACGACCCCAAGATTCAGATTTCACCTTTGCACTCGGCGGTGATGCACTGATAACCAGAAAATTATCGGTATATAAAGAACCAAAATACTTAGAATTAATCGAAATGATTCGCGGTGCTGACGCGGCCTTTGTCAATCTAGAGATGCTGTTCCATGACTACGAGCCCTATCCTATGCATCAAAGTGGAGGAACCTGGACCAGGGCAGATCCGGCTCTCATCGATGATTTTGTTTGGGCTGGTTTTGATATGGTTTCCAGGGCTAACAATCACACGGGCGACTACGGTGTCGAAGGAATGCGATTGACCACACGTTATGTGAAAGAAGCAGGGCTCGTCCATGCTGGCGTGGGGGAGAGTCTCGCAGAGGCAAGAGAGGCAAAATTCTTGGAAACAGCAAAGGGAAGGGTAGCGCTAATTTCTATGTCTTCCACTTTTCCCGATCATTCAAGGGCTGGACGCACTAGAGGTGATACGAAGCCCAGGCCAGGTTTGAACCCTCTGCGCTATTCTACAGTGCAGACAGTTACCAGTGACCAGTTCGCTGACCTTAAAAGGGTTTTGGAGGATATGGAGGTAAGCTTTACCAGTGACTCACAGGGACAATTGAGAGTGTTCGGGAACACCTTTGAGATAGGTGATGAGCGGGCAACATTAACGACTCCTGACCCAGTAGACTTAGAAGAGATAGCTGCTGTTGTTAGTAATGCTAAAAGGCTTGCCGATCATGTCATAGTGACGATTCATGCCCATGAGAGTGGAGATTCTCGATCAGAACCAGCGGGTTTTTTACCGATTTTTGCTAGGGCGATGGTTGATGCAGGGGCCACTATGTTTGTGGGTCATGGTCCGCATGTCTTGCGAGGTATTGAGATTTATAAAGGCAAGCCAATCTTCTATAGCCTTGGAGATTTTGTTTTCCAAAACGAAACTCTAGATCGATTGCCAGATGAGAACTATAGGAGATACGGATTGGGTTCTGACAATCATGTGGGAGATTTTAACGATGCTCGCTATAACGGAGGAACAACAGGTTTTCCAGCAAATAGGGAAATATGGGAAGCTATTATTGCAATGCCTAGATTTCGCGGAGGTGAATTAATGGAAGTCGTGTTGCAACCCATAGATCTCGGCTTTGGCACAGAGGCTTGGGAAAGAGGGCGTCCTTTTATTGCTGAAGGGGAATTGGCGGATAAGATTCTGGACGATCTTATAGAGAGGTCTGAACCTTTTGGAACTCAAATTGAAGTTAGTGATGGAGTCGGCTTTATAAAGATTAGATGACTGAGAAGAATTGGTTGAATCAATGAAGGTGGGACTAAGGCAATGAATCTTGTGGGACGCAGTTTCTTGAAACTGGAGGACTTTAATCCAGGTGATTTGAGGTATTTGTTGGATTTGGCAAAAACTTTAAAAACACGGAAAGCCGAAGGGACAGAACGACAGGGTTTGATTGGTAGAAATATTGCTTTGATCTTTGAGAAACCATCGACTCGGACTAGGTGTGCTTTTGAAGTTGCCGCTCACGATCAGGGTGCACATGTCACCTATCTGGGATCAAGTGGTACACAAATTGGTGACAAAGAATCAATGAAGGATACTGCTCGTGTGCTTGGTAGGATGTATGATGGAATTGAGTACAGGGGATTTGGACAGGAAGTGGTGGAGGAGTTGGCTTCATTTGCTGGTGTGCCAGTGTGGAATGGATTGACAGATCAATTCCACCCAACCCAGATATTAGCAGACTTTCTGACTATGGAAGAGCACATGGACAGGCCGCTTTCGGAGACCTCATTTTGTTATCTCGGTGATGCAAGGAACAATATGGGGAATTCTTTATTGGTGGGTGGTGCACTGATGGGTATGGACGTGAGGATGGCCGCTCCTCAGTCTTGCTGGCCAGAAAGTGACTTGCTAGAACGTACTGCGTCAATCAGATCAGCCACTGGAGGCTCGCTTTGTCTCACGGAAAATGTGGCTGAGGGAGTTAATGACGTAGATTTCCTTTACACAGATGTTTGGGTTTCTATGGGCGAACCTGACTCTGTCTGGTCGGAACGTATAGAGTTATTACTTCCCTACCAGGTTAACAGCGAGGTTTTGGCTATGACTGGTGATCCCGTAGCTAAATTTCTTCACTGCCTTCCAGCTTTTCACAATACAGAAACGCGGATAGGCAAGAGAGTTTTTAGGGAATTTGGCTTATCTAGTATGGAGGTTACTGAGGAAGTCTTCGAGTCCGAAAATTCGATTGTCTTTGACCAAGCAGAAAACAGGATGCACACAATAAAGGCGATTATGGTAGCAACATTGAGTGAGGAAATCGAAATCCAGTGACTATGAGTTTCCAGCAATCTCGTCTTCGTAAGCAAAGATGACAGGAAATCCTCCAGTATGTATAAAAATGAGGGCTTGATCCTTGTGACCTGTTTTCGCAGCCAGATCTAGGAAACCTGAAAAGGATTTTCCAGTATATACTGGATCCAGAAGGATTCCTTCTTGTTGAGCTCCTAAGATGATGGCTTTTTTAGTTGTTTTTCCGAGCCCTCCGTAGGCAGAGTCTAAGTAATCATCGCTGAGAGAAACATCCTCTTGTTTGACTAGGCCTGGGGACTCTAGGAGTATTTCGATTCCTTGTAAAATCTCAATCAATCTTCCTTGTTGAAGGGCTTTTGTTCTTCGAACGCATATACCGTGGATGTTAATTTCAATTCCGTCTGATGCGGTTGCACCTATGATAAGGCCAGCTTGTGTAGTTCCACTTCCACTGGCTACTACGAGGGTAGCCCTCTGTATGTCTGTTTTCTTGAGTTGCACCACTATTTCCTCAACAGCCGCTACATATCCTAGTGCTCCATATGGAGAATGGGTTGTTGAGGATTGAATGATATAGGGTTTGTGCCCTCTTTCTCGTAGTTCGAATGCTTTATCCTTCATGGCTTGGTCGATTTCATCATCTGAGCTTTCTTTCGGGTAGTCGTGGATGTTGGCCCCGAATAGACCATTCAATAGTACATTGCCTGACTTCCGGTGTTTATGACTTGGGAGACCTGCTTTGTCATATAAAAAGATGTGGCATTCAATTCCTAGTTTAGCAGCCGCAGCCGCAGTGCAACGTACCATGTTGGATTGCAAGGCACCCGAGACGAGAACTGCTGTAGATTCGACCTGGAGTGCTTGGCCCAGATGAAATTCCAACTGCCTCACTTTGTTACCACCAGTTGCCAAACCAGTGCAGTCATCTCTCTTGATATAAATGTTCTGATTTCCAGTATAGCGAGACAAATTAGGAAGTGACTCTAAAGGGGTAGGGGTATGAGCCAGTTTGTACCTTGGGAAGTGGCTGATTGGAATTGTCATAGATGATTAGCGCCAGGTTATTTGGGGTTGTGCTGTTCATTCCAGTAGAGAGGACTTAAGATCATCCTTGGTTACAACAATGGCCAATGTAGAAGTAGAGCTTTGTCCTCTCAAGGGCCAATAAAAGTGAAAGTTTGTCATTAAGTCCTAACTTAGGGGTACATACCATGTTGCATAAGAAGGCCGAAGAAGTTTCTGCCAAGGAAGTCGATGCGGGTTCGGGTACAGAATTACAAGTCTTGATTGGTCCAGACGAGGCGCCCAATTTTTGTATGCGCCGATTCATAATGAAACCAGGTGGAGGAATGCCGGAACACACGAATACCGTGGAGCATCAGCAGTACGTGCTGGGTGGTAGTGCTAGGATTGGGATTGGAGGCGAAGTGGTCGAAGTGTCCAGGGACGATGTCATTTTCATACCCGCAGGAGTTGCTCACTGGTATGAATCCCTCGGGCCAGAAAATTTTGAATTCATATGTATGGTGCCTAACAGCCCTGACAAGATAGAGATAATGGGGGATTGTTAGTAGGTCTTATTCAGTTCCTCTACACCAAGTCCTCGCAGATGAGTGCGTAGAGGATCCATTATTTATTTTAGGCTAGGAGAGAATGGGCAATGGAAACAGTTGGCTGGTATTCAATCATTCCACCGATAGTGGCTATAGCTTTAGCCATCAAGACAAGGGAAGTCTACATTTCCCTAGGATTGTTTGTGTGGTTAGGATGGACCATCATCAATGGCTGGAACCCTGTTCTGGGTTTGGTCCACGGAGTGAACACTTTTTTGGATGCAGTGACTTCTCCTGGTAATGCCAGAACTCTCATTTTCTCAGCTTTGATAGGTGGAATTATAACTCTGACACAGGCTTCTGGCGGAATGGAGGGTTTCGTCAAATGGGTTGAAAAGATGCGTTTGGGAACAAGTCGGCGGCGAGTGAGTATGTTCGGAATAGGGGTCAGTATGCTTCTTTTCTTAGAATCCAATTTCGGACTCTTAGTGTCAGGATCTGTGACCAGACCATTGTTCGATAGAGCTAAGATCTCACGCGAGAAGCTCAGTTATCTTCTAGACGCCACCTGCGCTCCAAAACAACTTCTGATTCCAATTAATGCTTGGGGAGCCTACATAGTGACTCTTTTGGTTGCCCAAGGTGTGCCAGAGCCCAACAAAGTTTTACTCTCTGCACTCACACTGAATTTTTATGCGATATTGGCACTTGTCCTTGTGTTTTATGTGGCTTTTTCGGATTGGAATATAGGTCCTATGAAGGAGGCTGAACGGAGGGTCAGGGAAGAAGGAAAGGTCCTGGCTGACGGGGCCCAACCGATGGTGTCCTCAGATGTTTCGATGCTAGAGGCTAAGGAAGGCATTCCTCATAGAGCTAGAAATATGCTGGCTCCCATAGTAGCCATGGTTGGCACCGTGCCAGCTGTTTTATGGATTACTGGAGATGGATCAATATTGAATGGGAGTGGAGCAGATGCGGTGCTGTGGGGTGTCATCTCAGGAATTCTACTAGCAGCTGTTATGTACAAAGTTCAAGGAATTATGGAGTTCAGAGAGGTTACGGCCTTCACTATTAAAGGAATTCAGGGACTGACTCCAGTAGTGATTGTCCTTGCACTAGCATTTGCTATATCTGGAACACAGCAGGCCCTGGGAACAGGAGTTTGGTTGGCTCAGGTTGCTCAAGCGACGGTCAACCCAGGTTTTCTTCCTGCAATCATATTTATACTTGCTTGTATCATGGCCTTCTCTACGGGTACGTCTTGGGGAACCTTTGCTATAATGATCCCGATTGTAGTGCCGATGGCTGAACTATTGGGTTTGAATCTTGGATTAACACTAGCTGCAGCACTGGGAGGCGGAATTTTCGGTGACCACTGCTCGCCAATTTCAGACAGCACCATTGTGTCGTCAATGGCGTCAGCGGCTGACCATATCGATCATGTCCGTAGCCAGCTACCATATGCTATGATGGCGGCTTGCGGGGCTCTTTTGTTGTTTTTAGTGACGGGTTTCATACTCTAGCAATGGGTAGAGAGGCTTTTCCGGATGGGATGTCACCTTCCGTAATAGAACAGGAGGCCTCCCCCTAGACTCCCAGAAATGATATCCACTTTACCGTCGTTGTTAACGTCTGCGATTACGGGTGTAGAGTAATTGCTCAGCGACATGGTGAATGAAGAGTCTTGTTTGAAAGAGATCTCACCGTTGTTAGTAATTTCCCGATACAATGAGACCTCCCCCGTCTCACTACCGATCAGGAGCTCGTAATTTCCGTCGGTGTCGAGGTCAGCGAATGCTGGAAAACTTCGACGTCCCACATCAATATCAGCAAAACGGTCACTAATCAATTCAAAAGCTGGATTTTCAGGACCCCCTTCGTTTCGGTAGAAATTTATCTCTCCAGACGATTCGCCTACGAAAAGATCTAGGTCACCATCACCATCTATATCGTGGAGTGTCGGAGCACTATTACTACCTCTTGTCAAAGCAATGGACCTGGTATCTTCAAGGACAAAATTCGGTTTATATTTCGTACCCTTATTCCTGAAAAAACCGATTCCCTTATTCCATGTTCCGACTAACATGTCCAAGTCTCCATCATTATCCAGGTCTCCAAGTGTTGGAGCGTAGTGATAATTTTCGAATAATGGAATATTGGCGCGTTCTTCAAACTGAGGGTTTGTCAGGGTACCTGTATTTTCGAAATAAAATAATTGAGCAGTAGCATTGTCAGCAGGACTAATCTTGTTGGTTGCCATCATGTCTAAATCCCCGTCGGAATCTAAATCGGCAAGTACAGGTATGCTTTCACTTCCAAAATCGAGGGTGTAGATAAATCTCTTGGTCTTTTCGATGAAGCCGTCGTCTGTGTTTTCATAGAAGTGAAAGTTTTCTACAGCGCTCAAATTGGGATTAAAAGCTCCACCTAGAACACCAATAAATAGATCAAGGTCACCGTCGGAGTCGATATCTTCAAGCAGTGGGGCATTATATCCACTGGTAGAAATAGAAGTGTTAATCGGGTTTATCGTAGAGGTTTCTCTCAAAAAGAGAGGATTGGAGCATGACCCAGTATTCTCGATATATAGAACTCCTGGTTCAAAGAAATCGCCCCAGAAAAAATCGAGATCTCCATCTTTATCTAAGTCAGAGAAAGACATTGAGTTTGCTCCATGCAGGCTTCCGAACTGTCCTAAAATCTCTATTCCCTGAAAATTGTTCTCAATAAATTCAAATTGAGGAATGTGGTTTCTGTCTTCAGGTGAAACTTCGAAGCGTGTTATAGTACCCTCTACTCTTCCTAGGAATAGATCCCAGTTTCCATCACAGTCAAGATCATTTATGCTAGGGATGTTCTGTCTGTCAGCGAAAACAGGCTCTCCCTGGATATCCCGTACCGAGTCATTGACTGCGACAAAACTTGGTGAAGATGCTGTTCCATTGTTGAGAAAATATTTTATATAACTGAAGGGCTCTTCAGCGAATAAATCGAGATCTCCATCACGGTCGAAATCAATAAAGCGGCTCCATTCCCCAATGGATAGGTTTTCGTATTGATCAGTTTTCCAGATATAATCTGACTTCATTGGGCTACCGACGTTTTCAAAGAAGATTAGTTCGTCCGTTCGTTCTTGAAGGAAAAGATCTAGGTCACCATCATCATCGATGTCCACGAACTGAGGTCTAGGGACGTTGAATCCTCCAGAGAAAACAGTGTGATATTGATTGCCTTTTTTGTCTAGGACGGGAAAGGGGTCAATCGCACGAAGAAAATCATTGGTACTGGTTCCCTTTATTTGTTGTTCAGATAAGTCAACGCTTTTGCTTGGAGATCCCAGTGTGGTACAGCCCAGATGGTACAAGGCCAGCACTATGCAAGCGAGTTTTCTTGTTGAGATTATTGAGGTCATCGTTTGTGGATGAGAGATATCACGTAATCGGTTGTTGTTTTCTTAATAGAAATAGTCCTTCGTTACCACTGGTAACTATCACTACACCACTTTCAAAAAATGGGTAATTACTCCAAGATCCTCCCATTCCTGCAGAATTATCACCGTAAGGTACAGTGTCAAAGAATCCCGTTTCTCTGGGATTCTCGGGGTCACTAATGTCCAGGACCCGCAAGCCACTCTGATAGTTGGACTGGTACATAGTGTTGCCACGAATGTAGAGGTTGTGGTCACTAGCCTCTTGCGTCCCAAAATGTTCTTTGACTAACTGTGGGTCGTCCAGATCTGAGACATCCCAAATCAGAGTGCGTGTTTTGGGCTGTCCAGAAAGTTCGTCGAGTTCATCATTCATGAAATAGTATGCTTGATCTTCGGTAAGCCATCCCTGATGAGCATAAGCAACGTTAGGGTAACTAGCACTGGAGAGGGCTATTGGATCAGCGGGATTGGTAACATCGCCGATGCTAAGTGCTGTTTCATTCGCGTTGAAACAGATTTCCTTGTTCCTATGTTCTTCGTCTGGTCCTCTGTAGGTGACACATTGGGCGTCGTGAGTGTATCCTGTGCCCGCCCGCCCAGTTTCAGAATCAGAAAAACATCCAGCAAATATTGGCCTAGTCGGTTCTTGGATGTTCAAGATGTGCAATCCACCACCACAGGTCTGGCCTCCTGAACTATTCCCTACACTATATGCAAAACCAGACTCTTCATTGATGACTATGTTGTGAGCGCTGGCTATCTGATCATAATGGGCTGTGGCTTGGAATGTTTCTGGTTCTTGCACGCCTCTTAACGTTGTTAGATCGAAAATCTGAATTCCATGTGCTCCAGCGCCGTCTGCCACGATAAATGCATGATTTTTGTAAACTTTTATATCTGTCCAAGTGCTTGGATTGGACCCTTCGGTCCTTAGAAGCTCTCCTAGATAGCGAGGATGAGAGGGATCACTGATATCGATGAAAGCCGACCCATCTCTTCGGCCTACCAGGGCATATTCCTTCTTGGTTTCAGGATCGGTCCAACCCCACACGTCGTTAACTGTTACTCCACGAGGTGCCATGTCGCCAATCGGCATGAACGATAATAGGTCGAAATCTCCACATTCGAACGTTGAAGCCTTACCACTGGAACACTCTATCTTTTCTCCGCTTACGGCTGTGAACCCTTCAACTTCACCCATAAGATGTGCTGTTTGTTCCCAATGCTGGTCCACGTATTCGAATACACTAACACTGCCGGTTCGGTAGTCCGCTCCCGTGGAACCGACTACTACGATGTTTTTAGCAGCGGCCAGTGCAGTTCCAAAAACGTCACCAGGTCTAGTGTGATCGGCCATTAGACGTTTTACCGAAGACCATTCTTCAGTGTTATCACCGCCAAAGATGTATGCTAATCCCCGTCGGTCTTCTACGTTAGGTGATCCAATCCAAAGGCCATCTTCGGAGTCAACTAAGGAAGTGCCAAAACCATTTTGATGAAAACCTTCAAACGGTAAGATCCTTTTGGCAACAGGGCTGGTCGCACTGTCCAATGTGAATGTAAACACTGATCCTTCACCCAAATTGTAACCAGGTGCAGAAACGAGCAATTGATTCTTTCTTAAGACTACAGAACTTCCAAAATTATCATTGCTATTGCCATTAGGTAGCCTGAACTCGCGCTGTTTTTCCCAGTCTTCGGAGGTTTTAGAGAATTCATACACTACCCCAGTGTTTTCTTCATACGGCGCGCCAACAAAAATACTGTTTCCTTCTATCACAATCGTTGAGCCGAATCCATCGCCGGTAAGACGGCCAAGCAGTTGGGCGGTCTGCACCCAACTGTCATTCCTTTTGGAAAAAATATAAACAGCGCCTATCTCAGCAGCTTGAGGACTACGACGTGAAATTACTGGTCCTGGAGCACCGATTGCCATAATGTCGCCATCGATAGATATCGCTTTACCAAAGTTGGCGGTCGGAGACAATGCTTCAATATTCAGCTGGTCGATTTCATCCCACGTCCCTGATGTGGATTTCTCAAAGACATACACAGTATTAGTTTCGGAAGAGATGGAGCTTATTGCGACCATTTCCTCAGTGGCTTCAATCGTGGAACCGAATCCGTCCCCTGCGAATCCGTTTGACGATCTTATGCGTGACGATTCTTGCCATCCCGTCGAGTTTTTTTGATAGACATACACGGTTCCTGGAGTGATTCTGTTGTTTGGTTGAGATATTAGTACACTTTCGGAACTTATGCCCAAGGAGCTACCGTAACCCTGTCCTTGAATAGGACTGGAAATAGCTAGACCAGTTAATACTAACAACGCGAAGAAAAAACTGATTAGTTTCATATTCTTGATGACTCGTGTTATAAATGTCGACGGATATTCTAGTAAATAGAATAGGAGAGGGGGACAGGAGGGCAAGGGTCAAATCTAGCGGTATAGACCAAGCGCCATCAAATGAATGATAAAAGGGGGGCATGAATATGAATTGTTTGATCCGAGCGATTCGAAATGTGAGTTCGATTTTGCTACTAGGAATGTGTGCTAGTTGTGGCTCTGGATCAGACGACGTTGAGTCGGGAGAAACTAATTTGAATCCTCTACTATATGTGAGTCGATTCAGTGAAGATCCCCCCGATCATTTCAAAGCTCGATTCACTACTACAAAGGGGGATTTTGTAGTGGAAGTTTATTCAGATTGGGCACCTTTAGGTTCGGCCCGTTTCTACAATTTGGTGAAGCAGGGTTGGTATAATGGAGTTCGGTTCCACCGCGTTCTGGAGGATTTTACTGCTGGATGGGGTATTCATGACGATCCCTACGTGAACTTTGTCTGGCAAAAGGAATTACTACCAGATGATCCTCCTTTTAAATCAAATACGAAGGGGAGGTTATCTTTTGCGCGAAGTGGTCCAAACAGCAGGACGACTCAGATTTTCATAAACTACAAGGATAATTCGAGTCTTGATGAATCATTTGTCCCGTTTGGGGAAATATTGGAGGGGATGGAGGTAGTAGAAAATTTATATGCAGGCTATGGCGATGGACCTCCAAGGGGAGAAGGGGTTTACCAGGCTATGGCGATTGCTCGTGGCCAAGAGTACTTCGAAGAAGAATTTCCTAAACTGGATAGAATCACAACAGCAACGATCCTAGAAGGAACTTCTCCAAAGCCAAACTGAGATAGCTCACAATTGGACTATAGGTACTATTGAGTTTTTATAACTAAAGTGGTAATGGTAAAAATTGATGGGTGAAATTCCTAGGGAGGAGTCAATGGATGATGGAGATTATTTGATGAGACGTTCCGAGATGTTCCTAATGTTTTGTACTTTATCATTATTGGTTTGGAGCCAACTCTTTTTAGTCGTCAAACCTGCAAGTGGTCTGCAGGGACGGACCCAGGTCGTGATGCTAGGCACAGGCAATCCGAATCCTACTCCAAATCAGTCTGGTCCAGCTACAGCGATAGTTGTGGATCAGCAAGTCTATCTCATAGATGCAGGTCCTGGGGTTGTGCGGAGAGCAGAGGGAGCTCGCCTAAAAGGGCTAGAATCATTTAGAGCACAAAACCTTAACAAGGTATTCATTACTCACCTTCATTCTGATCATACCCTGGGACTTCCTGATCTGATGTTTTCTCCTTGGGTTTTGGGTCGAGCAGAACCATTGGCAGTTTATGGACCGCCAGGAACAAAACGTATGACAGAACATCTCGAGGAAGCATGGTCTGAGGACATTTATATGCGCCTGTTTGGACTTGAACCTCAATCTTCCGCTGAAGGTTATAAGGCTGAGACTTATGAAATCGAGGAGCCGGGGCTAGTTTATTCTGATGAATTAGTTAGAGTTTTCGCGATTCCCGTCGAACATGGAAGTTGGCCGACTGCTTACGGGTATAAATTTGAAACTCCAGACAAAGTAATAGTTATTTCTGGTGATGCTGCTCCTAGTCCCGCAATCTTTGAAGCTTGCGACCATTGTGATGTCTTGATTCATGAAGTTTATTCTCCAGTTGGTCTAGAGAGTAGACCACCCGAGTGGCAAAGATATCATCGTAGCTATCACACTTCGAGTGTGGAGTTGGCACAGTTAGTACAGCAGTCAAATCCCGGAGTGCTGGTGCTATATCATCAGTTGCTTTGGGGTGTTCCAGACAATCTTGTAGATGAAATTGCAGGTGCTGGGTACCCTGGTAGAGTGGTATCAGCTCAGGATCTCGATATTTTCTGAGTCAGAAACTGAAGTGCACAGGCAAGTTTTGGTATCTTTGCGGGCCAGTACTATGTGCTGGCCCGCAAAGATACTTTTCTGCTACTTAGTGTTTCCCCCAAGTAATTACGAGGGGATCTCTACTTGTAAAGTATTAGATCAAAAGGTATTTCGACTTGATAAAACGCAGAAGAATCCTACCAGTCAAGTGTTTGGATTACCTAATGAAGTTGGTTAATTAAGAGGCCTTTCTGACGTTATCAGCTGCTGGGCCTTTTTCCCCTTCAACCACGTCAAATTCAACGGTCTCTCCTTCACTAAGCGACCGGAAGCCTTCACTTTGGATAGCACTATGGTGCACAAAGAGGTCTCTGCTACCATCTTCTGGTGTGATAAATCCGAAGCCTTTCTGGTCGTTAAACCACTTTACTGTTCCTTTACTCATTTCCTACTCCACTGTTTTGCTCCTGGTTCAGATGATCTCACCTTTGAGGCCATCCAACCAGTTGACTCTCGCGGTACTCACCCCCGCGCTGGGTACGTGGCATTCGCCACGATAAAAAAACGGGTAGCCTTGGAGGCTCCCGTATCAATACATTTCACTTATGATACTAGATTACTACCTACCATTATAAACTGTTTTCATATTACCTATACAAAATGGCGGGTTTCCGGCGAAAGAGTCAAGGCTTTGGAGTTACTTTTCTTAGAAGAGGATTCCAATTGAATGTTAAGGGGGTTTTGACTATTGGACTCTAATACGACCTTTCATGAGCGTTCTGTGTTTGGTGTTTGACTGTAAAGTACACTCTGCATATGACTGATTGGGACGACTTGCTAGTCAATTCCATCGTTAGGTACTGGTGTTTAAATCATTATAGACGAGGTTGATTGCAGTGCTTAGTATACCACTATTGCTATTGTTTTTCACACCATTAACAACATCCTAGACTTGAATAGAGTATGAGCGATAAAAACGATTCAGGTATCACTGCCATTCCACTGACACCAGTCATTGGTGCCGAGATAAAGAATCTTGACCTCAGGGAGGATTTGAGTGAAGGTGGTTTTGAAGAATTGAGGAAGGCACTGTACAGTCATCAGGTGATTTTCTTTCGCGATCAAGATATCACTATTGAAAACCAAAAAGAACTCGGGAAACGTTTCGGCGAATTGGTTGCGCACCCCAATGATCCTGGCCTGCAAGGACACCCAGAAGTGATGATTATTCACGCTGATGAATCATCTAAACGAATAGCTGGCGAGCGTTGGCACTCCGACGTTTCTTGCAGTGATGAGCCACCGATGGGTTCAATCCTTAGGATTTTCAAAGTTCCCAAGCACGGTGGAGACACTTTGTTTGCCAGCATGTACGCTGCGTATGAAGCTTTGTCTGAACCCATGAGAGATTTTTTGAGTGCACTTACCGCGATCCATGATGGTGCTCCCTACTATACAAGTGTCAATCGCAAGATTGGTCGAGATGATGGTGGGAAAGAGTATCCAAAATCAGAACATCCTGTGATTCGTACCCACCCTGAGACTGGAAGAAAGGGGCTTTTTGTAAATGAGATCTTTACAAGTCGTATTATAGGATTAGAAAAAACCGAAAGCGATTTGCTTTTGAATTTCTTGTTTAATCATGTGAAGAAGCCTGAATTTCAGTGTCGATTCCATTGGGAAGAGAATTCTATTGCTTTCTGGGATAATCGATGCACACAGCACTTGGCTATGTGGGACTACTGGCCCGAAGTTCGTTCTGGCTATAGGGTAACAGTGAAGGGTGATAGACCTTTTTAGAGAATGAACATCGTTCTGCTTGAGTAATAACTTGAGGCGATCATGGCAAAAAGTACCGACAGATGCGAGTCCAATGGGGCAGGGACCTTTGGCTCCTTCCAACCTGTGGATCTCGATGATCCCTTAGAAGGAATTTCATTGATTGGAAAATATTCTCGCAGAGATTTTATAAAAGGAATAATAGCATCTGGGGTGGCTATTTCAGGCATTCCCTACATGGTGAATGGCCAGACTAGGGCACTAGGCTCCCCAGGATCAGTTGAGAGATTGATTTCACTTAACGTGAATGGCCAAGTTCGCAGAGTAGACGTCCTCCCCAGTGAAACATTGGTAATGACACTTCGATATAAATTGGGTCTGACTGGCACTAAGCTTGGTTGTGATCGTGGTGAGTGCGGTGCATGTACAGTGTTAATTGATGACGTTAATCACTATGCCTGTTCGACTTTGACACATAGGATCAGGAATCGATCGGTAACTACTGTCGAGGGTTTAGAGGATTCAAGCGGTGAATTGCATCCAGTACAGACTGCTTTTGTTAGAGAATTAGCTCCACAGTGTGGTTTTTGCACTCCTGGACAAATCATGTCGGCTGTCGCTTTACTCAATGAGAATCCTAACCCCACACGAGAAGAAGCAAGAGAAGCTTTAGCAGGGAATCTCTGCCGCTGTGGAGCCTACGATCATTACCTCAACGGTGTCATGTCTGCGGCTGAGGAGATGAACCGTGGCTAAGGCAATTGGTAGTGATTTCATACCGAGCGACATCTATGGTAAGGTAACAGGACAAGCTAAGTATGCGGAAGATTTCAGAATGGATGGAATGCTTTTTTGCGGACTCTTGAAAAGTCCCATGCCTCACGCCAGAGTCAGGAGTATCGATGCTTCGGAGGCTCTCCGAATGGAAGGGGTTGTGGCCATTTTAACAGCTGACGAGGTTCCTGAAACTCCTGGACCTGCTAACAATATATTGACCAACGAGCCACACTTTGTTGGAGAGCCGATATTAGCTGTAGCGGCTATTAGTGAAGAGATTGCGCAAGATGCAATCGACCGTATTGAGGTCGATCTAGAACCTCTACCTTTTTGTCTAGATCCGCTGGAAAGTCTCAAGCCTGAAGGACCTAATGCCAGATTAGAGGGCAATACTATAGTCAGAGGTGCAGGGGTCCAAGAGATTAAGTGGGAAGAAAATGATTTTTTGCGTGTGAAAGAAGGAGAACTACCTACTGGTCGTCCTGGAGTTGAATGGTCATACGGTGATCTAGGGAGAGAATTTGAAGATGCTTCCTTGATCCTGGACGAGAGTTTTGTCACGGCCAGCAATGCACATCATTCTATGGAGCCTCGGTCAGCCATGGCATTCTGGCAAAATGGTAAATGCCATGTTTATGGTTCAAGTCAAAGTCAAGCTATAGTGGTGCCTGGATTAGCTAGGTACATAGGTATTGAACCAGAGGACTTAGTTTTCATAGGTCAGTACTGTGGAGGGGGATTTGGATCTAAGGGGAGTGCCTATCCACTTATGGCTATTCCGGCACACCTATCCAAAAAAACTAACAGGCCAGTTTTGATGAGAGTTAGCAGAGCAGAAGAATATTTCTTGGGAGCTGCTCGGACTGGCTTCCAGGGAAGGGTAAAAATGGGTTTTAATGACGATGGACGAATTGTTGCCATTGATCTTTATATCGTTCAAGAAAATGGACCCAATACAGGTTTCGGAGATATGGGAAGTGCGGCGGATGCTGTATCCTTAGTATACACACCCTTAGCCATGAGATATCGGGGTATTTCGATTTTAACTAATACACCACCGCGAAGTGCCCAGAGAGGTCCAGGACAGAACCAAATTGCGGCAGCGATAGAACCGTTGATTGACAAGGCGGCTAAGCAACTAGGGATCGACATAGTTCAAATCAGGCGGCTGAATGCGCCAGACAGTAATTCTGTGTATGGAGAGAGCCAGAGTCCTGTCACGAGTGCACACTTGAGAGAAGCTTTGGATAAAGGCGCTGCAAAATTTAGATGGGATGAAAAAAAGCTAGAAAGTGGTATGAGGAATGGTTCTAAAATCATTGGAATAGGAGTTGGTCAAGCTTACCATTCCGCTGGCTCGAGTGGCTTTGACGGTTTAGTAAGAATTTTGCCAGACGGAAAGCTCTATATACACACTGGAGTGGGGAATCTAGGTACCTATTCGTACGCCTCAACTTCTCGAGTTGCAGCGGATGTTTTGGGTTATAAGTGGGAGAATTGTGAAGTGGTCAGGGGAGATTCTTCCAAGCATCTACCATGGAATAATGGTCAATTCGGAAGTAACACCTCTTTCACGATGACTCGGACTAACTATGTCGCAGCAATGGATGCTTTAAAGAAACTGAAAGAGTTGGCAGCCATGAGTCTGGGTGGTTTGTCAACGGACTATGACATCGAGGATGAAACAGTCGTGAACAAGAGAGATCCTAGCCTTCGCATGAGTTATGGAGAGTTGGCTACTAGAGCGATTGAGATTGGGGGGAAGTATAGCGGTGAGGAGGTGGTTGAAGATGATTTGAACGAGATGACGGTGAGGGCTGTAAAGAATTTGGCAGGGACTGGCTTGATAGGCGTGGCTCGTGACAACTTGGAGCGAACTGGAACAGTTCCAGCTTTGGCAGCTGGTTTCATCAAAATTGAATTGGACATTGAAACGGGGGCAATCAAGATAGTCGATTATTTAGGCGTTGCGGATTGTGGGACGGTTCTTCATCCACAGGGTCTAGCGGCTCAAGTCAAGAGTGGTGCTGTCATGGGCTTTGGAATGGCCTGCACAGAGCGCCATTTCTATGACAGTCATTGGGGTATCCCCGGGAGTGTGGGTTTCTATCAAGCCAAGCCACCGTCTTATTTGGATGTACCATCGGAAATAGGATGGGATGCAGTCGACATTTCGGACCCTCAGAATCCGGTCGGAGCTAAAGGAATCGGAGAACCATTGATGGGATGTGCAACTGCTGCTCTTTTGTGTGCGATCTCAGATGCATTAGGTGGATATTACTTCAATAGGACCCCGGTGGTTGCAGATATGATTGTCAATGCTGCTGTTGGACAGGAGCAGTCCCATCGTCCGTTACAAGTCAACACTCAGTGAAGGAACTGCCATGCTGAAAGACACTATTTCAGGATTCGAACTTTACCAGCCTGCCGATTTAGATAACGTGTTGACATTGCTGGATCGCTTCGGTAGAAAAAGTTGGATTTTAGCAGGGGGATATGATAGCCTAGATTGGTTTAAGAATAGAGGTAAAAGTCCAGAGGTGGTCATCGATGTAGCTGGTGTAAGAGAACTTTCGGGAGTTCGCGAAAGTGACGGTGTTTTGGAAATTGGAGCTATGACTACGCTGACTGAAATAGAGCGTAACCCTTTAATCAAAAAGAAATTTGGTGTGTTGGCCAATGCAGCAAGTAAAGTGGCCAGTCCGCAGATTCGCAATGCTGCAACCTTGGGTGGCAACCTGTGTCAGGATACAAGATGTTGGTATTATCGATATGGACTGAATTGCTATAGAGCAGAAGGCAACACTTGTTATGCAAGTGGTCCCGATGCATTAAATCGAGAGCACGCATTGTTTGGTGCCAACCGATGTATGGCGGTTACTCCTTCCGATACGGCACCCGCGCTTGTGGTGCTCGACGCTGAAATGGTCGTGATGAATAGGGAAGGGGAACGTATTATAGCAGCTGAAGATTTTTTTATGGACCCCAGTGTAGATCTGACACGAATGACAGTGATGGAACCAGGAGATTTGTTAACGACAATTCGTATTCCTAATGATTGGGCAGAGAAATCCTTCTATTTTGAAAAGGTGACAGATCGAAATAGTTGGGATTTTGCGCTTGTAAATATTGCTGGAGTTTTTGACGCAGAAGAAGGGATCATCAACGATTTACGAATGGCTTGTGGAGGTGTTCAATGTGTACCTCGTCGACTCAGGACAGTCGAAGATGTCATGCGAGGCAACTCCAACGGTGAGCAATCTCGAAACCAGGCGGCAGAAATTTCTGTTTCTGAAGCACAGGCCTTGAACAAGAACCATTTTAAGATTCCACTTATGAAGAACCTAGTGCGAAGGGCTCTCCGAAACGCTGGCTAGGCGACCTAGAATTCGTGAGAACGGACGATTTGTGTGGCTTAAGGTCCTGCATCTACCACCACAGCTATGGTGTTGCCATTTGGGCTAATTGCCATTCGACTTATTGGACCGCTCAAATAACTTAGGTCGGCGATTTTCCTCCAGTCGTCTTCTAGAGATGGATTCCATTGATAGAGCTCTTTTCCTTGGCTCCCCAATAAAACACCCTCGGAAGTCCAGGCATGAAATCCGTCTTCATTCAATGCTCTAACAAGAGGTTCTATTTGGCCAGATTCTGTCGTAACAGAAGAGATCCAACCTTCGTTTTGGTCGTTTTTTTGGACAAAACTCCATGCATCACGATTTGGTATTTTTTTCAAAATGCGCCCAATGTTTTCCGTTAGCACTTCTGAATTTCCAGTAAGAATGTTAGCCGTTTGCAGTGTTGGGGGACTTCCCAGCACAAACAACAGAACTGTCTCAGGATTCGCCCATTCGTGATATCCTACTGGTGCAATGTTTGGCAGGAGTAGGTCTGGATCCATTCCTTCCATCGTGAAACGCCAAAGTCGTTGACTAGTATCTTGTTCGACCCTAACAACTGATAAAGCTCTGTCGCCTGGAATAGAGTTGGGAGAGTATTCACTCTCGGCAGTTCGAGTGATTCTGGTTGTCCTTCCAGAGGTTAAATAATACCTGTGTATTTCGGTTTGATTACTGTAAGAAGCTGTATAGAGGATGGAGCGACTATCGGGTGTAAATGAAGGTTGGTTATCGTATATATTTCCTCTGTTGGTAATATTTTTCAACTCATCCAGGTAGTATAGTCCATCAAATACAGAAAGATCTCCCACATAGATATCTGAAGCGGGTGGCAAGGATTGGGAATACAACGATGTTGTCAGAAAAAAACTGAGAAGCGGACTAAATCTAATGAAATATTTGGGTGTCATCGAAATTAATCTCAATAAGGCACTATGTAGTGATTGGCTCTCTAAATGTTAAGTATTCTGAGCATTATATGGAATTCTATATTATTCACAGATTGTAAAATAGAAAGATCAGTTTCTACAAATTGTTAGTTCTACCCGGTCTGTAGATGATTGCATGCACTGTTCTAGGTCCGTGGACTCCGAGAGTAAGAGTGAGTTCTATATCGGCAGATTTGCTGGGTCCAGTGACCAATGACAATTGAGATTTATCACATAAAACTTCTTGAATTCTGTTCTGGTTTCTCAATTCTTCGAACCAAGACTCCACATTTTGGTATAGTCGGTCCTGTGGAACCAAAATAATGTGGTGTAAAGGTAGAAGGCTAGCTGCTCGATTCATACCTAGGCCGTTGCCTAAGGATACAGTTCCAGTGCTTGCCATTGCTGCCTCTACTCCAGTTATGCCTACTCTAATGCCGGATGCTTCTGTCCGACATTTTTCTTCATGGAGATCGTCAGGAACTACTAGTTCTAGGTTGTGTCTCGCTAGTGTTTCTGAGAGATCGCTGACATTCAATATATCTGGATTCCAAGAAAGAATTTTGTTCGTGCAGTCAGGGTTTTTTTCATACTTGTGGATCTGACTTATGTGTCTCAAGACGGCATCAGCGACTTCTTCCCCATCCCTAACGATATAATAGCTTCCAGATACAGATTTGAGTTGCTCGCCAAAAAGTATGGCCAGATCTTCTGGGGAAGTTTCTTCGACTTGAGTGACCGGAGTCATCCGAGGTCTCCTTACACCCATAGTCTCACTGACTTTAAAGGGGTCTTGAGGTCCATTCAAAGTTTTTTCCAACTTATCCAGTATGTTCTTTCGAGCTATTCGAGATAGGGATTGCATATCTGTTGTTTCAAGTGTCATCAACCAATCTCCTGATCTTTGTGATTTAGTTGTTTGCGAGATTCTTCCCGGATCTCCCTATAAGTTTGGGCTGAAGGCTTTTGTAACACTCTTGACCTCGTCCATCGATTGAATGGGACAGGCAGACTGCCGAATGTATTTGCTTTGGTTCCAGAAAGCTTACTGATTAGCGTTGCAATTTTAGTCATAGTCAGATACCGCTTGGGATGTTTCAAGAGGGCAGTAAAGCTTCTAACTAAGAATGTTTGAAAAGGATTAGTAATTTTTTGTTCCGATAAATCGTTGCGAAGCTCTAAGAGCAAACGTGGCAAGTCAATTTTTACTGGACAAGCATCTCTACAAGCTCCGCAAAGGGAACTGGCAAAAGGGAGATCCTTACCCACGTTTAAGTTCTCATTCATTAATGGGGTCAAAATCGATCCAATCGGTCCGGGGTAAGCAGTTCTTCCATACGCGTGGCCTCCTATTTCACGATATACTGGACAGACATCCATGCAGGCCCCGCATCGGATACACATCAATGCGTCTGCGTATCCTTTCTCCATGACGTTTGTTCGTGCATTATCGACTAATATGACGTGAACCTCTTTCGGACCGTCGGCGTGATCTTCTTTCTTGGGGCCGCTTGTCATGGAGAAATAAACTGACGCATCTTGGCCAGTAGCATTTCTAGTAGCAGCCTGCCAAAGCAGGACTGCATCCTCCACTCTAGAAACAACTTTCTCTATCCCTGCAATAATGACATGAACAGGAGGAAGGGAACTTACCATCCGTCCATTTCCTTCATTAGTAATGATACAGAGAGTTCCTGTTTCTGCTATGGCAAAATTGCATCCGCTAATACCCATGTCTGCTTTAAGAAAATATTTGCGAAGCTCTTCTCTGGCTGCTTCGCACATGATTGCAGGGTCCAAGGTAGGTTCCATGCCCAACTCCTTTTGAAACAGATCGGAGATGTCCTCTGCACGTTTATGGATTACCGGGGCTACGATATGGCTAGGCGGTTCGTTAGCAAGTTGTATGATATACTCACCTAGATCTGTCTCCACCACCTCAACTCCTATTTCCTCAAGTGCGTTGTTGAGATGGATTTCTTCAGTAACCATAGATTTTGACTTAATGGCAGTTTTGGTGCCACAAGTTTGGGCAATAGCCTTGACGATGTGATTGGCCTCAATATCGGTATTAGCCCAGTGTACTTTGCAACCGTTACGAGTCAGATTGACTTCTAATTCTCTTAATAGTTTGGGGAGATTGCGGATTGAGTGTTCACGGATTTCACGTGCTTCATCCCGCATAGTGTCGTTATCAATAGCAGCAACAGCTCTTTCTCTTCGATCAGCAAGTTGACTCATGGCACGATTGACTGCCCCGCGGACATTCGAATCGGAGAGAGCTTCTCGAATCCTTGATTTATATGGAGCGTCGATATCTATAGACATTTAATCTAGCCCGTTATCGGCTATGAGTTCAGCAATATGTATGGCCCGGCAGGAATGGCCTTCCTTGATCAGGATTCCATTAAGATGGGTCATACACCCAGCATCGCTTACTGCCACTAGTTCGGCACCACAGGCCTTGAGGTTGCTCGCCTTCCTAAGCCCCATTTCTACGCTTATTTCTTCATTCCACAGAGAGAATAAACCTCCAAAGCCACAACATGTTTCAGCTTCAGGAAGGTTGAGTAGCTTATTGTCGGTCAATTTTTCCAAAAGTTGGCGGGGTTGTTGATCTATCTTCAGATCTCTGAGAAGATGGCAACAAGGATGGTAAGCTACGTTTTCAAGTGGTGTATGGGAGGGAGTTATTTCGACTCCGAGCACTTCTACTAAGTACTCGCTAAGTTCATAAGTGTTGTGTTCTATGGTCTGATGTTGACGAGTCATTTCTTCTGAGGGGTACTTCTCGATTATGGCAGCATAGGAGTGCTTGATCATTGCCGCGCAGCTTCCGGAGGGGACCACGATGGATGATATTTCTCCCTCTTCAATCATAGGTGCAAAGGTATTTAAGAAGTTTTTGGCCAGTGCGAGAGAATCCTTTTGTTGCCCTGCATTGAAGGCTGGTTGACCACAACAGGTTTGCTCTTGTGGAAATACAACTTCAACACCTTGACTAACCAATAATTTTTCGGTGGCTAGGCCAACTTTTGGGTAAAGTACATCCACGATACAAGAGACGAAAAGTCCTACCGTTGGGTTAGGCATATCGATGTTAGGCTTAGGTGGAGTCATGATTTAAACTGATGCTACATTGACGTGCTCAAGAGAAAAGTTTCTTGACACATGATCGGGCCTTCTCTTGGTTCTAGCCAGGTTTCTCATATATTGGCGTCTGTCATTGTAATCTGATTGAATCATTAAAACCAAAACTCTAATCTGATTGTAAGTTAGGGATTCATGCCAAACTTAAAAACTACCCAAACGAAAAGTGCTACGATTGTTTCGGTTACAGTCAATGCTGTAGGCGTTGATCCTATGGGGTTTCTTAAGTATACCCAGTCAGAAAAATCTGGACTCTGGACAAAGGGTGATGGCTGGATTGCACACTCAGGTTGTTTACAGACGTTGTCCTATGAAAGTTCTGATTCCAGTGGGGATAGATTCAGTGAAATTCGCAGTCAGGCACAAAATCTATTGGACTCGTCCGATAGCAGTTCTCGTCCCATAAGGCTCTATGGAGGCTTTTCTTTTGGACCTGATCATGTGCCTGAAGGAGTTTGGAAAGGTTTCCCAGCAGGACTGTTTCATTTACCAGAGTTTGAACTCGAAGGTGGCAGTAGACAGTCGGCACGCTTGAAAGGTCACGCTATCGTAAGGCATGATTCTGTAGATCTAGAACAGGTACGTGAGGAACTCCTTGAGAAGACGGAGAGGGTCTGTGGATTGTTGAGAAAAAAATGTAAGCAAAACGAAGTTGCAAAGAATGGGAGTGATCTCCATGACAAGGAGGATTTTGACAGAACAATTTGGGAATCTATGATTGAAAACGCATTGGAGAATATAGATAGCGGACTTCTTTCCAAGGTTGTGCTGGCTCGTACGCAGGACCTGAGGTTCAATGAATTTATAGATCCTGTGGACATAGTTAACAAACTCTGGAAAGCTAACCCAGGTAGCCATGTTTTTTTGATTAGAACTTCTAGAGATTCTTGTTTCTTAGGAGCTGCTCCTGAGATAGTTACCGATGTTTCAAAGGGACAATTTCAAGCCACTGCTGTGGCAGGAACTGCAGGTCGAGGTCACGATAAAAAGGAACAACAAACCCTTGCGGAGAGTTTGTTGGGAAGCGCTAAGGATGGGATAGAGCACTGTATAACTCGTGATGACATATTGACCCGCCTAGGCACGTTAGTCGATGATGTTGATGCTCAGGTGTCACCCCACGTACTGACTCTAGGTGAGATGCAACATTTGGAAACAGAAATCAAAGCGAAGCTTCGTGAAGGGATAGATGCAATACAGGTTTTGCAAACGTTACATCCCACTCCCGCTGTTTGTGGACTTCCAAGACAGAAAGCACTCGATTTCATTGAGAGAGAAGAGCCGTTTGAAAGAGGCTGGTATGCAGGCCCAGTGGGTTGGTTTGACACCGATGGAGATGCAATGTTTGTTCCTGCTCTTCGCTGTGCTGTAGTCACTGGAAAGGATTGGAGATTGTTTGCTGGAGCAGGGATTGTAGCTGGTTCTGATGCCACCTCAGAATGGGAAGAGACCGGAGTAAAATTCACTCCAGTAACTAAAGCACTTTCGGAAAACAACACCGGGGCTTTTTTTTAAGACATGGACAATTCGAGTCTTACCACAGTTTGGTCTAGAGCTTTTTTTGATGAATTAGCTAGACTAGGTGTCAGGAACATAGCCTTGGCTCCGGGATCAAGGTCTACTCCGCTGGTAATGGCCTGTGCCAGGGACGATAGATTTAAAATGTGGACCCACCTGGACGAGCGGTCTGCTGGGTTTTTTGCATTGGGGATTGGCAAATATTCCAGACTTCCATGCGCTGTGATTACTACGTCAGGTACAGCTGCGGCAAACTTACTTCCTGCGGTTGTTGAAGCTCATCAAAGTGGAACCCCCCTTTTATTGCTGACTGCGGATCGACCAGCTTTGTTGAGAGGTACTGATTCCAATCAAACAATCAATCAGGTAAACCTCTATGGGACATATGTGAAGCAATATTTTGAAACAGGAGAGCCTGTATGGCGTGATCTAGAGAGAATCCGAAATATTGCTTGCAGAGCTTTTTGGGGCACTCAGAATCCTTATTCTGGTCCAGTTCATGTTAATTTAGCTTTTGAAAAGCCTCTAGAACCTCAAGAGCCAGAAGCCGGATTTTCCAAAGTTCAGGAGCCTCTGAGTTTGTTGGGCCAGGTTGGTCGTTCTAAGGGGAGGCCTTTGGTCAATATTTCACCAACCGAAGTCTCAATTTCCTACACTGAGACACTAAAAATAAAAGATATGGTCGCAGGATCCGAAAGAGGTCTTATTATTGCTGGAGGTGGCTTAAAAAATGGGGGCCTAGCCAAGGAACTCAGTGATTTTTCAAAAAAAACGGGTTTCCCTATCATCGCCGATCCCCTTTCCGGAGTCCGATTTGAACCGAATGGGGAAGGTCTGAAAATCAACAGATCTCATTTAATCTGCGGTCATTCTGAATTAAGACACTTGTTAAGGCCTGATTTGATCGTGAGAATAGGGAGTGCTCCAGTATCAGAAACCGTTTCTGGATTTGTTGAAGCGTGTCGGGACGTTTCTCAGTTAGTTATTTCGGGAGGCAATAATTGGGATGATCATCTGGGAGTTTCTTCGCACTATGTTGCTGTCGAAGAAGAATCTCTCATCAGAGAGTTGAATGATTTGCTTAAAGAAGAACGGGTTGTCCCAGGCTGGAAAGAAGAATGGCAAAAATTTGACGAGGTGATAGAAGGTGTTTTAGATGCTAACTCGGAGCGATTTTTCGAAGGTAATATTATTAGGCTAATTGGGGGGCTGATCCCACCCAAAACTTCTTTGTTCGTGTCCAATTCCATGCCGGTCAGAGATTTGGACGTTTTTGGTCCAGACAGACAAGATAGCTTGACTGTTTATGGTAATAGAGGGGCGAGTGGTATTGATGGAATTGTTTCGAGCGTTGCGGGAATAGCTGGAGCTGGTATGAGCAGAGTTAGAGATCAAACTTTCTCAGAACAGGAATGTGATAGTTCAGTAGTAGCTATCTTGGGGGATATAGCATTTTGTCATGACATGAATGGCCTGTTAACGATGGCAAAATATGAGCTTAATGTCCTTCTTGTGGTCATCAACAATGATGGGGGTGGCATTTTTCATAAACTACCTATTCGGGAGTATGAACCAGAATTTACTTCTTATTTTACAACTCCGCATGGACTAGAATTTGAGGCAGCTGCTGAACTTTATGGGATTCCGTACAGAAAGGTAGCAGATTTACACCAACTCTCTGAAGTTTTTTCTGGGCTTATTATGGAAAAGGGTCCTAAGATCATAGAGATTCAAGTCGATCGCGATCAGAACTGGCATTGCCATCGAGAAATACTGCTAGAGGTTAATAAAAGTATAGACGAGCTTCTCTAGGGTCTGATGATCAGAGAGCAAGCTGTGCAAAGGAAACCAATAACTGATTAAATATTTGCTAGGAAGGTATGATGAGTGAACCACAGTGGAATACGGTAAAGGAGTTTGTCGATATCACCTATAAGAAGGCTGATGGGGTGGCCCGGATTGCGATCAACCGACCCGAAGTTAGAAATGCTTTCAGGCCGGAAACTTTATTAGAATTGCAGGAAGCTTTTAAAGATGCAGGCGAGGACACATCAATTGGTGTTGTACTATTTACTGGAGAAGGACCATCGGAAGATGGTGTACATGCATTTTGCTCTGGGGGAGATCAAAAGGTAAGAGGGGATGCTGGGTATGTTGGTGGAGATGGGGTGCCTCGGCTTAATGTGTTGGAGTTACAGCGCTATATGCGCAGCATGCCAAAACCGATTATTTGCCTGGTTCCAGGATTTGCTATAGGTGGGGGTCATGTGTTGCATATCGTTTGCGACCTTACTTTGGCTGCTTCAGGAGCAAAATTTGGCCAAACTGGTCCGAAAGTAGGTAGTTTCGATGGTGGGTTCGGAGCCTCGTTTCTCGCTCGTATGGTTGGTCAGAAAAAAGCTCGAGAAATATGGTATCTATGCCGTTTCTATAGCGCTGAAGAAGCTTTAGAGATGGGAATGGTAAATAAGGTGGTACCTCTAGAGGACCTAGAATCCGAAGGATGGATTTGGGCTCAAGAGATTCTAGAAAAAAGTCCTCTTGCGATAAGATTGCTTAAATCGGCTTTCAATGCGGATGTTGACGGTCAAGCTGGTCTTCAGGAACTAGCTGGCAATGCGACCTTACTTTTCTACATGACAGAGGAAGCCCAGGAAGCTAAGAGTGCATATCTCGAAAAACGAAAGCCAGACTTCCGAAAATTTCCCTGGTTGCCTTGGTAATGAATGGGTCAGTTGTTCTGACTTGGATAGAGGCCATAAGGCCTAAAACTCTGATAGCCTCCATAGCACCAGTAATGATTGGTGTCAGTTTAACTATTTCTGATGGATTTTTTGATCTTTATCCTAGTCTAGCAACTCTAATTGCAGCTGTTTTAATACAAATAGGAACCAATTTAGCTAACGATTACTATGATTTTGTCAGAGGTGCAGACAATGAGGGTCGCATAGGCCCTAGAAGGGTTTCCCAGGCCGGACTAATTAGTCCAATCAAGGTGAAGCAGGCAATGATTCTATCTTTGGGCACAGCTTTTTTATTTGGCATTTATCTAGTTGCAGTAGGGGGTTGGGTTATAGCATTAATCGGGCTGGTGTCAATCCTATGTGCAGTGGGCTATACTGCAGGTCCATTCGCTCTTGCCTATAATGGATTGGGCGACGTCTTCGTTTTCGCTTTTTTTGGGCCAATTGCAGTTGCGGGAACCTATTGGGTTCAAACAAATGTCCTGTCTCATGACGCAATCTTAGCGGGTATTGGGATTGGAGCATTAACCACCATGATACTCGTCGTTAACAATATGAGAGATGTTAATACGGATAAACTCGCTGGTAAGAATACATTAGTGGTTCGTATGGGTTTGAGAGCTAGTCGGCTAGAATATGTTGTGCTTCTGATCATAGGGTTGGTAGCTCCAATTATTGGAGTAGTTGAGTTTGACTGGCCACGGAGCTCTTTAGCGTCTTGTATAGTTCTGTTGTTTGCTATTTCTCCGACAAATTTGGTTGTGAGATCTAGTGATCCTAGAGTATTGATGTCAGCTTTACCAAGTACCGTAATAATGGTGGGAATTTACGCAATCCTATTATCTTTTGGGCTATTAGTAGATTGATTGATCCCGTTCGTAGAATGGCTTTGAAAAATCCTCATGGTTTGGCCTTAGAAGGTCCAGAAACCCAATGGACTTATGCCGAATTGGATGGAGTGGTTGAAGAGAGAGCGTCAAAACTTTCGACACTTGGAGCTGGACCGGGTGTTAAGGTTTTATTGGCCAGCGAATTGAACATCGAAGCCGTGGAAGTGGTTCATTCAGTTTTTCGGACCAGGTCAACTCTAGTTCCAGTAAACCCAAGATTATTGTTGGGAAATGAGGCGTTTGACCAGGTAAATCCTCAAATTGTTCTTGTGTCAAAAACTCTGAGAAAAAAATACAGTCCATTGCTGAAAAATTACAACGATCGATCTGATTTGGCAGTTGACTATGACTTGTTAAGTGTATGGATGTCAAAGAGTCTAGATGAATTCAAACCTGACCAACTGGATGGGCCAGCCAACTTACCAGCAGCGTTAATTTTCACTTCGGGTACTGAAGGTATCTCCAAGACTATTCAGATTAGTCATGAAGCCTTGGAACATAGTGCTTATGCCATAGGGTCTCGATTGAGTTTGGCTGCCACGGATAGGTGGTATGCGTCACTTTCATTGGGTCACGTGGGGGGATTAGCTTTAGTACATAGAGCTGCTTGGAACGGTGCTACTCTTCTGGTAGATGGAAATTTTTCGACAGAACGATTAGTGGGTATGATAGAAGACCGAAAAATTACTCATACCTCACTGGTTCCCACTATGTTACATGATCTCATACGCACTAGAGGAACCAAGCAGGTCCCATCAAGTTTGAAGGTATTGATCGTGGGTGGTGCTCCAACGAATGAGTCATTATTGAATGAAGCTTTGAGCTTGGGCTATCCAGTAGTTTTAACTTACGGAATGACAGAAACCTGTTCACAAGTTACTACGGCCACGGTAGAACTGGTGAAACACAAGCCCGGTACTGCAGGCGCACCCATTCATGGCCTAGAAGTTAAAATTGATGATGATGAAATTTTTGTGCGCGGACCGACCGTAGTAAGTGACGCTACTGATGAAGAAGGGTGGTTTGCGACGGGTGATTTAGGAGAAGTCGATGAGTTTGGTCATTTGTGGGTTAGGGGGCGTCAGAGGGATATTATCATCACCGGTGGGGTAAATGTGGATCCCTTAAGGGTGGCAAACGAGATTCGCGAGGTGGCTGGGGTCTCTGATGCAGTCGTAGTGGGATTGGAGAATGAACGTTGGGGAGAAACTGTGGGAGCCTTAGTTGTTCTGGAGTCTTGTGAGTCTATGAGCGAGTCTGCAATACTGGAAATCTTGAGCGTAAAGCTTTCCAAGTCTGAGCTTCCGCGTACGATATCTTTCGCAGAGCGAATTCCAACAAGTCCGAATGGCAAGATAGATTTTGCGACGGTGCAAAGCCTTTTACGGTCTTAGTGATTTTGTACCAATCCATTCGAGCCCGTCATCTGGTTGGGACATAGTCGTACTTTACGGTTATGAAAAGTATTGGCACACTGAACAGTAATATATACGTTCATACAGTTATTATATTCTGTATAAAGTATACACCGTAATGTAAGAATTCCAATTTGGAGGATGCTATGTTGAAAAGAATTATCTTGAGTTTAATGATCTTTTGCTCGTTATCGGTATTAGCGGTAGAGGCTCAATTAACAGAGCCGACAGGTATGATGGTAATGGATAAATATGACTTGGGTGATAAGGGACCTGTGTTTGGGGAATACTTCAGAATGTTGCAGGAAAAGTATGAAGGCGATACGTCAGCGGCGAGTGCTTGGGGGATCTACTTTGAAAGTCCGACTGTGATGTATCGATTGGCAGCTGTTCCAGGTGGATTAGATGGTGTGCTCCAATTACAGAAGGATAGAATAGCGTCTGCTAATGCATTTACTACAGCAGAACAAGAATTATTTGGAACCGCTTGGGATGGCAGACAAACAACAATTTGGGCGGCGTTGGGGAGCCTCAACTACATGCCAGAAGGTTGGAATTATGAGACAGTTTCTGGAAACCCATTTCATTCAACAAGAATTTACTATGTGAAGCAGGGTGAGCAGGTAAATTTTGAAAGAGCTATTGAAAAGATGAATCAACTAAACCGAAGCGTGGGGGTCGACAATTTAATGTTGAGAGTATTCAGAGGTGGGACCGGTACTATGGCACCCGTCTATATGTTTAGGAGCGCTTCGGAATCGATGGAACATCATGGGCAAAAAAGGGCTGCAAATATGGCTGCCCGAGAATCGATTCAGGCCGAATGGCAAGAGAACAATCGACAGATGACCGCTATGTCTAGACACATAGACCAATTTTGGAATTACCGAGTTGATGATCTGTCTAGGGCTCCAGCCAATAGATAAGTGGAAGGGTCATTAGCTAAGAAGTAACCATTGGTCGTACCACCCGAAAAGGCGACCACTTGGAACCTGCTTGTATAATGGTGTTAAAGGAGGGTCTTCCGTTTGGAGAGACCCTCCTTTTGCTTGATATGCTCTGTACAATCAAGACTAGAGGCTTTCCCTGGTGTCTTGATTACAAATTCAGTTTGTCAAGAGTTGTTATTGATACTGATCAGAGTATACTTTGGTAGCGAGATGGAAAAATCAGAATCCGAAAAGGTCAAATGAACTTACTAGAAGAATACCTTTGGCGCGGGATGCTTCAGGACTACACTAAAGGCGCTGATGACGCATTAAGTGATGGGTCAATTACGGCATATATAGGTTTCGATCCTACTGCATCGAGTCTGCATGTTGGATCTTTAATGCCGATAATGGGATTGGTTCATCTTCAAAAAATGGGACACAACCCTCTAGTCCTTCTTGGTGGACAGACTGGATTGGTTGGAGACCCTTCAGGAAAGACAGAAGAAAGACCTGTACTTCCTAAAACACAGGTCGAAGAGAACCTAAGTGGTATAAAGTCACAGCTCCAGCATTTTCTAGATTTCGAATCCTCTGTAAATCCTGCCAGGACTGTAAATAATGTTTCGTGGCTAGGGGAACTTCATATGGTAGATTTCTTGAGAGATGTAGGAAAATATTTTTCAGTAAGCTCTCTCCTGAGTAAAGAGTCCATCAAAAGGCGCGTCAAGGACGAGGATTCAGGGATTTCATTCTCTGAGTTTAGTTATGTGCTATTGCAGGCTTATGATTTTATGGCTTTAAACGACAAATATGGCTGTACTTTTCAGATGGGAGGGAGTGATCAGTGGGGTAACATCACTGCAGGAATTCAGCTTATTCGTAGAGCTCGCAACCAAAAAGCATATGGAATCACATATCCTCTTGTAACTGGTCCCGATGGCAACAAATTTGGAAAGACTGAGGATGGGACTATATGGCTTGATCCTGAGAAGACTTCCCCCTATAGGTTTTACCAATTCTGGATGAATACAGATGACTCTGTTGTCATACAATATTTAAAGCAATTTACACTACTAGAATTGGGAGTCATACAAGAATTACAAGCTATTCATGAAGAACGGCCACATGAACGTTCGGCTCACAAGAGGCTGGCCAATGAAATAACAGGCTTAGTACATGGAGAACAAGGACTTTCCAGTGCTAAGGTTGCAACTGAAGTGCTTTTTGGAGGAGAGTTACAAGGTTTGACGGCGGATGAAATAGAGGATGTTTTCTCCGATGTACCCTCCAGCGAGATTTCCAAATCTGAGATGGCGGGTGAAGGTGTGAGTGTGCTTGATGTGGTGGCTAGATCAGGTCTCACCAAGTCTCGGAGTGAGAGTCGCAGAGCTATAGAAGGTGGAGGGCTTTACTTGAATAACATCCGGGTGACTGATGTAGATAGGAAAATTGAAGTTGATGACGCAGCAGATGGTCGCTTCTTTGTTCTTAGGAAAGGGAAAAAGAACTACCATTTGATTAGGCTGCTTTCTTAGATGAGCTTAAGAATAATTCTTAACATAGATTGGGTGAGAACAAACCTAATCCAAAAAAAGGGGTAAGTTGTAAGTATGAATGATTCAAAACCACTTGTAGGTGTTGTGATGGGATCTAAGTCGGATTGGGATACAATGAAACACGCTGTTTTGACTTTGGATTCTTTGGGGATTGCCTCTGAAGCAAAGGCTATGTCAGCTCATCGCACTCCAGCTTTGGTTGCGGAATATGCGGCCTCAGCAGAAGAGAGAGGACTACACGTGATAATCGCCGCAGCAGGAGGAGCAGCACATCTAGCGGGAGTTTTTGCTTCAAAGACTACTCTTCCAGTCCTGGGAGTTCCGATGCAAGCGTGGTCACTGGATGGACTAGACTCCTTGTTATCTACGGTTCAGATGCCGAAGGGAATTCCAGTAGGTACTTTGGCGATTGGGAAGGCGGGAGCTGTAAATGCTGCCTTGCTAGCCGGTCAAATATTAGGACTCAAATTTCCTGATATAAGTGAGGCGGTGATTAAGGATCGCGAAGATCGTCGACAGCAGGTTCTTAAAGATGTAGATCTTAGTGGGATGTAATGGAGTGACTCTCTAAATGACCCTTTCTTTTCAGTCCGAAGTAGGTGTTCTCAAAAAAGTTGTCATGAAACATCCTCAAGACGCTTTTCAGGGTGACGCCCGCATAGATTCGGAATGGAGAAGACTTAATTATTTGGACCGCCCTGATGGGCCAGAAACTGAAAGGGAGTTTGTAGAGTTAACTCAATTACTACAAAAGTTTGAGGTGGAAGTGCTTACGTTGCCCCCTACAGACGCTGTAGGTCTCGACTCAATTTATACACGAGATGCTTCCATAGTGACAGACAGTGGTGTCATTCTGTGTAACATGGGTAAGAAAGAAAGACGTGAGGAACCAAGTGCCCAGAATAATTTTTATATAGATTGTGGCACACCTGTGCTGGGAAGGATAGAAGGTAGTGGGACTTTAGAAGGAGGCGATGTTACTTGGCTAAGACGAAACACTTTAGTTGTAGGTCTTGGCTATAGAACTAATCATGAGGGTATAGAGCAACTAAGTACCTTGCTCGGCCCAGAGATAGATGTGATTACCGTGCCTATGCCACACTTTCGCGGTCCTGAGGATGTGTTACATCTAATGTCGATTTTGAGTCTAATAGATGATGATTTGGCTGTAGTCTATTCCCCGTTAATGCCTGTTTATTTTCGTAAGTTCTTGATAGAAAAGGGTTTCGATTTGGTTGATATCGCAGAAGAAGAATATGATTCTCAAGCATGTAATATTCTTGCCGTTGCGCCAAGGGTTTGCGTAATGGCTGAGGGCAGTCCAAAAACTTATGAAAAGCTCAGGAACAAAGGTGTTCAAGTAGAAAGTTTTTCGGGATCGGAATTATGCTTTAAGGGGTCTGGTGGACCAACTTGTCTAACTCGAACATTAGAGCGGGAAGTATAAGATGATGGATAAAAATCGAGCTTCGATTTCAGGTTGGTTGATGACTCAAGTGTTTTTGGCTTGCTTATCTTCAGCTGATGGTAAAGCCCAAGCGACCTTGATTGAGGGTGGATACCTTTTCGATGGTTTGGCTGATGATGTAATTGAAAACCCTGGAATTTTAGTCCAAAATGGAAAATTTTTGCAGGTGGGTGCTGATTCCAATGGTTCCTACTATCCAGTAGCCAGAGATACTATCAAACTGTTGGAAGAACACTACATCATTCCAGGAATGTTTGACCTGCATGCCCACTATGCGATGGATCTATTCGGAGAGGGTAGAGTTGATGAAAGGGTTGGGTATCCGACCCTATTCCTTGCAAATGGTGTGACGTCTACTTTCCCAGCAGGGGAAGTAGATCCTGAAGAAATGAGAGATTTACGCCTAAGTATCGAGCAAGGAAAGTCTGTAGGGGCTAGGATCTTTAGTGCAGGTCCGTATTTCGGTTCCTGGAGGCAAGGTTGGAATCCTGATGTTACTGAGGATGAGATTTTTCAAGAGGTTGACCATTGGGTGGCCCAGGGTGTGAGAGCTTTCAAGGCTAAGGGGATAAGTGCAGAGCATTTGGAAGCTTTGATTAAGCGAGCGCATACATATGGTGCAACTGTCACTGGCCATCTGGGTTCTGGATATCGCAGTAGCGTTAATCCTAAGGACGCTATCCTAATGGGAATTGATAGAGTCGAACATTTCCTGGGAGGAGATGCGTTCACTCCCGATAGGTCAGCTTACGAATCTTTAGTCGAAGTTGATATAGAGTCAGAAGATTTTTCTTCTATCGTTGCTCTCTACATTCAAAGAAATGTTTTTTTCGACGCCACTCTTTCCGCTTATGGCTACTACGGAAAAAGGGATCCTGAAGTATACGAATACTTTGAAGATGAAAATAAGTATTTCACGGAATATATGCAGGGCATTTTAGAAGGTCGGACAGAGAGAAGTGTCAATGAGCAGTTTGAGCAAATATATTGGAAAAAAAGGGAAACAATTAAAGCTTTCTATGACGCTGGAGGTGGGCATCTAATAACATTAGGTACCGATCACCCAAGTTGGGGAGAATTCCTTTCGCCTTTTTCCGTCCACAGAGAACTCTTGTCTTTCGTTTTGTCAGGAATCCCTGAATCTGATGCGATCAAATTCGCTACTATAAATGGTGCGAAAGCTATGCATGCTGGGGATTACCTTGGGTCTATCGAATCTGGTAAAATAGCGGATCTAGTTGTTCTCAAAGGAAATCCGTTGGAAGACATTAGGAATACCAGAAATACGGTGTTGGTAATGAAAAATGGCCAGGCATACAACCCACAGGACCTGCTTAAGTCTGTTGAAGGAACAATAGGACCCAGGACCCCGGAGGACGAAAAAGCCTGGAGGCCTCTAGGGAATCAATAGAAGCCATCTGAATCCCTGGTTAGTTATTTCTTCATCTGCACGACTATGACCTCTATGGGTTCTGTCCCTTCGTTTACGTCACCATGAAGCTCTCCAGGGGTGTCTGCTTCTAGCCAATAAGCTTTTCCGCTCTCCCAAGTCATATCGTGGGAGTCACCGTTCTGGTTGACTACCTTTAGTGTGCCTCCTTTGAGGGCAATGATTGCACGAGGATTATCATGTCTGTGCATACTCAAAGGTTGACCTGGATATATGATGCTCTTCCAAACTTCCACTTCCTCATTTTCGAATTGTGGCACTCTTCGGGTTGTTTCGTCAGGTATAGTTGAAGTACAAGAAGTCATCAGCACTAACATTGTCATTGCACAAAGTATAAATACGCTTTTCATGTAAACTCCTCCGTCACCTTTCCAAAATTGCGTTACTTGAGATCCCCAGTTTTAAAATGAGGATCTGATATTAAGGCACAAATTGTCAGTAGCCTTCAGCGGTGTGATGAGTGTGAAAGTCAGTTTGCTGGTTTACGGAAAGGCCTATGACAACCCCCACAAGTTCTGCCTATTGATCCAATTGCATCCTGAATAGCATTAAGGTCTCCCGTATATACCGATTCAAGTAACTCACTAGAAGCATTTTGGAACGCAGTGACTGCGGTTTTAAAATCTTCTTCGTCTTCCCAGATTTCATCCCTGGCACGAGTATTGTCTCCACCCGAACCAGCTGGAAAGATATCCCCAGTTATTACGGCAAGGCGGTTAAGGGAAACAGCGTGGGCGAGCAGATGATTACGATAAGGCACATCGTCATCGATAACTGCACTCAGCATGGCTCTACTATTGGCGATTGCACTCATCACCGACTGACGGTGTTCAACTGCTGGTGGCACTTCTTCTTCTTCTTCTTGAGCCATCAACTGAGTGACAACCATTAAATTAGATACTCCCAAGATACAGGAGATGGTAAAGAACCTTAATACATTAGAAATCACGATTCCCCTCCTAACTATATGTCCAGACATGACACTACTTTCGGTTTGTTAATATTTTACCGTAGCGGTAGTGTAGTAACCTGAACATTGTAATGAATCTATGAGCCTGGCGTCCAGTAGTGTTCATCTTGGAATTAATTGTTGCTGCAATATAAATAATTACCTCTCCCATATTTAAAGAAAATAAACAGGGGGTTTTTTGATGGAAATAGTTAGCTTGACAGCCAGTCAGATTACCACTTTGATAGCCAGTAGAAGACTGAGCTCATTCGAGGTGGCAGAAGCTTTTCTGGAAAGGATAGATCGACTTAATCCGAAGATTGAAGCTTGGGTAAACGTAGATGCAGAAAGGGTTTTGGCGGATGCTAACAAGTCTGACGAGAAAAGATCTCGAGGTTGTCCGATGGGTAGGCTTGAAGGCGTTCCTGTAGGATTTAAGGATATTTTTTTCACCAAAGGGATTCCTACTACAGCGTGCTCAGAGATATACAAGGACTTAGTCCCGGAATACGATGCAAAATCTGTGGAGTTGATCAAAGAGGCGGATGGAATCATGCTAGGTAAGACAGTCACAACTGAGTTTGCTTGGACAGATCCCTCTCCAACTAAGAATCCCTGGAATTTTGATCATACACCTGGAGGTTCCAGTAGTGGCTCGGCCGCGGCAGTGGCTGCCAAGATGTGCCCAGTAGCTTTTGGATCACAGACTGTAGGGTCAGTCCTTAGACCAGCAGCTTATTGTGGTGTAGTGGGCTTTAAACCCACTTTTCAAAGTGTTGACCGTTATGGTTTGATACCCTTTAGTCCGTCATCAGATACAGTTGGATGGATTTCGCGTTCTGTAGAAGACATCATATTGTTTTGGAGTGCTGTAAGAATATCCAAGATTAAAGAGCTTAAAGGGGTTGGTAAAGAGCCCACTCGGCCGATACGAATCGGTTGGATTGGCGATTTTTTTGTGAAAGAATCGGACAAGGAAACTCGGGCCAATTTCAATGGGATTCTTAAGAGCCTTGTTGCTGAAGGTGCAGTTGTGGAAGAGGTTGAGCTACCAAAAAGTTTTGGAAATTTGCATAGAGACCTGAAAACTATAACTGAGGTTGAAGGAGCCAGGTTTCATCGGGAGATGTTTGGAAAAGACCCGAACCTTTATAGTCCATTGCTAGCCGCTACCATAGAAAATGGATTAAATACAAGGGACGTTGAGTATCAGAATGCCCTTGAAAGACAGGTTGGATTCAAAAGTGATATGGATAATTTGGCGAAGACGGTAGATCTACTTGCGACTCCTAGCACTCCTTCTCCAGCTCCATCTGATTTGAGTACTACTGGCAATGGAATGTTTCAGGCACCGTGGAGTGCTAGTGGGCTGCCTACGGTTACCTTACCTTCTGGCCTTTCAACGAAGAGGCTACCATTTGGGATTCAGTTGATCGGCAGATCGTTCGGTGACGATGATCTTTTGGAAAGGGTAAGTTGGTGTGAATCACGAATAGGCGTAGATTTGTCACCTGCAGTGTGATTGTCATTGAAGAGTTGGGGTCGTTATTTCCATTGGAGGAATTTCCATAGTATGGAAGCAGCTTGTGAATCAAGATCGGACGGAACTTTTCAAACTGCCTGCACGGTTCTGCACTCTCTGTTGGCAGGTGACTTTCGTAATCAGTTTATAGATGAATTGATAGGATCTGGTGGGTCCGCAAAAGCCATGAAGAAACTGCGTTCCAGTATGGTTCGGCACAGTTTTGAGACGGCCTCTAGAAAATTCTCCCTGGCAAAAGTCCTGAAAACTCTGGATGACAGAACGAGAGATGAAGGTTTTGAAATCTTTCATTCTTGGAGCCATAGTGAACACAGTTTCAGTAGCGAAAGCACTCCAGTTCTCCTGGTTGATCATTTCAATAGAATGAAAAGAGAAGATCAGGATATGAGGACTTGTCTATCTCTTTTGTTGGATGTGTATTTTTTTCATGTGCTAGCTCTTTGCTCTATCAGAGCTTGGGATGATGGTCGACCACAGGAGAATTTCAGTAAGGTCACAGAATTGTTAAGCCTACTTCAGGGGCTGAGAGGAAGCGGTCATCAGTTTGTCGAAAATGCCGAAACACTGCTTGTTGTTGCAGTTTCACAATATCATCCAGTCGATCAAGCCTATGACGAGTTGATTAAGCGGATCTGGACCCTCGACAATCGAATGCAGGTAAGATTCGCTCTTATCAGTTCGGCAGTTCTGGGTGGGCACTTGAGGTGGGGTTCTCGTGCTATGTACGGTCGTGATGTTGTGAAGATGCGCGCTGATAACGTTGGGGACTATCCCTGGCTACTGTATTCACTTAGTACACTAATGGAAGAATATGCTCGTTTAAGAAAGTGTGAGACAGGAAATGGAGATCGTCAGGAAGTAGTGAAAGGATTACTCAATGGCTTAGGTCCAGATCCCTGGGCATTTTTCCAGACACCTCCCCCGATTTCTCTGCAGCCATACGCAGACAGGCACTCTGAGCTGACTAAACTTTTTAAGAAGTATGTGCAAGATTTGACCCTGGATTTTGTCGCTTGTCAGCCAAGTGGCGAAATTTATTCTCCACTGGCTTTCCATTTCAATTTCCCTCATAACATCATGAATGCGATTCTGATGATCTGCTTGTCTGAAGGTTCTGTAGAAGAATTGTCACTGAACGATTTGTTAGTTGGAGCCGAAGCCGATCCAAGTATGGTTGATAGGTCAATTGAACTTGTAGGGAAGCTAATGGTATTTGCTGGCAGTAGCCGAGATAGAGTTGGGCCACAGGGGGCGAAATTAATCATATATGATCCACACGTGGGATTAGGGTACTGCAACATGGTACTTTCCGCCATGAAAAAATACCTCACTTAGATTTATGTGGTTTTTTGAAAAATGTTTAACAAACATCCGACATCTAACGTCTTCAACTCGGTGGTAGGCTCAAGTAGATTGGTGACTGCGTTTTTTCAGAAGACAACATAGGGGGTTGGATGTACAGGATTTCCACATCCACAAATCATTCGGTTATTTCGGCGATGATGTTTAGGATTAAATCATTTTTTATTTTGTTGCTTGGCTTCTTTGCAGTCAGACCTCTCGCGGGACTTCAAGAGGTACCTGTGTTCCCAGAGGTAGGCGCTCAAAGAGTAACTGAAGCTCCTGTTATAGACGGAGTTCTGGATGAAGATGTCTGGACGTTAGCTCCTAGTATCTCAGATTTTGTCCAACAAGAGCCTGCGTTGGGGTTTCCAGCAACTGAGAAGACTCAGGTGAAGTTCTTGTACGACGACGATGCCCTCTATTTGGGAGTGCGTGCTTTCGATTCTGATGTGGATGGAGTGGTTTCAAGTGAGATGAGAAGAGACTCAGATCGTATTCTCGATGAGGATTATTTCGCTTTAATCTTGGATACATTTAAGGACTCCAGATCGGGATACATGTTTGTAGTAAGTCCGTTAGGGGCAAAACTTGAGCAACAAGTATTTGAGGAAGGAGAAGGTGGCAGGCCAGGATGGCCTTCTCCCAATATTAATCGTAATTGGGATGGTGTCTGGGAAGCTGGTACAAGAATCACTGAAGAAGGATGGACTGCTGAAATAGCTATTCCAATGGTGACAATACGATTCCCTGAAGTGGATCAGCAGGTGTGGGGTGCTAATTTCAAGCGCAATATTAGAAGAAAGAATGAGCAAGTTTATTGGTCAGCTATTCCTCAGGCTTATGATCTCACAAGGGTTAGTTTGGCTGGAAATATTGTTGGGATGGAAGATCTAAGCAGAGGTATGGACCTCAGAGTGAAACCATTTTTGGTCGCTGGCGGATCAAGGAAACAGACGCTTGCTCAGACTGAAAATTCTAGTCACGGAGACCTAGGATTGGATCTGAAGTATGGTGTGACTGCAGGACTCAATCTTGACGTGACTGTGAATACTGACTTTGCTCAAGCAGAAGTGGATGACGAGAGGATAAATTTGACAAGGTTCCCACTGTTTTTTCCTGAAAAAAGAGAGTTTTTTCTTGAAAACGCTGGACAGTTTAATATAGGAGCTGTAAGCATTGTAGGCCGCACAGCAGATCTGTTTTTTAGTCGTCGCATTGGTCTGACACCTACTGGGGATCAGGTTCCAATATTGGGAGGAGCTCGACTGACTGGAAAGATCGGCAGAAACAATATCGCACTCATGGATATTCAAACCGATGAAGCATTCGGCAAGAAAGGGGACAACTTCTTTGTTGCTCGTTATAGCAGAGACATAATGGGTCGTTCCAAAATCGGGGGCATGGTGATTAATAAGGAGACCATAGGAGCTGCACATTATAACAGGACCGTTGCAGCTGATATGACCTTGGTTCCACAGGAAAATTTAACCATCCAAGGTTTTTTATCGAAAACCGAAACTCCTGGTATGGCAGGGAAAGATTTAGGGTCTAGTTTGCATGTGGCCTACTTGGACAGGAACTGGAATATATATGGGTCTTACTTGGACTTAGGAGAAAATTTCAATCCAGAGGTAGGCTTTGTCCCAAGGAATGGCATTCGAACCTCAAAAGTGCATTTTGAACCAACCCCTCGGCCAGGCAAGTTGGGAATCAGAATTCTTCAGCCAATGATCAACCTGACTCATACCACAGACCAGAACAATAGATTGGTCACAAGACGGATTCACTATATGGTGGGAATGGGTTTCGAAAGTGGGGCAACTGCTACAGTAATGTATAATGCCCAATTTGAAAGGTTAGACAAACCTTTTGCGGTTCAGAAAGACGTAGTCATACCAGTCGGTGATTACGATTTTGGCGATTGGCGTTTCATGTACCGTACAGATCCATCTCGAAAAGTGTACTCAACAATAACCTACTCTCCACAAACATTCTTCGATGGGACTAGGACGGATGTAGATCTGAGTTTAGGAATACGTTTGGGGAATCGGCTTTCTACGGAAGGTCAGTTTGTACAAAACAAAGTGGATTTGCCCGCTGGGGATTTCACATTGCGCGTGGGGGCCTTGAAGGTGGATTATGCCCTTTCACCAGTCATGACTCTTCGAACAATCACGCAATACAATTCACTGACGAAACAGTGGAGTACAAGTGCTAGGTTTAACTATATTTACCGACCAGGAAGTGATATTTATATTGTTTTCGATGAGCTTAGTCAGGATTGGTATTCTAGGGACCATGGTTTAGGGACTGGCCTTGAATCAAGGAATAGACGTATTCTCCTTAAATTCACATATCTTCTTTCAAGGTGAAGCTTCGACAATTAAGGGTTTGAGACGATGTTAGATGAAATTCGAGAAAAGATAGAAGGGGAGATAGAGGAGCTCCTTCACGAATTACATGTGGTTCTACCAGAACGTATTGAAAAGGCGGTAGAGTTAGGTGATTTGCGAGAAAATGCTGAATATAAGTCCTCTCTTGAACGTCAACAGTTTGTGCAGGCACGACTGAACCAACTAACCAGTAGAATGAGTGAGCTATCTAAGATTGACGTGAGTGCAATGCCTTTTGACAGAGTTGGATTCGGATCGAAAGTAGACATTCATGATTTAAAAATGGACAAGAAAAATCAGGTGACTATTGTAGCAGGTGATATGATTGAACTCGGTGGCGGTGAAGTTTCTATGTCCTCTGCCATGGGAAGGGGACTAATGGGAGCAGTTAAGAATGAGGAAGTCACTATAGAGCTTCCTGCGGGTCCGCGGAAATTTAAGGTGCTGAAAGTACTTACTTTGCCTCAACAAATGGGGATGAAAGGAAAGTGAATGGGTGATCTACATAAACTCTTATTTCAGGGAGGCCGCGTTTGGTAGAGACGCGATCGACCATGGCTCCGATAGGTATGGATGCTCCCGATTTTTCACTTCCAGACACTCAAGGGTCGGTGGTTTCACTCGCCGATTTTAAGGGTGCTCCAGCGTTTCTGGTCATGTTTATCTGTAATCACTGTCCATTTGTCAAACACCTTCAGGTAGAATTGGTTAGTTTGGTAGAAGATCATCAAGAAATGGGTCTCGCAGCGGTCGCCATCAACTCAAACGATTTTTCAAAGTATCCCGATGATAGTCCGCAGCGAATGAAGGAAGAAGAAAAAAATGCAGGCTATACTTTTCCATATCTTATCGATGAAGATCAATCTGTAGCGAGAAAATACAGAGCTTCATGTACTCCCGATTTTTTTCTATTCGATAAAGAACAAAAACTTTATTACAGAGGTCAATTTGATGACAGTCGGCCTGGGAATAGTGTTTCTATAACAGGTGCAGATTTAGCGAGAGCGATTGAATCCCTACTGCGGGGCGATGAGTTTTCTGGAAAGCAAAAGGCAAGTGTAGGATGTAATATCAAATGGAAAGAAGGGAATGAGCCAGAATATTTCTAGAGGTTGAGCTCCCATCGGAAACTAGAAAAGGTTATAAAATTAAAGTGCCCCTGAGTCTCAGTGATTCAGGGGCACTTTTGTTTCTGCCACATATTTGGCGCGATACCGCCAATGGCACAACTAAGTGAGGCCGATTACGATCTCAAAGACCGAAGCGGCGATCGCTTGCCCGTTGCCAAAAAAGGCAGAGTTAGTGAATTAGACAATTGATCACCTCCTTATGTTTTAGATTAAAAATAGGGCGCGTATTTCATGACATGCTAGGACAGTGACCTATCATGCCGTTGTTCCTATTAGACAAGAGTAAGTTATTCCTCTTGTCGGTGAAGGCAAGCCTCACTTTAACATGTCAATTAGAAGTTCTATGGAGCCAAGCTATTAGCTTTATACAAGTGTAAATCGCTATCATTATCCACAGTAAGCCCCAAAATACCACTGGGATGCCTGTTAGATCATTGAGCATAGCGGCGTCGGAAGGGAGGGTGGGATGATCGAGGATGTCCCCCTTGATATCTAGGATAGAGTATAAGCAACTAGTTAAACCTAGAATTAGTTGAATTTTCTGGTTCTGTGATCTCGAGAACTCGATTGCGATAAAGAGAAGTATTAGTCCAAAAACAATGCCGAATACGATCCCGAACGTATTTTTTACATAAGCCATAGTTATAACTATGAGGATCCCACTCAGTAACAAGGTAAGATGTCTGGGATCAATACGTTTGTATCTAGTCGCTACCGCTAATGACACTCCCCATGCGAGACTTCCCAGATAGCCAGCCGTTAAAGTCAGGAAACGGTTTCCACCGGGACAATAGCAAGCTCCTCCCTCATTTCTGTCGATGGTGATCTGATCTACCTGGCCCCCCGTAGCTAATGCCATCAGTCCGTGACTAATCTCGTGGAGAAAAACAACGAATATTTTTATGGGATAAACTACCGGGGTTTCCCACAACAACCATAGAGTAAGGAAATAGATGAAAAAAAAAGTACTAAATGCTATTTTAGATTTGTGAGGGCTCTTCATGACAACTTAATTATTAGAAGACTGAGGTGAAGGTTTGTCGCTAGCGATATTGATGAAAAAATAGTTTGACACTCAAGGGTTTAGATGGTCTGATATAAGATAGGCATTTGATAATAAATCTCCTGCTTCCTCTAATTCGTTACGGGCGATTGTAGCGTTCTGCCCAGTTGAACCTAGTGCTACTTTTGCCAATCTTTTGATCTCTTGGTCAGTCATGTTGGGTTCGAAGCCAAAAAAAGTTGCCCACCTGAGACTTTGTTCTTGCCAGGTTCTGACAAGTTCGTTCAAAACTTCATCTGGAACAGTCATTTGAGTAGCTATAGTATCATTTAGAGAAAGGCCCTTTGGGATTTCTTTTCTGAATCCCATTAGGTTAGCTACTTGCAAAACTACTGAGGACCTGACTTCTTCGAAGGGAATTTCTTTTTTCCCTTCTAGGCGCAATATGTGAAATCCATATTGGGTTTCAGTGACGGGACTTATGCCATTGATTTCCAGTGCCATAGCTGCGTTCCAAAATTCAGAAACCCAGGATCCTTCTCGTCCTGGCTCGAGAAGACCTTGGCGTCCTTCTGCACCAGGTTCTTCAGATAGCTCCGCTGCTATTTCTGGGAAGTGGTCTCCCCCGTCGATCCTTAAAAGAGCTATTTCAGCTTTGTTACGTGCGTTCTCACGATGAGATTGAGGTTGCCATCGTTCGGAAAAAAAGAGGATATGCCTGACAGTCAGTTCAAATGAAGGATTGGTTGAGTAATGAGTACGGAGGTCCCTTTCACTGATAGAAAATGTTTCCACAAAACGATGGGCAGCAAGTTGTTCCAACAGAGCGCGGTCCTGAGCTTGCTTCAGTAAGGGTGCAAGAATACGATCGGACTCTTCTCTAGATACAGAAATACCAAACGCAGTTATTTCTGCAAGTTTTGACCTACGATCCGCATTTAGTCCAAGAAGTTCTTCCTCGCTGTAACCTATATCACCAACAATCAGCATATCAGGCTCATCAAGACAGCCGGCAGTGCATAGGATGACGGTCGTTATGACTAATGAGTCGGAAGTTCGTTTGAACCAGATCATAGATAGAGCATGCAATGGTCATCCTTGGCTGTGGACATTATAGTTGGGATAGATTAAAACTGTTAGTTGATGATTGCCATCGGTAGTTTCAAATTCATAAATATTCTTAAGGCTCGTATAAAACTCATATGGCTATCCCAAAGAATTATGACCGAAGTGTTCTAATATCACATCTACACGATCAATTTTGGTCGCACGAGTACTACTTGGCAGCAACAAAAGTAAGAAATTGGAAAAAAAATAGAGGGTCATCTTGGGCGACAGATCTATTTGAATTAGTAGAAAAGAACGGTTCGGTTGTTGATGAAGAAATCAGAGAGGCAGTTGAAACAAATGCTGCAAGGCGACTTATAAAATCTTACTTTAGAAAGACTCAACAGTTCTGTAATAGGGGTTTCCTAGAGACAGAGGATCTAACTCAGCATCTGGCAATGGCTCAGCGTCTTTCTATGCTGTTTGAAATCATTGAACCCTTTGAGGAAGCTAGAAAATCTGACTACAACCGAGAAATGTTTGATTTCTATGACCATTTGCATGACGGTCACTTGTTCAGGCCTGGTCGTTCATGACGGCCTGGGGATTCAGTCGCAGGGATTTTCTTCGAGCTAGCAGTCTTTCAACTCTAGGTTCCCTATATGCATGTGACTCAGGACAATTGGATCCATCGAGGCCCATTGCCGATGTAATTTCGGTTCCAGGTGGTGTGGAGGATCATCACTGGGAGGACATTAGGAAAAGTTTCATTCTTGAGGATGGAACAGTCTATATGAATAACGCTAGTTTAGGCCTGCCTCCCCGATCAGTGGTAGAAGCTGTGACTAATGGGTATAGGGAAATTTCAAGAGATCCCATAGCTGGGAAGAGGATGCTACAAGAGATTATTGCTGAGCGTGTCAAACCTCTTTTGGCGGAGATATTCAAGGTAGAAACCGGTGAGCTTGTATTGACTCGTAATGCTTCTGAGGGCTTGTATCTTCAAAGTGCGGGATTAAAGCTAGCACCGGGAGATGAGGTGTTGATTACGACGCAGGAACATCCAGCGGGTCACAGGCCTTGGATGGTCCGTGAGGCTAGGGACGGCATTAAAGTGACTGAAGTTTTCGTTCCCAGCCCTTTTGTTTCTGGGGATGATGTGGTGAAAAGGGTCGAGACCGCCATAAAATCGGAAACAAAAGCTTTATCGTTTTGCCATGTAACAAGGGGAGGACATCGATACCCAGTCAAAGAATTGGTGGTTTTGGCAAAAGAGCACGGACTTACAGTTCTTGTGGATGGTGCTCAGGCAGTGGGCCAATTCCCGATTGATCTGAGTGATCTTGGTTGTGATGCATATTCAGCGAGTTTACATAAGTGGTTAATTGGTCCCATTGGGACTGGTTTCTTCTTCGTAAGAAAGACTAGTCGTAGCTCTATCCAAAGCCCTTTCTCAACCGATTTGACACAAGGGGATCCTGGGTACAATCCCCTAGGAACCATAAGTTTGCCAGTGTATGCTGCTTTACAGGTCGCACTTGATATGATCCTTACACTAGGATTAGAGAACATCGAGAATCGGTGCAGGTTCTTGTCTGATTATTTGAAAGAATCACTAGAAAAAGTGAAGGGAGTGGAAATCTTGAGTGGAAATTCTCCAGAGATTTCCTCTCCAGGATCTACAATTTTTGAAGCTCAAGGTGTAGACGCAATAAATTTTGTTACGGTGATGGCTGAAGAACACAGGATGCATGTTGATGAACACCAGAGGGATGGTCACAATGCTATAAGAATCTCTACTCACATCTACAATACTCAAGAGGAAATCGACCGCCTAGTCACTGCACTCAGAGAGGAGATGAAGAAAGCCAGGGGAACTACGTAGACGTTTGCTGAAAGCTATGAATTATTTACCTTTCGTAAGTGGCAGGACACAACTTTTATCAGGTAGGAGAAATTATGCAGAAAAAGACAGTGTTTATGTTTGCATTGTTAGTGGGCACAGTAGCACTGGTAGCTTGTGGTTCAGGGGAAAGTACTTCAGAAACTGTTGAGTCTACAGAGGTTTCAATGAGTTCTGCGGTTTCTTACCCAGGATGTAGTACCGGAGCGAGTCCAGAAGAATTAGCAGAAAGACCCAGTCCCTTGAAAGAAGTTGCCGTAGATTACGCAAATGGAGTAGGTACGCTTTGCTATGGAGCTCCTTCGGCACGTGGCAGAGAGGTCATGGGCGGTTTGGTACCATTTGGAAGCCCTTGGAGAGCAGGGGCTAACGAGCCTACTACTTTGCATTTGACTGCCCCAGCACTTCTTGGAACAATTCCAAGTGAACGTGGTATCGATGCTTTCATGGCTCTTAACCCAGTTGCACTTGAAGCTGGATCGTACTCTATCTATGCCATTCCTGGAGAAGATGAGTGGGAGATCATTGTTAACCCCAATCATGAACGTTGGGGAATTCCTATAAGTGATGAAGTTCGCTCGACTGAGGCAGGAAGCTTTACGGTTGTACCTGAGAACACTGAGGAAATGGTTGAGACGATGAGCTTTAACTATTATCCCAATGATGAGAATTCTATGGGTAATATTTCCATGATGTGGGAGAACACTCGGGTCCGGTTCCATCTCCATCCGGGTGGCTGATTGACCGATAAACCTTGAATGGTTTTGAAATAAGGATATTTGGCGGGGGACTGGGTATAGGATCCAGGCCCCCGCCTCTTTATATCACAGCGATCTGCACTCAATTATCACTACGTCGGAGTAACTGCCCAGGCTTTACTTTTGTGAGTTCGCCATTGTCGATGACCGGCACACCATTAATGAACAAGTAATCTACACCTACTGCGTACTGCATTGCATTACCGAAATCAGCCATGTCTTGCAGATTCTCCGGGTCAAAAATTACTAAATCTGCAGCCATATGGGGAGCAATGAGGCCACGGTCGTAAAGGCCTAGGCGATTAGCGGCGAGCGAGGTCATTCGTCGGATCGCATCTTCAAGTGAAAGGATTTGATCCTCCATGACGTATTTCGATATGATTCGGGGGAAGGCGCCAAACGCTCTAGGATGCGCGCTTGCGTTGGTATTTGGATTCACTGGTGATGCATCCGTATCGACCATTACAAATTCAGCTTGAAGGGCAAGCCATTTCTGTTCCTCGTTCATACTCTTGGGATTTACTCCTACATTACCAGCTTGCACGAGATCGAAGAATCCATTCCATGTATCAGTTCCCATTACTTCTGATGCCTCGGTCAAGGATTTGTTTATGACATCGGAGTCGATTTGATCGGAAGCGGAGACAATAAGTACGTTGTCCCAGTTCATGCCAACGTGCTTATACCAGTTTTCCCAGTCGGATGTTGTTTCTATTTCATGTTGCAGAGCCTTACGAATACTAGGATCGGAAAGGGTTTTCAGAAAACTGTCAGTCCCGCGTGCATAATGGCGGGGATGAATGAAGGATCCTAATCCGATGCCATTCCTGATATACGGATATATATCAGCCGTTACATCCATCCCGTTTGATCTAGCAGACCCTATTAACTCTAAAGCTTCCTTCATCAAAGGCCAATTTTCTTCGCCCGCGGCTTTTAGGTGATAGATATGTACTGGAACTCCTGCTCCTGCACCAATATCCAGAGCTTCTTGTATTGCTTCGAGGACGGCTCCACTTTCATTTCGCATATGAGTGAAATAAACGCCACCATATTCACCCGCCACCTTTGTCAATTCTATTAGTTCTTGAGTGGTTGCATATATAGCGGGGGGATAGATTAATGAGGTAGAAGTCCCAACTGCTCCATGTTCCATTGCTTCCCTAACTAGAGCTTTCATTTCTTCCAACTGTTGAGAAGTGGGTTGAACGTCTTCTTCTCCCAAAACTACTCTTCTTACTTGGGTCAGCCCTACGTCGTGTACTACGTTGATGGGAATACCGATTGCTTCGAGGATTTGAAAGTATTCCTTATATGTTTTCCAACGTAAGGTGTCTCCTTGTACTACGGGGGGTTGAGATTGGGTAAGGGAGTTTTGAGGGGCTGGAGAAGAACCCTCTCCGGACAGATAGGTTGTAATTCCCTGGCGGAGCTTACTTTCAGCACTGGCTGGATCAGTAATGAGGACCAGACTCGATTGTCCCATCATATCTATGAAACCAGGACTGACGACTCTGTCCATAGCGTCAATGACCTTACTGCCTCTGTTAGGATTCAGGTTTCCTATTTCTACGATTGTTTCTCCCTTTATTCCCACGTCTCCCCTGAACCATGGATTTCCAGATCCATCAATGATTCTGGCATTGGTGATGATTACATCCAAGTTCGAACTATTGGGTATCTCTTGGCTGTTACACCCGTATAGTAGGAGGAGGGTTATAGCGCCCTTTTTGAGCATGAAAAAATTGTTGAAAGAGCCGATCTGCATTTATGACCTCCTATGCTTTAACAGGATGAGAGCTTCTAATTAACCACTGCAATGTTGCGGCTCAGAAGCATTTTCTCTCTTCCCGAGGGTTCAAGTTCAACCGTTATCGTGTAATGTCCGGTTTCCAGGTCTGGCAAATCAATATGGATCGCCCGAAAAATTGTTCCTATGCCATCAATGTTCATGTCCTGGAACGACATTTCTGTTGGCGTATCTGATTCCAATAAACGCATAAATTCTCCTAAACGACGAAAGATTCCTACGTTTTCGCGTGCTATTCCTATGCGCGTGTTCAGTGTTTCACCATTTCTTAAACCATAAATTTCCCACGCTAGTTTTATGGGTTCTCCACTCTGAATTGTCAGTCGAGGTTTTATCTGGGGGATAGCTTCTTCTAATGTGCTAGGGACAGTACCGGCACCACTCAGAATAAGAAGGTCTGACAACGACGTGAGGCCTGGCGTTAAGGACTCCTGCCAAAGACCTCTACGAATCCTCCAGGCTTTTTTGGCAGGTTTATCCAGGATTTCCAGTCCTATCACGTACGATCCATTCGGCACTAGTATACTGGATTTTGCTGTTGAATCAGTGCCCAAAACTCTGTAGCTATCTTGATCTGAAAGGCTATGTAAGAATAGACCACTCTGGAAGCTATCTTGATCCAAGTCTGTTTCTCTGTTCCGGCTTCCTGAGTATTGTGGTATAGGCACCAAGAATGGATTATTGTCAGCTTTGATCTGGGCTCGCTCTGTATCCTGAGACGTCTTTGTTTCTTGATTGATTTCCGAATCCTCATCCGGTCTGAAAGCTGTCACGATCATTAGCGAATCACCTCTACGGAACCGACCAATCTGAGCTGTTAATGCTTTGAGGTTCGGTGCGTACGGAGGAGCATATCCTGTTCTTGGACTTTCGCGCTCTAGACTCCATTCCGACTCTGTTTCGGCTGGGTTTTGTAGAACAAATTTAGGTGGGAGGAACTCCTGACTTTTAGGGTGGTGTCTGCCCACAATATTGCGGGTGTCGGTCAGAAAGCCGTCAGGTGGCTGTTGTTCTCTTTCCCAGGCCTTTTCTGCACCGTAACGCACGGTTAATTCCTCTAGGTCATCTCCCCAGGACAGGCCATAGGGATTGGCTGAGTCCTTGCGTAAATACACTAATAGTGAGCGTACATGTTGCTCTGTCATCCGGTCATTTCCATCCACAAGATAAAGAGGATCAGATAACAGCCAAAAAAGATTTTGGGTAGCTTCTGTCCCAGTTGAGACAGCCAGTAATTCCTGTGATTCAGAATCCACTAGATACCTGAAGGATCTAAAAGAGCGCTCTGCCTCGGATGGCATCTGGTCTAGGGCTATTCCAAAATAGTGTTCGGCCTTCATCCAGTCGGACTGGGAATGTGCAATAAAACCGAGAAGGGAGTTACACCACCAAGGTGTTGCTTGGCACCCACTCAATAGTTCTTCCGCCCTTTTCCAGTCTCTTTCTTCTGACAGGTAGTAAATGAGTTGTCCCAATACCCAATTGTCCCCTGGTAGAGCTGCATTGATCGCAACCAGGTCGCCAAGAAGCTCAGCCCGGGCCATTTCTAGCGGAATAGGCTCTTCCATGATTTCCCAACTCGGATCTTCATCCCAGTTTTCGTGTCTAAAACAAAAACGCCCGACGATTTCGTCGCAATTAACCCTTAGTCTGGCGAACTGGGGCGGAATTAGTTTATTCCTGGATCTTTCAAAGCGAGCCTGTGAATTTTTGGCTCTTTGGTGCAAGCTAGACGAATCTGGTTGTGCTTTATTTGGATCCTGAAGTAACGCTGTTCCCGCTAATGGAGAACCTACAATAAGAAGTGCGCCTAAAAAGCTGAGAATTCTGACGGACTTCAAGTAGTCTTATTCCTCCTCATCCTGGACTAGCATGAATATGTCTGGGACGATTCTACTGAATTGCCAGCTGGGAATTTCAAAAATGATTTCAGAGTTGGGATTTTGGACATGTCGAGTAAGACCTTGCCCTGTGAGTACAAGCTGATTCATGATGCTGCCAGACTCATCCATCGCGACTATTCGCCTTTTGTTTTCAGTGGAAGGGCTTTGGCCCTCGTCCAGGAAACCACTTGCTTCCATGTTTGAAAGCTCTGCAGTGATACCAATGACTGCAGCTGCGTCAACTACTTCCCCATCCATAGTCCATGTTGTATCTGAACGGTCTAAGCGGTAGGTCGCGTTGCCATAGTCGAGCAGAATGCTGCTTAAGGCAATTGTATCAGTGGTGATGATGGTTTTGTCCCTCCATTCTGTGAGGCTTTGGGTTACAGCACCACGCAAGTCTGCAGAAATCAACACTACCTCATCTTGATCTAGTACTCTAGTGAATACACTTGGAAAGGTCGGCCCAGTGTGTCCGATTAAAATAGTGGATTTTTTACTTTCCGATTCGATGATTTCCAATCTCCAGGTGCTGTCTGCAGACAAGCCCATTCGTCCATGGTTTTCGGCATTGTTGGCTACTACACTTCCCACTTCATTTTCGTCAATAGCATCCAACAGTTTGTTCAGAGATGCTTCTTCAATTGAGTAGCCATTAACTGTCCAATTATCATCAAGATGAGTTAACTCGGTGATAGACCCATCTGGACTTTGGATATTGAAATCTGTAACAGTGGCGGGGTCGAAATTCGCGAAAAGTTCTTGCACACTATTGATACTAGTACCTGGTCGATTGCTCCTACTATTCATCAGACTTAGTCCAACCCATAGTATCGTAACCGACAAAAAGATTTTTATGATTGTATTTAGAGTCTTTTTACTCATGCTATAAAATCTCCCCAACGAACTTCAGCTCTGCGTCTGCGTCCAGTAACCTTCATAACTCCATAAATGACTATTATTAGTGGAACGCCAATCAGGTTTCCCCATCTCAAGCTAGCTTTCTGAAAGTCAGAAGTAAAAACTATTGGCGGCGGGGTCCTTGTTTTCGATCGGATAGCTATGAGGGCCTCATCTTGTGCCAGCCAATCGATGGCATTTTCTGCGAAAATCAAGTTGTCGGGACTGACCTGAATAAATGATTCTTCTAGGAAATCGACATCGCCCACAACAATTATACGTCCTTCTCGGACATCGTTAGTGGTAGGTTCAGTTTCCCCTCCACCGATGGCTACAGCCAATGTGACCGTCTGGAAACCATCGGGATCGGGCTGTAGGAGCGCATCTGGCATTATCAAAGAATTGGGAGGTTGTATCCCACCAGCTTCTGTGGTTATCCAGAGTCTTTCAATGTTTTCAACACTGTCTGCTATTGTAATCGCGGTTGCCCAGCCGGCGCTTAAACCGTTGAGATCCCTTGTTGTTGCGTGGAGACTTCCTTTGAGACCAATGGGCCATAATGGGTAAGGACGTACTACATTGAATAGTCCTTGTGGTCCCATAGAGATATTGGAATTGGATCCATAATCCATGACTAATCCCTCATCGACTCCTATCCCCTGTCTTTGAAGAAATTCCTCAAGACCAGTTGTGACTAGGCTGGTGGTGGGGGTCTCTAGTGATATTTGGTGTTTATCCACAAGTATCAGAGCACCACCACCCTCTGAGATGAAATTCTCTATCTCATTTACTTTCTTCTCTGAAACGGGTTCTTTTGGGCCAGCCAGAATCACTAAATCCATATTCTCTGGATCCAGTCCAAGATCACCTTCTTGAGACAAATCTAGAGATGTGACTTCATACCTTTCCATTAAAGCTCTTCCAAGAGATGGAAGCTCATTTTCTCCTAAGGCACCGAGTCCGGTTAAGAAGGCTACACTGGGCCTTTTATCGGTAGTCATTACAGATATTGCTGAAGCAATTCTGAATTCCAAATCAGCTGTGCCAGAAATAAACGGTATGACTTCCTGTTGGTCTGCATATAAAAGAGCCAGCCCGAACCATCCACGTCTCACTTCGAATTCATCATCCCTGAGAACGTTGAATTCGTTTTCAATAATCCCCAAAGATCTCGCTTCTGCGGCTATGTCCAGATCGTCGCCGGGATTTAAGTTCTCAACTACAAGATTGTCTCCACCGGCTCGATTCATGTCGGATATGAGATCTCGCACATCTCTCAAAGTTGGCTGTAGCTCAGAAGGTAACTCGTCAGAAATGAAAAGCTTGAGAGTCACCAGATCAGAGAGGTTGTCGAGTGTTTCTTTGCTCCCAGGGGACAAAGTGTAAAGACTCTCTCTAGTCAAATCCACACGACCCCCTATGTTCCCGCCCAGTAGATTTGTTACAACCACTAGCCCTAGTGAAATCGCTATCCCTGCTCGGAGACGTTTGTATGATTCTCTCTGTTCGCTAAGGCGCTGTTTGACCAACAATCCTACTGCCATGGCTACAAACAATCCCGCGGTGGACAGGAAATAGACTATGTCTCTCAAGTCTATTACTCCTCGAGCAACATTTTCAAAATGACCCATGACCGACAGACGAGATAAGGCTGTTCCTAGGAATGGAGTCAGCCCATAAAGCACTACTGGGGTTCCGATAAATACCAATGCAAAACTAACCGATGTGGCAAGAATAAATGCGGTGACTTGATTTTTTGTTGCCGTAGAGGCCCAGAGGCCAATGGCTACGCCCTGCATAGCTAACAATGAGGCCCCGATATACTGTGCCAGCATGATTCCTGGATCAGCGTCTGAGAGAAGGAATACTCCTAAAGCCATGGGTAGAGTGCCTGCAAGAGACAGCATCACAAAAAACCAATTCCCTATTAATTTCCCCATCAAAATTTCCAATTCACCTAATGGGTATGAAGAAAGCCACTCTATGGTTCCAGTCCTCTTTTCTTCGGCAACAGATCGCATGGTCAGTGCCGGGATAAAGACAGCAAAGAGCCAGGGAAGTAGATCGAACAGTGGTCGAAGACTGGCCAGGCTCAGTGCGTAGATAGATCTGAAGGCCAAAAATAAACTTAGACCAAGAAACGCTACCATTAGGATATAAGCGGTAGGGTGGTCGAAGAAATTCTGGATTTCACGCTCAGCGACTATTCGAGTCCTCTTCATTTTGAGGTCTCCTCATTGTCAGTCAATTCTCTGAAAAGGCGCTCTAAAGAAATTTGATTCTTGTGAAGTTCCCACAAGATCCAACCTTCCTGCTGAGCCAGTTGGGAAATTACAGGCCTTAGCTCTTCATCTCCTAAGACCGATAATGAAACCCTAGTCCGTCCGTTCACTTCTTCAGTCGTGTGGGCGTCTACACCATTCAATGCTGTCAGTTTTTCTACAGCTCCATTACCAACGATTTCTACGGTGTATTCAGATCTTCCTTTTCCTGTCTCTAAGAGGTCAGATACACTTCCATCAGCAATGAGTTTACCACGGTTGATTATCAGAATTCTTTTGCATGTTGCCTCAACTTCTTGCATTACATGACTACTCAGCAAGACGGTTCTTTCCTGACCGAGGTTGCTGACAAGGTTTCGTATATCGACACGTTGGTTGGGATCGAGGCCTTCCGCTGGTTCGTCAAGAACCAAAATTTCTGGTCGGTGTAGAATCGCAGCTGCTAGACCTACTCTTTGCCTGTAGCCCTTCGAAAGTTCAGAAATGGGTCGAAAGAAAACCTCAGAGATGCCAGTTTCATCGACTGCGTCAGAAATACCTGACCTAGCATCTTTCTGATTCATTTTTCTCAGTGAAGTAGCGTATTCCAGATATTCGACCACGAGCATATCAGAATAGAGAGGATTTGATTCTGGGAGGTATCCAACTTTTTTCTTGGCCGCATTTAAGTCTTCACTGATCAATCGACCATCATAGTAGATGCTTCCTTGATCAGGTTCTAGGACGCCAGTCAACATTCTCATGGTAGTAGTTTTTCCAGCCCCATTAGGACCTAGAAAACCAACGACCTCTCCTCTGCCAACGTCAAGGTCTAGATTTTCAACGGCGGTCAAGCCACCAAATTGTTTGGTGACTCCTCTGATTGAAATCATACTCTCTCAACTCCCTGATTGGTCACGAATATATATAAGGGATTTCAAACGATTATCACTCCCAAAAATTTTAAAAAATGTTTCTATTTTTGTCTATGGCAGTAGTTTGACTTTAAGTGTTTTAACAATTGTTTTATAAATCTCATCATGCATATTAGAATTGGTGGGATTTATAGTATCAGTGCCCTGTAACCAGTTTGCTTGAACAGGCCTGAATTCAAGGAGATAGAAACTTATGTTTTTAAGATTTGTACTTTTCATTTTAGTTTTTCTGGTGAGCCCCATTGGAGGAGCGGACCAATCCGTGTCTGCCCAGATGAATATGGGTATGGCGTCAGAAGAATTGCCAGAAAGTTTTAAGGTACCAATGAAGCTTTTTGAAAAAGGGCTTGGGCCTCTATCCAGGACAATCACTACGGATGTAGTTGAAGCACAAGCGTTCTTCGATCAAGGACTTCAATTGATGTATGCGTTTACCCCTGAAGACGCAGCTCGGTCTTTTAGAGAAGCACAGAAGAGTGATCCGAATTGTGCGATGTGTTATTTCGGAGAAGCTTGGGCCTGGGGCCATTACCTCAATGGGCCTATGGGTCCAGGGGATTTACCAAGAGCGCAAGAGGCGATCAGGGTTGCTAGTGAACTTGCGGACAATGCGAGCGGAGTGGAGAAAGCTCTCATTGATGCCATGGAAGTGAGATATATTGGTCGTACGGATAGAAGCCCCGATATAGCTGAAGACACCCTTTATTCTGAAGCGATGGCTGAGGTCTATGCGAACTACCCCAAAGATTTAGATGTGGGTTTCTTATATGCGGAGTCTATTTTCCTACTAGAACCACGCAGGGGTTACAGGGACATTGAAAAACCAGAAGTACGTTTGCTACATAGGGTTTTAGAAGAAGTCCTCGACCAGGACATCAGGCATCCTGGGAATTGCCATCTATACATTCATGCGACTGAGTCTACGACCCAACCCCACAAGGCGGAAGCATGCGCGGAATATCTGGGCAATGAAATTCCAGGAGCTAGCCACATTCAACATATGCCCTCTCATACTTGGAACAGGGTGGGTCGTTGGGCGGATGGTGTTAGGGCGAATACCCTTGCATGGCACTCAGATCAGAAAGCTGCGATTGGCGAAGGTTTTGCAATTTATCCGAGTCACAACCTTCACATGCTACTCTTTGCAGCTTCGAATGATGGACAAGGTGCAGTAGCAATGCAGGCTGGCAAAGACTATGACGAGCTTACTGGAACAGCTACTTATGAAATTTTGACAAAGATTCGTTTTGGAAGGTTCAAAGAAATTCTAGAGATGTCAGGAGAGCCTGATCCAAATCCGATATTTAAAGGATTTTGGGACTTTGGACATGGATACGCACATCTGAAGACAGGTGATATGGAGCAGGCGCGTCAATTCCTTGCTGCTGTGGAGCTTGGTGCTGAGGAAGCGTCGGACAGAGCGGTTTTTCGCCAACATTCTGCTAAAGATATGTTAGCTATTGTCGGGGGGATATTGAAAGGAGAGATACTCCGAGAAGAGGGTCAAGTGAGTGAGGCTATTGAAATCTTTAAAATGGCCGCAGAAATTGAAGATCAACTGGAGTATGATGAGCCTGAACCACTCAATTTTGCTGTTCGTGATTGGTTAGGCGCGGCCTTGATAGAAGCAGGAAGATTTTCCGAGGCTGAACAGGTCTATAAATTTGCTCTAGAAGACCATCCTCACAATGGATGGTCATTGTTTGGGCTGGAGAAGGCACTGCGTAATCAAGGGAAAAGAGGACCTGCTGACGAGGCACTAAGAGCGTTCCAAGAAGCGTGGCAAAGATCGGACGTTTGGCTTAAGGCTTCGCATTTCTAGAATCTTATGTCTCTTCCTTTAATTGATCTTTGAGGAGCTCATATGCTCTCGAGCTCCTCAAAGGTCTGCAGGCCTCTGTGGAACCACTGTTCTCTGAAGGGAACAGTGGAAATATCGTCCAGGTCGAGTCCCTCGGTCATTTCATGAGGGTAGAGTTTTAGGGAGCCTGTTTCTTCTTCGTGTTCACTGTGTTGTCCCTCCATGAAAATGTTGACTTTGAAATTATCTTCCGCATCAACTGTGAACGCATTAAATAGAAGTGTATCTGGTTCCTTTGCAAAATCTGTCACAGTCAGATCTAAAATCGGTGTATCGTCCTCTTGGACGTGCACGGCGAGACCCTGTGAAGATTCAGAGAATTCTATATCGATGTCATTCATGTAATGAGGAAGGTGCCAACGCTCTATGGCATGTGTCCGAGATTCTGGAGTCGTGACCCCAACCATAAATGGATAAAAGGCCGCATTTGGAATTGGCCGGTTCGGCTCAACTCTTGGGGGAACGATCACGGAAAGCACTATCTCATTGTAAGATCCCACTTCAGTTTCAGTAAACTGAAATGCGGTTATTGCTAGGATGCTTCTCTGATGTTGAACTTCCAATGATTGGAGATGCTTTGGAAGAAGCTTTGTGGCGTCATTAGTGGGCATCTCAAAAAATCCAGCCACTGCGTTATAAAAAGCGTATTTAGTTAACTGCATTGTTATCGTTTCCTTGAAAGATAAAAATAGTACTATGTTACTATAAGCTATTAAGCAACTCCAAATGGCCAAGGTTATAATATCAGACTTTCAAAATGTGAGTGTCAATAATGTCTCTCAATGGAAAGAGTTGGGTGCCTGAAAATGACTTATAAGGAAGGAGTAACGATGTTAAAATCGTTGACATGGCATTGGTAGAGGAAACGGTCTTTGCCCAGAAAGAAATTTCGGTAAATGGCCATGGCCCGGCAGAGGATGTTTTTGTTCCTCTCTTAACTACTATTGCCAGGGATCACATTGAAGCAGTCATTCTCTACGGATCACGACTACTTGGAGCAAATCCAGGGCGACACAGTGCTTATGATTTGGTTTTGATAGTTGATGGGTATAAGGATTTCTATGAGGCCTTATACTCAGCTAATATGATTCATAGGCTGCCAATGGTGATGGCTGTTATGAGTTATGTCCTGCCCCCTAACGTCATACGATTAGCTCCAGAGGGAGTAGACGGGCCAATCGCTAAGTGCTTGGTGTTGAATAGACCTGATTTTGAACGGTCCTTAGCTATTGATCAGGCAAAGGACCACTTCATGATTTCAAGAATGATGCAGAAAGTCAAAGTGATCTACAGTAAAAATGAAGCAGTTGGGCAATGGGTCCAGCACAACTTAGGCATAGCAAGATATGGTGTTCTTAACTGGGCGACTCTTTGGATTGACCAGCCCTTTGACGCAGCATCCTTGGCACGTGAAATGCTGAGGATTTGCTACCGTAGTGAAAATCGTCCTGAATCAGACGGTCGTTCGGATACTATTTTCCTGTCACAAGAAAAGGAATTAGTCCAGTATTATGCCAATGTATTGACTGAGGCTGAAGCTAAAGGGGATGTGGTTCGTGACAGGAATGGTTATAGAACTTTGAGTCCAGTTTCTATGAGGAGTAGGTTGGGACGTATAGTGTATTTTAAAATATCCAAATTAAGGGTTACACTTTCTTGGCTTAAGCATGTAATCACTTTTGAAGGATGGCTACCTTATATTGTCAGGAAGGTGGAGAGAAGAACTGGGAGTGAGATTAATCTCACTTTAATCGAAAAGGTGTTGCCGATTCCGTGCTTGGTTCCAAGGGTTCTTTATGTATTTTGGAATAGACCCAAGACAGAAACTGAAGCAAATCAGGATTTTGGAATGGGTCCTGACCAAAGGGAGAATTGACTAGGGATGCAAACGTTACTGTTAGTCTTAGCATTTTCGGCGATTTCCATCTTATTTTGGGTAGTGAGTGGAAAGCACAAATCCATCGATAATTTAGAAAGTACAGATCGTGGTAAATTTGTCTTGGGAAGTTTTTTGAGAGACTGGTTCTATTGGTTTATTGATCCATTTAGGAAATTTGCAATACTAATCGGGATGGGGCCTCTATTTTTTAATCTTCTTGGAGTTCTTTTCGGGATTTTAAGTGGTTTAGCTTTTGCCACAGGACATCTTACGTTGGGCGGTTGGAGCATCTTACTTGGAGGAATAGCAGATGTCTTGGATGGAAGGATTGCCCGCACCTTAGGAATAGCTGATCAGAGGGGCGCTTTTTTAGATTCAACATTAGATAGATTCGCAGAGGTCGCAGTTTTTTGTGGCTTGGTCTATTTATTTAAAGATTCTCAGCCGGGTTTGTTATTTGCCACAGCTGGGCTAGGCGGGTCGCTTCTAGTGAGCTATACGAGGGCTAGGGGCGAGAGCTTAGGGGTGACCTGTAAGTTAGGCTTAATGCAACGTGCAGAACGGTTGCTCCTGATAGGTTTTGGTGGGATCCTTGATCCTTCGGTTTCGGCGCATTGGGCTGTTTCCAATCTGGATTTTGGCTTGCTGCTGATACCCGTGCTCGGTTTGTTAAGCCTGGGGACAATAGGAACTTCTGTGTTCCGTACCGTATGGATCGCTAAGAAACTTAAGCGATGATTTTGGTGATATTTACGATTCGCAATTTACCTGTTAGAAAAGTTAAATCCTGATTAACTTAAATTGGAAGAGGGGCCATAGCTCAGTTGGGAGAGCACTGCCTTTGCAAGGCAGGGGTCGCCGGTTCGAGCCCGGCTGGCTCCATTGATTGATTGATTCTACATCCATCTCTTTCGTCCAGCATCGAAAACAGAATTCGAAAGAGATTCCAAACTCGTGCTACTGGCGATATCCCGCCTGAAGGTACACAATATATGGATATCGTGGGCCTAAACATGGAGATTAGAACAGTGGATACTCACGCAGATATAGATAGAAGGCAATGGCTAGTGCAGGGTGGTTCTGCGTTTCTGGGTTTAGCTTTATTGGGATGTGAGTCAGAGGATGTTCCCTTTTTGATAGGTGACCAGGGCGAGCTGATTCCCTGGACCGACTCTCCCGATACAGGCGCGATGAGCCAGGTCAATTTATTGGATTGGGAGAATCTTGATTCTTGGATTACTCCGACGTCTGACTTGTTTAGAGTTGGTCACTATAATCGTCCAGTGATCCAGGAAAGTGAATGGAATTTAGTGGTGGATGGCTTAGTGAAGAATCCACTCTTACTAACTTTGGACGAGCTGAGATCCAGGCCCAAGATGGAGCAGGTATTCACTTTGGAATGTGCGGGGAATCGAGGCTTTTCTAGCTTTATAGGTGCGGTACACAACGCTAAATGGATAGGAACTTCACTAGCTTCTGTTTTAGAAGAGGCAGGCGTTATGGACGATGGGATCGAAGTTGTCTTTTGGGGGAGTGATTCTGGACAAGAAGAGATCCGTGGAAATAGTGTGACTCAAAATTTTGCTCGGAGTATGTCGATCGAAGATGCAATGGATCCTAATGTCATGCTGTGTTATGAAGTCAACGACCAGCCGCTACCGAACGATCATGGATTTCCATTGAGGTTGATTGCTCCTGGTTGGTACGGAGTTGCCAACGTCAAATGGCTAAAAAAAATAGAACTCAGAGACTCACGCTTTATGGGGAAATTCATGGCCAGGGATTATGTGACCCTGAGAGAAGAGAAAGTCAGCGGAGAGTCAGTTTGGATGGAATCATCGGTTGGGAGGACAAGGATTAATTCTGTTCCAGCCAAAGTAACCTTTGCTGATGGAAAATATCGGGTGCATGGCGCTGCTTGGGGTTCCGTTGTTTCAAGTGTAGAGGTAAGTGTAGATGGGGGTGATTGGAGGCCCGCACAAATTTCTCGCCCTCAAGAAAGTGAATATTCGTGGGCATTCTGGCATATGGACTGGGACGGGGGATCACCTGGAGAGCATACCATAACCTCACGAGCTACTGACGTTGACGGTAGGGTGCAACCAGCTCCTTCAGATCCGTCCATCGCTTTGAAAAGAACCTATTGGGAAAGTAATGGGCAATTGACTCGGCGAATAGTGACGGGTGACCAATAATAGGGATTTGAAGAAAAGATTACTTGCTCTTCAAGAATTCTCACTGTCTGTGATTCGCTCGGTATATGCAGACTTCAGCATAGCAAAAGAAGTGTATGTCACTATTACTACCACTAGCCAACGCATGAGATCCAGAGGCATCTCTTTTATTACCAAAGCACCAAGCAATACTCCTGGGATGCCTCCGAGGGCCAGTCCCAGTGCCGGTCTAAGACTGTAGGCATTCGAGTGCATGAACCGGATGGAAGCAGTAGGCATGAGAAATGCACAGGAACCCATCATAATTGGGAACGAAACAACTGGATTCATTCCAAGCATGCTCACCATGATCATTGTTGGAGCATACATACCGACTCCTAGTGTCATGAGTGCACCCATAACGAATGTTCCAGCCATTCCGACATACAATCTGGATCCCATAAGTTTTAGGGAGTCGCCAGTTAAATTTGAAACAAGTTCAACACCTAGGAGTTGCATCACAAAAGTTATAGCAGCCACACCAAGTGCGAGCCCGAGTCCGATTTGGATGTAATTTCGGGGCCATCTTGTAATTGATCTTGCTCCAAGCCAGGCTCCAGCTACTGCCATGACTATCAAAGCAATTAAAGTGAGCATGTCTACCTGAATAATTGTCATAAAGACAAATGCTTGGACGATGACCGGTAAGGAGTGTCCGACGTGCATGGTTCCAGGGATGTGTTCGTCAGGAACCAATTTTTGAATTTTGAACCAAGAGGTTGTTGGCGCAAAGGAACCGATCCCAAGAGAGTCAAAAAAATTCGTTATAAACCCGATAGTCAGTTCCAAGATAGAAGGTTTCTTAGAACTGGGAACCTGGGCGGCCATGTTTCTGGCCCAAGCCCTCAGATAAACTAGTGAAAAAGCGCCCAAAAGAATAAAAAGGATGGGTTTTGAAAAATTCTCTAGTAAACTATTCATTAGGAATAAATCTCACTTTGTTCGGGGAAGTTACAGCAAAACTTTGCGAAAAGTTGTCCATATTCTATGTGTCACACCTTCCGGCGCACTTGCATATATGCATTTTAGTGCGTTTTGTTATATAAGGTTATGAAAACAAAATTATGTTGAATCACTGTTAAAATTACAATCATCCAATCCTGGAAATCAAAATGAATATTACTCGTCGGGAAATGATTCAGATAGGGGCGGGAGCCAGTGCTGGACTTATGTTGGGTTGTACTGTTGCCCAAGAGATAGACCAAGGACTAATTACCAAGGAGATCCCTTCAACTGGAGAGAGTATTCCAGTTATAGGGTTGGGCGGAAGGAATTATAGGCTGGGTGAGGGTTGGGCGGATAACACGGATGGCTACAAAGCCACACTGGGAACTTTCTATGAGTTGGGAGGACGAGTCATAGATACATCTCCCAATTATGGAGATTCCGAAATTATCATGGGAAACCTGCTCCAAGAGTTGGGTGTCAGAGATGGGCTGTTTCTGGCAACGAAGGTTGATCGACAAGAAAGAGACGAAGGCATCGAAAGAATGCAAGGATCCCTACAAAGGATGCATACGGATTCTTTTGAATTGATGCAGGTGCATAATCTGAGGGGTTGGGAGACACAGATTCCGACCCTCCGTGAATGGAAAGAGGAAGGGAAGATAAAGTACATAGGTATCACCACTTCAAGCGACCGCCAGTATGAACAGATGGAACAGATCATGCTGCAAGAAACATTGGATTTTATACAAATTGACTATGCCATAGATAATCGTACAGCTGAGGAAAAACTCCTTCCTTTAGCTAGAGATATGGGTGTAGGTGTATTAATCAACATGCCTTTTGGTAGGGGGCGTTTATTTGCTAGAGTTGGGGACAGAGAATTACCAGAATGGTCAGCAGAGTTTGGCTGTAAAAGTTGGGGGCAATTCTTTTTAAAATATGTAGTGTCTCATCCCGCAGTCACAGCAGTCATACCTGGTACGACCAGCGAAAGAAATGCTGTGGATAATATAGCAGCAGGCAAGGGACTCTTGCCCACGTCACAGATTCGAAGCCGTATGGAAGAGTTCATTGACGCTTTGCCGCCCGTGGAAAGGTCCTCTCGAAGTTGAGCATAGTAGGACGGGGGCAAGGGGTAGTGTAAACCCGGAAAGTTATAGGAGTAAGCCACTATATCATAAGCGTCTGTGGAATGAGATCAGCTGAAAGATAGAACAAAGGAGGATGTACAGGGTGAATCAGAGTTCAGAGCCAGGATTTGCTAGAGTTCTTAGTGTTAGAGATGGCCTGGCAGTAACCGTGGGAATGGTGATAGGAGCAGGAATTCTCAGGGCCCCAGGAGAAATAGCTGGTCTTTTAGGCGACCCTTGGTTTATTCTGGCAGTGTGGATTTTAGGAGGTATTGTAGCTGGTTTGAGCACTTTGCTATTGGCTGAAATGTCAGCCGCTCTTCCACAGGCTGGAGGCAAGTATGTTTATGCCAGAGAGGCTTGGGGCCCCGTGATGGGGTTTGTGTCCGGTTGGTCGGAATTACTTGTGGGAAGGGGGTTTTCAGGAGCTGCAAAGGCTGTAGTTATAGCGGAATACATTAGGATTCTGACGGGTGGAAAGGGGTCGATTCCAGTAATAGCTGGTGCAGTGGTTTTGGCTTTTTTCTTCGTTCACACTCAAGGTATAAAAGCTAGTACGGTGTTTCAAAATGTTACTACCGTGATCAAGATATTCGTTGTGTTGATCATAGCTGGTGCGGGGATTTGGGCTGGAGATTTACTGAGCATAGGGGCGAGGGGAAGTAACGGTGTCGATATACTAAACCAGGGTTGGGTGTCTAGTTTTTCGGCGGCCTACTTGGCTGTAGCTTTTGCCTATTATGGTTGGGAAGACGTGGCCAAAATGGCCGAAGAGATAAAGGATCCTGGAAAGGCACTTCCGAGCATTCTTCTAAAGGGTGTTTTAGCAGTGGCTGTTTTGTATCTGCTGATAAACTTGTCGTACCTAGCGGTTCTTACACCTTCTGAGATGGCAGGTTCGGAGCTCGTAGCTCAGGATGCGATAACAGGGGTGTTTGGCTCTGCTGCTGGCACTGTGGTCGTAGTGGCCAGTCTACTAATTCTAATCAGTAGTCTTAACGTGAATTTTTTAGGGTTGCCCAGGGTCGCATATGGCCTGGCAAGTCATGGATTGGCACCGAGGGCATTCTCTAAAGTAGACGATAAGGGAACGCCAAGGAATGCTTTATATTTTATTGCTATGTGGATAGGGTTGCTCGCTATCAGTGGTAGTTTCTCCCAGATAATTGGATTAATGATGATGATAGCGATACCAGTGGATATGATGGTTTTGCTAGGTTTTTTCCGCCTTAGGTCCAAACGTCCAGATCTCCATCGACCTTTCCGTGTTTTTGGCTATCCATGGATTCCATTGATTACTATCCTACTTTATTTAGCAATTTTAGTGATTCTAGTAACCACTCAGACAAGAACAGCGATGTATGGATCCCTAGTGGTTGGAGGTCTGATAATAGCTGGGTTGATCAATAAAAGGCGTCAGAAAATCTAGGTTCACGAGTTACTAGCGATAGAATCCGCCGGATTGTATACCTTGGAACAGTCTAAAATGTTCAGTGAGGATTCTGTTTGTAGCTTGCTGGTCTGGTTCCGTCGACCAGACGCCCTTTTCTGAAGTTCCTCCGAGGATGATACCGTCTTGCCGGGGTAACATATGAACGAAACCCTCCGAGTTAGTCCCTGGCAGACTTCCAATAGTGGCGTAATTAACTTCTGCCTGTGGGATCAGAGCGATGAGTTGTCCCTTTAGCGGCGAGATCTCTAGATCATTGAACAGGTGGTGGGAACCAAGCCCCGTACAATTGATAATTAATTCCTGACCTAGAGACATCAAATCCTTAATGCTATCAAAAGCTTTTATCACAAGTTCTCCATTGAAAGCTAGAAAATCTTGTACTAATGCCTCGAGATAGATAGACGGTTCAATTCGTAGTGTTTTTCTTCTGACCATGTAGTTGCAGGGATAGAAGTGATCTTCAGGGCCAGCGACCACTTGCTCTGCCCGTAGGTGTGAGGGTAAAAGTGGTGGACGGGTGTTTATGGACCGGGAGATGGTGTCGGGGTGTTCGTCTAAAAATCTCCATTGGTCAATCCAGGATACGCCATACTTTGGGCCTACTAGTAGTTGTAGCTGTCGGTATGCGATATGGGCTGCACGACGGAACTGAGAATCCCAGGACTCTGTGCGTTGGTCATTATCAATCAACCCAGATGTGGGGGTCCAGCTAGCGAGTGATTTATTGGAGGTTGTATTGGGAGGAACATCTTTTGCATAGATGGTTACCTTAAAACCGTGTTTCTGAAGTTGCCTTGCGGTGGTCAAACCTGCTACCCCACTCCCGATAACAGCAACGTTACGACTGGGATGGTCCAATGCAAGTTCAGTAGCTAATAGTCCCGTCCCCCAGGACAGGGACATACCAGAGCCGCCATGCCCGTAGTTGTGTATAATAGTCTTGGAATCATGTTTTTCAGCTTTCAGTACGAACCCACTGGGTCGATAAGGTCTCAGTCCAACGGTGGTCCGAATAATACGTTCCCTAAAAATGTTTACGGGCCATAGGATCGTGCCGAAAAACTGTGCAGATCTCACGGTTTCCCGAGCCGACATCTGTTCGATGGATCTGGATATTCCACATCCAGGGATGCTTAGCCCCACAACCCCTAAGCCGGCTTTTTTGATTAAGGTTCGCCTGTTCATAAAATCACCTTTGCAGGGAATAATGTTCTAGCCTGCGAGCTAACAGTAATATTGTAGTCTTCAGATGACCAATGCATTTGATTTCAGCTATTTTCGATGATTTGGACTTAATTCCAGACGGCCATACGAATTCAGGATCTGTTGTAACTCCCAGTGCGGGATGGCTTCAGATCGGTTACCGTCTCTTCCTTCCATTGTTTCTGCCGCAATCATGGCGTTGATGATCGCTTCTTCAGTGGCTTCAACGGTGGCTTGAAAGATAACGCTTAAATGGGAATTATTTAACATTTCTAGGGAGCTTACAGGACGATTGCCTGCTGTGTTACGATTGCTTGTTGAAAAAGCTATAAAAATATCACCAGATCCGTTACTTGCGGTTCCTCCAGTTCGAGCGACCCCAAGTGAAGCTCTTCTTGCGACCCTCTTCAATTGATGAGGGAGAAGTGGAGCATCGGTTGCTACGACGATGATGATTGATCCACGATCCTGATATTGGGATTCCTGGTCGACGTCGGTGGTTATGTGCTTGCCAACGGGAACACCTGCTATTGTGAGTTGGTTCTTGCTCCCGTAGTTAGCTTGTACTAGAACTCCTACAGTGTAGCTTGCTCCTGCACTCACGATGCGAGAGGATGTGCCGATTCCGCACTTGAATCCCAAACACCTCATTCCAGTGCCGCCTCCGACATTGCCTTCTTCGACCTGTCCGTCGACAGAATGGTCTAGTGCAGAGAATAGATGTTCCTTAGTAACGTGAAAACCGTTTATATCATTGAGAGTGCCATCATACGTTTCTGCTACGACTGGTAGAGACCATGGTTGAAAAGCATTGCCGTGTTTAGTCTGCCATTCAATGATTGCATCTCTGACTACACCCACGCTGTGAGTGTTTGTGATTGCCAGTGGCCCCTCCATAAAACCAGATTCTTCGACCCAAGTGGTTCCCGTCATTTCTCCATTTCCGTTTAGCGCAAACCAACCTGCGAAGACGGGGTCAGATGGGTTGGAGCCTCGTGGAAAAATGGTAGTGATGCCCGTGCGTACTGGGCCTTTTCCAACTATTAGTGGACCTTCTCCAGAAATCAGAGTAGTGTGTCCCACCAAAACGTCATCAACATCTGTAATAGCGTTATTGGTTCCAGTCATGCCTTCGAACGGGATTCCCAGGTCTCTGGCCCGTGCCCCATTTTGTCCAGCGACAATGGACGGGATTGTAAATGTCCATAACAAGATCAAGGTAGTTGTTCCAAGCAGTATCCCTATTTTGTGATTCTTCATGGCAGATCCCTAGTGAATATGAGGGTTTGGAGTACTTGTCGTTCTCAGTGACACTTGTACTGCAGAAGGAAAATTAGGTCAAGGAACAAGAGGTTTGGGTTCAGGTGGAATGGAGCAGTTGAAATCGGGTTGACGCCCTATGTAATTGGACATCTTAGTAAGCTATATTAGGCCACTTGAATTCATCTTTAACATTGCACTTAAGTCGAATTTTTTAAATGCGATATTTATCAGTGATGATACTGATTTTCTCACTAGGATGCGAAGACACTGCAACTGACATAACTGCAGTAGAGACACCGCCTTCCAACAACATTGTTCGATCTGTAAAGGCTGACCCTTCTTATAACACAGATGTTTGGGAGATTTTCGTTAGAACTGGCTGTTCGGCTTCTTCATGCCATGGGAATGGAGCAGGGGGTCTAAGCCTTTCTACCTCTTCCGGATCTTACTCTATGTTAGTAAATGTCCCCTCGGACGGCACCGGTGAAATTTTGGTCATACCTTCAAATGCAACAGGTAGTTATCTCATGAAGAAACTTGATGGGAGCCAGGGAGCTGGTTCAAGAATGCCCCTTGGAGGTGCAGCACTAGATGAGACCGATATGAAAAATATTGAGAATTGGATCAATCAGGGAGCTAAAAATAATTAAAACAACAAATTGGTCTGCAGATAAAAAGATTCATTTCCTGATTTGGATTGGTTGCTGGTGTCTACCTGGAGGTAACGGTGGTGTGGATGCACAGGAACCGGTACCACCCCCAGAAATATTTTATTCCACTCAGTCGGCTAATTTGCCGACTGCCAAGATGCTTGAGCGCGGTCAAGGTATACTAGAAATCTCGCATCGATTTTTGCCACCTATTTCAGACGGAGCAGGAGTTCTGTGGGGTTTGGACGGTCCTGCCTATAATCGATTAGGATTGGGTTTTGCAGTTGATGACAATATCCTCCTGGGAGTATTGAGAAGTAGCCTGGAAGACAACTTAGAGGTCAATGCCAAAATTGGTTTGGGCCAAAAAGACGGGGGAAGGCCGTGGATGGTAGCTGCGGTGTTGGGCAGCTCTTGGGATTTTGACAATCACTCTCGGGGAGTTGCTACAGTTGCGCATGCATACCTTCAGCTTCCATTCAATACCTTGCTTACTGATAGGATAGCAATAGGTGTTGTACCTTCTTTGTTCGGGGGATTCTCGGAGGGGGGATCTGCGGAGATGGACTTTGCGGTTGGATTCAATGGGCAATTTTATATGAATAGAAGGATCAATCTGATCGCTGAATGGATAGCAACCCAGTCTCGAACCATCGCTCCAAGGGATGTTGGGTCTCTCGGTATCGAGTTTAGAACAAGAGGCCATTTCTTCAAGATCTTGTTAAGCAATCAAGTTAGAATGAATCCAAGTCAATATTTGATGGGTTCTCCTTTTGGTCTGCATCCGAACGAATGGCGACTAGGATTCAATGTAGTTCGAATCTTAGATTTTTGAGGTTAGGGAATGACTTGGATTGGTGCGCCTCAAAGAATGGTGTCGTTCATGTCCTTAACCATCAACGAGACTCGCTTGGCACCCCCTTCGGTTTGTTGCTGACCTACTTCGCAGAATCCGAAAGATTCATGAAATTTAGTCGAAATCGGATTTGGAGGCCGTATATTGACTTCGCAAGCCATGGGGCACCCCCGCTCTTTTGCTAGCCCTTCAAAATCAGTATATAGGGCCCTGCCTAGCCCTCCTCTGTGAAACTGCTTATCTACAACGATTCGATCCACGTATATGAATTTGGCGTATCTCTCCTGAAACCAAAGAAAATTGAGACTTTGATAGCTAGCTGTTTCTGACATTCCCAAAAGGAAGGCTTTTACACTTCCTTCAAGGAGAATTGCACGAAAGTAAAGGGATGCCTCTAGCTGTTGGTGGAAAAACTCTTGATCGACCTCATTCACATGGGGGATTGCGGTTTGGTTGAGTAGTAAGATCTCACGAAGGTATGCTGGCCTGACTGTGATGATTTGCATGAATTTTGGGTCGATAGTGTTCACTGTTCCTGACTTAGTTAGAGCGTACAGTATGTGCAGTAGCCAGTAGGCAGAGTAATTCATACATCATGCTTGCTCCTACAAGGGCTGTCATCCCGTTGGTATCCCAGGGAGGGGAGACTTCGACAACGTCTGCGCCCACTAGGTTTAGGCCATTAAATCCACGGATCATGGACAGTGCCTCTCGTGTCGTAAAGCCACCAACCTCTGGAGTCCCTGTTCCAGGAGCAAAAGCTGGATCGATACTGTCAATGTCGAAGGAGAGATAGGTCCTGGTTGATCCTATGATTTCTCTGGTTTTCTGGATCACGGCTGGAATACCCATCTCCACTACATCTTCCATGAAGACCACATGCATACCGACTGATTTTGAATAATCCCATCCCACACTAGCATTTTGTGCTCCCCGAATTCCAATTTGGATTGTTTGATAAGGATCGATGAGGCCTTCTTCCACAGCCCTACGAAATGGCGCTCCGTGACTGTAATCAGTGCCCAGAAAATCATCCCAGGTGTCCGTATGAGCATCGATGTGAATCAGGCTCAATGGTTCATCTTTTCCAAGAGATCTCAAGATTGGTAATGTGACCGAGTGGTCTCCTCCAGCCGCTAAAATAGGTACGCCTGATGAGGTAAAGAGATTTATGAAATCCTCAATGTCCTTATGAGCTTTTTCTACTTCGTAAACATTGGTGAAAGGGACATCTCCACCGTCTCCAATTCGACATTGCTGGTAAGGGTCTGTTCGAGTCACAGGATGAATCGAGCGCATCATACTGGAGCTGTTTCGTATCTCTCGTGGTCCGTGTCTTGCTCCTGGTCTATTTGTTACAGCTCCATCATATGGAATTCCAACCATGGCGATATCACAGTCGGAAGGGGACTTAATTTGAGGGGCTCTCATAAAGGTAGCTAGGTCCATATATCTCGGAGATGACATTGGATCATGCTGATGTTGTGATGATTTTTTCAACGGATTATCCAAGCAGTTGTTTATGTGATCGGAGGGGTGAGTGACACCAAAGCTGATGTTGCATAAGCTTATTGGCAAGGGAATTGAAGGTTGTATCACACCTGATAGGATCCGAACAAATTTCTTTCAGTCTCTATCGTCGAAGGAAGTGAATTGATAGAATGTTGTCCATGAATGCAATTATACTAGTAGTAATCGGCGTAGTTTTCGTATCTCTCGGCTATGTGTTTTACTCCAAATTTATCGCTGAGAAAATTTATCGATTAGATCCTAATTATAAGACACCAGCGTATACCAAGCGTGACAACGTCGATTACGTCCCTACTGACAGGGTCGTTCTCTGGGGGCACCACTTCACCACGGTTGCAGGAGCAGCTCCAATCATTGGTCCAGCGATAGCACTGATATGGGGATGGCTACCAGCCTTCATTTGGGTTGTCGTGGGAACCATGTTTTTCGCGGGTGTGCATGATTTTGGCGCCCTCTGGGCGAGTGTCCGAAATGAAGGGAAGTCCATCGGTGCATTGACTGGAGAAGTGGTCAGTATTCGTGCTCGGAATCTCTTTATGATAGTTATATTCCTGTTGTTGCTCATGGTAAACGCCGTTTTTGCTGTGTCAATTTCCAATGCTCTTGTGGCTACACCCAGTAGTGTCATTCCAACCTGGAGTGCAATAGCGGTTGCGTTGGTAATTGGAGTCTTGATATATCGGATGAGTGTGCCGATCCTATGGCCGACAATTGTCGGAACTGCCATTCTCTATGCGGTCATTTGGGTAGGAGATCAGGTTCCTGTCGAATTGCCAGGAACTTTTATGGGGCTTTCAGCAGGTCCTCAATGGATTTTGATCCTCTTTGGCTATGCTGCAGTGGCATCATTGTTACCAGTGTGGCTTTTGCTACAACCTCGTGATTATATCAATGGTATTCAACTATTCATTGGGCTTGGATTACTCTATGCTGCAGTTCTCTTTGCGAGTCCGGAGATCACAGCCCCTGCATATAATATGGAAGCAAAGGTCATCGGGGCTCCACCCTTGGTCCCTTTACTATTTGTGACCATCGCCTGTGGGGCCATATCTGGTTTTCATGGGTTGGTCGCTTCGGGCACGACTTCGAAGCAACTGGATAAGGAACCTGATGCTAGATTTGTAGGATATCTCGGGTCATTGGGCGAGGGATTGTTGGCCATAGCAACAATAGTTGTGGTTAGTGCTGGGCTGGGATCTTCGGAACAATGGCGATCCGTCTACTCCGAATTCGGTGTTCATGGCATTGACACGTTCACAAGAGGTGGTGCCAACATCGTAGCGAGTGGGCTTGGGTTGCCAGTTGAGTTTGCTGCTACATTGCTGACTGTAATGGCTGTGCTATTTGCAGGAACAACTATGGATTCAGGAGTCAGGATCCAGAGAATGATTATACAGGAGTGGGGTACTATTTATAAGTTGCGATTCATGCAAAATCACTATTTAGCCACGCTACTAGCAGTAGGATCTTGTTTGGTATTGGCGTTTGGGGCAGGTGGTTCGGATGGACAGGGAGGCATGCTGATCTGGCCCTTGTTTGGTACCACAAACCAATTGCTTGCTGGTATCACTTTGCTAGTCATCAGTATCATACTGGTAAAATTGAAGCGTCCCCATAAATACACACTGATACCTATGCTTTTCGTCACTACCATGTCTTTCTTGGCAGCACTCTATCAGTTGAGGGGTTTCTACGAGAGTGGACAGTATGTTCTTCTGGGCTTTGACCTAATCATTATCGTAATGGCTATACTGGTCATGTTAGAGGGGCTTTCAGCTTTCAATCGAGAGAAAACCGACACTGTTACTGTCTGAAGACCTTATGTCTGTCCTATTCAGACTATGAAGTTACGGCGCTCAAAGAAGTGGAAGACTCTTAAGCGATGGCTGTATTTAGTAGATGAGTTCTACAAGGCCCCTTACCGTGGTGCTATAGCCAGAGAAAAAAGGGACCAAGATGACCTTTTTATGCTCCTCGTATTTTCTGAATTGATGGGTGTGCCTAACCCAGCATCGTACTATACACTCGAATTGCAGCCTGTCCTGCTGGAACAATTTCACGATTGGCATACACGTATGGGCATGGAGAAATCTCCTCTTGATGACTTTAGGTGTTGCTAGCCGAATTGTGTGACCGGCGGATTCTGTTCGTTGGCGGGAAAGGCGGTGTTGGTAAAACTACCATAGCAAGCTCGCTGGCATTGTTGGTATCAAACACCGGTCGCAGAGTTTTGCTAGTATCTACGGATCCAGCTCATTCTCTTGGAGATATTTTCGACAAGCCAATTGGGGACAAAGAAATCCCACTACTTGAAAACCTCTGGGGGCTGGAAATCGACTCTGAACGAGAAGCCGATAGTCATATTTCTACCGTTAAACAGACAATGAAGACTCTGGTTGCTCCCAAAATGTACCGCGAAATTGATCGTCAGCTCGATTTGGCTCGTCACTCTCCAGGCACTGTTGAGGCAGCCGTCTTGGAACGGGTAGCGGATCTCATGTCCAAAGGAGATTCCAAGTATGATTTAGTAATCTTCGATACTGCTCCAACTGGCCACACTGTTCGGCTCTTGTCCTTACCTGAAATCATAACTGCCTGGACTGAAGGCATGCTAAATCATCAGGAGAAATCTAAAAATTTGGGCGTTTTACTGGATTCCTTGAAGAGCGATGAAGAGCCAATGGCTGACCATGGCATGATGGATTTTGTCCAGCATGAAGGTAAAGATCGGCGCAATGAAGAGATAAGTCGGATTTTACGAAGGAGAAACGATAAGTTCCATGAAGCACGAAAATTGTTAATTGATCCAGAAGCGACTGGTTTTCTGCTGGTTTTGAATCCAGAGAGACTCCCAATCCTAGAAAGTAAGAAGGCCTGCGATGTGCTTCGTAAATTCCAAATCGAAATCTCTGGTATTGTTATCAATAGGTTGCTTCCTGATGAGCTAGAAGGGGATTTCTTTAAAGGTCGATTTGAACAGCAGTCACATTATCTGGATGAAATAAGTGAACAGTTTAAAGGTGTACGGAGTATCCAAGTAGGACTTCTGGAAAGAGATGTCCATGGAATCGAGATGTTAAAAAAATCAGCAGATATGTTGTCTAAAGCTATTTTTACCAGTGAAGTTCTATGATGGCCACTCTAAATCTTATAGTCAGGATGATAGATGGACTGAATGAACAGATAGGATCAGGGATCCGTTGGGCTACTCTAATCATGGTGTTTCTTGGTGCTTTTAATGCTTTGGCCCGGTACGCCACTCGGTATGTCGGGGTTTCTTTGAGTTCCAATGCTTATTTGGATTCACAGTGGTATTTATTCAGCCTTATATTTCTTCTGGGGGCGGCTTACGGATTAAAGCATGATCATCATGTAAGGGTAGATATTTTTTATTCACGCATGGGTAGAGTGACTCAGGCATGGATAGATCTGATCGGCTCAGTGTTAATGCTAATACCCTTTACGGTGTTGATGTTTTGGGTCTCTTGGACTCCGGTGGCTATTAGTTGGCAGATCAGAGAAATATCTCCTGACCCTGGAGGGCTGCCACGTTATCCGATTAAGAGTGTCATTCTTATTTGCTTTCTTCTGCTTTTTCTTCAAGGACTCAGTCAAGTCGTAAAAAAAGTCCAATTCATCTGTCTGAAAAACCAAGAAAAAACCCCTAAAAACACAATATAAATGGGAGATTTATGGGGACCTACGATGTTTTTTTCGGTTCTAGGCTTTATTTTTATGGGCTACCCCGTGGCTTTTGTTTTGGCTGGGACAGCTTTGGGTTTTGCTTTTCTAGGTTCCCTGTTCGGGGATTTTGATCTAATCCTTTTGAGGGCCCTTCCTGATCGGACTTTTGGTGTGATGTCTAACCACACTCTACTGGCTGTACCTTACTTCATTTTTATGGGTACTCTGCTAGAGAAATCTAAATTGGCTGAAGATTTATTAGAGACTATCGGTGTTTTGTTTGGGAGTTTCAGGGGAGGGCTCGCCATTGGTGTGGTTGGGGTGGGCATGCTGTTCGCAGCAGCAACTGGGGTTGTAGGCGCTTCAGTCACGGCAATGGGTTTGATTTCTTTCCCCGTAATGCAACGCCACGGTTATAGGGAGGACATCTCTCTTGGAGTCATCTCGGCTGCAGGCACTTTAGGACAGATTATTCCTCCAAGCATTGTTCTCATTGTCCTGGGTGATCAGATGGGTGTTTCAGTGGGAGCATTATTTCGAGCCGCGGTGGTCCCTGGCTTGGGCCTGGCCACCTGCTACGTCACCTATATCATCGTAATGGCTCTGGTGAGACCGGGATCCATGCCTCCAATGAAAGAAGCTGGAAGTACAACCAATGGGATTGCTTTGGCGCGAAGAGTACTACGCTCTATGTTGCCCCCAATCATTTTAATCCTAGTGGTACTTGGAAGCATATTCATTGGTATCGCAACGCCGACAGAGGCTGGATCCTTGGGTGCAGTTGGAGCCATCTTGCTCTCCTCCTTAAATAGAAGGTTCTCAATGAGGATTCTACAGGAGGTTATGGAGGACACTGTTCGCCTTACTGTTATGGTCATCTTCCTGCTAATTGGTTCCACTGTATTCACATTAGTTCTGCGAGGGTTTGACGGTGATCTTTGGATTGCAGATATCCTGTCTAACCTACCAGGCGGAGCACTCGCCTTTCTTCTGCTTGTTAACCTCTTAGTGTTCTTTTTGGGGTTCTTCATAGATTTTTTTGAGATAGCCTTTATCATAGTTCCATTGGTCATTCTTCCAGCTCAGATATTAGGGATTGATTTGGTCTGGTTGGCTATCATACTTGCGGTAAATATTCAAACATCATTTTTAACGCCACCCTTTGGCTTTTCTCTATTTTATTTAAGAGGGGTCACGCCGACTAGCGTGCCGACTTCTCAAATATATAAAGGAGCGATTCCCTTCATAGGAATGCAGTTGATCGTATTGTTTGGTCTTATCTTTTGGGTTGCCACATAGCAGGGGATTAACTTTGGTGAGCTAATAATTTAAGGGCCGATTTCACCTATTGAAAAATTGGTGATATAGCTATGAAACTCAAATTGTAAGGGCTCGGAATTGCAGTGCGATACAGACAGGATTGACCGAAATGATTTGTTGACTACCTTGGACGTCGTTATTTGATTGATGGTATTTGGCGCCCGTAGCTCAGCTGGATAGAGCAACGGACTTCTAATCCGTAGGTCGCAGGTTCGAATCCTGCCGGGCGCATTTTGGGAGACAATGATCGGTTTTATCAGTGGAAAACCGATCTTGATGGGCGAATCTATCGCGTCGTCGTGGCAATCTTAAACTGCCATCCCTGGAAGGGGATGATCTATGAATTACAGTTCAGCATAAGGTTCAAAAATTGACTAATTGAATTAGATTTACGTATTGAAGTTTAGTGTTTAGATTTCGATCCTGATACGAGATAATGGTGGACGTAGCTCAGTTGGTTAGAGCGCCGGATTGTGGTTCCGGAGGTCGCCGGTTCGAAGCCGGTCGTCCACCCTCTAAAATTTAGAAGATTTAGCTGTTGACACTTATACAAAGCCTGTATATCCTACATG